>Ga0315274_10005949_pt1 | contig 17832 bp, 11 predicted proteins | sample YL17G02_20_MG_FD_203700 | JGI IMG/M metagenome (GOLD analysis project Ga0315274, IMG submission 203700) | Sediment microbial communities from Yellowstone Lake, YNP, Wyoming, USA - YL17G02_20 | ecosystem: Environmental > Aquatic > Freshwater > Lake > Sediment | place: USA: Wyoming | collected...
GCTTTTCATCAGGAGTTGGCTCGCGCCACCGGCAACCTCCTTTTCCATGTCTTCATGGCCTCGATCACGGACCTTCTGTGTCAGGTCCAGATGACTTTCCCCGACAAGGCCGAGTTCCGCGGAGCGTCGATTCGCTACCACGAGCGGATACTCCGGGCCGTCAGGGCCGGCGACGCGGGGCAAGCGCGAGCGGCGATGGAGGAGCACATTCGCAACGTGGCCGAGAGACTGGAGACCGGGCGTGCCGGAGAGAACGAGAGAATCGCCGGCCCGGAGAGAATCTAGGGGGAGGTCAAAGTGGAACTGGACTTCCGGGTGGGAGGAGAGAATTCATGGATAACCGCATCGGGGGCATGATCGGACCGAGCTTGTCACGGCGCCGATTCAGACACGGGCCACTGCCCGGCAAGGAGGGACTGCTGAACATGAAGAAACACGGATTCACTCTCATCGAACTTCTGATCGTCGTGGCGATCATTGCCATCCTGGCCGCGATCGCCGTGCCGAATTTCCTCGAGGCCCAGGTGCGCTCCAAGGTCGCCCGTGTCAAGGCGGACCTGCGCAGCCTCGCAACCGCCCTCGAGGCCTATATGACCGACTACAACGACTACCCCGACTACAAGCACCCGGACGGCAACTACGCTTTCATCCAGTATCTGCCCGATCTGACGACCCCCGTGGCTTACCTGACCAGCGTGACTATCCGCGATCCCTTCTCTCCCGACCGACTGACGGCGGCCGTGCAAGGCGGCCACATGGTTCCCTATGACACAACTTGGATCGGCTCGTTCCACTACGTCACTTACAGCGGCCGCTGGCGGGGCAACCATCCGGACTACAATCCGAAAGGTTACGTGATGAACAGTTGGGGACCGGCCCGCATCCACTGTTTCATGGAACACTACCCGTACTTGGCGATCGTGAACCCCAATCACCAACTCCCGTCCCAGTGGAACATCCCCCATTATCTGGACATGCTCTACGATCCCACCAACGGGACCCGCAGCCGCGGCGGGATCGGCAGGCAGGGGGGATTTCCCGGCATCCCGGAGACTTTGGGGGGGTAGGGGTCAGGGATCAGGGGCCAGGGATCAGGGGGTCAGGGATCAGGGGCCAGGGATCACGGGTACGGGGCGGGGATTGGGAGGGGCGGGCGGGGGAAAGGGCAATGCCGGCGACGAGCCGGCATGTGCGGGCAAGGGAATAGATCGACGGCGTCCTGCCCGCGCGCGATTTGGGAACCGGCAGTGGCAGCCGCTTACATGGAGGGGATATTGTGAGGGGAACAGTGCTTGGCGTCACACGCCTCTTCTCCCGCTTCTCGGCGGCGTTGGTCGCGGCAGGGCTGCTTTTCCTTCTCGGTCCCGCGGAGTCTGTTTCGCGAGCAGAGGGATTGCACTCGATGGGAAACACCGACGGCGTGCTGACGTGGGCGCTGGGGGACCTTGAGCCCGGGGAGTCGGCGCGGGAGGCGGTCATTTTCGCCTACTCTGAATCGCCCGAGACGATCCACGACGCGCTCGCGAACGCGCGGCGCGGCTTTGCCCGACTGCCGTTGGACGTGGGATCGGGGACGGCTTCCGCCTCCCCTGCTCTGGGGGATCTGGAGGGGGAGAATGCCGCTCCGGCCGTCTGGATCGAGAATGGAACGACGGACTTTGCCCTCGATCCGCACGGGGCGTTCTTCTGGGAGCATGCCACACGCCAATCCCTGCGATCCGAGCGCGGCGGTCAGCTTAGCCGGTTCGCCTATGTGATTCAGTACAACGACGGCGCGGCCAGAAGCGCGGGGACCCGTGTCTGGAAACGGGGAGATCTCGACAATCTCCGAATCATCGAGCCGGTGCGGATCATCGCCCCCGGACAGATCGCCGGGACTCTCGAGACGGACGACAGGAAACTCCGGCTTCGCGTTCGCGCGGTTGTCGGAGAGGGGCGCGCCGCGGCCGTCGAATTCCTTCTCACCAACGCCTGCGCTTCACACCTGAGCGACGTGCGCCTCTCCGCCTACTCCAACCTCGAGTCCGCAAACACCCATGAGGGGGATTACAGCGTCCTCGATCCACGCCTCGGCGGCTTACTCGTGGTGGACCCGCCTACCAGCACAAGCGTCGTAATGGCTGGGCTCGACCTCCCGGCGACGGGCTACTCCGGCGCCTGGGCGTCCGAGCAGCAGCTGCGCGCCGGCGCCGGCGTCCCGATCGGCGAATGGAAGCCCTTCACCGGCATCCCGAAGGACACGCGCGAACGCCTGATGCGCGCTGCCATCCCGCACGCGCCCGCGCCTCCCGTCGCGGACCCGGAGACGCCCGAAACCCGGACCCTCACGGAGATCGAAGCGACCGAGATCCTCGAAAAGGACTGGCTCTTTCAGGCCGACGGAGAGCTCCTGAACGGGCGGGCGCTCAAGGAGATCGACTGGGCGCGAGCACTTGCGGAGCGGCTGCGGAAAGACCCCAGGACTCCCGACCTCGCGGGGGACCTGAAGGATCTTAGCGCGCTGAAGCACAAGGCCGGCGGGGCGCCGGTGAAGGCGGGATCGCCACGATCCGATGATTCAGCCAAGAGCGCCCGCGACCTCTATCTCGCCGTTCGACGCGTCAAGCGCCGGATCGCCTTCAAGAACCCAGTTATCGATTTCGGCGGGGTCCTTGTCATCGACAATCCTTATCCCCAAGGCTCGGAGTGGCCGCACCAGGCGCGCCACCGCGACGGGATGATGGCCGTTCCCGGAGGGCGGCTTCTCGTGCTGGACGGTCTACGCCCGGGCGGCAAAGTCACGGCGCTTGCGCCGGTCGAGGATTTCGGCTTGCCGAGGTCGGGCAGTTTCTGGCGGGCCGACCTTTCTTTCGACGCCGGGAAAGTCCTTTTCTGCTACAAGGCGCACGATGAGAAGTCCTTTCATCTCTACGAGATCAACATCGACGGCTCGGGACTCAGGCAATTGACCTTCGGCGACTACGACGACCTGGACCCGATCTACCTGCCCGACGGTCACATCCTGTTCACCTCGACCCGCGGCAACACGTACATCCGCTGCATGCCTTACACCTACTGCTACATCCTGGCGCGATGCGACGCGGACGGCCAGAACGTCTACATTCTCTCCCAGAACAACGAATGCGATTGGCTGCCGACGCTCCTCAACGACGGCCGCGTCGCCTATTCGCGCTGGGAGTACCACGACAAGGCCCTCTGGCGCATCCAAAGCCTTTGGGCCATGAATCCCGACGGGACCAACGTGGCGACGTTCTGGGGCAACCAAAGCGTCTGGCCCGATCATCTCGCCGAGCCGCGGCCCGTTCCCGGAAGCGTTCGCGTGATGTTCACGGGAACCGCCCACCATGATTGGTTCGCCGGATCGATCGGCATTCTCGACACGCGCAAGGGCTTCAACTTCCCGCTCGGTCTCTCCAAAGTAACCGCGGACGTTCCTTGGCCCGAATGCGGCGAGCCGCCCCTCGATCCGATCGAGTCGCCCGACTATCACACGTCCGGCCGCTACGACGCCTACAAGACTCCCTATCCCCTGGGCGAAGAGGACTTCCTCGTCTCGGCCCGCAGGGAGGGAAAATTCCGCCTCTACCTGATGGACGTTCGCGGCAACCGCGAACTCATCTACCAAGGCGCGCACCAGGTTTGGCACGCCATTCCCGTCAAGCGCCGCGAACGCCCGCCCGTTTTGACGGATCGGGTTGCATGGCCCGGCACAGGCGGGAATCGAGAGACCCCGCAACCGGGCGTCCTCTACAGTGCGAACGTGTGCCAAGGGGCGCCGGACATTCTCCGCGGCAAAGCCAAGCATCTGCGCGTCATCCAGATGGACGCCCGCACGTACTCGACCTGGACCCGCGACGCCCGCTTTTCCGGTCCCGGCGTTTCGCTCGTCCAGGACGACGGGGTGAAGCGCATCCTCGGCACGACGCCCGTCGAGGCGGACGGTTCGGTCCATTTCAAGGCGCCGCCGGGCAAAGCGCTCCACTTCCAACTTCTCGACGAGCGCTACCGGGCCCTGCACACCATGCGTTCCTTCACCGGCGCCATGCCGGGCGAGCGGCGCGGATGCGTCGGGTGCCACGAACTCCACAGCACAACGCCCGTCAACGAAACCGGTCGTCGAGGCCTGGCGCTCGCTCTTCGCCGCGAGGCCGCGGACCTGACTCCGCCACCCTGGGGAACCGCGAGCATCGGATACGAGCGTTTCGTTCAGCCGGTTCTCGATCAACACTGCGGCTGGTGCCACCAGGGGGACGGCGAAGGTCGGAAGAAACTCGACCTGACCCTGCGGCCCGGCCTGAGCATCTTCAAAGAGCCCTACATCACCCTCGTCGGCGGCGCCCAGTACAGCCCCGTTCCGCCGACGGGCAAGCCGGGCATCGCCGGCGCGATCATGTGCGAGAACTTCGCCCAAAGCGATCCGGCCAGCTACGCGACGTTCCCGCCCATGCAACACCTCTCCTACACGAGCAAGCTCATCGAGATCGCCATGAGCGGCAAGCACAACAACGTCAAGGTGGACCCCCTCGGCTTGCAGAAACTCATCGCGTGGGTCGACACGAACTGCCCCTACCGCGGGGAGCCGGAGATCCGCGCCATCCCCGACCCGGATTTTCCCGGCATCGAGGCGCTGCCCATCCGCCCCAGAACGAGAACCGCGCCGGTTGTGGAGCGGCCGTGACGGGACGGAATGAACACAGGCAAGCGCGTGAACGACACTCGAAGGTCTGAGCGGCGCGATCTTGACGGATGATCTTATGGCCTCGCGCCCGCTTCCCGCGCGCCAGTTCACAAAACATTGTACAGGACGCCGTCCGACTGGCATGATGCACCCCGCGCGCGGCGCCTCCGTCGCGGGCCCTTCGCGCCAGGGGCGACGCGTCGTCAGCGGCCGCATGGAGGCGCTGTCGAACGTTGCCAGAGGAAGACTTCCCGCAGAGGAGCCGGAAAACGCCGCACATGACTGACGCACCCATTCCGAAGACCCAGCACGCCGTGCAACTGATCGGACCGGACCGATTGGCGCTCAACACGGAAAAGGTCGTCTTCGAACCGGGGCCGCATCAGATTTTGTGCCGTGTGGAAGCGGTGGGGCTGTGTTTCTCCGACCTGAAGCTGCTCAAGCAGTTTGCGGATCACCCGCGCAAAGGCGTCACCGCATCCGGGGTGGACCCGAAAGTCCTCAAGGAGATCCCTTCGTACGTCCCGGCCGAGAAGCCGACGGTCCCGGGCCACGAGACGGTGGTAACCGTCGTGGCCGCCGGTCCCGGAACGAAACATCAGGTCGGCGAGCGCGCCCTGGTGCAAACGGACTATCGCTGGCTTCCCACGGACAGGGGAAGCAACAGCTCTTTCGGCTACAATTTCGAAGGAGGGCTTCAGGAATTCGTGCTCATGGACGAGCGGATCATCACGACGCCCGCAGGGGAGTCGATGCTGATTCCAGTCGGCAAAGACCTTTCGGCCTCGGCGGTGGCGCTCGTCGAGCCGTGGGCGTGCGTCGAGAACGCGTATGTTTCGCCGGAGCGGCAAAGGTCTTTGGGCGACGGGCGCCTCCTCGTCGTCGTTGATGAGGGGCGCGACGCCGAGGGAGTCGCGGCCACGTACGCCGAAGGCGAAACCCCCACGGAAGCAACGGCCGTCATGGCTTGCCGAGATCCCGGCATTGTCTCAGACCTGGGTTGGGGCGAACCGCCGCAGCGTCTCCCCTCCCTCGACCATGTCGGGGAAGCCGCCTTCAATGACATCATCTACTTCGGCTCGGACGCGCGAACCATCGAGCGTCTCGACCGAATGCTCGCGCCTCGCGGCTTGCTCAACGTCGTGCTGGGCGGGAAGCGGATCGGCGAGAAGGTCTCTCTGGGTTTCGGTCGTTGTCACTACGGCGGCATGCGCTACATCGGCACGACGGGATCGAACGCGGCCGAGAGTCTCGGCGTCATTCCCGAGACGCCGGAAATCCGCCCCTACGACCGGCTGCTTATCGTCGGGGCGGCGGGCCCCATGGGCCTCATGCACGTTGTGCGGGCCCTTTGTCAGGGCGTGGTGGGCATCGAGGTGATCGCAACGGACCTGGATGACGGGCGCCGCGAGCGTCTGGACGCCGTCGCCGGGGTCCTGGCGCAGGAGCGCGGTCTGTCCTATCGTTCGCTCAATCCGGAGAAGAACCCCGAACCCGTACGCGCCACCTATACCGTCCTGATGGCGCCGGCCGCCGAGTTGGTGGCCGAAGCCGTGGAGGATTCCCTCGAGGGAGGCATTATCAACATCTTCGCCGGCATTCCCGCCACGGTCTCCCACGAGATCGACCTGGACGCTTACATCGAGAAGCGGCTCTACTTCATCGGCACGAGCGGATCGGTCCTCAGCGACATGCGGATCGTGCTTGACAAGCTGACGTCCGGCCGTCTTGACACGAACTTGTCCGTGGGCGCCGTCTGCGGGATGCGGGGCGCCATTGACGGCATCCGCGCCGTGGAAAGCCGCGCGGCGTCCGGGAAAATCATCGTTTATCCCATGCTGCACCATCTCGGTTTAATGCCGCTCGACGCCATAGGGGCGCGCCTTCCCGCCGTTTCGAGGAAGATGGACGGGGGAAAATGGACGCGCGAGGCCGAGGCGGAACTGCTGAGCGGATCGCTGAACTCGGCTTGACGGACTCGTGACCGAAGGCGGCGCGAGCACAATGCCGCCGAGGAGACCGTGGCGCCTCCGGCAACGCCGCGCCCGCGGCGCGCGGCAGGAGCGATTCGCCAAGGGGCGGGCGACGCGCGCGTTGCACCGGAGGGCGGGAGGGCACTATTTCATTGAAAGCGCTTGGCAGGGGCTGTAGACAGTGGTGTCGTCGGCACAGCGCTGCCGCCGGCGCGGCAACAGAGGCGCTCCGTGCGAGGAATCTGCGATCGCGCATTGTCCAAAAGGGAGGGAACAGAGAGATGACAACGATCTCAGGAGGCAAAGTACGCGGCGCCAAGAACCGCCTGATCGGCGGCATGCCGAAGATCGGCATCCGCCCGGCGATTGACGGGCGGCGGCGGGGGGTCCGCGAGTCGCTGGAAAACCAGACGATGGCCCTCGCCAAGGCCGTGGCCAATCTCTTGACGGACAAGTTGCGCCACTCCAACGGCCTCCCAGTCGAGTGCGTGCTGCCCGAGTGCTGCATCGGCGGAGCGGCCGAGGCGTCGCAGACGGCTGAGCTCTTCGACCGCGAGGGCGTGGGCGTCTCACTGACTGTGACGCCCTGCTGGTGCTACGGCTCGGAGACGATGGACATGGACCCGCTCCGCCCGAAGGCGGTCTGGGGCTTCAACGGCACGGAGCGTCCGGGCGCCGTGTACCTGGCCGCCGTCCTGGCGGGCCACAACCAGAAAGGGCTCCCCGCTTTCGGCATCTACGGCCGCGACGTGCAGGACGCCGGCGACGCGACGATCCCGCCCGACGTCGAGGAGAAGCTGTTGCGGTTCGCCCGCGGCGCTCTTTCCGTGGCAACGATCCGCAACAAGTCCTATCTCTCCCTCGGCAGCGTGTCGATGGGCATTGCGGGGTCGATCGTGGATCAGCCTTTCTTCGAGAGCTACCTCGGCATGCGGGTCGAGTCGGTGGACATGAGCGAGTTCGTTCGCCGCATGGACGAGAGGATCTATGACCCGAGGGAGTTCTCCCGGGCCCTGAAGTGGGCCAAGGAGAACTGCCGGGAGGGCAGGGACTGCAACGACGCCAAGTCGCAACGCTCCCGCGAGCAGAAAGACCGCGAATGGGAAATGGTCGTCAAGATGGCCATGATCGCCCGCGACCTCATGGCGGGCAATTCCCGCCTCGCCGAACTGGGGTTCGGCGAAGAGGCCCTCGGCCACAACGCCATCCTCGCCGGATTCCAGGGCCAGCGCCACTGGACCGATCACTTCCCGAACGGCGACTTCCTCGAGGCGATCCTGAACTCCTCCTTCGACTGGAGCGGAATCCGCGAGCCCTACCTGATGGCCACCGAGAACGACTCCCTCAACGGCGTCTGCATGCTCTTCGGCCATCTGCTGACTCAGACGGCGCAGATCTTCGTCGACGTGCGCACGTATTGGAGCCCGGCGGCCGTGAAGCGCGTCAGCGGACATGAGCTGAAAGGAACGGCCAAGGACGGCATCATTCACCTGACCAACTCCGGCAGCGCGGCCCTCGACGGCGCGGGGCGAATGCTCGCGAACGGCAAGCCGACGATGAAGCCGTTCTGGGAGATCGCCAAGGAAGAGGCCCAGGCCTGCCTCGACGCCACGCGCTGGTGTCCCGCCGTCGTCGAGTACTTCCGCGGCGGCGGGTTCTCGTCGCAGTACGCCACACCCGGCGGCATGCCCGCGACCATGTCGCGCCTGAATCTGGTCAAGGGTCTCGGCCCCGTCCTGCAAATTGCCGAAGGGTGGACGGTCGATCTGCCCAAGAAGGCGCACGAAACCCTCGACGAGCGCACGAACCCGACGTGGCCGACCCACTGGTTCGCGCCGCGGCTCACGGGAAGCGGCCCCTTCCGCGACGTTTACTCGGTCATGAACGCCTGGGGCGCCAATCATGGCGCGGTCAGTTGCGGCCACACCGGCGCGGACTTGATTTCCCTCGCCGCGATCCTGCGCATCCCGGTCTTCATGCACAACGTGGCCGATGAGAACGTCTTCCGCCCCAGCGCTTGGAACGCCTTCGGGACCGCGGATCTCGAAGGCGCCGACTACCGCGCCTGCGCCAACTTCGGGCCGCTTTACGGCTAGGCCGCCGGCACAAGTCGACCGTCGGCGGACATTCCCTGGGACCTGCTGGGACACTGGAGGAGTCTGCGCGGCGCGGAAATGTGGCCCCCGATCGGCGATTGTCTTGGACTGCGCGCCCCCAATCGACGTAGCGGTTCATTTTCAATAAGATGGAGCAATAGGAGCCGAAATGGGCAAGAAAACCGCGAACCAATCGCCGGAAACCGGCGTCTCGGAGCAAGTCGCCCACATCCTGGCCGATTCCCGCCACGGATACGGGCTCGATCTCTTTTCGGCGGAAGAGATTGCCGCTCTGGAGATCGTCTCAAAGCGCGGAAAACCTCACCTGAAGTGCCTCGCCTCCGGCAAGGAGCGCCCCGCCAAGCCCGAGGAAATCGTTCGTCAGCTCTTCATCCGCCGCCTGATGACAGTCTACGGCTATCCCCCCGACCGGATCGCCGTCGAAAAGGGCGTCTATTTTGGCTCCTCCATGGCCGAGAAACGCGCCGACATTGTTATCTGTGAAGAGGGCGACCCCGACACGGCTCATCTCATCGTGGAGTGCAAGAAGCCCAAGCGGCGCGACGGCCTCGAACAACTCAAATCCTACTGCAACGCCGAGGGGGCGCCCATCGGCGTCTGGACGAACGGGCGCGAAATCGTCTATCTCCAACGCGAGGAGCCGAACCTTTTCAAGAGTTTGCCCGACATCCCCCGCGCCGATCAGAAGCTTTCCGACCTGCTGGCCGAACGCTGGGACCTGGCCCGCCTGACCGCCGAAAACCGCCTCGTTAAAGAGCGTCTTTCCCTCAAGTCCGTCATCCTCGACATGGAGGACCTCGTGCTCGCCAATGCGGGCGTGGACGCCTTCGAAGAAGTTTTCAAGCTCATCTACGCCAAGCTCTTTGACGAATGGAACGCCGCGCGCGGCGGCAAGAAGAAAGTGGTCCTTGAATTTAGAATCTACGGTTCCACACCCAACGAACTTTACGACAGGATCAGCAGGCTTTTCGATCAGGCGAAACAACAATGGCCCGGGGTCTTCTTAGCGGATGACAAGATTAAGCTGAATCCGCGCCACCTGGTGACCTGCGTCTCATTCCTTGAAGATATCAAGCTTTTCAACTCAAATCTTCAAATCATTGATGAGGCATTTGAATACCTGGCGCTCAAGGTCTGGAAGCCGGAGAAAGGTCAGTACTTTACGGTGCGCCACGTCATTGACATGTGCGTCAAGATGCTGAACCCAACCGTGGACGAGTTCACCATCGACACGGCGTCAGGGTCATGCGGGTTCACGGTCCACACGATTTTCTGGGTTTGGGGGAACGAATTCACAGCCGAAGGACCCAGCAAGTGGCAAAGCGATTTTGCGGCGGAGCGGGTCTACGGCATTGACTTTGACGAACGAGCGGCCACGATAGCGAAGGCTTTGAACCTGATTGCAGGTGACGGGCGGACAAACATCTACCGCGCCAACACGCTCGATCCCCGTGATTGGTCGGAGGACGTTCGTGTCGCGATGAGACCGCGCCTGCGGCGTTTCCCCGGCGACCGCGCCCAGGACGACTTCAACCAGAAGAACTTCCGCTATTTCAGCTTCGACGTGCTGATGACCAATCCCCCCTTCGCGGGCGACATCAAGGACGCCCGCATCCTCCACCAGTTCGACCTGGCGAAAAAGCCCAGCGGCAAATGGCAGAGCGCGGTCGGGCGCGACATCCTGTTTATCGAACGTAACCTCGAATTCCTACGCCCCGGCGGGCGGATGTGCATCGTCCTGCCCCAGGGGCGCTTCAACAATACCACCGACGCCCACATTCGCGAGTTCATCGCCGACAAGGCCCGCATCCTGGCCGTCGTCGGCCTGCACGGCAACACTTTCAAGCCCCACACCGGCACGAAGACCAGCGTACTCTTCCTCCAGAAATGGAACGAGGACAAAAAGGCCGGGCCGCTCTGCCCGCGCGCCGAGGACTACCCTATCTACTTCGCCACCAGCCAGAACGGCGGCAAGGACAACTCCGGCGACTACATCTATAAGAAAGGCCCCGACGGTCGCCCGCTCCTCGACAAGCAGGGCCACATGATCGTGGACCACGACCTCGACCAAATCGCCGACGGCTTCATCCAGTTCGCCAGACGCCAGGGCTTCACCTTCTGGCAGGAGGGGGAATGATGGCTGTCTGGAGCGAGGTCCCTTTACATGCTCTTTCGAAAGACTTCCGGATAGATGCCGATTACTATCGACCGGATGTTCTGGCTCTTAGGCAAAGCATTGAGAGATCGAACCATCGCGTTTCACGATTGGAGGACGTCAGCGACTCCATCATCAATTTCGGAGCATACAGCCTATGTAACAACATTTCTTTCACTGAGACAGGCGTGCGCTTCATAACCGCCGAGAACATTCTCGACGGGCACATTGATTACGAATCGGCCCGCCATATCCCTTTTGAGCAACATCAAGGCTTGCTGTGGAAATCCCAAGTACAGAAGGGCCAAGTCCTTGTTGCGATGGCCGCGAGACTTGGCTACGCAGCTGTTTACGATCAGTCTGATTGCCTAAACTCAAGCCAGGATGTCGCAAAGGTAAGCCTCAAAGATCATGATCAAACGAATCCATATTATGTGGCTGCTTTCATTAACTCGCGGCTGGGCAGGGATCAACTTAACGCCTCTCAATCTGGTTCCGTCCAACAGCATACGAATCTAGGCAAGATAAAGGACCTTCAAGTAGTTATACTGCCGAGACAAACTCAACGATTGATCTCAGAGAAGTATCTTCAAGCCCTTTCGGAACGGGAGAAAGCACACGCACTCTACACGCAGGCGGAGGGGTTGTTGTTGTCGGGATTGGGGCTCGGAGAATTGGACCTGTCGCCGACGCTGTTTTACGAGTGCCCCTTCTCCGAAACCCAACAAACCGCCCGCCTCGACGCCGAATTCTTCCAGCCGGCTTATCAAAGGGTCGTTGACATTTGCTCGTCATACAAGGGCGGTGCTGAGACATTAGATGCCTTGCTTGAGAGCATGACCAACGGCGTAGAGTGCAGAGAATTTGTGGACGAAGGCACGCCCTACATTCGAGTTGGCGACATGGGGAAACTTCGCATCCGCTCTTCTGATGCGGTCAGAATATCACAGCAGGACGCAAGCCGCCTTTCGTCGAAAATTGTTTTGAGACAAGGGGACGTGCTGACGGCACGCTCGGGCTCCATTGGACAGGCTTGCGTTGTCACCGAGAACGACGAGGCCAGCATTCTCAGTTCGCATATTATGCGTTTACGCCCGCGCAAAGAATGCCCGGTGTTGAGTGATTGCCTGGCGTTGTTTCTCGCGACGTTGCCCGGCATTCAGCAAGTTCTCAAGAACGGCAATGGCGGGATTGTGCCTGAGATATCCCAGCCGTTCATGAAGCGTGTTGTTGTGCCAATTATCGCCAAACGAACGCAGAAGCGGCTCTCCGAGATGATTGGAGAATCACTTCAGGCCGAGGACGCATCGCGACGCCTGCTGGAGGAGGCCAAGCGGATGGTGGAGGAGGCGGTTCTGGGGGGATTGCCCGGTGAGGAGTGAAGACTCTGCGCCGGAAGCCGATTATACCCATGTCGCCTTTGCCGGCGAATCCTACCGGTACCGAGAGGTTTTCGCTCGACCGCGCCGTTCGGGCGCAATTCGGCTATTCCGACGCCTATCGCAATCTCCTGCACCGGAAAGCGCTTGTCGGCGTTCCGATGGATGGTATAGTGTCGGCCAACACTTGTGGGGAAAGGAGATCGCAGAGCAATGAGACCGGAACGAATGCTGGAACGGGGAAGCTTGGGATTGACGGGAAGGAAGGGGGCGTGGGCCGCGGCGCTCGCCTTCTTTCTGATGGCGGCGGGGCCGGCAGTCGCGGCGAAGCTCGGCGACCCCGCGCCGCCGCTGTCGATCGCGGAGTGGGTCAAAGGCGGTCCCGTCGACTTGGCGGCGGGGAAAGGCAAGAACATCACCGTCGTCGAGTTCTGGGCGACCTGGTGCCCTCCGTGCCGCACGAGCATTCCGCATCTGACCGAGCTGCAAAAGAAGTTCAAGGACAAGGGCGTGGTGTTTGTCGGGATCTCGAATGAAGAGTTGGGCACGGTCGCCTCGTTCGTGAAGGAGCAAGGCGGCCAGATGGACTACGTGGTTGCCATTGACCGCGGTCGCGCCACGAGCGACGGGTACATGAAAGCCTTTGAGCAGAACGGGATCCCCCATGCTTTCATCGTTGACAAAGACGGGAAATTCGCTTGGCACGGACACCCGATGGCCGGATTGGACGAAGCGCTCGAGAAGTTGACGGCGCACGGCGCGCCCGAGACGCCGGCGAAGGCGGCTTCCGCGTCTCAGGCGCAGAAGGGCGCCAAACTGTTCTCCGTTTACATGCGCCTCGTCGAGGAACTGAAGGAAGACGAGCTGGCCGAGCCCATTGGGCGCGCCATCGTCCGTTGCGCTTCCGACGACCCCGCTCTCATGAAGCGACTGGCTCGGGCCATCGTCACGAACGCGGCCATTGAAGAGCCGGACATTGCGCTGGCGAAAATGGCGGCCAAGGCGGCCCGACTCGTGTCGGAGGAGAAGGACGCGTCGGTCCTCGAGGTCAGCGCTCTTGTGCATTCCAAAGCGGGCGAGATCAAGGAAGCCGTGGATTTCCAGAAGAAGGCGATCGCCGCGAGTCAGGACGAGAGCGAGCGCAAGCGCCTGGAAGAGCAGTTGAAGCGCTACGAGGAAGAAGCGCGGAAGACGGAGCAAGAATGACGGCGCCGGCGCCCGCTCCCGTCAATATGCACATGCACACCCACTTCTCCTTCAACGCTGACGGGCTTGCGCCCGCTCAGTTGGCGGAGGAGGCGGTTCGCCGTGGGCTCTACGCCGCGGCCATCTGTGATTTCGACGTTCTGGACGGGCTCGAGGAGTTCTTCGCGGCGGGCGACGCCCAGGGTCTCCGCGTCGCGGTCGGCATGGAGACCCGCGTGTTCTTCTCCGAGTACGCGGATCACGAGATCAACTCTCCCGGCGAGCCGGGCGTCTATTACTTCATGGGCATGGGCTTCGGTTGCGTCCCGGAAGAGGGGACTTCGGCCGGCCGGACCTTCGACAATCTGCGCGAGGGCGCCGCTCAGCGCAACCGGGACCTTACGAGCCGCATCAATGCCGCTTTCCCGGAGCTCGCCGTCGACTACGACCGCGACGTGATTCCTCTGACCCCGTCAGGCAACGCCACCGAGCGCCACATCGTCCGGGCCTATATCGAGACAGCGCGCCGAGACTCGAAGGGCGACGCGGCCGCCCAGTCCCAGACTTGGGCGCGCGTGTTGGGGCTGGATGCGAGGAAAACCGGCGCGCTTCTGGAGAACAGCGTGGCGCTGCAAAACGCCGTCCGGTCGAAACTCATGAAGGCCGGCGGAGCGGGCTATGTCAAGCCAGGCCCCTCGACCTTTCCCCCGCTCGAGCAAGTCGCCGCCGCCATTGTCGACGCCGGGGCGATTCCCATGGCGACATGGCTGAACGGCCTGAGCGCGGGCGAAAAGGACATGGCCGCGCAGCTCGAGTGTCTGCGCGCCAAGGGCATTGCGGCGCTCAATATCATCCCGGACCGCAACTGGAACGTCTCGGATTCGGAAGAGCGCAGGACAAAGGTGGCCCGGCTGCATGAAGTCGTCGAGATCGCCGGGCGAATGGAACTGCCGCTGAACGTCGGGACGGAACTGAACAGCTTCGGCCCGCCCTTCGTGGACGATTTCAAGGCGGCGCCGATGCGCCCGCTCTGGCCCGCCTTCTTTCGCGGGGCCAACGTCATGATCGGCCAGTCGCGCCTGGCGCGGTACGCGAAGTTCTCCTACTGCGGCGCGGAGGCGGAAGCGGAGTTCGGCCCCGGCGCGACGGCACGGAACGAGTTTTTCATGCAGGCCGGCCTGCTTGAGCCGCCGAACGCCCGGACGCGCGAACGGTTGGGGGAGATGGCGCCGGACCGAGCCTTTGCAACCATTCGGGACTCGGCCCGGGCCGGACGGTGGGTCTTGTAGATCCGTCAGGACCTTCGACGCGATGGCCGACCCATTCGGCGACGCGCCCGAGTTCGGCGCGCAATTGGACCAATACTTCGGCCGAGGAGTGAGCGACGTTACCGGACGCCGACCCGCGCCGCCGACGCCGAGCCGCTTCGCGTCTCGACGGCGCGGCGGATCGTCTTGGCGATCTCCTCAGGGCCGATGCCGCCGCGGCTCCGCAGGACGGGGATCGGACCGTGCTCGATCCAGCGGTCGGGAAGGCCGATCATCAGGACCCGCCGTTCGATCCCCATCTCGGCCATCGCCTCGCTGACGGCCGACCCGAACCCCCCGGCCAGCACGTTCTCCTCGACGGTTGCCAGAAGATCGTACTCAGCCGGCCGGTCGGCGGGGCGGCCGAACCTTTCGATCAGCTCGCGATCCAGCGGCTTGACAAACCGCATGTCAATGACGGCCAATTCGATCCCGTTCGCGCTCAGCTCCTTGGCCGCCGCCAAAGCGCCGGCCGCCATGACGCCGATCGAGAAAACGGCGACGCGCGGTCCCGCGAATCCGGGAGGAGGCTCGCGCAGGATCTCTCCCCTGCCAATCTCCACCGGTTCGCGGGAGGTCCCAAGCTTGACCCCCTGGCCCCGCCCGCGCGGGTAGCGGTAGGCGAAGGGGCCGTCGTCGTAAGCGGCGGCCGTGATCACGATTCGACGCAGCTGCTCTTCGTCCCGCGGCGCGGCCACCACAAGGTTGGGGACCATGCGGAGGTACGACAGATCGAACACGCCGTGGTGGGTGGGACCGTCGTCCCCGACGATGCCCGCGCGGTCGATGGCGAAGGTCACGGGAAGATTCTGAAGCGCCACGTCGTGGATAATCTGGTCGAAGGCCCGCTGGAGGAAGGTCGAGTAGATAGCCACAACGGGACGGAGTCCTTCGCAGGCCAGGCCGGCCGCGAAACAGACGGCGTGGGCCTCGGCGATGCCCACGTCATGGAAACGGTCGGGGAAGCGTCTGGCGAAATGGCTCAGACCGGTTCCCGAAGGCATGGCGGCCGTGATCGCGACGATGCGCTCGTCGGTTTCCGCCAAGTCAACCAGCGTCCGGCCGAAGACTTCCGTATAAGGGGGCGCTTCTGGACCGGCGGCCAGTTCCCCGTTCACGCGTTCGGTTTTCTCTCCCGTGTCGACGGCGAAATCCGCCCCGCTGTGCCAGAGCTCCGGGTCCGACTCGCTGTAAGGGTAGCCTTTCCCCTTGAGGGTTTTCACGTGCAGCAGCATGGGCCCCTTGAGATCGCGGATGTGTTGGAGCGTGTCGATCAGCGCGCGCAGATTGTGTCCGTCCACCGGGCCCAGATAGCGGATGCCCATTTTCTCGAAAACGGTTTCCTCCGGGAGGATCAGATCCTTGACGCTGGCTTCCACCTTCCTGATGAAGCCGATGATCTTCTCGCCCACGATTGGCACGCGCCCGATGAGGCTCTTGGCCGTTCGCTTGGACTTGTTGTAGAAATCGGCCGTTATCAGGTGATGGAAATGGCGGGCGATGGCGCCGATGTTGGGCGCGATGCTCATTGCGTTGTCGTTGAGGACCACGAGCATGTCGGCGCCTCGATAGCCGAGATTGTTCAGCGCCTCATAGCAGAGACCTCCCGTCATCGCCCCGTCGCCGCACACGGCCACCACGCGGAAATCGTCGCCCCGCTGATCTCGGGCCACCGCCATGCCGAGAGCGGCGGAAATGGCCGTACTGGCGTGCCCCACGCCGAAGCAATCGTAGGGGCTCTCCTCCCGCCGGGGAAAGCCGCTCAGACCGTCCAGGAGGCGAAGGGTATGGAATTCATCCGCGCGTCCCGTCAGGAGCTTGTGCGCGTAGGCTTGGTGCCCCACGTCCCAGACGATCTTGTCGCGGGGGGCGTTGAAAACGCGGTGCAAGGCGATGGTCAGTTCGACGGCGCCGAGCGACGGGGCGAAATGCCCGCCGTTGCGCGAACAGGTCTGTGCAATGACCAGACGGATTTCCCTGGCCAACTCCTCCAGCGCCTCCATGCGCAGGCGTTTCAGGTCCTCGGGGGATCTGACCTTGCTCAGCCAGGATGCCGATTGCATGGATTCTTCTTTTCCTTGCTTGTGTTGAGATCCGGGAAAGCCCCCGCGCCGCCAAGAGGTCCTTACTCGACCTCCCCTTCGTCCGGCGCAGAGTCGTCCGGAATCCCCTCCGCCTCCACGGTGGAAAGCCGGCCGTTCTCCTCCTCGACCAGTTCCTGGATCTTCAACTCGATCTCTTTCAACCGGGTTTCGCACGCCTTACTCAGAGCGCGGCCCTTTTGAAACAGCCGAATCGCCTCGTCGAGAGACACGTTCCCCGCCTCGAGTTTCTCGACGATCTCCTCCAGGTTTTTCAGGTTCTGCTCGAAGGACTTCGAAGACGTCATTCCGCCGTCCGCTTCTTCGGTGGGCGCCACGCGGCCCGCAACGCGACGCGCGGCGAGGCGCCCGCTCCCGGAGTGTGCCTACTCGTCCACGGTGGCTTGGCAGACCGGGTGCCACAGGCGCAGTACCGTTCTCGTCCATGATCCCACCGGGCCCCATGCAATGCAATCAAAAAGGCGGGCTCAACAAGGCGGGCTTCGCTCCCTGCGGTTTTTCGCCGGCGTGCGGGCGGCGCGGGAACAAAACGCGATCCGTTCTGTCGAACTTATTGAAGAGGTGGCCGCCTCCCCCATCCGAACGCGATCGCCGGACTCCCCGGCGAGGAGGGTGAAGAGATGAGAAAACGCCGTGCGCTTGCGTGCTTCTCCGTCGCCGCGCTCCTTCTGTTCACGGCGACGCAGGTTCCCGCCCAAGGAATCCTCCATCTGCACGAACCGGGCGCTGGAATAGAGATCGGCCCTCCCGAGCCGGAGATCATTCCCCACCCGCCACGTCCCCCGCGTCCTCCCCGCCCGCCGAGACCTCCCCACCTTTGGCCCGCACAGCTCACGAGCCTCGAGGTGGCGGTCGAGATCGAGAATCAGCTGGCCCAGACCATCCTCGATCAGACCTTCCGAAATCCCAATGATCGCCGTCTCGAAGGGACCTACC
>Ga0315274_10005950_pt1 | contig 17831 bp, 44 predicted proteins | sample YL17G02_20_MG_FD_203700 | JGI IMG/M metagenome (GOLD analysis project Ga0315274, IMG submission 203700) | Sediment microbial communities from Yellowstone Lake, YNP, Wyoming, USA - YL17G02_20 | ecosystem: Environmental > Aquatic > Freshwater > Lake > Sediment | place: USA: Wyoming | collected...
TTGATGCACTCCAAGACCCCAATGACCTCGTTGAAGTCCCTGTAGTGGGGGTTCGGGCCGAGGTAGGCGAGGATGGCCGTGGTGAGGGCAAAGTTCAGGCGCCCCGGTCCTAACGCTATGGCACCCAGGTTCCTCCCCATGAGGTCCAGGTTGTGGCGTTCGTCTTCTGGTATGTAGGGCATGGTCTTCTCCTAGTGCATAATGAAGTGCGCTGGCTGGGACGGGACTGGGATGCGCTTGGCCGGGGCCCGGCAGGGCACTACCTTCGGTGTCCGCTTACGGTAGCCGCGGGAGGCCAACTTACCGGGGCACTCCTGGTACTCGTCCATCCGGGCGATAGGCACGATCTTGTCGAACTTGTGGCCCCGCGGACATTCGTATTCGTAGAGTGGCATGGGTTACTCTCCCCCTATCAGAGCCAGGGCCTCAGTTCGCGTGATCCACTTCCCGTGGTGTAGGAAGCCCGGATGCTCACAGACTACTAGACGGCACCGGCCGTCTTCGTCCCGACAGCAGTTGGCGTATATCCATGCTGTCCCGGATGAGTTATGCTTCGCCCTCTCTTCGAGGGCGTCGAGTTTCTCTTTGGCAGTCATGGTTCATTTCCCCTTTGGGTAGACCCGGATGCCTATGTTGGCGTCACGGACGGCGTGTGCCTTGCTGTACCAGACCATCCAGGCACAGGTTACGGAGTCGGTCTTACCGTCGCCGGTGAAGCTCATCCGCGGCAGTACGATGATGAGGTCCGGGGGATGGGCCGCCAGCCATGCCCCGCGCTCGTAGGTGGGCTCCAGGAACGTCAGTCTGAGCAGGAACGCCACCCCCTGTCGGGCCGACGGCAACAGATTCTTCAGTATCGGGAAGGCTTGGGAGAACGGGGGGTTGGTTATCACCCAGTCCCACAACCCGATCTCCAGTCCGAGCTTCTGTGCAACGTCAGTTGGCTCCCTTCTGCCCCCTTACCACAGACAGGGCACTCATAGAATAGGGTGCCTGGGATCCGGCGGTAGGGATGGTTAGGCCCCCACAGAATCCAGCACCGCAGGCGCCGGAGCAAACGTTTAAACATCCTCGGTCTCTTGCTCCTGGCACATCTCGGCAAGTCTTTTCATCAGGACACGTACAAGGACTATTTGGGCCTGAACACTACCCACGAGTATCAGGAAGTTGTTGGCTGGCCTGTCGTTGGGGGTCAGTATCATGGCATCATCCTCCACCATGATCCCGAACACCATCCCCACCACCTTCGCCGGATGGGGTAGCACCTCAGCGAGAGCGGCTTGAATAGACTCCACCGCCTTCTTCTCATTGATCCCCCGATCGTCTAGGGGGATGTCTCTCTTGAACTCCTGGTATGTGGGATCGCCATTGTTTCCTGTGCCAGCCATTGTTTTATTTCCTCCGGCTTTATTTCGACCACTTGGTATGCCTTCTCCTTTTTGTAAGTCCGAAGGCGCGAACGATACTGTCTTCCCAAGTAGAAACCAGCATCGGCGAAGTCGAAGACCGTCAGTCTGTCCTTTCCTGGTGCCGCCCGCATACCTCTTCCGATCCGTTGAATTTGACGGTGGGGGGCCCGGCCGCCACCAGCTAGGATGAGATGTTCAATGTTGCAAATGTCCAGACCCTCATCTGCTATCACTGAAGCTACGACGCAATCTAGGCGCCCCTGCCGCATGTCCTCCCAAATGTCCACACGTTTGTCGCCTGGCGTGGAGCCGGATGCAAAGGGAACGCCAAGAGCGTCAGCCAGCAGTTGCCCGTGCTCAATCCTCTCCACGAGGATGAGCGTTGGGCCTACCTTGCGGAGGGCCTGGGTGATGAGAATGATCGTAGTATTGCGCCCTTCATGCCGCGTGATCCCCGTCTCGTAGGCCCTGGAATAATCGAGATCGATGGGTTTGCGGCCGGGGAGAGGACCAATTACAAAAACATCTGCCGGGACCAGGCGCCCAGCCTTGATGCCTCCCTCGCTCGGCAGGTGCGACACCACGGGCCCGGTCCACCCCACCACGTTCAGGTAGGTGCCTCGATCCCCGCTCTTCATGGGCGTGGCCGAGTAGCCGAGGCGGTAGTACGCATTAGGAAGGTGCTGCATCACGTGGGCATAGGTCTCCGCCTCGACGTGGTGAACCTCATCTACATGGACGGCCTGGAATTGTTGGAGCCACTCAACCGTTTCCTTGTGGGTCTCCGGGTTCGCCAGCCGGGAGAAGATTGTTTGGAACGTGGCGACGGTAAACCCTTCCCCATCTTCCCACCGACCGTCGCCAACGATCCCGGCCTTGATCCCGTAGATGTCTCGTGCTCGCTCTACTAACTGGTAGAGCAAGTCTTTGCGATGCACGAGGACGAGGGCAGGCACCCCCAGACGCCGGACGATCTCCAGCAGCACAATCGTCTTGCCACTTCCGACGGGATGGTGGATGATTCCCCTTCCCGCAGCGCAGGCAGAGACCACAGCCTCTTCCTGATAGTCCTTGAGTTTGATGGTCGGTAGCAGTGGGAAGAGGTCCGCATTGCTCGCCGGGCGGGTGCGCCTGTCCTCTATGCTGGCCTGGATGTTGCCAACCTTCAGGCTCTCGACCACGTGCCCCACCAGCCCGACCGGGAACCGCCCGTCCTTCTTGACTAGGCAGATGGTTCCGTCCCAGTAACCAAAGCGAAACGCACTCGTGTAAACGTAACCCTTTGGCCTGAAGGTCAGCGCATCCCGGACCAACTGCCTCACACCGGGGGTGTCGCTCTCGGTTGTGGCCCAAAGGTTGTCCAAAATGATAATGTGTGTTATCATTATAGTATGCTAACAGTAACCTGTCAGGGCTGCGGTGTGCGGTTCGAGGCCCAACGTCCCACCCGAAAGTGGTGTACGCGGCCCTGTATGAAGCGGACACTCTACCGCAGGTATAGGGCACGCGGTCCTGTAGTGGCCGCCTGCCACCAGTGTGGACAGATGTTTGCACACACCCAGCCGCACCAACTCTATTGCTGTGCTCGCTGCCGCAACAATGCACACAACCAGCGGCAGAAGGAACACTTTCGGTCTTACTGTGCTGACCGGCGCCGCATCATTCGTCACTATGTTATTGACCTCTTGGGTGGGCACTGCGTTGGTTGCGGTGAGGCGGACTGGCGCGTGCTTCAGGTCAATCACATCAACGGAGGGGGCCGAGCAGAGTCCCGCTCGTCGAATATCTATGAGAAAATCTACAAGGGCAAACGCGTTCTTGATGACCTTGACCTCCGTTGTGCTAACTGCAACGTCCGCTATGAGTACGACCGTCGCCGGTCGGCCTAGTTCTCCTCCTCCTCCCCCTCTATCGTGATGTACCCATCCTCCGCCAGCGCATCAAGCGCCTGCCAGATGGCCGACCGGCTGGCGTGGAGGTCTGTCTTGAGTTCTTCCATTGTCCAGTTCCTACATGGTCCGTCCAGGAGCCGAAGTAGGCGGGCGGCTAGGGGCTGTTGCATAGTTGCAGTTCCCAGAGGAGCATGTGCCACACACCTTTCTTGCCGAAGTCAACCTTGACTACTGGCATCCGTGTGCCCACGCCCTTCATCTCTAACAGCGTACCCACGTCACCCTTCTTCGGGCCGGTGTAGTATCGAGCCTTGACGACCTTGACTAGTGTGGGTTGCATGGGGCGTGGTGCCTGTGCGGGTGAACCTTGGCGACCCGCGTCTTCTTTGGCCACTGAACCTTGGCCTTCTGCTTCTCAAGGTCCAACTCTACGGTGATAGCCTGGACGATCATGCCCTTTGGGATGAACGACACGTGCCTCACCGATTTCTCGTCCTCTCCTGTGAAGCGGTCGAGCGCGAGTGTGTCACCGCTCCCGTTCCTGTTGACTAGGAGTCCGGCTGTCTGTAGTTCGACCGGGCGCTTTGCGCCCTCGTCGTCCTCGTAGAGCGGCCCTTCGCTGTAGTGGGCATCCTTCCACAGGATGTAGAGTAGCCTTACGGTTGTCATAGAGTCGCCCCCATGAGCGTCGGTTCCTTCACCTTCCGGCCGCCGACCGGGTGGGTCGTTATCAGCGGTAGGGTGCCAATCACATCCAGCATCCAGCCACAGCAGATACAGGTCCAGGTTTCGCCCCAAACGTCATAGTCGTACCGGAAGTATTGCGCCCCCTCCTTGCTACAGTGCCCGCACTTGTTTGGCCTGCTCTTCATGGCCGCTTCCGACGGACGACAAACACCGCTCCCTGGCATGATGGGGCACCTCTCCCTTCAGATGATGAACTACGGTCTTACCATTCCTTGTTGCCCTTGCATGGGGTGAGCGTCTCGCCCTCGTTGACCACGTAGTCTAGGCAATTGGGGCAGACACGTTCGGGTGCGGTCTTCACCAGGTAGTCCCGGCGGAGGACCCTTGCCTCCTCGCGCAGCACCTCGATCTGCCCATCGATCTCGCCGATGGTGTCAATGAGGGTAAGGATGCGCTGCTCTATGTCGTCCACAGGTGCCCTCTCCCTTCAATAGGCAGTGGAGGCTGCTTGTCACCCGCCTCGCCGGTCAGGTGGGCAGTTATCCCCCATCCTACCTATAGCTTATCCCTGTCCCGTGGCTTTGGTCTAGTCCTCAACGACCTTCAGGTACGGGTACGTGGCGGACTGCGCCCTAATCAGCCGGTGGAACGCCGAACCTACTGAGTCGGCTCCGATCACGGCCGCGTGGGTCTCCGGCTCGACGTTCAGGTAGTCATAGGTCGCCCCACCGTTCTTGAATGTCACCCGGAGCCTCCGATCTTCTTCATCGTAACCTATGGCCACGATGTTGCTGGATTCAACTGCTTGCATGTCCATTTGGACTTACCTCCTGTATTAGTATTCGATGAAGCGGACGCTGGGGCCTGTTTCAGGGGCCGTCGCCGTGAGATAAACCGTCTTGTCCCGCTTGGCGATGTAGTACGGCAGGTAGAAGATGCCGAAGAACAGGAAGAACCAAACGAGCGAGAATCGCTTGGGCTTCACCAGTTGGGCCGTGGTCTCCGTCTGAGATACCACCTGATAGCCCTTGCGGACGTACTGGTTTATCTCAGCCTGTAGGGTCTCCGGGGTTAGGGTTTTCATGCTACTTTCTCCTTCTTTTCCAGCCGCTCTATGACGGCCTCTAGTCGCTTGATTTCACGCGCCTGTGCGGTGATGACGGCGTGCTCACTGGCGGATGCCAGTGTGAGGTTGCTAAGCCGATTGTCTGCCTTACCTCCCGGACCATGATGGACCTGCTCCCAGACCTCAAGGGGGCGCTCTGCTTGGCGCGGGCCTCCGGGCTTGGGTTGTGGCGTCGGTCAGTGCAGGCAGGCGGCTGGGCCATAGTCATCTCGCTCCAATCACTTGTAGTAGAAAGTCGCTGTCTCTTCCGTATTGCTCGGACTGTCGAAAGGCTTTGGGCCAGCGATCCCCGCTGGAGATAGGATAGGAACTGAGCTGACGTGTGGTCCGATTCGCCCTGTCCCAGAAGTAGAAGACCAGCATCAGGCACTCGTTCAGGTAGTGTTCTACGGGGGTCACTTCGTCCTCCCTTCTTGTCCATTCGTGTGTCGCGCTAACTTGACCAGCCTTCGACGATGAGGCCAGCAATGCCCGCAAAAAAGGAATCCACCCTCTGTGTCTGGGTAGCGCCAGACCACCCGGAGCCCGCTTAGGCACGTTCTCCCTTTGGCCTCGCAGTACCCCATGATTGGAGTGCCGTCGCCCCGGCCGTTCTCGGTCACGCTTTCGGCTCTTCCTCGACCTCGCACGTGTAGGCATTGCTGGGATCGTACTTCTCGTCCGGGTAGCAGCCGTGCTCGGCCAGTTCATCAAACCATCTGGGCTCGCCCGTCCAGTCGATGACGGCCTTTGTTGCCGCCGCCATTGTGGTGTATGCCCTTACCTCGTCGATACAACCCTGGAATCCTAGAACCGCGACGTAGACTTTCATGCGTCAACCTCCTTTCTCTTTTGCATTCACGCCCGAAGCCCGTAGGCTTCAAGCCATTGGCTGTACCAGAAAAGCGATAATCCGCCCCGGTGGTGATCCGCCACCGCCTCCCCGCATGGGTAGCACACTAGGCCACCGTAGCGCCGGAAGTCCTCCGGGTACACGTGCGGGCTGCCGCACAGGTAGCAATGCCCGATCTGGTGAGGGGCGTAGTCTATCATCCGACCTCCTTTTGGTGCCTCTCGTACCGCTGGACTATCTCCCGACAGAACGGGCAAGCTGGCCGCCCTACTGGTCCAGGCCCGTGGTGGCCTTTGTCACCAACACTACCGGCATAGTAGTGATCCAGCGCCTCATGCACTTCCTCTAGGTTGCGGGCATCGGCTGGTCGGTGATCCCCAATGGAGATTCGGAAGCCACAACCCCCGTGTGAGACTTTGAACATCACTCCTCCTCCTCTACCCTCTTGAAGGTGAAGGTTTCGCACTCTACCCTGGTCGCCTTCCGCACCCGTGTCTTGCCCTCTTGGAGTTCCAGGTCCAGGGCCACCGTGTCGGTGTCGTTGGCGATCTCCTCTGCCTGCTTCGGCGTGTCCGCCTCGACGTAGCAGGTCTCTTCCCAAATGTAGGTTACGACGTACTTGGTCATGCTTCTGCCTCCTCTTCCGGCTCGTGGCCGAAGTTGATTGCTTCTAGGAGCTGGTCATACTCGGCTGCTAGGTCGGCGTCCTCATCTCCGAGGGCAAGCCGGACGATGGCGCCTACCCCGGTCTGGGTCATCTCGTCTTCGTAGCGGATGGCCTCAACCGCCTCGTCAAACGTCAGGCACTTGAACCGGACTTCTTCGCTCGCCATCACTTGACCTCCAATCCGTCGGCCACCATGCCGACCTCTTCTTTCCCGCACTCCGCGCACGTCCAATAGGACGGTACGGAGGCTATCAGCACGCTCTTGACTTCTTTTACCCCCGGCTCTCCGCACTGGATACAGCGCCGCTCCTTGTGCGACCGCCGCATCCATTGTTCAAGTGGCGCCAGTCCAGGGTAGCCGAACTCACGCGCCATCTGATTCCAGATATGCATCTTCCACTGCTCCCACTCGTTGCCCTCGGCGATCTCGTCTGGCGGGTAGCAGTTGAGTTCGCGTTCGGAGGTGGGGCCGAGGTCCGCGTCTGTGATGCGCAGCGTCTTGGTCATGCCGTCCGTTCCTTTGTGGCCTTGCGGCCTACTATCTGCCGACAGAAGGGGCAGAGGGGTGCGAACGCCTCTGCCTTGCCTCCGTGGAGTGCGTCGTAGTAATGCACAAGGCATTGCCACACCTCTCCCAGGTTGACTACGGTGGTTGGGCGGTGATCCCCTACGGAGACGTGGTACCCGTTGCCCCTGCGTGATACTGTGAACATACCCTAGCTCCCTTCTCCCGCACGCTGGCGGACTATCGACTCGGTGACGGCATCCCGTTCGGCTTCCAGGTTGAGCTTCATGTCTTGGAGCCGGGCGGCGGCCTGCTCGATGCTTCGGTTGCGGGCGACCTCGAAGGCGGTCTTCTGCGCCCTGTCGAGGTGGCCCAGAGCCGCCTCAACAAATCGCAGAAGCTCCGTTGCCCTTGTTCTACTCATTGGTCTCTCCCTTCTAGTAGGACTGGATCAGGTAGGTGTTGCCGTCGAACGTTACCTCTGTGTAGTTCATCTTCAGGTGCTCAGCCCATGCCTCCCAATCGATGAAGCTAAATAGCGGGTTCTCGTCCCTCCGAGATGCAAAGCCCAGATCGTAGGCTTCCTCCATAGCGTAGTCCTCAAAGTCCTCTTCGGGGATCATGGTAGGCGCGTTCTCGGCATAGTCCGCCATATCCTGACTGCCTAGTGCAGTCTCTAGATCGGAGAGGGCGGCGAGGCGTTCCGTTTCCTCCTCATTCAGAGGGTTGTCCGGACCTTGCTCGCGTTCCAGCAGGCCCGTGTACTCTTCGGCCAGGTCTCTTAGGTCTAGACTTTCCATGTTCTAACTCCCTTCTGTTTCGGTCCCGGTAAGCCCCAGGATTCTCCGAAGGGTTGCCTGGCGGCGTTCCGGGTTGTCGCCTTTTGCGCCGGGCATCTTCCCACAGAAGAAACACCACCCGACTTCTGACCATGTTGCTTCTTCGGTAAGGATGTCATAGTCCTCAGCGCATTGTACGCAAACGTGTTGAACTACATTGCCGTCAGCTATTCGGAACAGCATGGCGCCTTCCCCTTGCCACTTCCTTCTCTAGTTGCTGCTGGCACCACCAAAAGCGGTGCTGGTAAGGTATGCACGACCCGCAGATATGGCAGGGCCGAACTCCGTTTCTGGAAAACCTACCCGCCGCCACGTCGAAGCCGACCGGCGACAGGCGGTTGTCCCGCCCCAGCCTTGTACTTGTGTGGCTGGTGAAGTCCGGCCCCAGGACAACCCTTCTCAGTGGCGTACTCGTTCTCACCGTAGCCACTCCTGCGCCCATGCCAGGCCGCCCGATGTGAGCCTGCTAGGGTCAACGTAGTACCAGGCGCAGACCCACGCTTCATCCTCTAGGACCGCCCCTGAGGGCACTTGGCTGCTCGCGGACAAGAAAGACACGCCCTCCGGGGTCTGGAAGTAGAGCCACAGGTTATCGCTGGCCGGGTCTCTCTCCAATATCTTCTCATGTTGGCGGGCATGGCAGGCTTCGTGGGCCCAGATCGCCATTGGCTGATCGGGCGCCAGTGCGATTGTCCTGGTGGGGGCGTCGTAGTAGTTGGCGTCGCCGCCGACAGTGACGTGCAGACCAGGAGGCAGCGCAATGCACCCTGTCAGTAGGAGGGCAAGGGCGGGTAGGCCGATGCTTATCTTCACTTCAACGCCCCGGTAGCAAATAGTCTATGAAGTGTCTTCACATATTCGTTCCAATCTGGCCTTCCGAACGGATGGTCATACCAGTATTGCCAGCGATCCTCTGGCGTGTGCGCGGGCCGATTTGCCATGTGCTCATTGCGCGTTTCAGAGAACCGCTTACGCCAGTGGCAGTACCCTTGTCTGGCCCACGCAACGGCCTCTTGTTCCTTACTGGTGAGTTTCTGCATGGCCTTCACCATCCCCGGCGGCCCTTCACGCACCCTTCGCCTCCGCGATGGCAGCGCGGGCGTCCTTGCAGAAGCCGCATGGTCCGCTAGGTGGCAACCCCACCATGTCGTGACAGTGGCCGCAGGAGATGTCCTCCAGCGCCGCAAGAAGCGCGGGCGCGGCGGTCATCAGGCGGCAGTTCTCGTCGGCCTCGACTGGGTGAATGGCAATGTCGCTCGGCACTAGGTCGGCGTTAAAGTCCGCGTGCCGCCAGCTATACCGGACCCCCACGACGTTGCGCTTGGAGTCCAGAATGATTCCGCCCTCCCTGGTCCAGGGCGCGTTGTACTTGGTCATCTTGCCTCTCTCCCTTCTCTTAGGCTCTTGCTTCCGGGCCGGAACCTGCGCCCGGCCCGGCGTGCCAGGGTCTAAAAGGACTGGTGATCAAATTGGCCCTGGTATTCCCTACCTAGTTCCGCACGTGTCCCCCTTTCGCATGTTCGCTAACTGGCGGCGCCGTGCCGCCTTCTCTAGCTGTATGGCGTCGGCTAGTGCTTGGCGCAGGGCTGTGATCTCTAGTTCTGTCTCACGGTCCTGCTGTCGCTGGGTCATGGCCTTTAGACGCGCCCGGATTGCCTGACGGGGACTTTCGCCCATGCGCTGCCGGGCCATTAGCTCCCCGGCGAGTTGACGCAGCCTCCAAGCGGCCATGTAACCTGCGCTTGTCAGCCCTGCGTCTAGGTGCGCGGCTTCGCGCTCTAGCAGGAACTCGGCGCGGGCGCAGTTGATGGTCATCATGCCTCCCCTTCCAGCCGGGCGTACCTCTTGAGCCACCGGAGCCCGGCGGCCAGTGTCTTGTGTTCGTGGTAGGCGTACCTGTGATCCGGGTTGCCCTCGTTGACAATGGCCGGGTCCGCGCAGTAGGCCGCGTCGATATAGGTGTAGACGTAGAGCACGTCTGGCAGGGCATGGTATTCTGGGCGTGGCATCTCCCACCACTGTTGATCGGTAAGTCCGTCCGGCCTCTGCTTTTTGAGACCGGCACTTAGGCCGATGCTTACCGCTTCCCCGTTGACAATCGGGTGTGCGCCCCCGCTACGCCGGTTGGTGTTGAACCGTATCTCTACATCGAGGCTGTAGGCTTTCCAGAGCATCTTCGCGGCCCGGACCACAAGACGATCCAGCTCCTCTGTTGCGCCCTCGTATCCCGCGCCGTACATGAATGGCAGACCGGGAACGCAGACCTTCCCTTTGTGTCTTGTGATCGTTGGTGTTGTCATGCCTTCTCCCTTCTGTGGCAGTTCCCGCATTCGACCGCCTCTCTGCGATCCGTAGTGGCGGCTAGGATCACCCACAGCCCGCAAGCCGTGGCGAAGACCGACAGGCCACTAAACGACGGGCACGGCCGTTTATCCGTTCTTAGGTGTAGTTTGAACCGCATTGCCTTCTCCCTTCTATCCTCATGGTGAGCACCCTTCCCGTAGGCTACAGGTGGTAGTGGCGGGCGCTCTCACCCGTTCTCCCATGCTTACAGGCCGTGGGCTTTCCGCTATTAGGAGTAGCAGCCCACCAGCCGCACACTAGGCCCGCCATCACGCCCGCGATCTCTATTAGGATTAGCTGAATCGCCCGGCAATAGATGGCGCGTGCTAGATTCGCCGGTTTCATCACCGTGCTCCCAGCACTCGCAACAAGAAGTCACTGTCCTGGCTGTACTGAATCAGGTGTTGGTAGGACTCCCGCCAACGTGGTCCAGGGACCGGCGCCCACCTGTGGCACTCCATCAACGCCCGGTCAGAAAACCGCCAAAGCAGGCGCAGGCACTCGTCTAGGTAGTCTTCGATTGGGTGGGGCATGGCTCTCTCCCTTCAGTGGTGGGCCGGGTTAGCAGATTCGCCGTCTGCTAATGGCCTTCCCTACACTATCGGCACGTGGGCCGGATTCTTTAACGCCTATTCGATGAGGTCGTATCGACGGTCGAGGACTACCTCGGCATCGGAGAAGTAGGACAGGAACGCCCACGCTGCGGCGAATTCGTCCCCGGACAGTGACCGCCGGGCTCCGTCAAACCAGTCCTGAAAGACGTACATGATCGTTTCCGGCTGGCCGTCGGTGTCAAGGATAACCTCGAACCAATCCGCCGGGCCGCCGGTCGATAGGTCTACTCTTAGGACCTTCTTGACTTCGACGCCTAGAGGGTACTCGGACCAGCCCTCTAGGGCGTTCTCCCTAGCCTCTTCCCCCTTGCCCTCTATGTCGATAGCGTCCCGCTGCTTCTTAGTCCCTCCGTCCTGGCCTACCGCCACATAAGCGGCGAAGTCCTCTAGCCTACCGGCTAGATTGGCTGCGATCCGCTCTTCGCAGGTTGCTTCTCTGTCTGCCACTGTGTTGACCTCCTATCCTTTCACCTTTGCCTGTTGCCCGGAAGCCCCCTTATCTCACCGTTTGGCTGGGGCCTCTAGCCGCTGTGTCGAAGCGGCCGGGCAACAAGCAAACTCAAAAGGCTACGCGCTGGCCGCTACCAGCATGGCCGTGAGTGAAGCATCGTCCATTGCCCACTCATTCGCCTCTATGCCGTCAAACACTGAATCCTTCGACGTGCGGGAGGCTATGTCAGCCTTAAGTTGGCGCTCGAACCGGCCCCACGCCGACACCGTGATTGCATCCCAGCTCCCTACGTCCGGCAACCCCTCAACTACCAGCCACCCTCCAGAACGCCCCGCTGAGTACACCTTGACGTTGCCGAACAGCTCCCGTGCAAGCTCTTTAGCGCCTTCCCAGAAGACCTCTTGCTCCATCGCAAAGGCGTACTCCCCCGCCTTCATCGCCGTTGCCTCTGAGCAACCGAACCTGTCTTCGATCTCATCCGCGCTGGGGAAGTCGTGCACCTTCACGTTGATTGCCGGGTGTCCAGCGCGGCCGTATCCGCCTGAGTACATCTCTACGTCAGCCTTTGTGAACCGTCTCATTGTCCTCTTCCCTTTCCTGTAAACATTCTCGGCCTGTGTCTGTTGCTTGTGAGGCCTTCCCCCGTGCTACCGATGCTTCTTGGTCCCTCCGTCCTGGCCCACGGCCACTCCGTCAGGTCAAGGTGGTGGCCCGCGAAGACCGCTACTATGGCGGCTTCGTCCCGGCCATCCGCCATCACCACAGCATTCGCTATAGCATCCTCTACACTTTCCGCCTCTACCCACTCGACAAAATCCTCATCGGTGTCTGGGTAGAGCCCGACTACTGTGTATTTCTTTTCCTTATACCTATGCTGCTCTAACTTGCCGATCTTCTCTTCGATCGCCATCTCTTCTTCCGATGGACACGCGCCGTACTCTATCATTGTGTCTTCTCCTACTTGTGAGACCTTCCCCCGTGCTATTCTACCTGTACTCTAGCAGCGTGTCGCCGTCCTCATCCACCATGCAGTCGGAGCACACCCAGCCGTCGGGCGTTATGATCCCGTCGGGCATACAGTCGAATGTCTCACCGTCGTCCTCGTACTCCTGGGTCTCACCACACTTGCAGCACGTCACCGTTGCTTCCTTGACTTCCGGCATGGTGTCTTCCCCTTTCCCGTTTACAACTCTAGGCTTGTTGCCTGTTGTCCTGTGGTCAAAGCCAACGGCCACACAACAGTCAACCTAGCTGGGAACCTTCTAGGTTGCGTCTGCCATCAACCGCCCGATACCGTAGGCCGGGGAGTCTGTTGAAGGAGGCGCGTCACGCAAACGCCTTGCGTCTAGTTCCCGTTCGGCTTCAGCGATCTCTTCCGTCACCTTGTAGAGCGCGGCCTGTACCCTTGACAATTCGTTTGTCAACTTTGCGACCTTGGTTGCCAGACTGGGAACCTTCCCCCGCTGCCCTACTTCTTGCAAGCATCCCAGGCACTCCCAGGCAGGCCGCTTGTTGGCGGTGAAGTGCTGGACTTGATTTGTGGGGCGTCGGCATGTAGGGCAAGGAGCATACCGCCGTCGAAAGGTTCTTTTCATCGTGACCCCAGCTCTGAAACGTGGGCTAGGGCGCTGTTGGCAGCCTCTAGCAGGCGGTCTGACTCCGCGCATGTGGCCCAGAACGCACGTCGGGCATCTTGGTACTCGGCTTCTCGGTCCTGAGACATGGCGGAAGCTGCGGCATTGGCCGTACCAACGAGTTCCACTACAGCCCGGAGTAGGATTCTTCCCTTGTCCATTGTACTCTCTCCCTTCAAGTAGAGGAGGTGGGGCATCCCTTAAGGCGCTAGATTCGTGTCCCTAATAGTGCTAGGCTGGCACAATGTCAGTGTTGCCAAACGTGCTATCGTTGGCAAGAATGCCGCCCCGGATCGGTTCGCCGGGAAGCTCAACGAGCGTATAGCCATTCGTGTAGACGTAGGCCACGATCCCCATGCGGTCGATAGACCTAACTCGGACGCGATCCCCGGCCTTCCACGTTACCAGGGCGGCGACATTCGCACTGTGTCCAATATGATACAGCTCGATTAGGTGGCGATCATCGGCGTCTGAGAAGTCACTGAATCTAGGTGCCATGTCCCGTACTCCCCTCTCTCTTTGGAGGATGGGGCATCCTTGCCCCTATGCGGCCATCCTAGTTGCTCTTGTGACCATCCCCGCTGGGTTTTAATGCCCTTTGGGTTTGTCACTTCTAGTATCGGCTTGTTACTCCTAATCCTAATAACGTTGCAGTGACGATTGCGTTACATCCCTAATAAAGATAGACCTCCCGGCAAGGCTTGTCAAGGGGTTTGCCAGGAAAGTTTGGGGAAAGTATATGCCCTTAGGGACGTAGACTCGTACTCCTAATAAAGGTAGCGCCCATGCCCCATGCCCAGGGACAACAGGCAAGGGACAACAAACGTTGCCCCCTGCTCTAAGCACCAATCAACAAAGGGTATGCCCTATCCTGTGTTGCGTTGCGTGCTACGCGAGGGCCGGGGTCTAGAGGATAGGGGTCATCCGCCTATGCCCCTTATCATTTGGCTTGCCTGCCCTTGCCTGTTGCTCTGAGGTTCTCTAGTCTAGTTCTGGTTTGACATGGCTTTGGTTTCTCTACGGTGTCGTTTGATTTCTGCTTCTGTTTCGCTTCTATATCTAATCCCACGAGCAAAAATCTAAAAAATATCGATGTGGGGCCCCACCCATGTTAAGAGGCCATTAGCCCCCAGGCTAAATTTAGCTTCCAGGCTAAATATGGCCCAGGGGCCCCAGCCACCGGATAGAAACACCTGCACTTCTCAACAAGTGCAGTTGCATTTGGCTGGGGAACTGCAACTAGGGCGCCTTGGGGGTTGCTATCAGGAGGGGGCGGTCGTCCGGCACTTCGTACAGACCAGGCCGCCACCGACTGCGGGGACGAACCAGTGAAACACTGCATGGCAGCGACGGCACTCCAGGTCGCCGTTCTCGCGTTCCCACAAGTCGTGGCCGGAGAAGTAGGGAGGTCCGTCTTTCAGCCAACTGAGGAAGGACAGGAGGCGGCAGTAGCGCCCTCTCATCGTTAACCTCCAGGTCGTCGGTCTTCGGCCACATGCGGGGTAGCGGGGTTAGTGGAGGCTCCTCGGACGGAGGCCACCCGTTGCCTTGGCCTCCACCTACCTCCTTGATTGTAGCAGGGCGATTTCGGCATTTGCAACAAAGTCTTTCGCCGGGACGCTTCTTATGCTAGATCACCTTGACAATTCCACCCCCATTTCCAGTACGATGATAGTGTGGGGGTGGCCCCCGTTTCCCAAGGGTGGGGTCACACAACCCCACTTTCCTGCCACGCTCGTCCTCCCTGGTTGTTGACGCTTCGTCGCGGCAGGTTTCATTTCCCCCATTCTAGACTGCCGTGAAAGGACGAGCGTGATGACAATTCCCGATGTTTCCCCGGATGATGAAATCAAGATCCAAACCCTGGCCGAGGAGTACGGCCTCAAGAGTTTCTACCTCCCCTCGGATCTTCTTTTCCGCGTGCCTGGTGTAGAGATACACCGAGACTCCTGTCCGGACTGTGGTACTCACCTTTCCTTTGGGGAGGGGTGTGCAATGTGTCATTGTTGTGGTTTCAGTCGGTGTGGGTAGTGACCTCTGCCCGGCCAATCAGGGAGAGCACGACTGGCACAGTTATGGGCACAATACCAGGCGTTGCCGGGGATGCCTCAGAATAGAGAAGTCAGGGTGCCACTGCGAGGACTGCATCTTGACCTTGGATGAGTGGAAGGCCAAGAGGAGGAGGGAAGTGGCAGCGCTGGATGACCCAGATTACCAACTGCCCACATGCGAACCATATGACTACACACCAGTGGCTGGGGTGTCGCTGGAGTACCTAACAGAGAAGGCTCTACTAGAGAAGAAGCAAAGGGAGGCACAACACGAACATCTACCTAAGTCTCGACTATGACCAGTACAAGGATCTAGAGGAGCAACTGGAGGACTACAAGAACCGGGAGACCACACACACATCCACCCCCGGCCCTTTCTACCATAAGAGTATCCGCCTCCGGGTGGGGGATGCAACCCTGGAGTTCCACGGCCCAATCGTTCGGGCCGGTGGGGTTTGACATTCCCCTGGATACCGAATGCACTAGGAAAGTGATGCTATGACCAAGAAGGAGATACGCTGAAATGTCGATCCGTCAGGCTGGCACTACTTCTAGCGGCGACCAGTTTGACGCTTGTATGTACGAAGGGAGGGGTAGATGGGGGTGCACCCCAACGAGGTGCCGATCTCTCGGACAGTTCTGGACAGTCTAATTCTGGACAGTCTAATTCTGGAGTTGCATCAGGCAGCGAACACCCTGAGCAACTGGGTGGAGGACAACCCATCGGAGTTGGGGGCTTCACCCTCGACCCCCGCTGGTGCCGAGGCGGAGGAGGGGAGGCTGAGGGTACACAGGGTGGGGCCAAAGTTGCCGGAACTAGACGATCCCCTTTGGCCGGTGTGGTGGTGGATCCGGGAGACATGGAAGCGCCTGCAAACCTGGGAGGCTGGCCCGCCCGCGCCACCCACTACGGAGAAGAGTACAAAGACAAGCCCCTTGGATGCCAGGGATACGGGGTCTATCAACCGGACGATCCGACAATCGTTGCAGTCGGCCCCTCCCACTATGAAGATATACCATGCGGAACCTGGCTGCGGGTGTGTGCAGTTTGGTCAGATGGAGGCGGAACTGAGTTTGGACGGGGCAACACTGCACATCCGGTGTCTGGAGTGCGGTGCCTTGTGGCTCCACGTAGTGATAGCTGTCCAGGATGCTCCAATGTCAGCGATGGAGTAGAGCGTGTGGACCTGAGCGAGGCGGGTTTGTACTACCTCTGTGGTGGTAAGTGCGACGTATTGGCTGTAACTGTAGAGAAAGTAAAGTAGGGGAGATTATGGCACTGTTGCATACTCCCCTTGACAATTCCCCGGCCTCTTTCTGACAATGAAAGTGTAAAGGGTGCCCGCTGTTCGAGGGTGGGCCGCGGCGGTCTAACCACCGTCAACTGGGGGGCGGCAGATGGTGTAGGCAGCGGGCACCAACATTGAGAGGCCAGCAATGCCAAGAACAGAAACCCCGGCCAGGAGTCCGGAGACCCCGGTTACTCCCTGCCCCGTCCTTCCTCCACGCATTACCGAGGATCCTGAACGGTACTACCTTCCCCGTCGCCTCTGTCCGAGTCAACGCCGAGATGCTGGTGACGGGGGCGCCCCGCAGTAAGTCGGTCGTTGGAGGGGGAAATGAGTTGCGAGCCGGATATTCCTTGCAACGTCGGCAGTTACTACACCCAGTACCTTTGGGACGTGGATTGTCTCCTCTGTAGTTTCCAAAAGGGCGGGTGCAAAGCCACCGCCTGCGGTCAGAATTGGCCTGTGGGCCAGGTCTACGGAGATCCGACTAAGAACTGGATAGGCCACGGCACGCGGGTCTGGCTCCTGAAGCACGGGGAAGACCCCCACGACACTCTCAGTGATAGCCTAATCCTGGCCAAGGACTATTTCCGCGGCGAGCACGGCTTCGATGGCCGCGGTCATTTCACTCTCCGCAACTACAATGGCCACTGGGCGCTGGAGAGATTCCTCCCAGCCCAGACCATCCCCTTCGCCCTTAGCAACGCAATGGCCCAAAAGACACAAGAGGCCGTCCGGTGGTTCTTTGACACCGAGGCCATGCTGAGTGACCCCGGCCCCGGCCTGCGTGCGATTGGTGCTGAAGAGATCGCCCAGAGGATCAACGGCTACCAGATCTTCATCGACAAGGAAACGGCCCGATCCTGGAACAAGGAGAAGTATCTGATCCTGCCGCCCCTGTGCGAGTTGCCAGAGGAACAGCAGCGCCGGTTGGTGTATCACTGGGAGCGGCTTTGGTGGAGGTTCTTGGATCTTCATCCGGCGTGGCGGTGGACACCATCTCTGGGGTTCTGGCGGGTTGGTGAAGAGATCTGGCCCTTAGTGTAGCACTTCTATGATGAGGATGATCAAAGCTACCAACCCGACTAGGGAGCCGACGGCTGTGCAGATCGTGTTGATCCAAACGGTAGTGGGGGTCCAGCCGTTGGGGGACATTTAGGCACCTCATCCATCAGTTTGCGCCTTCTCTTTTCCGCACCACCAACATCCAGGCCTCGTCAGTGACCAGGTTGACGAACGTATCGTTGAGGATCCACCCCGCGTAGCGATCCCCTACGGCCTTCGGGATGTGGAAGTGTGGCTCCCCATCCGGACAGGGCTTTAGGGGCACAAACCTCCGCTCGACGTTGACTCCCTGAAGTTCTGCCATCTCTCTCCCTCCGCCTTAATCATAACAGGCGAGTAGACCCATTGACAATTGCATACACAATTTGCGATCCTAATAGTGGAGAGGGCGTGTAAGCATTTGAGCATTTGAGCAAGGGAGCTGAAC
>Ga0315274_10005951_pt1 | contig 17830 bp, 18 predicted proteins | sample YL17G02_20_MG_FD_203700 | JGI IMG/M metagenome (GOLD analysis project Ga0315274, IMG submission 203700) | Sediment microbial communities from Yellowstone Lake, YNP, Wyoming, USA - YL17G02_20 | ecosystem: Environmental > Aquatic > Freshwater > Lake > Sediment | place: USA: Wyoming | collected...
AATCGCAACCAAGCAGGTTAAACCCGGTAATCACTTGGAAGATATTGGTTGGGCAATACAGAATTATGCGGAAAAACAAGGTTTTAGCGTGATTCGGGAATTGGTTGGTCATGGAGTTGGTAGAGAAGTACACGAAGACCCACAGATTCTGAATTATGGCCAAAAAGGGCAAGGAATCAAATTAAAACAAGGAATGGTTTTGGCTTTAGAACCAATGGTTTCCATGGGTAATTGGCGTATCAAAAGAGGCGAAGATGGATTCAGTTATAAAACACTGGACAACAGTCGTTCCGCGCATTTTGAGCATACAATCGCGATTACAAAAAGGGGGCCGAAAATATTGACCAAGGCCTAAAAAATCCCGCTGAGCGGGATTTTTTGTTTAATCAAATTATGATATAATTTAATTATATGGACCCCGTAGTGAATTTCCGACTGGTCCCGCAGCGCGGGACCAAAACGCACGGGGCATAACCAATAGTTTGCAACAATCAATAACTATTAATTTTAGAATTCCGAGATTTAAAATGTCGGAAATCTACTAACGGGGTGGACAATAAAATACATTTGTCGGTGGTGATACCGGCTTATAACGAGGAAAAAACCATTTCCGCTACGCTTTTAGATATCGACAAATATCTCTCGAAGCAAAAATATATTTACGAGATTTTAGTGGTTAGCGACGGCTCAAAAGACAACACGGTTCGAGTAGCCGAAAAAATGAGGGAATTGGTAAAAAATCTCAGGGTAATCGATAATAAAGAAAATTACGGCAAGGGTTGGGTTGTGCGCCAGGGCATGCTTGAATCAAGGGGCGAATTCAGGCTTTTTACCGATGCGGATAATGCCACAACCATAGACCACATGGGAAAAGCCTGGCCAATACTGGAACAAGGTTACGACGTTGCTATTGGTACGCGTGATTCTCGGGACAACAAAGACGCCAAGCAAGCTGTCCCGCAATCGTTTTTAAAGCGCCGCTTAGGAGACATAGGCAATATTTTAATTCAGGTTTTAGTGCTTTGGGGAATTTGGGATACTCAGTGCGGTTTTAAAGTTTTTTCAGCTAAAGCAGCGAAAGAAATTTTCTCGCGAACACTAATCGATCGTTGGGGTTTTGACATCGAAGCACTGGCATTGGCGAAAAATTTGGGTTTTAAAATCGGCCTGTTTCCGGTCTACTGGATTAATAATCCCAATAGCCGCGTAAAATTAACGGCGTATTTAAAAGTTTTTATTGAGCTTTTTCAGATAAAATATAATCTGATAACTGACAAATACGGTATAAAAAAAAGATGAAAATATCCGACTTCAAAAAGAAACAACTTAGAAAGGGATTTCAAAACGTTGCCGAATTAAGACAGGATTTAGTGAGTGGTGATTGGATGGTGGTGGCGACGGGCAGAGCAAAGGCACCCAATTCATTCAAGAACAGAGGTAGGCAAAAATTCGAACAGAAAATTTCCGAATGTCCGTTTGAAGACCCGCAAACCACTGGCCATAGCGAGCCGCTTTTAATTTATTACAAAGACAATAAACAGAAGAAAGTGAAGGGAGTCAAAAAGCTGGTGAAAGATTGGGCAGTACAAGTGATAAAAAACAAGTTTCCGGCATTGGGTCCGGGAGATTGTTCGGAAACCTACAAAGAGGGGCCATATACAGTGATGGACGGTTCGGGTTTCCACGAAATAATCATTACTCGTGACCACAAGAAGCATTTGGCATTGATGTCTGTTGATGAAGTCGCTGAAGTTTTGAGAGCTTATCAAGAGCGTTACTTGGCGCTGATGGAACATAAATGCGTCAACTATATTTTTATTTTTCATAATCACGGTAAAGAAGCTGGAGCAACTATTCCTCATCCGCATTCGCAATTAATTGCATTGCCGATAATTCCGGCTGACGTCAGAAGAAGTTTACGGGGCGCAAAAGAATATCACGACGAACACAGAAGATGCGTTCATTGTACGATGTTGAACTGGGAAAAAGAAGAAAGAAGATGTATTTTTCAAAACGAGCATTTTCTTGTTTTCTCACCATTTGTTCCCAGGGTAAATTTTGAAATCAGAATCTATCCCCGTGAACACAAATCAAACTTCGAAAAAATCAGCGATATTGAAAGAAAGTATTTAGCTGAAGCATTGTGGCAGTCCGTTCACCGGCTTTATAAAAAATTAAAAGACCCTGCTTTTAATTTTTTTATTCATACTGCGCCGTGTGACGGTAAAGATTACGGTTATTATCATTGGCATATTGAAATTTATCCCAAGACAAACACTTGGGCGGGAATCGAACTCGGGACAGGCATAGAAGTTATCGCTATCAAGCCGGAAGAAGTGGCTAAGTTTTTAAGGAATCAAAAATGATAACGGATATTCTTGCCAAAGTTGCCGCTCTGGTGATCAAAATAATTTCCGATTCCGGTTATTTCGGCATAGCGTCTTTGATGGCCGTAGAGAGTGCTTGTATTCCCGTACCTTCCGAGATTATCATGCCTTTTGCCGGTTTTTTGACAATTTCCGGAAAACTTTCTTTTTGGCTGGTGGTTATTTGGGGTGCGTTCGGAAATTTAATCGGTTCGATAATCGCTTATGCTGTCGGAGCATATGGCGGAAGGCCATTTATTGAGAAATACGGAAAATACGTTTTACTGGGCAAAGACGAACTGGATAAATCGCAGAGATTTTTTAGCAAATACGGAAGCATCAGTGTTTTTTTCTCCAGGCTTTTACCTATAGTGAGAACCTTTATTTCTCTTCCTGCGGGAATAGCCCGAATGCCCTTTGCCAAATTTTGCTCTTACACTTTTATCGGTTCGTTTTTCTGGTCCGCTTTACTTGTTTATGTCGGAAGATTTTTGGGAGAAAACTGGCAAAGCATTGAGGTTTATTTCCGGAAATTTGATTGGTTAATTGCCGCTTTGTTGATTTTGGGTGTTGTTTATTTTGTCTATAAAAAAATTAAAAACAAAAAATAAAATCCCCATGAAGCGCAAGGGATTTACTTTGGTTGAATTATTGGTGGTTATCGCAATTATCGGTTTATTGGCGAGTATAGTTTTGGTAAGTTTGAATAGCGCCCGCGCCAAGGCGAGAGACGCAAAAAGGGTATCCGAATTAAAACAGATTCAGACAGCGATTGAGCTCTACTACGATAGAGCAAATTCTTATGTGGTGGGCGATTTTTTTAGTGTTTGGGATACTGCATACAGCCATTCAATTAACTACTGGAGCGGTGGTAATCCTCCCTGGTCAACGGCTCTTTACGATGCATTGGTGGGGAATGGCTATTTGAGTCTGTTACCATTGGATTCAAAAAACCGCGAAGGAGGCGCCGGGAATTATCTGGGCGATGGTCCTCCGACTGATCAGGGATATGTTTATTATTCAGACAACGGCCAACGATATATTTTAGGCACCAATCTGGAAAGAGGCGGGGCGTCTCCAGATTATTGGGGAAATTATCAAATCAAATGGGGAAGCTGGTAATTGGTAAAATAAACCTACGAAAATAAAAAATAAATCCTTATGGATAAAAAAGGATTTACCTTAATCGAGCTACTGGTAGTTATTGCAGTCGTGGGCTTGTTGGCCACAATTGTTTTAGTAAGTCTGAACAACGCCAGAGCCAAAGCAAGAGATTCAAGGCGCATAGCAGACTTAAAACAAATTCAGACCGCCATGTGGATGTATTACGATAGTCGTAATTCTATGCCGATAAATAGAACTCCTGGCTCTGGTTATTGCGATACACAAGCTAATTTTTTACAGGAATTGGTTACCGACGGGTTCATTCAGACCAATCCTAAGGATCCAAGGAGTCCGTCATATACTTACTGTTATTATGATTATGGCACAGGTAATTCAATCGGCGCCATAATAGTCGCCGTATTAGAGGTTGCTCCGGATACGACCGCGGGAATTCCTCCTTCTTGCCGGCCATGGCCTCCAGCAGTAAACTGGTGCAATCAAAGCAGTAGTAAATATTATTGTTTGTGTAATCCCTATTAAATTTATGAAACCATTAATTATCGCCAATTGGAAAATGAATCCGTCGACCTTAGCGGAAGCCAAGAATCTTTTTAATAAGTTTAAAAATCTGGATGTGGTGATTTGCCCGTCATTTTGTTATTTAGATAGTAAAATTAGGCCTGCGGGCGCAAGATTTATACTGGGCGCACAGAATTGCCATTGGGAAGAGAAAGGCGCCTACACGGGCGAAATATCGCCAAAAATGCTGGAAAGCCTGGGCGTTAAGTATGTGATTATTGGCCATTCGGAAAGAAGAATTCATTTTCAGGAAACCGACGAAATAATCAACAAAAAACTGAAAACTGCTTTAGAATTCGGCTTAATTCCGATTTTGTGCATTGGCGAAAAAGAAGGCGAAGACGCGAAAGCGATTGTCGAAAAACAACTGAACGAGGATTTAAAAGAAATTGCCGAAGACGATATCAAAAAAATTATTATTGCCTACGAACCGGTTTGGGCAATCGGCACGGGAAATTTTTGTGAAGCGGAAAAAGCCAAAGAGACACTCGAATTCATAAGGGGCAGAATAAATAATAAGATATTGTACGGTGGAAGTGTAAACAGCAAAACTTCCGCTGACTATATGAAATCCGGCTTTGACGGTTTATTGGTTGGCGGCGCAAGTTTAGACGCGGAAGAATTTGCCAAAATTGTAAATGGATAATCAAAACAAAAGAAAAGGATTTACTTTGGTTGAGTTATTGGTGGTGATATCTATTATCGGATTATTAGCGAGCATTGTTTTAGTCTCTTTAAATAACGCAAGAGGAAAAGCAAGAGACGCGAGGAGAATAACGGAAATGAAACAAATCATGACAATGCTGGAATTGTATATTGATAAAAACGGCAGTTTGCCGAGCTCCCTTGATTATGGAGAGGGAAACTCTTCCCCGGCCTACTGGGATGGATGGTGGGATGTTTCTATTGATGATCGGGACGGCGACGGCAGATACTTTCTTGATTTTTTAGTTGAGGATGGGATTGCTTCCGTAGTACCGCTCGACCCAATTAATACGCCGTTGAATCAAAATACTTTTCCCACAGCCGACGGTTATTATTATGTTTATTTTGTTGCACCCAGAGGATATATTTATCAGGGGGGAAGCTGCGTGGTTAGTAACCAATCGGTATATTTAATTGGGATTCGTAAGTTTGAGAGAGCGGCGCGCGGTTCTTTCGGCTCCGGTTGTCCTTGTCTTTGGCAGAATTTACCCAATATGTTTCAATCCGGTTATGATTACATAGCGTGCGGATATTTTTAAAGAATGGTTTACAAAATAGTAAAATGCGTGAAAATAGTGAAAAATGCCCAACATAAAAACTCTGAAAGATATCGATTTGAAAAATAAACGCGCGTTGGTGCGCGTTAATTTTGACGTGCCGTTGGACAAAAACGGAAACATCGAAGATGATTTCAGAATCAGAGAAAGCTTGCCTACGATTAAATATTTAATCAAAAATAAATGCAGGATTATTCTGATTTCCCATCTTGGCAGGCCCGATGGTAAAAAATTGAGAAAATACTCTCTTCGACCTACGGCAAAAAGACTGGGGGAATTAATAAGAAAAGAAATTGTCTTTCTGGAAAAAACTTCCGGTAAGCAAGCCGAAAAAATTTCCGAGACCATACAGCCGGGAGACATTTTGATGCTTGAAAACCTAAGATTTGATGCGCGTGAGGAAAAAAACTCGGTTGAATTTGCGCAGGAATTATCGAGGCTGGGCGACATCTTTATTAATGAAGCTTTTCCGGTTTGTCATCGCGAGCACGCTTCGATTGTCGGGATTCCGAATTATCTGCCGTCAGTTGTTGGTTTTTCCCTGGAAAAAGAAATTAAAGAGCTGAATAAAATTTTGTTTCATCCGCAAAAACCATTCATCGCGATTATCGGCGGTGCGAAAATATCCACTAAGATAAAAGTAATCAATAAATTTTTACATATTGCCGACAGGGTTTTAATCGGCGGAGCCCTGGCAAACACGATTTTCGCCAAACAGGGTTTCGATATGGCGGATTCGACAATCAATAAAGAATCTTTTTCCGACGTGGATAAAATCAATTTGAAAAATCCAAAACTGTTTTTGCCGATTGATTTGGGTGTTTGGGACGGCGAAAGAGTGCATTACAGAGAGGTCGGTAATCTGAAAAAAGGCGAAAGAGCGCTGGATATCGGCTTGAAAACAATCGATTTATTCACAAGTTTAATTAGGGGAGCAAAAACTATTATTTGGAACGGCCCATTGGGATTAACCGAACAAAAACCTTTTAATAAAAGTTCGATAGAGGCAGTGGAAGCAATTCATAAAAGCGGAGCTTATTCGATTGTTGGTGGAGGCGATACCATTGCTTTTATCAATGAAATCAAAAAAGAAAAAGTATTCAGTTATCTTTCTACTGGCGGTGGAGCAATGCTGGATTATCTGGCAAACGAAACCCTGCCGGGGATAGAGGCACTTATACAATGAATAAAATTTGGAAAATAAGCAAAAAAGCGCCGAAGGAATTTTTTAATAAATTTCCCGAATATTCAAAACTCACGTTGCAGCTGCTTTGGGATAGGGGATTGAGAAGCCAGAAATCGATTGATGAATTTTTTAATCCCGATTACGATCAGGATCTTCATGACCCATTTTTATTGAAAGACGTGAAATTGGCGATTAAAAGAATCGACCGAGCTGCCAGAAAAAAGGAAAAAGTGGTTATTTTTGCTGATTACGATGCGGACGGAATTTGTGGCGGAGTTATTTTGAGCGAAATATTGAAATCCGTTAATATCGAACCGGATGTTTATATACCGGACAGAAACAAAGAGGGTTATGGTTTAAATTTTAAGGCAATCGAGGAAATTGCCAAAAAGGGAGTGAAACTGATTCTGACTGTCGATTGCGGAATTACCGATTTCGAGGAAGTGAAACTGGCCAACAAATTGGGAATGGATGTAATTGTTATTGACCATCACGAAATTCCCAAGAAATTACCTCCGGCCCTAGTAATCATCGACCCAAAACAAAAAAAAGATAAATATCCATTTAAGAATCTTGCGGCAACTGGCGTTGCCTTTAAAGTTTTACAGGCCTTTTTCCGAACCAAGAAAGTTCCGGTTCAACAAGAAAAATGGCTTCTTGATTTGGTGGCCATCGCCACAGTTACGGATTCAATGTTGCTTTTGGGGGAAAACAGAACATTGGTAAGGTACGGTTTGATAGTATTGTCTCAAACTAAAAGAGTCGGCTTAAGAGAATTGATGAAAATCGCCAGAATCAAGCCAGTTTTCAATCCCCAGACCCTTGAGACGAATCTGAATACTTATACCTTGGGATTTGTATTGGGCCCTAGACTGAATGCGGCAAGCAGAATTGACCACGGAACCACCGCATACAAGCTTTTGACTGCTATAACCGAGGATAATGCCCGGGAAGTATCATTGAAATTGGAGCAGAAAAATCAGGAACGTCAGAGAACAACGGAAAGGATTTTGAAAGAAGCCAGGAACAGAGTTTTAAGTTATCCAAAAAAAAGAAAGATAATTTTCGAGGGAGATGAAACATGGATAGCGGGAATTGTCGGATTGGTTGCGCAAAAACTGACCGATGAATTTTATCGACCGTGTTTTATTTATCAGAAATTTAAAGACAGCAGTATTGGTTCGGCGCGGGGGGTGTCTGGATTCAATGTGGTTAAAGCACTAACAGCATGTAAGAAATTTTTAACCGAGTTCGGCGGACATTCTGGTGCAGCAGGATTCAGAATATTGAACAAGAACCTGAAAAATTTCCATCAAGCAATGGAAAAATACAGCAATCGCGAACTTAAGGATGAAGAAATAACTCCCTATATTTACATTGACGCGGATATCGATATCAATGAGCTGAATTGGGTTACTTTCCAACAATTGGAAAAGATGGCTCCATTCGGCGAAGGTAATCCTGCGCCTTTATTTCTACTGAGAGAGGTGAAAATAACCGAAATGAGAAGCGTGGGGTCGAATGGCCATCATTTAAAGTTGTCTTTGGAAAAAGAATCCGAAAAGGGGATGAAAAGACTTAAGGCAATTGGTTTTGGTTTGGCGGGTTTTTGTGATAAAATTAAATTAGGAGAAAAGATAGATATTGTTTTCGAGATGATTGCCAATGAGTGGAACGGAACTAAAGAATTACAATTGAAAATCATTGATTTAAGGCGAGCATAGGCTCGGATTTATTCACCCAAAGACACGCGTCGGCGTCCCAGCGAGCCGCCGCGCTCCATCTCGCCCTCGCCCTGACCGTGCGCTCGGGCTGCGAAGGATCTTTTTGGCGAATAAACCCTCGCTAACTGAAAATTATTAGTCTAGGGGTTTTCTCGGTGTAAAATAAATCTTCGTTTGAACGATTATGAAAACTATTATTTATTGTGATGGCGGTTCAAGAGGGAATCCCGGACCAGCGGCAATCGGGGTGATTTTGACCGACGAAAAAGGGAAGGTGATTAAGGAGTATGCGGAAAAAATCGGCCGTGCCACGAACAATGAAGCGGAATACGAATCATTGATTTTTGCCTTGCAAAAGGCAAAGCTCCTTTTTGGCGGGAAAAAAGCGAAAACCATGGAAATCGAAATCAGGACAGACAGCGAATTCGTGGTTAAGCAGATGAATGGGAAGTATAAAATTCTGGACAGGAAAATTGAGCAGCTTTTTCTTAAAACCTGGAATCTAAAAATTGATTTTGGCGAGGTAAAATTCATTCACGTTCCCCGGGAAAAGAATTGGGAGGCAGACAAGCTGGTTAATAAAACTCTTGACTCGAAAAAGGTTAATGAGGGATTGCCGGGAATTTAAAGACAATAAATAGGAGATAAAAATAAAAACATCGAGATTTTGTCTCGATATTTTTATTGTCCCGGCAAGTCTATAAGCCGAATTCTGTATCCCGACCGAAGTCGGGGCGATGATTATTTATCTGGGCTCAATGTTGCCATTGGGCTCGAGCGAACCACCTTTCACTAGCGAAAAATCATTAACATTCTTCACTAGATATTTGTTCTTGCACTCGCCTAGGAATTTAGCCGTTTCACTCCCTTAATTTCTTAAGAGCATCGTCACTGTTCGCATCCCTATCTCGTCGAAAGCTTACGCAATCAGGCGGACGACGGGCGTTACCCGTTAAGCTGTTTCTCCCGTAATGCGGGAGAGAGTGTTCGGACTTTCCTCTCCGATTTAAATCAGAGCAATCATCCGACTTGTCGGGACAGAATTATTCTATTATAAAATTTTAATAAAGTCAAGATAGGGCGATTGATTTTAATCTAAAACCGAGCTACAATGGAGCTATGAAAAGATCCGAATTAATCTTCGGCGCATTATTAGTTCCGGTCGATTTTTTAATGTTTTTGGCTGCGGGCATGGCTGCCTATTTTTTACGCGTGAGCCCGCTCGTCGTCAAATGGAGACCGGTTTTATTTACTCTGAATCTTCCTTTTGAGCGATATTTCTTTCTACTACTGGCGGTTTCTTTTTTCGGGGTTGTGATTTTTGCTGTTTCCGGGCTTTATAAAATCACCGCACAAAAGAAGTTATTTAAAGATTTTTTTCAGATAATAGTTGCAACTTCGGCAACGATTTTAGTGGTCATTCTTTATATCTTTTTTAGCCGGGAACTTTTCGAATCCCGGTTTATTGTTTTGGCAGCCTGGATTTTCGCCATAATTTTTGTTTCTTTGGGTAGGTTTTTCATCAAAAAACTTCAGCGTTATCTGGTTGGAAAATACAGCGTCGGGACGCACAACGTTGTGGTAATCGGAGAAGACAGAATAACTAAAAAAATAATAAAAGAGATAAAAACCAACCCCGAATTGGGGTATCGGATTATCCAGCATTTTTCCGACATAGATACCGAACAAATCAAGAATTTTATTCTTGGCGAAGGCGTGTACACCGATGAAGTTATTCTTGCCAGTTATAAATACGAGAGAAACGATGTTTTGGAAATTTTGGATTTTTGCGAAGAACAAAGAATTGACTTTAAATTTGTTCCTAATCTGTTTCAGGCCCTAACTGCGAATGTTGAAATGAATACTTTTGACGGAGTTCCTCTGCTTGAAATAAAAAAGACTCCTCTTGATGGTTGGGGAAAAATAATAAAGAGAAGTGTGGATTTTAGTGGTTCCTTATTCGGGTTGATAATTCTTTCGCCATTTTTTCTTATCGTTGCAATATTTATCAAATTGGATTCAAGCGGACCGGTTTTCGTGAAGTTAAAAAGAATCAGTCAAAGGAAGGAATTTTATCTTTTCAAATTTCGTTCAATGGTGAAGAACGCGGAAGAGATGAAAAAAGATTTATGGCGATACAACGAAAGAAACGATGGCCCGTTGTTTAAAATGAAAAATGACCCGAGAATAACCAAAATCGGCAGATTTTTAAGAAAATACCGTATTGATGAGCTGCCGCAATTAATCAATGTTTTAAGGGATGAAATCAGTCTTGTTGGGCCAAGACCCCACCAGCCTGATGAAATAGAGAGATACGAGAAACATCACAAAAAAGTTTTATTGATTAAGCCGGGAATGACGGGTATGGCGCAAATTAGCGGAAGCTCCAATTTGCCTTTTGAGGAAGAAGTGAAATTGGATACTTACTACATTGAAAATTGGTCTTTGAGCAAAGATATATACATCTTATTGAAAACATTAATTATTTTATTTAAAGATCGATCAGCTTGTTAACCTTATGAAAACAGCATTAGTTCACGATTATTTGAATCAATATGGAGGGGCGGAAAAGGTATTGGAAATTTTTACGGAAATTTTCCCCAATGCTCCGATTTATACCCTAGTTTATGATGATGGTTTGGTTAAAAATATCTTGCCCGGAAAAGAAATCCGGGCCTCATTTTTGCAAAAAATTCCCTTTGCCAGGTCCCATCATCGCTTATTCCCGCCACTGATGCCCTTGGCCGTGGAGAGATTCGATTTATCGGATTACGATTTGGTTCTTTCCGATTCCGCAGCATTCAGTAAGGGCATAATTACCAAGCCGGAAACACTGCATATTTGTTATTGTCACACTCCGATACGCTACGCCTGGGACGATAGCCATAAATATGTTCGGGAATTTAATATACCTTTTTGGGTTAAGTCGTTCGTCCCACTGTTTATGAATTATTTGCGCTTATGGGATAGGGAGGCGGCATTCCGCGTGGATAAATTTATCTGCAATTCAAAATTTGTTGCCAAGAGAATCGAGAAATATTATAAGAGCGAGGCAACGGTAATTTATCCGCCCGTCGACACCGATAATTTTTTCCCCGGAAAGAAAACCGGAAAATATTTTTTAATGGTCGGAAGACTGCTTGTTTATAAGCGCTTCGATTTGGCTATCGATGTTTTTAATGAGCTGGAAATTCCTTTAAAAATTATCGGCACCGGACCGGAAATGAACAAATTGAAAAAAAGAGCCAATTGGAACATCGAATTTTTAGGAGACGTAGATAACGAAAAATTGAGAGAGTATTACCAAAATTGTCAGGCCTTGATTTTCCCCCAAGAAGAGGATTTTGGGATTGTGGCGCTGGAAGCAATGGCTTGCGGAAGGCCGGTAATCGCTTATCGTGGCGGAGGGGCATTGGAAAGCATAAAAGAAGGAGAGACCGGGTTGTTTTTCGACGAACAGAAGACGGATTCTTTAATCGGCGCCATAAAAAAATTCAATCCTGATAATTTTAACCCTCGCAAAATACATGCCTATGTCAAGAAATTCGACAAAAAAATTTTCATCGATAAAATCAAAGAATTTATAGAAAAAGCGTATCATGAACATCGGAATAGACATTAGAATTTTAGCCAAAGGAACCAGGACAGGGGTGGAGAATTACACGGTAAATCTTTTATCCCATCTGCTGGGAAAAAATAAATCCATTAAATATAGATTATTTTGCAACGGATTCAGAAGGCCGAGAATTGATTATCCTTGGTTGAAACTAAACAATGTCAAGGTTAAAACCCTGAGGATTCCCAATCGGGTTCTCGATTTGTTTTTGCGTTTTTTAAAATTTCCCAAAATAGATAAGATTGTCGGCGGAGTGGATATTTTTTTAAGCCCCCATTTTCTGCTTTTACCGGTTAGCGAGAAAACCAAGACCATTGTTGTTTTTCATGACCTTTCTTTTGTCCGTTTTCCCGAATTTTTTTCTTTTTCGAAACTGCTTTGGCATAAATTTATTTATCCCAAAAACCAGGCGAAAAAAGCGGACATAATTGTTGTCGTATCCGATTCGACCAAAAACGACCTGATTAATCTTTACGGAATTTCTCGGGAAAAAATCAGGGTTATTTATCCTGCGGTCGGCGAAGAATTCAAACCAATAGAAAAAACAGACCAGAAGCTTTTAAGAGTAAAAGAGAAATACAATCTGCCGAATAGTTTCATTCTTTATTTCGGAACAATCGAACCCAGAAAAAACCTTCTGGCACTAATCGAGGCATTCGAAAAAATAAAAAGACGAGAAATAAAGACCCCATTAAAAGTTCAATGGGATGGTTTTGAAGGCGTGGTAAAAAACGGAAAAAAAGATTTTTTCGCTTTTCAGGACCTGAAATTAGTAGTAGCGGGAAACAAGGGTTGGTTATATGGGGATGTTTTTGAGAAAATCGAGAAATCTTCATATCGAGAAGATATTATCGTTACCGGATTTATCGAAGAAGGCGACAGGCCATATTTATATAATCTGGCGGAAATGTTTGTTTATCCCAGTTTTTTCGAAGGATTCGGTTTCCCGCCGCTTGAAGCAATGGCTTGCGGTATACCGGTGGCTGTTTCCAACAGGTCGTCTTTGCCGGAAGTTGTAGGGGGTGCGGCGGTCATGTTTGATCCGCAAAACATCGATGAAATCGGATTCGCGATTAAAGAAATTCTGGAAAACAAAAAACTGAGAAAATTTTTAGTCGAAAAGGGTCTGCAGCGAATTAAATTATTTGATTGGGATAAAACCGCGGAAGAATTTTTAAATCTGTTCGAAAAAAAATGAAGGAAGTGAAAAAAATCGGTATTGATGCCAGATTTTTCGGCCCGAAAGACAAGGGGTTCGGCAGATATGTCGAGAATTTGATAGTGAATTTGGAAAATATCGATAAAATAAACCAATATTTTATTTTTCTGAACAAAGACAGAGAAGAAGAATATACCCCTCGAAATCCGAACTTCCGGAAAATATTGATTGGCCATAATTCCTTATGGCCTTTTAAAATAGACAAAAAAATGAGAGTCCGTGGCCTGGATGTAATTCATTTTACTTGTTTGCCGTTTCCCGTTTTTTATAATGCCAGGAGTAAAATCGTGCTTACTGTTCATGATTTGACTTGGAAAATTTTTCCCTCATTCAAGAACCCGTTAAAAAAGTTTTTTTACGGTTTAAGTTTTTCCAACGCGATTAAAAAAGCAAATAAAATTATTGCGGTTTCCGAATATACTAAAAAAGACATTTCAAGGCTTTATAAGGTTAATCCGGAAAAAATAAAAGTTATTTATGAAGGAGTTAGCTGAAAATTATTTGCTTTATGTAGGAAATTTTTACCCGCACAAAAATCTGAAAAGACTGGTTCTTGCTTTTGAGAAAATAATCCAAGAAACCAATTCGGATTACTCTCTGGTTTTGGTCGGGGGAAATAATTACAGCGAAAAAGATAAAATCATCATTACCGGTTACGTCGATGACAATAGACTGAATAATTTATACAGGAGTGCGAATTTATATGTTTTTCCTTCTCTTTATGAGGGTTTTGGTCTGCCGGCGCTTGAAGCGATGAAAAGAGGGGTAGCGGTTGTTTCTTCAAATGCCTCTTGTTTGCCGGAAGTTTTAGGAAATGCCGCGATGTATTTTAACCCATGCGACGTCGACGACATGGCGGAGAAAATAAAAAAAGTCCTTTTTGATAAAGACCTGAAGAATAACCTGATAAAAAGGGGGTTCGAAAGACTGAAGAACTACGATTGGCGGAAAACAGCAGAAGAGACCCTCGTCTGTTACGAAAATATCCCGCAGTAGGCGGGATATTTTTTATTCTTCGTTTTTAATAACGTTTATTTTCTTGATTTTTGTTTTTTCCGACTTCGGGAGTTTTACGGTCAAAATTCCGTTTTTGATTGTTGCTTTTGCCTTATCAGGGTCAACTTCGACCGGGAGAATTATTGAGCGCGAGAACATTCCCCAATAAAGTTCCTGATAATAATAATCTTCCGCGTTTATTTGCTCGTCTTTTGTTCTTTTTCCCCTAATCGTGACCATATCGTTATTGATGCTGATATCTATATCCTCCGGTTTTACTCCGGCAATGGTTGATTTTATCACGATGTCTTGGTCTGTTTGGTAGACATCGATAGTCAATTGTCCCTCCTCGGTTTCCGCCTCCTCTAACCAGCTTTTTTCCTTGACCGGTTCATTTTCTTCGCTAAGGGTTTCAATCTCCCTTGTTTCGTTTGTATCGTCTTTTATTTTTTTTGTTCTTGGCATATTTAAAGATTGGTTTTTAGTATTTTTTTCTTTCTTTTTGGGTTTTTTATCGACCTTTTGAGGAGTTTCGGTTTCTTCTCCATCTGCGATACCGGCGATTTTTTCAAAAAATGAAGGGCTCATATGTGTTCCGTAAATTATTTTTTATATTTTACAAATCGAACGATATTTATTTGCCTTCTTGAACATTAAAGAAACAATGATTGCGGCAGAAACAAGAATGATTAACAGGTAAAGATTTCTTTCCATGCTGTCGATTTCTCCTTGGCTATTTAATATTATAATGTAGTTGAAAATCGAATGCAATATAGTGGAGGCGATAATTCCACCCGTCACGAATATTTTTCTCACCCGAGATCTTACCAATAGAGATGCGGCAAGAAAATATCCGGTTATTCCGCAGGCCAGGGCGTGTAAAAAAGTTGCACCCAGAAATCTGGTAGTTAAAAATTCCAGCGTCTCCAGAAAATATTGATTTTGAGGGTAAATTTGGCTCAGAAGATAAATATTTTCGGCAGCGGCGAATCCCAGTCCGGCAATAATCATATAAATCATCGCGTCTATCGGTTCATCGAATTCCGCGTTTTTCAAAATACCGAACCTTACTACCAGATATTTCATAAATTCCTCAATAAAAGCAAAAGCGACAACAACGATAATCAACTTATCCAGAAAAGAAAATGTTTCTGTGCCGAGGAAAAATCCCTGTTCCAGGACTCCCGCCAAAGGAACAATTAGGACTCCCAGGAAAAATATTTTTATAATTAATTTGTTCGGTTCAGGGTGTTTGTCTTTGCGCAGATAAAACGATAACCAGATAATGCTGGGCAGGGGGGCCAAAATAATGGGAGCGAGAAAGTTCATTGGTTGGTTTTATTTTTTCTTTCTTCGATTTTTTTCTCCTTTGTTTTTTCGAATTCCGCCTCTATTTTTTTGTCGATAAGTTTTTTGTTTGTTTTCGGCCATTCGGAGATTATCAGCGCATCCTGTTTTTTGTAATTCATTTGCCAGATTTGTTCGCTGATAAAAGGCATAAAAGGGTGAAGCAGTTTTAGAATGTTTTCAAATATATAGATGTTCAGATTTTTTTCCTGATTTTTGCTGATTTCGATGTACCAATCCGCGTATTCGTGCCAAACGAAATCATAAAGCTCTCTTACTGTCTCACCGAGTTGGTAATTTTCTATTTTTTTCGTGGTTGAATCGATAATCGTGTTCAATCTGCTCAGAATCCATTTGTCGGCAATGGTTAAGTTCTTGTCCTTGGAAGATGCGTATTGCGGTTTGTCCGAAAATACTTGGATAAAACGATTGATGTTCCAAAGTTTATTGCAGAAATTCCTGCTCGCTTTTGCGGAATCCTCGGAAAATTTCATTGCCTGCTGTTCTCGGCTGGTAAGATAGAGTAGGCCGAACCGAGTGGCATCGGCCCCGTATTTTTCGATTAATTCCAAAGGGTCGGTTCCCGTGCCCAGCGATTTACTCATTCTTTTTCCTTCAATATTTAAAACCGTTGCGTGAATATAAACATCCTTAAACGGGATTTGTTTGAGAAATTCTAAGCTGGAAAAAATCATTCTTGCTACCCATAGATAAATAATGTCTTGCGCAGTAGAAAGAAGTGTTGTCGGATAAAATTCTTTCAAATCCTTTGTTTTTTCCGGCCAGCCGAGAGTGGCAAAGGGCCATAATGCTGAAGAAAACCAAGTATCAAGGACATCATTTTCACCTTCAATGGGAATTTTGTGTCCCCACCAAAGCTGTCGTGAAATACACCAATCATCAATCTTGTTCATCCAATCGAGGTAGATTTTTTTGTAGCGTTTGGGCGTGAATTTGATTTTATCTTTTTTTACCGCATCGATTGCCGGCTTTGCCAGTTTGTCCATTTTCAGAAACCATTGTTTGGAAATCAGGGGTTCAATCGGGGTTTCGCATCGGTCGCAGATTGCCAAAGAGTGCTCGTAATCTTCTTCTTTTTCCAGAAGGTTTTGTGATTTCAGGTCTTCGACGATTTTATTTCTCGCTTCAATTATTTTCAGTCCTGCGTATTTTCCGCCTTGTTTGGTGATTTTTCCGTCTTCGCCAATAACATTTATCGTTTCCAGTTTATTGGTTTTTCCGATTCTATTGTCAATCGCGTCATGGGCGGGGGTAATTTTTACCGCGCCCGTACCGAATTCGGCATCAACAAGTCTATCGGCAATAATCGGAATTTCGCGGTTCATCAGGGGAAGAATTGTGGTTTTGCCGATTAAATTCTTATAGCGCGTATCTTTTGGATTCACCGCCACTGCGGTGTCGCCGAGCATTGTTTCTGGCCTCGTCGTCGCCACTACAATATACTCATTATTTTTGATTTTTGCATTTTGATCTTTGATTTGATACTTAATGTACCACAGTTTCGTTTTATGCGGAACATATCTGATTTCGATATCGGAAATCGCGGTTGAGCACCTCGGACACCAGTTGATAATTCTCGGGCCTTGGTAAATCCAACCCTTTTTATGGTAATGCAGAAATGCGGTTTCTACGGCTTTTACGTATTCTCTGTCCAGGGTAAATCTTGTTCTTGACCAGTCGCAGGAACAGCCGAGTTTTTTCAGTTGTTCAAGAATAAGATTTCCGTATTTTTCTCTCCATTGCCACGTTCTTTCGATAAATTTTTCTCTTCCCAGATCATATCGGCTCAGTCCTTCTTTTTTCAGTTCTTTTTCAACTTTATTCTGTGTGGCTATTCCCGCATGGTCGCTTCCCGGAATCCAAAGCACAGATTCCTGGTTCATTCGGTGATATCTGATCATTACGTCTTGAATAGTGTTATTTAGAGCATGTCCCATGTGCAAGGAGCCGGTGATATTCGGTGGGGGAATGGCAATTACAAAGGGTTTATCTTTTTTGTTTTTTGGTTTTTTGGGCGTAAAAAAACCACCTTTTTCCCAAAGGTTATAAATCTCTCCTTCAACCTGTTTTGGTTCATAGGCTTTTGGGATATCCATAATATTATTATCTCATTTTTTATGCTTTAAGACAATCTTAAATTCGCGTCGGCCTTGATAGTTTTCCAGTTCGTTGATTTTATCTTTTTTTGATTATAGTAAGCGGTAATGGCAATCATCGCGCCATTATCCGTGCAAAGTTTGAAATCGGGAATCAGGAACAACGAATTGGGAATCTTTTTAACCGCACCAGCCAGTTGTTCTCTTAGTTCCTTATTTGCCGCCACTCCGCCGGCGAGAATGATGGTTTTTGCCCGATATTCTTTAGCTGCGCGCAGAGTTTTATCTATTAGAACATCAATAATCGCTTGCTG
>Ga0315274_10005952_pt1 | contig 17829 bp, 14 predicted proteins | sample YL17G02_20_MG_FD_203700 | JGI IMG/M metagenome (GOLD analysis project Ga0315274, IMG submission 203700) | Sediment microbial communities from Yellowstone Lake, YNP, Wyoming, USA - YL17G02_20 | ecosystem: Environmental > Aquatic > Freshwater > Lake > Sediment | place: USA: Wyoming | collected...
GCCCTGGTTCAGGTGTTCAAGCTCCAGTTATCATCTGAAGACCAGGCCTCCTCGATCCTGAACCTGAAATGCAAACAATCAACCCATCGGGCTCCCCTTGCGGCTGAAGATCCGACGAATTGCCGGAATCCTGACTTTGGTCTCTTTTTCGATGGGACCAATTGGTCTGGCTTCCGGAGGGAGAAGGCGGTCCTGGTCCTGATGAAGGGTGCCGTCTCCCAGGAGGAGTTCTTCCGGATCATGGAGAAGGTGATCTGATTCGGGAATTTGTGCCATGGATAGTCCCCGCAGTCTGGGAAGAACTGCAACTCAGCTCGATGATCGCGGGCGAGCTGGGGTGAATAGAACATGAAGGAGAGGAGAGACTAAAGTGTTTAAGAAGGCATTGATGTTGCTTTTTGCCCTGCCCTTCCTCCTGGGGGGGGTGGGGATCGGCGGCGCGGGCGCAGATCAAGCCATCAAGATCGGACTGATGGGGACCTTCACCGGGTCCCTGGAGAGGCAGGGGATCGACCTGCGAGACGGGGCCCTGCTGGCCCTGGATCAGGCTCAACAGAGGGAAAAGATGAAGGGCCAATCCTTCCAGCTGGTCGTGGCTGACGATAAAGGAGATCCTCAGGAAGCGATTGACCAGACAAGAAGGCTGGTGGAGGTGGAGAAAGTCTCGGCCATCTTGGGCCCGTTCAATAACAGCTGCGCCCTGGCCATGGCCCCAGTGGTCTCCGGGGCGAAGATTCCTATGATCACCTTGGCCACCCATCCTGATCTCACCTCCCCCCTCCGAAGATATGTCTTCCGGGGAAACATCTCGGATCAGGACCTGGGCAAGGTCATGGCCGACTATGTGACGATTATCCTCGGGGGCGAAAAGGTTGCGTTGTTCTATGAAGATTCGCCTTACGGGAAGGCAGGCGTGGAGGTGGTTCGCCAGCGGCTCAGGAGAGTTGGGGTGGAGCCGGCCGCGATGGAGAGCTATCCTCCAGGGGGCATCGATTTTACTGCCCAGATGGCCCGATTCAAGCAGGCCGGAGTGAAGATCCTGATCGTCTACGGGACCATGATCGACGCCCAAACCGTGATGCAGTGGGTCATCGGTTCCGGCCTGGGGGCCAGGGTGGTGGCCTCCTCGGGCTGGGAGTCGACTCGCCTGCTGGCGCAGGTGCCCAAGGGATTGGATGGAGTGATTGTGGCGGGCTATGCCCACCTGCTGCCCGACCAGATCATCTATTTGGGCCCGGCTCGAATCGTTCTGAGCCCCATTGCGGGCGGCCATTATCAGGTGGTGACCGGGGCCTTGGACGCCGAGCAGTGGCCGGCTTGGGCGGCCTTCTTCAAGGCCTTCCGCGCCAAATATAACCGCAACCCGGACCTGATGGCCGGCTATGCCTATTCCAACATGCTGTGCCTTCTGGAGGCGATGGAGAGGGTAGAATTCGATACCAGCAGAATCGTGGAGGGCCTCGAGGGGACCGAGAACTTCTTGACGGTATTTGAGCACTATATCAACTATCATGATGAGAATCATGATGGGATGAGGTATATCAACTTCTCGACCTACCGAGAGGGCAGAGTCGAGATGGCCACCAAGGATAAATCCCTGGATTCCACCAAGATGAGGGAGAGAGGGATCCCGGTCGAGGTGGGGGAGTATCGGGGCGAGCTCTCCTTGATGCCGCCCAATGCGGCGGCCTTCTTCGTCCTCCATCTCGGATTCGGATACCCTCCCTTCATGAAGGAAATGGAGGAGATGGGTCTGTATGGCGGATTCAGGTCGGATTTTGAATTCCACGGGATGAAGAAGTCCTATTCGGGGACCCTCTCCAAGGGGAAGGATAAGATCGTGGTGGTGAAGATGGTCTTCCGGTCCCCGGAAGGGGCGATGGCGACCCTCAACCTGGAGGATACCAAGGAGGCCTTGGGGGATAAGACCCAGGTGGAAAGGAAGCCCGAAGAGATGAGGAATACCGAGATGGGGATATCGTATGCTGGTGGGGAATGGTCAGCCTACCGGCGAAAGGGATCTACCTTAATCTATGCCAAAGGCTATGTCCCTCTGGAGGATTTGAGGGCGGTCCTGGACGCCAACTTCTAATACGTCAATTACCCAGCGAGAGATGAAGCGGCCTCAGGTGGCAAGGGAGGCCGTTTTGTCTTTTCACCCAAGCATCTGAAAGGATGCCATGGGAAGGTGAATGGAACATGAGTAAACGGATCATACTCAAGCGTGTTGTGCTCTCCCTGATGATTCTGACCTTGGTAGGGGGATCTTCCTCGGGAGCGCATGCAGAGAAGGTGCTCAAAATCGGGGTGATCGCCTCCCTGAGCGGCCCCCAGGCCCAGGTGGGCCGGGAGGTGGCCGACGGCGCTCTCTTGGCGATTCAGCGGATCAATGAGGAGTGGAAAGAGAAAGGGGTGCGGATGGAGATGAGCTTGGCGGATGAGGGTGGATCGCCGGATCAGGCCCAGGAGGCCGCCTCTCGCCTGATCCGCCAGGCTAAGGTGGACCTCCTATTTGGCCTGGCCGATAGCGATTGCGCCCTGGCGGTCCTTCCCCTGGTGCGCCAGGCCCAGATCCCCCTGCTCACCCTGGCCACCCACCCCGACCTCACCCATCCTCCCCAGAGATGGGTCTTTCGGGGAAGCATCTCGGATGAGGAGCAGGCGAAGATCTTGGTAGACATGTTGTGGGAGAAGATTGGGAACAAGAGGATTGCCCTGCTCTATGAGGAGAATGCCTACGGGAGATCGGGCGCAGCGGTGCAACGAAAGAGGATCGAGCAATATGGCGAGACCCCGGTGGCCGAGGTCTCCTACGCCCGCGGGCAGAAGGACTTCGCCTCCTCCCTGCGACAGATCCAGGGCGCGGGGGCAGAAGGGATATTGGTCTACGGGATGGCCTCCGACGCCGCCCCGATCTTGGAGGGTCTGCGAGAGCTAAAGTTGGATGCCAAGGTCGTGGCCTCCTCCGGCTGGGATAGTCACCGCCTCCTCGATCTTCCCCCGCAGCTGACCGAGGGGGTGATCGTCGGTGGGTATCTCACCTTTGCCCACGAGGGACGGGACGAGGAGCTGGGGCCCTCGTGGACCGAGTTCGCCCAGGCCTTTCAGGCGCGGTTTGGTCGCGACCCCGATGTGCTGGCGGCCCTCTCTTACTCGAACATGATGTGCCTGGCCGAGGCCTATGCCCGGGCGGGTTTCCAGACATCGCGCTTGACGGAAGGATTGGAGCAGACGAAGGGCTTCAACACCCTCCTGGAGACCCGGATCACCTATAGCGATGAATCACGGGATGGCTTCAAGTTCCTTCACCTGGCAGAGATCCGCGAAGGAAAGCCCATGGAATGGAGGCGTAATCTCTTTGCCAGGGATTATCGCTTCAGAGTCCCCAGCAAGGAGATCAAGGTCGGGGAGTACCAGGGAAAGACCTACGAGGCACAGCCCGGGATCACGGTCTGGATGCTCCTGCACTTTGCCTTTGGCCGCCCCCCCTTCCTGAGGGAGCTTTCCCCCATTGATGAATATGGATTCAAGGCCTGTTTTGCAGGCGCCCTGTTCAAGGGGCAGGTGCGGGTGCCGGTCTTCAAGCTGGTCTTTCGGTCGGAAAAAGAGGCGATTGAGGCCTTGAACTTCCAGCCCCCGGATGCAGAGGGTGGGGAGAGGAGAGAGGCGGAGCCAAAGGATCAGGTGAGCTACCGGGATGCGGACTCCGGGATTTACACCGATGGGACCTTCTGGGCGGGTTATAAGAGGGTCAAGAATGTCGTGATCCTGGCGGAGGGTGGGATCCCCCGGGAGGATCTGCGCATGATCCTGGAGGCCGACCTTTGATCTGATCCCTCCGGTCTCTCACAATTGAGACCCCCGGAAGGAAGCAAAAAAGGTCTTGACAAGGGAAGAGACAATCACTATATATGAAGTCAGTTCATCTTCAGTTCTTGCATTTTCCCCAAGCTATTAAAGCCAAACCATCCCACCTGTTCGCTCCTGGTCTCTAACTCCCTCTTTGTAGGGGGGAGGAGCCGCCAGAAAGAAGGGCTTTACCTGCGGTGAAAGGAGGTGGTGAATCTCTCGTCAGCTTGTTGTGAAGCAAGGTAGATCGTGAGCTTTCTAACCAAGCAAAGAGGTGAATCCATGAAGAAGATCTTAATTCTGTTGTTGGCTTTAGGAGTGGTGGTCGCCTTCTCAGCGGTCGCCATGGCCGCCAAGAGCGTAGTCGCCGTCGTGAAGGCGACCGACGCAGATGCGAAGTTGCTCGATGGGAAATTCCACATCAATGATGATGTGGCTCATGAGCAGACCACAGAATACCACGATGCGACCGGTGACTATACCCACGCCACCTGGGATCTGGAGAGCGAGGAAGTCTGGTACAAGTACATGAAGGAGGTCATCGATCTCGCTGGCGGCCTCCCGCTGAAGAAGGGCGAGACCATCCTGATCAAGCCCAACTTCGTCCTGAGCTTCTATCCCATGCAGTGGATGGGATATGGGGACGACAACAGCATCCAGGGCGCCTTTGCGGATCCCCGTGCCTGCTTAGCGGTAGCCAGGATGGCCAAGGAGATGGGGGCCGGCAGGATCATCATCGCCGAGTGCCCCGCCCTGGGCGACGCCTGGGCGACCTACAGGAATTACGGTCTGGAATGGAACCAGAAGAGATATGCGGATATGGGCATCAAGTATGAGCTCATCGACCTCTGCGAGAACTGGGAGATGATGACCGGGCTGGGTCTGGCCACCAAGCAGTATCCTATTCCCAAGCTCTTGAAGCAGGTGCAGTGCATGGTGCCTATCACCGCCTTCAAGACCCACGAGTATGCGGGCGTGACCTTCGCCCTGAAGAACGTGGGCATCGGCCTGCCCTCTGCCAGGGTGATTGGGATGTGCAAGTTCGGCCTGCCCCACCGGAATGTGGCCGAAGTCCATGTCGATGTGAACTACATCGCCCAGAAGCTGGTGCCGAGGCAGATGCACATCATCGACGCGGTCTATGCCGGGACCTGGGTCCCCGCCGCCCCCTACGTCCTCACTGGCATGCTCATGGCCAGCAAAGATCCGGTGGCGGTGGATGCCATCTGCACCGCGATCATGAACATGAACCCGAGGAATATCGGCACCACCCGCCTGGCCGCACAGCACGGCCTGGGCAAGATGGAGTATGACGAGATCGAGGTGGTGGGTGTGCCCCTGGAAGAGGCGATCATCCAGGACTTCGCGCGGCATCCCTACAAGGCCCGCAAGTGGCCCTGGACCCCAACCATGTACGGAAAGGTCTCCAACTGGGATCAGTTGTATCGCGATCCGCTCTATGGAGTGCCCAACTATCCACGGTGGTAATTGCATCTGCTTGACCGCTTAGAAGGTGGGGGGGCAGCATCTGCCCCCCCTTTTTTTGTCCGGGCCGATTCCCGCAGCCAGGGTTTCCGATCGTAGCCCAATGGCGAGCAAGCCTTTACCTCCTTTGTGGTCCGATCATCATGAGGCATCATATCTTCTTTTAGGAGAATCCAATAGAAGGGAGACTGAAATGACGGCTGGCAGAGCTGCGAAGAGAGCACAATATGGGTGGATGGCCCTGTTTATCCTGATGATCCTGGGATGGGGGGCCTTTGCTGGGACTTGTTGGGCGGGCAATGCGATCCTCAAGGTGGTCTCCGACCCTGAGGGGGCCGCGGTCACGGTGGACACAGGACAGGAGGGGATTACCCCCTGCACCCTGGAGGTGCCGGCGGGGAAGCGGGGCCTGGTGATCAAGGCGCGGGGCTTCATCGCCAAGAACCTGCAGGTAGATGCCTCAGCCGCGGAGCCGACCGAGATCAAGGTGAGGCTGGTTCCGATTCCCACGACCATGCGGGAGGGAGGCTCTCAATATTGCCAACTGCCAGGAGTCAGGGATTGATCGCAGATCAGAGGGAAGGGCCTAATCTGCCCCTCTCTGATATTGAAGGGGAGCTTCAGGGCAAGGGTCGGGGCAATCCCGACCCTTTCTTTTTTGCTCGCACCGGACTTTCGCCATCCTCAATAATCCGTTGACACCCCTGGGCCTCTATGGTAGGTAATAGGGGCGATGCAGGGGCATCGGATGCCACAAAATCAGGAAGATTCAGACCTCGCTCTGTTGGATAGGGGGCGGATGGTCATGCGAAGTTCCTTCCTTCCTCTCTTCCTCCAATACGGCCTGGGAGGCGTACAGGCCGTGATGGACTTTCGGGGAGGAGAGCTATTCAAGGAGCAAGGCCCTCGCTCCGTCTCTCGCTTTTCCCTCGTAGATGGAGAAGGGAAGGGGTCTTTTTTCTTGAAACGCCATCGCCGCCCCCCCCTGAGGCAGCAGATCCGGGAACTCCTCAACCGGGGGAAGGTGGTCTCCGGCGGGAGGAGGGAATGGGAGAATATCTGGAAGATCCGGCAGCTGGGGATCCCCACCGTGGACCCAGTCGGCTTCGGAGAAAAGAGGCGATGGGGATGGGAAGTGGAATCTTTCCTCATCTCCCAAGAGCTTACCGGGGCCTGCCGCCTGAGCGAGTACCTTCCCCGGCATTTTCTTCTCCCCCTTGATCCCGCCCTCCTCCTTCGAAAAAGGCATCTGGTGCGGCAGCTGGCCCTGCTGGTCCGCCGCATGCACGAGGGGGGCCTTTTCCATCGTGACCTCTATCTGGGTCATCTTTTCGTCCGACCCCAGGAAGAAGGAGGGCTTGAGCTTTATTTGATGGATCTGCAGCGGGTGATTCCCTCCCGGTGGAGGGCCCACCGTTGGCGGGTCAAGGATCTGGCCAGCCTGAATTTCTCCGCCCCCAAAGGCTGGTTCACCCTGACAGATCGCCTTCGCTTCTACACGGAATACCGGGGGATCACCCGGCTGTCCAGATCGGACAAGGACATAATACGCCGGATCAGCAGGAAGAGCCACAGGATCTCTTCCCACACCCGGAAGCTGCTGGAGAAGGGAGAGATCCAGAATGCCCCCTGGGGATTCGGGAGAGATGCCGCTTAAACCCATCGAGTGGACGGCCGAGGCGACCATTCGGCTGCTGGATCAGAGGATGCTGCCCCACCAGGAGGTCTGGGTGGAGTGCCGGGATTTTCCCTCTGTGCTGTCGGCTATTCGCGACATGCTCATCCGGGGGGCCCCGGCCTTGGCCATCGCCGCCGCTATGGGGTTGGCGCTGGGGGCCCAAGCGCTCCCCGAGGAGGATCCCGGGGCGTTCGCTGCTGGGTTTCGCGCCCTCGCCGAAGAGATGGGAAAGACGCGCCCCACCGCCCGCAACCTCTTTTGGGCGATCGAACGGATGGCCAGGGTGGTCCAGGAGAGCCAGTCCCTTTCCATTCCTATGCTCAAGGAGAGGCTGATCCAGGAGGCCCTCGCCATCGCCGAGGAGGACCTCAGGACAAATCTCAAACTGAGCGAATTAGGGAAGGCCCTGATACCGAGGGGGGCCCGGATCCTGACCCATTGCAACGCGGGAGCCCTGGCCACAGGAGGCCATGGGACCGCCCTGGGGGTCATCCGTTCTGCCTTTGCCGAAGGGAACCCGATCCTGGTCTATGTGGACGAAACCCGCCCTTACCTTCAGGGCTCTCGCCTCACCGCCTGGGAGCTGATGCAGGATCAAATTCCCATGGTCCTCATCACCGATAGCATGGCCGGTTATTTCATGGCGAAGGGGGAGATCGACCTGGTCCTGGTGGGTGCAGATCGGGTTGCGGCCAACGGGGATACGGCCAACAAGATCGGCACCTATAGCCTCTCGGTGCTCTGCAGGGCGCACCGGATTCCTTTCTATGTGGCTGCCCCCCTCTCCAGCTTCGACCCTTCCACGGCAAACGGTGCGGAGATCGTCATCGAGCAGAGGGGGGAGGATGAGGTAAGGTGCGTTCAGGGAGTCCTCGTGGCCCCGGCCGGGGCCCGAGCAGCCAATCCGGCCTTCGATATCACCCCCGGGGACCAGATTAGCGGCTTTATCACCGAAAGGGGAATTCTCCGTCCACCCTACCATCAAAGCATCCCGGAGGCCTTGGGGATTTCGTCCTTGAAAGCCTGAAGATCCCGGGAGTTGGAGAAGGGGGCCATCCATGGAAATGGAAAAAGGAGAGGACAAGGTCGACAAAGATCTGCGGCGCACGCGCACCTGGGAGAAGCTGATCCGTCTGGTGCCGGGTCTGTCCGGCTACCAGGGGTGCGAGAAGATCCGTGAAGCTGACAAGATCCTTCGCCTGGCATTGGCAGATCGCTTGGCTTCCCATCAAGCAAAGGTGGAGGCGGCCAAGAGGGGTCTGGTGGAGGGGAAGGACTTCCGCCTACTGCCCCAATTGGATCTGTTGACCCGTAAGATGGCCCAGTCACGGGACACCCTGGCCTTTGCCAACTATGGGTTCTCTGGGGCCTTCGACCTCCAGCAGGTGGGGAGGGTCGAACTGGAGGGGATGTATGAATTCGACCTCGCCTTGGCCGAACAGGTAGAAGCCCTGGGCCAGATGGTAGAAGCGCTCTGTTCCGAGTTCTCTCAGGGACGGGCACAGCCCGAGGCCATACAACAACTGGAGAAAGCCCTTGGGGATTTCATGGATCAACTTTCCCAGCGTTAAGAGGTCCAAAGGGGATAGGGGGAGGAAGCGATGTCGCAATTCATGGAAGTGATCGAATGGTTTGACCAGACGGGGGAGGAGATAGTCCACCGCATCCCGGAGGGTGGCTCGGCGGAGATCAAGATGGGTGCCCAGTTGATCGTCAGGGAGAATCAAGCCGCGGTCTTTTTCCGGGACGGCAAGGGCTTGGATGTGTTCGGCCCTGGGCGGCACACCCTGACCACCCTGAACCTGCCCCTGTTGACCAAGCTGCTCAGCCTCCCCTGGGGCTTCACCAGCCCCTTCCGGGCCGAGGCCTATTTTACGAACTTGAAGGTCTTCACCAGCCTGAAATGGGGCACCCAAGACCCGGTTGCCTTCAAGGACAAGGAATTGGGGGTCATTCGCCTGCGTGCCCACGGCAATTACACGATGCGGATCAATCAGCCCCTCCTCTTCATCAACACCATCGTGGGGACCAAGGGGATCTACGCCACCTCTGATATCGACGGATATCTGCGAGATATCATCGTCTCTCGCCTCAACGACCTTTTGGGAGAGAACCTGGAATCCGTCTACGAGCTTCCCAAGGCCTACGACGAGTTCGGGATAGCGGCCAAGACCCGCCTGGCAGACGATTTCCACCGCTACGGCATGGAGCTGATCGACTTCTTCATTAACGCCATCACCCCGCCCGAGGATGTGCAGCGGATGATTGACGAGAGGAGCAGCATGGCCGCGGTGGGAGACCTGAATGCCTTTTTTAAGTTCAAGGCGGCCAAGGCGATGGGCGATGCGGCGACCCAGCCCGAGGGGACAGCCGCCGGGGGTGCGGCGGCGGGCATGGGTTTGGGGGTAGGGGCCGGCCTGGGCATGATGGTTCCCGGAATGCTCTTTAAGGTGCTCAAAGAGGAGGATGCGACGCCAGAGAGGATCGCCGCCAGCGGGGTGGTCAATTGCCCCAAGTGTCATGGACAGGTCCCCCTGAGCGGCCGTTTTTGCCAGAACTGCGGGCACCAGATGGTAGTGGTCAACAAATGCCTCCACTGTGGCAAGGATTTGCCTCCCGAGGCCAAATACTGCATGGTATGTGGCAAGGAGGTGGGACAGGCCTTGACCTGCCGCAAGTGTGGGGTCAAGCTACCCGAGGGGACCAAATTCTGCTACCAATGCGGGGAGAGGGTCGAAGGGTGAAAATGAGACCGAGCGGGATCACCCCTTCTCTGCTCCTGACCCTGGCGCTCCTCTTCTTCCCGGTAATGGTCTCCTTGGCCTGGTCAACAGGGGCCTGTGCTTGGGCAAACCAGGAGGAGGGAGTCCTGCAGGAGGCGCTGCATTATCTGGCCGAGGGGCAGCGGGCGAAGGCCATCCATTCCCTGCGATCCCTGGACCGGGTGGAGCTTTCCTCCTCCCTCTCGCGGAGGCTCGACTTCCTGCTGGGGATCCTCTATGCAAAGGAAAGGAGGTGGGATCTCGCGAAGACCTATCTCCAGCGGGCCTCCCTCACCTGCCCGCAGTTGCGCGATTACTCCCTCTATTACCTGGCCGAGGCCGACCTGCAACAGGGGAAAACCGCCTCCGCAATCCTGACCCTGAAGCAGCTGCTGGCCCTTCCGGAGTCGAGCCGGTGGAAGAGGCTGGTCCGTTTTCGCCTGGCGAACGCCTATCTTAAAAATCACGATATGGCAGAGGCAGAGAAGGCCTTCCGGAGCATCCTCCAGGAGACCCCCACCTCCCCCTTCGCCCTCCGGGCGCAACTCGCTCTGGCGGAGATTGCCTTGGGGCAAGGCCGGCAGGAGGAGGCGTCCTCCCTTCTTCTGCAGATTGATCTGGAGCATCCTGGCAGCCTGGAGGCCAGATGCGCCAAGTCGCTCTGGAGTAAGCTCAAGCCGCCGCTGCAGCTCGATTGGAACCAGCGCTTTCGGAGGGCGCAAGCGCTCTTTGCTGCGAAGAAATACGAGATGGCGACCAAGGAATTCAAAAAAAATATGTCAGACCCCTCTGCCGCCGTGGAAGATCTCCAGCGAGCAACCTATTATGCAGGGGTCTCTTCTTTCAATGCCCGTGATTATCGGGGGACGGTGGAGCTACTTTCGCCGGTGGCGGAGCGGAGAATAGACCCGGAGGCCGAGGAATCCCTCTATTGGGTGGGCCGCAGCTATCTTCGGCTGGGAAAGAGGGCAGAAGGGCGCTTCTGCCTGCTCAGCCTCACCTGCCGTTTTCCCGAGGGGCCTTGGGCGGACGATGCCTTATATCGCCTGGGGTTGGACGAGGAGGCTGAGGGCGATTTCCTTCAGGCCCAGGATACCTTTGGCCGACTACTCGAGCGCTATCCCGAGAGTGAGTTGAAAGGGGAAGCCCTCTGGCATCGAGGTTGGGCCTCCTATCGACAGGGGAACCAGCGGGCGGCCTTGAAGAGTTTTCTGATGTTATATGCCCATCAGGCTGACTCAGCAGAGGCCAATCAATCGCTCTATTGGATAGGCCGGAGCCTGGAGAGGATGGACTGCCCATCGGCAGCGGCCCTTCAGTACCAAAGGATCCTTTCCGCTCCCCATTACGACTATTATTTCTTTCGGGCCTTGAGTCGGCTGGCGGGCATCGAGGCCTTTCAGCCAGAGGCAGTTGTCATGCACCTGGCAGAGGATGGGCCGCCCCCCTCCACCCCCATCCCGTCCCCTGGGCGCGCTGCCGCGTCAAAGAAGGCGGAAGGCACCCTGCTCCGCCGGGCCCGTGAGCTCTCCAACCTCGGCCTGGATGAGGAGGCGCTGCAGGAATACCGGGAGGCGATCTCCCTCTCCCCGAGGGACCTGAGCCTGGTGGCCGAGGCGTGTTCTCGATCCCTGAGGTTGGGCAGGCCGGAAAAGGCATTGAGTTGGGCAAGGAGATACCTTTCCTTCAATTGGGATGAGGCAGGAGAGGCTGTCTCATCCGAACAGCCATGCTATCACTATCCCCTCGGCTACTGGGACATCGCCCAAAGGCCGGAGGAGATCTGGGCCTCCGATCCCTATCTGATCATGGCGGTTATCCGCGAAGAGAGCTCCTTTGCCCCGGACTGCGTCTCCGGGGCCGGGGCGAAAGGGCTCATGCAATTGATGCCCTCCACTGCCTCTTTAGTGGCCAGAGGCCTGGGGGAGCCTATTGATGCGGCTGGAGGGGACCTGTTTCGTCCAGAATTGAATATCCGGTTGGGGGCGCGGTATTTGCAGGATCTGCTCCGGGAGTTCAAGGGAAATTTACCCCTGGCCCTAGCCTCTTACAATGCCGGCCCTGCCCGGGTAAGGCAGTGGTTGGCAAAGTCGGGGGATCTCGATAACGAGGAATTCACCGAGAGCATTCCCTTCTCCGAGACTCGATCCTATGTGAAAAAGGTACTGAGATCCTACGAGGTCTACAAAATCCTCTACGAGGGTAAGGGGTAATTCCCGCTCTGGGCCATGTTTTCAAATCTCTACACCGAATATCATCCTAACATCTTCTTCCTGGCGCTCCTGGCCTTTTTGGTCCTGTCGGCCCTCGCCCTGTCTCTTCCCCGCCTTTTGGGCCGTAGGCCCCTCTTGGCCAAATTGAAGGCCCCGGTCAGCCTCTTTCTCTTTTCTCTCCTCCTCGCCCTCTTTCTTCGCCACTCTTCCCTGGGCATCAGCCCCAGCCTTTGGCTGGCGACCAAGGTCTTTGTCCTCATTGCCAGCGCTTATCTGGGGGTGCGGGTGTTAGAGATGGTGACGGTCGACTTCTTCTTGACCTATTGGAAGGGGGTCAGGCCCCCGGCCATCCTGGGGAATGTCGTCTTCTTCTTCCTCTACCTCCTCTCCCTTTTCCTCGTCCTCCACGAGGTCCTTCAGGTGAACCTCACCCCCATCTTGGCCACCTCCGCGGTCCTCACCATGGTCATCGGCCTGGCCCTTCAGGACATTTTGGGAAATCTCTTCTCCGGGCTGGCCCTCCAGATCGAGAAGTCCTTCGAGGTGGGGGATTGGGTGGGCGTACGCGATCAGTTGGGCAAAGTGGCGGAGATGAACTGGCGTTCCATCAAGCTCCAGACCCGGGAAGACAGCTTCGTGATCATCCCCAACGGATCGATCTCCAAAGAGGTCCTCATCAATTACTCTCGACCGGGCATCCCGCACTCCCGGGTCCTCAAGGTGGGCTTGCCCTACCAGATTCCTCCCGGCAGGGTGCGAGAGGTGATTCGCGAGACGGCCAGAGACACCAAGGCGATATTGGAGGATCCGGCCCCTCAGGTCCGCCCCCTCCAGTACGGGGATTTTAGCATCGAATATGAGATCCGGGTCTGGATCTCCGATTTTTCCCGGTTCGGCGAGATCGAGGGAGACTTCCTCAGCCTTCTCTGGTATCGCTTGGATCGGGCGGGGATCTATGTCCCCTTCCCCACCCAGCACCTTTATCTCCATCCCTTCTCGCAAAAGGTGCAGACCGATCAAAGATTCAGAATGGCCGAGGAGATCCTGCAGGTCCTCCGCCGGATTGAGATTTTCATGCCCCTCAACCCCTCCGAGTTGGGACAGGTCGCCACCCAGGTCCGGGTGGAGCGATTCTCCTCCGGGGAGACGGTCTTGTCTCAGGGAGAGCCGGGAGACTCCTTCTTCGTCATCAAGGAGGGAGAGGTGGAGGTGAACCTGGGAGATCCCGAGGGGGATCACAGGGTGTTGACCCACTTGGGCAGAGGCAATATATTTGGGGAGATGTCGCTCTTGACAGGAGAGGCGCGCTCGGCAAATATTGTTGCCCTCACGGATTGTGAGTTCCTGGTGCTGGACAAGAAGGGCTTTCAGGACATCCTGACCGCCAATCCGACGATCGCCCGTTCCTTGAGCGAGATCCTGGCCAAACGTAAACTGGAGCAGGATCAGGAGCGGGCCAAGGGCAAGCAGGAGAAGAAGATGATCGAGGAGAGTACGCGAAGCATCTTGGAGAAGATCAAGGCCTTTTTCGGCCTGGCTTGACCCAGGTCAAGGTCGCCTTCCCATTCCGGATCAGATGCCAAAGGAGGCAATCTTATGCGTCGGGCGTTGACGATTGCAGGTTCAGATTCAGGCGGGGGTGCGGGCATCCAGGCCGATCTGAAGACTTTCACCTCATTCCAAGTCTATGGGATGTCGGTGGTGACCGCCGTCACTGCCCAGAACACGGTGGGCGTTCAGCGAATCGAGCCGATGCCCCCGGACTTGGTGGCGGCGCAGCTCATCTCGGTACTGGGGGATATCGGGATCGATACCGCCAAGACTGGGATGCTCCTAAAGCGCGAGGTGATCGAGATCGTCTGTCAGGTCCTCGACGAATTCGGGACCAAGAAGATTGTGGTGGATCCCTTGATTAAGGCGGGAACGGGTGAGCGCTTGCTGGATGAGGATGCCTTGGATGTCCTGAAGGGCTTGCTCCTGCCCATGGCCCGGGTGGTCACCCCTAACCTGGAGGAGGCCGCAATCCTTTGTGGAGAGCCTATTCCTGATGTAGCCTCGATGAAAGAAGCAGCCAAGAAGATCAAAGGGCTGGGCCCTGACTATGTCCTCCTGAAGGGGGGTCATTTTCCGGGTCCCCATGTCTTTGATATCATTTACGATGGAACCAAGATGGAGGTGAAGGATACCCTGCGCATTCCCGGGGAGGCCTTTCACGGCATCGGGTGTACCTTCTCGGCGGCCATCACCGCCGGTCTGGCCAGGGGGCAAGAGGTGAGAGAGGCAATCGAGGTGGCCCACCGCTATGTGATATCCAGCATCCGCAACTCCTTTTCCCTGGGGAAGGGCCACCGTCCCCTGAATCATTTCGTCAAGCCTTAGGATGCTGACCCAACGGCATTGCCTTCCATGTTTTGTGGACGATATCTCTCAGGCAGCGGAGTTCCTTTGCCAGGATGAAGCCAGGCGGGAGACGGTCCTGCGCCTTTGCCTGCGGCGCCTCTCCGAGTCCCTTGATTTCTCTCAGCCTCCCTCCTATCATATCACTGACCTCCACCGCACCCTGAAGCGGGCTCTGGGCCTGAGGGTTCCCTTTTGCGAACAGCGCAAGAGGCTGAACGAGATCGGGATGGAGATTGCCGCCGAGCTTAGAGAGGCAGGGAGTCGCCTTCAGGGATTCCCGCGATTCCGCCACTTTGCATCCTGGGCCCTGGCCGCCAATGCCTTGGATTCCCGCAGTGCGGGGACCGGCTATGGCTTTCGCCCGGCGGCGGCCAAGGAATATCTCTCCTCTTACCTGGCAAAGGGATTGGGGGTGGACCAACTTGAGGCCCTCTTCGAGAGGGCCTCCGGAGCGGAGCGGATCCTCTACCTCCACGACAATGTAGGGGAGCTAGCCCTGGATGCTGCCTTCATCGAGGAGTTGAAGAGATCCTCAGGCCAGGTCATCTCTGCGCTGCGCGGGGGGGCAATCACCTCCGATGCCACCATGGAGGATGGGCTGGCAGTGGGCCTGCAAGGGATATCCGATCGCCTGATCCTGGCGGGACCGGACACCTTGGGGATCTCCTTCCGCGAGATATCCCCGGAATTGACCGAGGAATTAGAGAGGGCGAGCCTGGTCTTGGCCAAGGGACAGGCGAACTACTACGTCCTCTCCGAATATCGGCGTCAAATTAGGGGAGAGGTATTCTGTCTTTTCTCCACCAAATGTGACCCAGTGGCGCATCACTTTGGCCTTCGGGGAAAACAGTTGTTGGCGGTTTTTCTATCCCGAGAGGATTAGAGAGATGTCAGAGGTCCGGACCTGTAGGAAGTGTGGAGCACCCCTGGATCTGGTCCGCCCAGCCACAATTATCCTTCCCTGCCCCGAGTGCAAAGTCTCACTGGAGATCCGCTCTTCTACAGAGGGAAATCTTCTCATTCAGGCCGCAGGCGCCCAGACCTCTTCGGTCCTGCGAAGGCCCGAGAGCCTGCATTTGAGCCAACTGGATCTATTCTTCCACTGGGAAAAGGTGGAGAAGTCGATCACCCAATCGATGGAGAATCCTATTTTGGGCCAATGCAGCCTTTGCAAAGGGGATATTTTCCTGGGGAAGACGGAGCAGGCGGTGGTGGAATGCGGGTATTGCGGAGGTCGCACCCCAGTAAAGGCAGAGGAGCTCATGATGTGGAAGAAGGAAGCTGACCTCACCTTCCCCGCCTCCTTGCTCTCCTTTATCAAGAAGATAGCCTGGCCCCTCGATTTGGAGGAGAGGAAGCGGGTCGTCTTGAAGTACCTCCACCTCTACCGCTGGCTCTTCATCATCCTGCTGGCGGCTCTGCTCCTATTGGCGGTTTTCGCCCTGCGCGGGCTCTTATCATCCACTTAGATGAGAGGAAAGAAAATGGCTGCGGATCGAGGGGGAGAGATGAAAGGCAAAGAGATCGTCCTGGGGGTGACAGGGAGCATCGCGGCCTACAAGGCAGCCGAGCTGCTGAGGGCCCTGGTCAAAAAGGGGGCGAAGGTCACCTGTGTCCTGACGCGATCGGCTCAACACTTCGTGGGTGCCCTCACCTTTCAGACCCTCTCCGGCCGACCGGTGATCCGGGATCTCTTCGAGCCCGCCCTCGAGCCCACCTCGGCCTCGCGCCTCGAGCATGTGACCCTGGCAGAGGAGGCGGATCTGCTTCTGGTGGCCCCGGCCACCGCCAATATCATTGGGAAATTCGCGGGAGGGATCGCGGACGACTTCCTCTCCACCTTCTTCCTCTCGGCCCGTTGCCCGGTCCTGATCGCCCCGGCGATGGATCATCAGATGTTGGCCCATCCCTGTTATCAGGCCAATGTGAAGCGGCTGGAGGCCCTGGGGGTTCATTTCGTGGGGCCGGAGCAGGGGGAGCTGGCCTCCGGCCAGGTGGGTAAGGGCCGGTTGGCAGAGATCTCCCAGATCCTGGCAGCCGCAGAGAGGATTTGGGGCCAAAAGCGGGACCTGCAAGGCAAGACGGTCCTGATCAGCGCTGGCCCTACCCGGGAGTTCCTGGACCCGATTCGTTTCCTGTCCAATCCCTCCTCGGGAAGGATGGGGTATGCCCTGGCGGCCTCCGCCCGCGCCCGGGGGGCCCGGGTCATCCTGGTTTCCGGCCCGACTACCCTGCCTGCCCCCTTCGGGGTAAAGATGGAGCTGGTCCAATCAGCGGAGGAGATGCGGAATGCCATGCTGACCCACCTGGAAGAGGCCGATATCATCATCAAGGCGGCGGCAGTGGCCGATTATCGGCCGGTCCGATGCTCTCTCTCCAAGATCAAGAAAGGGCCGGGGAGGCTCACTCTCGAATTGGAGAGGACCCCGGATATCCTGCAGGAGATCGGCAGTAGGAAGGGAAAGAGGTTGGTGGTCGGCTTTGCGGCGGAGACGGAGGATTTGGTGGAGAACGCGAAGCGCAAGCTCCGACGAAAGAACCTGGATATGATCGTGGCGAACGAGATCGACCAGCCCGAGGGCGGATTCGGCCAGGAGGCGAACCAGGTGAAGCTGATCGATCGCGAGGGGCGGGTGGAGGAACTGCCCCTCCTCTCCAAGGCCGAGTTGGCGGAGATCATCCTAAATCGGATTGGGGAACGCCTGAAGGGGGATCTCCCGGCCCCGGTTAGAAGGAAGGGAGGGTGATGGATCCCCTGGAGCGGGAATTCCTGGAGATCTTGAGGGACTTCAAGGGCCACCTCTGCTGGCAGAAGGAGCGGGGGCTCTTGGGGTTGAGCCTTCCCCCAGGGGAGCACTTCCTGCCTCCTTCCCGGTCCTTGGATCTGGAAGGGGTTCGCCAGTGGATCGGCGAATGTCGGCGCTGCAAGCTGTGGCAGAATCGAAAGCAGATCGTTTTCGGGAGTGGAGATGCCAAGGCTGACCTGGTCTTTGTGGGAGAGGGGCCCGGGGCAGAGGAGGATGAGCAGGGGGAGCCTTTTGTGGGCCGGGCCGGGCAGCTCCTCACCCGGATTATCGAATCCATCGAGCTGAAGCGCGAGCAGGTCTATATCTGCAACATCGTCAAGTGCCGTCCTCCGCAGAATCGCAACCCCCAGTTGGACGAGATCGAGACCTGTGAACCTTTTCTGCAGGCCCAGCTGAAGGCCATTTCTCCCAAACTCATCTGTGCCCTGGGTACCTTCGCGGCCCAGACCCTTCTCCAGACCAAAACCCCCATATCGGCCCTGCGGGGCAAATTTCACGCCTATCAGGGAATCCCCCTCCTGGCAACCTTTCATCCTGCCTATCTGTTGCGTAACCCCTTAGAGAAGAAGAAGGTCTGGGAGGATATGAAGATGTTGAAACAGGAGTATCTCCGACTTCGCAGATCCCCCTCCCCG
>Ga0315274_10005953_pt1 | contig 17824 bp, 17 predicted proteins | sample YL17G02_20_MG_FD_203700 | JGI IMG/M metagenome (GOLD analysis project Ga0315274, IMG submission 203700) | Sediment microbial communities from Yellowstone Lake, YNP, Wyoming, USA - YL17G02_20 | ecosystem: Environmental > Aquatic > Freshwater > Lake > Sediment | place: USA: Wyoming | collected...
GCAAGTTGCTCCATTAACAGTGTTTCAAAGCAGATTTATTCAGACACTGGATTTCCCTGACCCTGGGGTCTATTTGGAACACATTAAACTCGAATAGGATTTTCATGGGTGTTGAAAACAGGCTTAGGAGGTATTAAAATGTCAAGACTTCTAAAACTTCGCTCTCTTTCAGAGGAAGAAGAAAAACAAATAGGACAACTAGCTTCCTCAAAAACTCAGTCTGCTTGCTTGGTTCAAAGAGCCAAAGTAATACAACACATGTTGGATAATACCAAAATGTCAGCAAAAGAAGCAAGCTTCCTTGCTGGCTATAAAAGTGACGTCGTTTTGAGACATTAGATGAACTAGCTCAAGCATTGATAGAAGCACTAGAATATTGGAATGCACACAGACATCCATATCACTGGAAGAAAATACCACAAGAACAGCCTTCTATCATACTTGGTGGATATGGTTCGTCATGTGAACCTAAAACATTAGTTATTTAGAAAAAATACCACTTAGATGTTAATATTTATGACTAACTTCCGAATAAATATTAGAATAAAGGCTTTTTCTGGAACATTAGGGGAGATATCAGGTGTTAATAGTTCAAGATAGCAATGAAACTTTGCTGAAAGATGCTTTTCTGGATAAACAGGGGTCGTATTCTTTCGAGATAAATAAATTATTTATAACTAAATATCAGAAATGTATCGAATATTACGTAAACAGGCTTAGAGCAGGGGCAACCGCTGGCGTAAGGGGTAAGACGGATGTGAAATTCCGTAATCCCGAAACTGATGTCTACGAGTATGCTACTGGTGAAAATGAAAATAAGCTGAATTATAAAGATGCCGAGGTTGGGAACCTTGAAGGCGGGGAGATCAACATAGTGTCAGCGGCTTTTCTGGCACAGGCTTATGCGGAATTCTTGAAAGATAAGATTAATCGTAAGCCAGGGCTTCCTTACAAGACGCTGGTAGGATTTGATACTCGTTATTTTTCCAAAGAGATAGGAGAAATCATAACGAGAGTTCTCGCTGGCAATGGGTTTGAGGTACTGAGAAATATAGACGATAAACCATCCCCTACACCTGTTAATTCTTTGCTGACTTACGTACTTGGATGCGCTGGCTCTCTAAACGTGACAGCGAGTCATAATCCTGCTGATCAGAATGGTATCAAACCCAATAATGAGAAAGGGCATCTTGATTCTGATGATGATCTTGAAATATTCCTTGCATTCATTGAGAAACTATATTCAGAGGGTGAAGGTACAGGAAATATCTTAATAGCACCTCTGGAAGAGAATGTGAAAAGAATTGATTTTACAGAGATTTACATTAAGGAATTCATTGATGTCATGATGGATGAGGGTTTCCTGAACTTAAACCTTATCAAAGAAGCAATAGAGAAAGGATGGGGTTTCGTAATAGATGGCATTGGGGGAACAGGTGGTGTTGTGATGGATAGAATACTTAGCCATCTATTTGTTGGTGATTCATGGAAAGACTCTATCTTAATCATAAATGAAGAGTATGATCCTAATATGCTTGGGATACCTAGACCTGACCCTACGATACCTGAAGTCATGGAGAAATCAGGATTATTACATGCTATGACAATCAAGCACGACATCACAGCAGGTGGAACAGGAGACAACGACTGGGACAGGTTCACTGCGGCAATAAAGATTGAAGAAAGTGATATTCCAAAAGCTAAGAAGGCAGGGCTTTACGTTCCAAAGGGTATATCTCCTCCATTGGTACAGTTTACCGCCGACCAGATGTATACCTTCTTTGGAGAATATCAACTCAGACGAACAGCTCAAGAAAGATATAATAAGCAAATAGGACGAGAGGTTGATATTTATTCCGACTCTCTTGATGAGGCTATCAAATCGAGGCAGATCAATCTATCTGACTGTTATCTTATAACTACTTATCCATCGTCTATCTTGAGCGACTATCTTGTCAAGTATTACGGCGCCAGATTGATCTACACTAGCGTAGGATTCAAGAACATCGGAACTACGGTGTCATTTGAATTAGAAGGGGAAATTAATAAAAACGAAGCATTTAAGCCCATTTATGTTCTTGGAAAGGAGGAAAGTGGTGGGAATGGATTTGGATTCCCGCAAGGTTGGTTAAAGGGACCCGATGGAATGCCATGGCTCGGAGCGAAAGATAAGGATACCAGCCTGAACGTGCTTAAACTTATGGAAACTTCCGCCAATGCTTATCTGAGAGGTAAGACTATTGTGGATTTATATTCTGATATGCTAGATAGGCTTGGAGTAATTACATTTTATGAAAGGGTTGATTGGTATACGAGAAATGAAAGAAACCAGAGGGACGATAAAGTTAAATCTGACATTGCACGTAAAGTAGATGATTTAGTAAAGCCCGAATATGCCGCAAAAGTAGCAGAATTATTGGGGGAAAAATTGGTGGATGTTGCTAAGGGTGAGATGGTAAATCTAACTGACTATTACCTATGGGTGAAAATAGCTTTGGAAGACGTGACTTTCTCCGATGGTTATACTATCAATAAGGGAACGCCGATATTTAACCGTGTATATGATGAAGCAGAGAAAAAGCCAGCAAGAGTTAAAGGAGAATGGATTTTCATGCCTGTGAAAGCCATGAAATATGCTTTGAAAAGCGGCGGCTATTTTACAATTTTCCATGCAGGAGAGGGACCAAAAATCTCACTTTACGACCGAAACGGTAAACCTGTCTACTGGACGCTCATACGCCCATCCGGGACAGAGATAGGGCTTATCAGGCATTATAACGAAGTGGTTTGTGATGTGTGTGATCAACCAGACCCATTGTTGTTGATGAAGTTTGCAAAGCCTTTTATGGACTATCTTGGTACGAGTGTATATTATGATGACGACAGCTATCTAAAGCAATTTAACGAAAAAAGTCTGAAACGAGTTCTTAAAGAAAAATATCAAGACACATGAGAAACTTTCTTTAATTATAGGAGAATGAATACAATGGAATTGATTGGAATATTAATATTGGCTGTTTTACTAGGAGCGACTTTCTTTTTTCGTGGCAAGAATGGCGGAACCTGAAGAAAAATCTAACAACCCGTGAGGTTTTACCTAAAAATAAGTAACATGAAGGATGTAATTCTTTTTGATTTGGGAAATACTTTAGTCCGCTACTATGAGAAAAGTGAATTTCCTGAGATACTCAGGGAATCAATCACTGATGTTTATAACTATCTAAATCTTGCGAGCAATGCCAGTTTACAGGATGTCTGGCAGAGGGTTAAAGACGAAGATCACGAGTCTAAGGACTATCAGGTCAGGCCACTTGAGGATCGGCTTGTTCGCATATTTGAGCTTGTTGATCCACCAGAAGACTTTATGATGGCTTTATGCCGATGCTTTATGAAGCCGATATTCGGCAGATCAACCATCTATGATGATACACTGGCATCACTTTCTGATCTGAAAGCAATGGGGTTCAGGATGGCAATTGTCTCGAATACTGCGTGGGGAAGCCCTGCTGAACTGTGGCGAGAGGAAATAAAACGATTTAACCTTCATAAATACGTTGATTTTAACGTATTTTGTAGAGATGTTGACTGGCGAAAACCATCGGAGCGAATCTTTGAATTTACGTTGAAAAAAATGAATGTTTCCGCAGAACAGTGTATATTCGTCGGTGATGATCCCAGATGGGATATAATAGGACCTAGAAATGTTGGAATTGGGGCGATACTCATTGATCGCAAGGGTGTATTCCAGAACATTGAGGAACAGCGGATCACAAGCTTGCGTGAGTTAAGCGATAGATTAAAAGTTCGTTGAATATATTTAGTATTCATGATTAAATTACTTCCCTATTTTGAGATATTTTGACATATAGCTTATTTAATCAAATCCCCCCTTCCCCCCTTTAGCTAAAGGGGGAATTAGCCTAAACTCCCCTCTTGAGAGGGGTTAGGGGGTGTGTTTCCTATTAGGTAAGTTATTTAATTACGAATCCTTAACAATCTTTATATAAAAATATGGGATAAAATAGATGCTTATAACTATTCTTTTCTTGCTTTTAGGATTCGGGATTTTAATATTTGGGGCTGAGTTTTTAGTGAGAGGGTCAGCTTCTCTTGCGGCAAAGATGGGAGTATCCCCTTTAGTTACTGGATTGACAGTGGTTGCTTTCGGTACTTCAGCACCAGAATTGGTAGTCAATATTTACGCCGCTATTAGAGGAACTGCTGAAATCGCTATTGGGAATATAGTGGGGAGCAATATTCTCAACATTCTTTTTATTCTTGGCATTGCGGCAATTATTAATCCGATCAAAATCAAAAAAAGTACCGTATATAAAGAAATTCCCTTTGCTCTTCTAGCGGCGGCTTTGGTTTTTGTTATGGGGAATGATATATTTTTTGATAAATACGATTTTAACGCTATTACCAGAACTGATGGCATTGCTTTGATCAGTTTATTTATTATATTCATGGTTTATACTTTCGGATTAGCCAAGATCGAATTTGCAATAGAAGAAATCAGGATATACTCTTATCGTAAATCTATTTTATTGGCTCTCGCCGGGTTGGTAGGTCTTTTTATTGGAGGCAAAATTCTAGTAGATAATGCAGTAATACTGGCGCGTCTTGCTGGTTTGTCTGAGACATTAATAGGTTTAACTATTGTGGCTATCGGAACCTCTTTGCCAGAACTCGCCACTGCGGTTGTCGCAACTATACACCATCATGATGATATTGTAGTTGGAAACGTAGTAGGGTCAAATATCTTTAACATTTTTTGGGTATTGGGCTTGACAAGCATTATTTCACCACTATCTGTTAATTTCCTTATCAATATTGATATCCTTGTATGTATTTTTGCAACGATACTCCTATTTCTATTTACGTTTATAGGCTGTCGGCGTAGGTTGGATAGGTGGCAGGGAATTTTGTTTGTGCTTTTATATGCAGTTTATTTAGTATACTCGATCCAACAGGCTACCAGCTAGAAATTGACCCACATTCGCATTACGTTCTAACCCATTGTGAAAATTGTTACTGCCTATATTTCGTAAAATATGATATAATAGAGTATATCTGGATGAGCAAGTTTCAGGTTGAATCAAAAGACACGAGTACATAGGTAAATAAAGCATAAAGATACAATTTTGTAAACCACATTGACATTGTTTTCGTTTTTTAGTCGCAAGAACATTTAAGTCATTTTATTAAGCCAATCAGAATGTAAAGGAATATTATTTCGCTTGATCAATATACCGTTGGAGGGAGAAAATCTTTTATGAAACGTGCATTTATATTTGTTACCCTTTTAACTTTTGTGATATGTTCAGCGAGCGTATATGCAGGAACTGCTAGAACTGCCGCCCCGTTTTTGTCTTCAGATGGCGGGACGAGAGCCGCTGGTATGGCGGACGCATTTTCTGCCGTTTCGGGTGACGTTATAGCTGCATTCTGGAACCCTGGCGGATTGGCTCCTATATCTGAAAAGCAGGCGACCCTTGCATATAGCAATATATCCGCTATGTTTGGTGAAGCCAGTGCTGGAATGTATTATATGCTTACGGCTTTCGCCATGCCAATAGGAGACCTTGGCGTATTCGGCTCAACACTTCAACTTCAAGGTCAGGGAACAACAACCAGAACTGAGGCAGGACCAAATGGTCCCAAAATCATAGGCGAAGAAAACCTCGGAACTAACGTAGCATGGGCGTTGTGTTATGCTGATGAGCTTTCTAAGGGCTTGCTTGCAGGTGTTAATGTCAAACTCATACGTCAGGTGCTTCTGGACGAATCAGACGTTGCTTATGCCGTAGACTTAGGGCTTCAATACGCTATACCTGTCAGAATGGATGTGAGTTTTATGTCATCTACCCCAATTAATATTGGTATCGCATTGCAGAACTTTGGCACAGCGATTCAGATGAAGGACGCATATCAAAGCGAACCATTACCTAGAGACTTGAAACTTGGTCTGGCTTTAAAATTAGTGGATACACCAAGTCACAGATTCCAGATATTATCTGATTATACTTCATTCATTGATAAACTCAGTCAGACGGAAGAGGATAAAAAAGAGCCAAGGTTCGATCCTGTAAAAGCAGGAGTTGGGATATATGCTCTCCGTCCAGATAATAGCCAGCAGGGAATAGGAGCAGAATACTGGTACGCCAATATATTAGGTATGCGAGTCGGCTATAAATACGTGCCAGATAAACCGGGAAGCCGAATCACTATGGGGTTCAGCATTAAGTATTCCAACTACCAGATTGACTATGCAAGAGTTCCCGGTGCTGATGTTCCCGGCGGTGGAGACATAGATAAAGTCGCAGTTATGGTCAGATTTTAAGTAACCATTAATTAAACAGAAGGGAATAGCATAAGTGGTAAGATGGACTTTTTTCCTGTCTATATCTGCCTTTATATTGCTTGTATCAGCGTCTACATCCTTCTGTTTAAATGATCTTTACTCTCAAATTAACGGATACGGGCTATTATTGGCTAACACTGAAAAAACGGATTCCCAACCTATCTCGGATTTCGTATCTATTACGAGACAGAAATCCCCCGCAAAAGCCTTCCTATTCTCAACCGTTGTTCCCGGAACTGGCGAATTATACACTGGTGCTAAAAGAGGTATTGCCTTCATAGCGACAGAAGTGGTTTTTTGGTCAGCTTACGTTATACTGCATGGGCGGGCTGTGGAACTAAAGGATAGCTATACTAAATACGTTGATAATCATATAGTATTTGAAGACGACTCCTCAGTAAAATCAACCAAAAGCTGGAATCTGGAAGATTACGAACACGCTACTCAAACTGGAAACTGGCATTATATCTATACAGAAAAAGACGTTGACCGACTGGGGAAGTTCTACTGGAAAGATTTACCCAAAGGGCAGATAGATGAGCAGGGCGAGGTTATTATGACCCAAGATCGCTCAGAAGCATATAGCAAAAGAGTTTCATCCAACAATAAGTATAAGCAGGCTAAGATTTGCCTGAGCCTGATAGTTGTCAATCACGTAGTCAGCGCCATTGATGCGAGAGTAACCGCAATGATCCACAATAAGCGATCTTCTCAAACGGCAACTAATATATCCATCCATCCACTAGCCATATCAAACGATACAGGTGCTTACGTGGAGCTAAACCATCGCTTTTAAGCAACTTTAAGCCTGTTTTCAACACCTATTAAAATCCTAAAAGTTGTTATTCTAATATCCCTTCCCTGAATGAAAGCAACCTGAAATACATCTCCTTTGGCGTCTCGTCTTCATAAAGAAAACCACTGGTTGGGATAAAAGCAGGATCCCCAAAATCCCACCACGTTATAGCCTCGATCTCTTTCCGTGCATAAGCCATTGTATAGAACCACTCCATCCAATCCGCCTGAACCTTTTCAGACCAGGGGAAGTGCCATTCGCCTTGAGTTCTTTGCAATTGCTGAGATTCCTGTCCCTGTGCCTGATGTTCAGCACACCTGACACCCAGTTCCGTTATGTGAATTGGTTTACCGAATCTGGCATATTCGTCAAGAAGCTTGCTAATTGAAAGCATATCCCTTGCCGGAAAGTATATCTGCACACCAACTACGTCAAAATCTACATCGGCTTCCATCAAATCATCAAGATAAGCCAGAGGCGTATAAACCTTATCATACACAGGTCCCAGATGCACCATGCCGTCAGCAGAATATTCACCGAATGGACAGCAGTTATTGACTATGATTGTAGCATCAGGGTCTTTTGAACGGGTGGTTTCACAGCATATTCGGGTAATCTCAACTTCCTGCTCGTGAGTCAGTTTCAAGCCATTTGCCCAGTCGTGGGCTTCATTTATCACGTCCCATATCCCTATGCGCCCTTTATATCTCTCAACGCTTCGACCAACAACACGCTCACAATGTTTCTGAGCATCCGACCACGATGCGCCTTCAAGCCATTTCGGTATTCCAGCCTGATGACCCCACCAGAGCGGATGCCCCTTGGGTTTAATGCCTGCACGTTCGCACCATTCGAGTATAGTGTCAATTCTTTCATATTTTGGCTTGCCTTCTTCTGGTTCAAGTGAAGCGAGGTAAAACGGCAGTGTTCCAAAGTTAAGGACTTTCTTAAAGTAATGAGCATAAGGTGTGTCACCTTTATATGCAAAAGTATTACACCCAAACAGAAAATCTTTCTTTTGAGTACGTTCGGCAATAATCTGTCTCGATTTTTCAACAATAGCATATTCACCAGCCCATAGAGCATGGTAAAGTGCTTTGAGATTAAAAAATCCTGTCCTGTCTGGTTTTTTTGTAGCTATTTCCAGAAGTTCCTTACATGCTTCCCTGTGAGCGAGACATTCTGGAGAGAAAGTGCCTGTCTCCGTCAGTTTATTAACTTCACTTAAACGGCTTTTTGCGGATTCTGATACAAAGTCAAGCGTTCCGCTGTCTGAATTATACCCTGCGCCGCAGTTATCTGCCATTACCCAGACGTTCCCAAAATCAGGCACTAAAATGTGTGCATGTAAAGCCACACCTTTACTGGATGTATCAATAGCCACAGTTCCATCGGAACCAACCTCGCTTTTACGTTTCATCGGCTCAAAGTGCAAATCCGATGAATAAATAGAACGAAGCGAATGTTCTGGCATAGGATTACCGTCGCTGTTAATTAGTTTGACTTTCATTTTCTGACTCCTTCCCTTACTCCAAACCCAGTTTTTGGAAATTTTCCCACCAGCCTTTGGATTGATCTGCCACGATCTTGTCAATGCCATCCTCGCTTTCATTGGGCATCATCTCAAGTGAGAAGAATCCATCAAAATTTTCTATTGCGAGGAGTTCCATCTGTCTTTCAATGTGCGGGGACATGCTGAAGTGAGCGTGTTTAACACGTCCTTTGACGTGACGGTAGGCTTCGTCTACATCTTCTCCATGATTGAGGCAATGCTCAAGGTGCCAGTTGATCCAGAAGGCAGACGGATAACCTGTGCGGAATAGCAGTTCTCCTGCATCATAGGCTCGAAATACTGAGTGTGTCTCAAGGCAAAGCTTTATTTTCATCTGCGTTGCTTTTTCACAAGCTTTGATGATGTATTCAGACTGAAAAGCATAACTCTCTGCTCGTTTACCGCGACCACTATTAGGGATCGGGTCAGCAAAGAAGCGGATGCAGGATGTGTCTACTGCTGAAGCAAGGTCTATGAAACGATTCAATCGCTCAAGGTTGCTGTCACGATCAGATTTATCTGCATTGGCGAACTTAACGCTGGTGGCAAGGCATGATGTTTCCAAGCCAGCATCTGCCATCGCCTGACGCACTTCCTTTATAATCGCAGGCGCGGAATCAAGCTCAACACCGTGTTTGTGATTTGCTTCGGCACGGAATTCGATGCCATGATAATTGAATTTTTTTGCCTTTTCGATCAATGCTTTATATTCCAGTTGTGGATACAGGAAAGTCATAAATGATAGCTTCATTGATATACCTCCGATTTTATGTTTGGATTGACACCAATTATTAACATCAGAACTTTAGCACTTTCGATTAATTTTGGCAACACTTTTTCGCTTTTGAAGGAATAAAGACAGTTTATAGTAGCTCAATTCATTGAGCGTTTTTATAAAAGTTCGATAATGAAGGTTAAATAATTAATCGGGTAATGTTTTGTTGTCATTCCAGCGAAAGCTGGAATCCAGTTTTCACGGGAATGACATTCGAGAGAGGGTACGATTTGATAAATTTATTATCCGATTAATTTCTTAACATTCATAATCGAACTACTACTACTTAGACACATTGATTTTTTATGGATTCCCACTTGCGTGGGAATGACAAAATCGGGTACGTGTCATTCCCGTGAAAACGGGAATCCATAATTTTCATTGTGCTTGAGTACTACAAACCAAACTAGCACAAGTCGTATATCTTAGATATATGACTTATTTAATCAAATCCCCCTTTATTCCCCTTTAGCTAAAGGGGGAATTCGCCTAAACTCCCCTCTTGAGAGGGGTACGGGGGTGTGTTTCCTATTGGTAAGTTATATGGTACCTAAGAAATATGCAGGATTCAAAAGGTGCATTATATATGTGGTAAAAGCACTGATTTGACAGCCTGTCTTGATGCGACAGAATCGAGTGCTAAAGTGGCATCTTCAAGTTTAAACCTATGGGTGATCATCTTTGCGAAAGTGTCATAATTTGACTGAACCAGCCTTAGTGCGTGCAGGATGTGGCGTGTATCGCTGACCCAAACTCCATGAAGTGTCAGGTTTTTCCTTACTACGTTTTCGAACCATGAGAACTGAACCGAACCTGACGGCTCCCCGAACCCGGCAGTTATGTACGTTCCGCCAGTTCTTACAAGGGGTAGCCCATCGGTGACCGCTTCGAGGTTTCCCGATGCCTCAAAGCATACGTCAACACCCCTTCCATAGGTGAGTGACGTGACTATCTCTTTCAACTGATCTTTCGAGGTGGTTCTTCTGTTGATTATATGCGTTGCACCGAATTCACGGCACATTTCAAGCCTTTCCTGAGTTCCGCCTGTTAAGATTACGTTTCCAGCACCGGCTGATTTTGCATACGCTATGAGAAAAATGCCAAGCGGTCCGGGCCCCTGAACCATAACGGTATCACCTATGTTAATCTTTGCATACTCAAAGGCATGCGCAGCAGTGGCGCCGGAGCATGAAGCAGGCACGTAAACGGCAGGATCACGATCATCCAGAAGAAAAACATCGGTGTTCTCGGAAAGGATTATGTGTTCAGCGTAGCATCCGTTTAGGTAAGGCGGGACGTTTATAGAGCGATGGATGCCATAAGCCCAGCGATTTTCACATAATGACGGCTGATGAGCAACGGTGCAGTAATAGCATTTTCCACACACGACCCCTCTGTTCCAGATGATATTATCACCGACTTTGACTTTCTCACCCAGAGACGTTTTTTTCTCACCATTTATCTCAACTACTTGACCGACGCCTTCGTGTCCCAGCGTGATAGGTAAAGGGGTACGCGGGTCTTTGCCCTCATACATGTGAACGTCAGAGCCGCACACACCTGATGCTGTAATTTTTACGAGCATTTGACCATGCAAAAGGTCAGGTATTTCAATCTCCCTTATGCTCAAAGGCTTGCGGAATTCTTCTAATACAGAAATTCTTGTTTTATCGGGCATCTGAATACCTCATTTGTTTAGAAGCAATTATGTGATCAAGCTGTTGTCCGCAATACTTGCCCGATCTGTATCAGTTCGGTTTTTTCAGATTTGATTTTTTCAGTGATATCTTCTAAATATTTCATCGTCCTTCTATCATAATATCGCTCACCGCATGAAAGGCATACTAATGTTTCAATTGGAACTAATATTACGTCATTGCCATGGTGAATTTCTTCATCTACTATTTTCTTTTGGATATCCTCGCTATTGCAAATAATACATCTCATTAAATTCTTCTCCTATAGTTAATCCAACGGGTAGGATCCGGTTGATACACAGTAACAATGATTGTCAGATCATCATTCTTAGAATAAGCAGATACAATGTGGATCGGACGTCCTGTATTGGTTCGACCTAGAATCAAGACGCTAGGATATGGTTTACTGTGTTCATAGTTTTCGATAATCTCACCATTCATTACTGCTTGATAGACTTCCTCTTCATTTATTTCTCCGAATTCTTCAATAATCATTTCTTCTCTGGCATGTTTTGAGTATAATACACGGTTTGTCTTGAAGCAGTGTTGAATATCCGATAGCATTTAAGCTAAATACCTACTTTCGTTTCCATCACAATTCAAAGATGAGAAACTAAGGATTTGTAATTAAATAAGTCATAAATATCTCAAAATAGGGTAGTTATTTAATCATGAATCCTAAGTCTTTGCACGCCTGTGCAATCGCTCGTAAAAACTTTCTCTTTTACCAATCATCAGGATATAAACTACGTCTTCTCTATCATCAATTTCGTAAGCTATTCGATAAGATACTCCTTCATAACTAAAGTCTCTACGCCAAAAACCTCTTAACGTCCCTTTAAGTGGTTTCCCGCTTTTATATGGCTCATCAGCAATAGCAAGAAGATGCTCATCACGTATCACTTTTCGGATTTCAGGGAGAAATTTGCTTAATTCTTTATCCACTTTAGGATGAAATCGCAACTCATACATTTTTCAATGACTCCAGTTCTTCGAGTTTCAAATATTCTCCCTTCTTAACATCTACACTCCTTTTTAGTAGTTCTTCTTCGGCTATTGCTAACTCAAATTCTTCCAATTCTTTCGGTGTGAGTTGCTTAAAAGCCTCTATCAATTGCTCAAAGGTAATATTTACAGATATTTTTCTCCTCATTTGTAACTCTCCTGAGCAGTATTACTCGTAATCATGAAATGCATCCATAATATCTGAATAGGTGAATAAAATAGGTCTTGTGCCTGTTAGAGTTTAATTTCAGATGTCATTATTTCGTTTTTTGATCGTAAGCTCGTAAGGCTGGACGTTTAGATTACGAAGCCTTCTCATAAGCTCATTACGTTCCTCAAGCCCTTTTGCAATGAACTGGGCGCATCCGTCTCCCTGAGAACCGACGCCTTTACCCCCCCATATCAGGTCTTGAATGTCAGGATGTGATAGGATTTCATGTAGTAATGGAGCGGTCAACTCCTCCGGACATGAAGGGATCACGTATTGGTCAAAGATTCTCAGGGCTTCTCTCATCAACCATCCGAGTTCCTGAACATTTCCCTTTTCAATGGCTTCTTTTGCTTTGAAGGCGATTTCTTTGTTCGCTTTGCCAAGCCCAAATCTCAGTTTATCTTTTAATGGTCCGCTCTGATTTGTGAAATGGTGGTTCAAATCGGAGAGTATCCTTCTCGTATCTTTTCCCTTTTTCAGATCGGCAATCACCATGTATACTGTCTCTAAAGTTGTCAGTTCATCAACTTCCATATTGTCACCATCGAAAATAAGAAAGACGGGTGTTTCACCATAAGCGCATACCTGATCCATTCTTCCACATTTTGAGCCAGTCAGTATTTCCCCTTTATATGCGTATTCCATTTCATCACGTCGTGACAGACCGAGATTATATATTATATTGAAGGCTCTGGTTGTTAATACGCAAATTGAGGCAGATGAAGATAATCCTTTTTTGATAGGAAGGTTCATCCTGTTACTTATGGTCAAACCCTTGACTTGATAATCTTTAAGTATGTAATATGCTACACCTGCCGAATAGCTGAAAAAACTACCCTCTTTTGCCGCTTTGAGTAGTTTTTCCTCCTCCATATCGAATTGCTGAGTGCCAATCGTTTTACCATCCATATTAGATGATTTGATTATAAATTTATCAGGATGGGGTAATACATCAGCGTAAATCCCTTGATCGGTTCCAATGGCTATGCAATATCCGGGGATGATGGATTCGTCTAATCGTCTATATCCACCAGCCCAATCTGAATGTTCCCCAAACAAGCATAACCTTCCAGGGACGAAAAACTTTTTTGGTTCCATATAAGTAGTCTCCCGAACATAAGGTGTTGTCACATCGTTGTTTTTCTCATTTTTAAATAAAGTATCAGAAAGATTCAGCCTTTCAAGCGTTTTCTGATCGCAGTGATATGATCTGGGGTTGTACCGCAACACCCACCAACGATATTTGCACCGTTGCCAACGATCTGCATTATGATTTCGGCAAACGCTTCGGGTGCTAACGAGTATATTGTTCTATATTCATCATCCATATAAGGGCGTCCGGCATTCACCTCAAATATAAGTGGTAGGGTTGTAATTTCTCTCATCATCTTTGTCAATTGAGGCATTTCCTCAACGAGATCACCACAATTGGAACCTAACACATCAGTGCCTGCTTTTGTGAGTGTATTTATTATGTCAGATACAGTATCTCCCCATGATGTTCTGAGATCGTCTGGACGGGATGCTGGTGGACGGGCAAACGTCATACTGCATATCAAAGGCAGGGAAGTATTTTCTTTTACTGCTTGAACTGCTATGACTGCTTCGACAAGGCTGGACATAGTTTCGACTATGATGGCATCAACACCAGCCTTAGCAAGAGCTATCGCCTGCCTTTTGAACGTATCGTAAAACTCCTGCTTGGACATATTACCATAAGGCGGTAGCTGATCCTCAAAGCCTGTGGGCCCAATATCCCCCAGAACCAATATGGTATCTCCTGCACATTCTCTGGCAATCTCTGCGCCGGCATAGTTTAATTGCTCAACGGTGTATTCCTTGTTTATCCTCATGGCGTTGGCTCCGAATGTATTCGTTAGAATAGCGCCGGCGCCAGCCTGAATGTATGTTCTGTGAACGTCTTTAACCTGTTCGGGATGTGTTACGTTCCACGAGTCCGGCGTTATACCTTTTCCCAGTCCACGCCTTTGCAGTTCTGTACCCATAGCGCCATCACAGATTATAACTTCGGATCGTAGTGCATGATCAAATTGCAATTCCTGCCTCCAAAATAAGTGATGAGTAACAAGTGACTAGCGATTAAAATCTTGAATAGGTTATTCGCATTTACTAGCTTTCGAGTCCGAATAATTCCGAAGCTTTGTGTATTGCCGAACCGGCGTCTTTTGCATAACCATCTGCCTTGATTTTATCGGCGAAATCCTGTGTTACCGGCGCTCCGCCTATCATAACTTTGACTCTGTCACGAAGCCCTGCTTCAGTAAGACCGTCAACGACGTCTTTCATGGAAGTCATTGTCGTTGTAAGGAGTGCAGACATCGCTACCACACCGGCGTTATTAGCCCTTACAGCTTCAGCAAATTTCTCTGGTGAAACGTCATTTCCAAGGTCTACAACGTTGAACCCGCCGCCCTGAAGCATATACTTCACTAGATTCTTTCCAATGTCGTGAAGATCGCCTTTGACAGTTCCGATCACTACCGTTCCTTTGCTCGTGGTTTTTTCATTGGGCAAAAGCGGGCGCAGTATGTCCATTCCAGCCTGCATGGCACGAGCGGCGATAAGCACGTCAGGGATGTATATTTCACTTTCACTGAATTTGTCACCGATCACTGACATTGCAGAAACGAGTCCATCGTCAAGTATCTGAATAGCTGGTACGTTGTTGGCTAAAGCGTCTTTTATTATCTGTTCTGTTTGCGTTACAGCTTGAGCTCTGGCAAGCATGCTTTTTACAAAGGCTAGTTTAAGGTCAGTCACTGAAGTTCTCCTTTTTTATCTGGATCACATTGCACCAGAAGTCTCCGATTCTGTCTCTAAGACATTAGCATTATATATGCTGAAAAACATTCTTATTCTATCACAATATGATCAGTAACGTCAACAGTTTTTGTTCTTTTTCTATAATCAATGAATTTCGCATTGACAGCTTGATTGAATAGGATTAAACTATGGTTACTCGGTTAAAGTATCAAAAACTAAGCTGGAAGCTTGGGTTACTTAAAAATTTAACATTGTCTAGTTAATCTAAATGTTAGTTCGGTTGGCCACTATCAAGAAAATAAAAGGTTTTAGATATGACGTATTATCTTGTGTTTCTATTGGCGATAATGTTATTTGGCAAGGAGGGAGATATGGCACAAGAAAATTGGACAAAAGTGTTTGTTCCTAAAGACGGGCGCACAGAGGTTAGACACCTTGACATGGTTTATACTTTTCCGGGCTATCCGACAAGAGCTAGCTGGGAATGTCGTACAGAGCATCTGCGCAAAAGGATTCTGACAAGCACAGGGCTTTGGCCCATGCCTGATAAGTTACCTATGAACCCGCAGGTCACTGGGAAAATCGAAGGCGATGATTACATCATAGAAAATGTGTATTTCGAGAGTATACCGGGGTTCTTTGTAACCGGTAATCTTTATCGCCCAAAAGGCAAACAGGGACCTTTCCCTGCAATAGCTAATCCACATGGACATTGGACTAATGGAAGGCTTGAACATCAGGAGCTTGGGTCTATACCCGGCAGATGTATTAACTTTGCACGTCAGGGCTTTGTTTCTTTTGCTTATGACATGATTGGATATAACGACAGCAAACTTCGGTTTCCACACACTTTTGGAGGTGATCCGAAAGGTTATCTGTGGGGTATAAGCCTGATGGGGCTTCAGTTATGGAACAGCATAAGGGTTATTGATTACCTTCAATCACTGCCTGACGTTGATTCTGATCGCATCGCCTGCACTGGTGCTTCCGGCGGAGGCACACAAACCTTTATGCTCATGTCTATAGACAAGCGTGTGAAAGTATCAGCACCTATGGTTATGATCTCTGCATACATGCAAGGGGGATGCCTCTGCGAAAATGCACCGAACCTTAGGGTTGAGTGCTTCAATGTAGAGATCGGGGCGATGATGGCACCAAGACCAATGCTCATGGGTTCATGCACAGGCGACTGGACAAGCCATACCCCGGAGGTGGAATATCCTACTATACAGAGCATATACCGTATGTATGATGCGGTTGATAAGGTAGCAAACGTTCACGTAGATGCGCCTCATAACTACAATCAGGAATCAAGAGAAGCTGTTTATGGTTGGTTTAGTAAGTGGCTTCTAGGTGTTAGTGATGGAAGCAGTATTAAAGAGACTCCTTTTGAAGTTCCTCCACCTGAACAGATGCTCGTCTTCCCTGATGGTAAACTCCCTGACAATGCCATCACAAGTGCGCAATTGGTATCTAACCTGATCGGATACTCTAAGACACAGATTACGTCAATGAAACCAAAAGATTCAGCCACGCTTCAGGCGTATCGTGACGTCATGGGTGTTGCTTATCAGTATTCACTAAACGTGAAACAGCCAGAAGCATGTGATCTAAAGGTTGAAAAGGTTAGTGAGGAGCAAAAAGACAACTATCGTATGGAACGCCTTATAATCGGGCAAAAGCAGGTTGGGGAACAGATACCCGCATTACTCTTTGTTCCAGAAAATCCAACTGGCGCAGTTCTGGTAGTCCATCCTGATGGCAAATCTGCACTGGCTGATAGAGATAATCCTGGCGCACTTGTGACTGGACTACTCGCAAAAGGCAAGATTGTGCTTGGTATTGATACCTTCAAGACAGGTGAAACGTCTCTTCTTAAACGCAATGAAAGCATAAATCACTTCTACACCTATAACCTGAGTGATACTGCGCTGCGGATACAGGACATTCTCACGGGGATAACCTATCTTCAGACACACTCGTATACGGTAGACCTTTTAGGGCTGGAAAAAGCTGGATTATGGTGCTTGCTGGCAAGAGGACTGGCACATGACGTAAACCGAACGGTTGTTGATGCAGATCAATTTGATTGTGATAACGATGACGTATGGGTTAATGAACTCTTTATCCCGCACGTACGAAAAGCGGGAGATTTTCGCACATCGGCGGCGCTGATAGCGCCGGGAAGATTGTTCATTCATAACGTGTCTATCAATTTCCCGACAGATTGGTTTAAGGATATTTACAAGATCGCAGGTTATTCGTGGGCATTAAACGTTCATACAGAGAAAATGGTGACAGAAGCGATTTTGGCACTATTTTAATCTCTGGCAATTGTAGCTCAAGTTTCTAACTCGGCATTTCAGAAAACCGATGCCAAAAAACCAAGATAGAATCTTGGGCTACACATATTTACTTACATTCCTCGTTAATTCATTTAATCAGCAGTTTTCAACCAAATTAATCTTTTCCTTAATAATAAAAATAGAGAATAAATGCAGATTTATTCATGTTTCAATTTAAAAGAAAGTCGGCTCTTTGGTAAATAACGGGGGAATGAATCTTGCATAGGATGGATTCCAGCTTTCGCTGGAATGACAATGATTGTGTTTGTGTCATTCCCGTGAAAACGGGAATCCA
>Ga0315274_10005954_pt1 | contig 17823 bp, 11 predicted proteins | sample YL17G02_20_MG_FD_203700 | JGI IMG/M metagenome (GOLD analysis project Ga0315274, IMG submission 203700) | Sediment microbial communities from Yellowstone Lake, YNP, Wyoming, USA - YL17G02_20 | ecosystem: Environmental > Aquatic > Freshwater > Lake > Sediment | place: USA: Wyoming | collected...
CCTAAACGCGCCGCCCTACGGGCGTCGCAGGCCTACGCTCCAGCCGCCCCTGCAAATCCCTCAAACCAAAGCCCCAGCCACCCATGAACGGTCTAGTCTCCCGCCGCCCTGGCGGTCTAGTTTTACTCCGCCCTTGACACTTTTTTTTGTTTGACGCTATAGGGGTCAAGCGCCTCATCGCCGGCCAGACAGTCGACGAGGTTCTTGTTGGTGCCGAAGCCGCCGCTGTGACCAAGCACCTGAAGACGGAGATCGTCGAGGAATTGGCGCCATTTGTTGTCGCGGTTCTGCTCGTCAGAGCTGACCGCGATCACGCCAAACTCGTCGTTCGACGCCTCACCGAACGTTTTGAGGTCTTGTCAATTCCGAAACTAAAGGTATCGCTCGTTCTGAGGTCTGACGCGAAGAAGCAGGTCACGAGCGATTTCAAGCACGTCTACCTGAGGAAATCCCTGGAGCCGGCAAAGGGAGCTATCGAAGAGGCGCATTACTCGCTCTACGTAGCTCTTGGGGATAGGCTGCGGTCCATAGACGGAGACGCCCTCGGTGACACACTTGAACCTATCTTCCTGGATGGTGTTGGCCAAGAAATGGCTGGACTGGTGTCGCGAATTCTGACCCGGTACCAGCATCATGACGGTGACCGCGCGGCAATGGAAACGTTCCTTCTGGAGCATCTGGCAGTCACGCGGGAAGTTCAGGAGGAGGCTCGGGCCCTGTTATCCGGTGAGGACCGGGAAAGCGGAGTTAATCCCCCTCCTCCTGCATTAGTGGTGACCCCAGTCATTGATCGGCAGTCGGGTGAGGCGAGCGATCTTGGTGCCGTTCTAACAGAGCACCAAGAGAGTCTCCAGGCGGACGCCCGGGAGTTTGTTGACGACCTGCTGCGGGAGGGCGTGCCGGACGGGAAACGGCCTACTGAAGGCAGGGGAGGAATCGGCGGAGGGCCAAGACGCGCAGCGGCCCGGGTGACGCCGGAGCAGCAACGCCGCGGGCTACGCGGCGAAGAAGAGATTCGCCGCCGGCTGCTCATTCCTGGAGGTTGGGAAGGATTCATTTTCGTCGCGGATCACCGAGATCCACCGCGGGGCTACGACTTCTTGGCTTCATTAGGAAGCGAAAGTGTCAAGCTGGAAGTTAAGACATTCACGCTAGACGGACAAGCCGTTGTCACGGAAGGAGAACTTCGCCAGGCCGCACAGAGCCGTTCCGCCTACTGGCTCGTCGGTGTCATTGACGATGGCGGCCCTCCGCCATCTTGGCGGACGATTCTCGTCCAAGATCCGTTAATGAGGCTCTTGCGTGAGGGACGTTTCGCGGCGAGTTTCGAACTTCACGTGAGTGCGGAAGCGTTAGTCCACATGGCGCAGCGACGTTCTACGGCCGATGAACTCTGAGGGCGGAGCCCCAAAATAGAATTCGAAGAAACGGGCCGCAGATTGGCCGAACGAAGCTCGATGGGAGCAACGGGTTGCTGCGGAACCAATCGAGGCTGGCGATTGACAGCAGCGGGTGCTTGGCATAACGTTGCCTCCTCAATAGTTAATCGGGTTTAGGCCGGGGCAGTGGTTACTTTTGTCCAACCCGCATTTACAGAACCAATGGGGAAGCAAGGTTTATGACTACGACCCGCGGCAGTCCGTCGCATGACATGGGCAATCTGCTGCTTCTTCGCGCCGCTGTCGCCGCGCTTGGTGAGCGCATGACCCCGCCCTGGTGGCGGACGCAGTTTCTGACCGAGGTCGGCCTGCGCACCACCGTGCGCGTTTTTCCCCGAACCGCCGTTTCGGCGGCCATCCAGTCCGTTGTGGCGGCAGCCCGCGCCGATCATGACAAGCGCATCGGCGCCGGCAAGCGTTATCATCTATTCCGGCTGCCAGCCAGCATTGAGCAGGCCATCACGCCAGCCATGCAGGAACAGGACTTCGGCAGCGAGATCGCAGAATTGATTAAGGGCGGACGCGACGCCATCATTAGCCGGCTGGAGGCACTGGCCGGGAATCGCGCTGTACCGGCCGCCGAGGGCCCCGTCGGGCTCGGCGCGGCCTCGCGCATCGGACAGGAACGGGCGCTCCAGGAGATGGCCGCGCACTATCTGGCGGGACTGGCCTACGGCAATCGGCGCTTCCCCTACTTCGAGGAGCCGGAGAGGAGACCTTGACCCAGGCGGTACAAACGGCGCCCCGCTACACCATCGCGGTCTGCAAGGGCAGCGCGCTCATCGAGGAGACCAAGGTGCTGCTGCGCGCCTGGCAGCCGACTGAATCGCTCGGCGATTTCCGAAATCGCGTTATTCGGGAGGACCTGCTCGGCCGCACCACCGCCTACCGCGCCAGCGACATTGTGCGGCGCGTGTTTGCCCGCCGCCTGCTGGCGCCCGATCCGCAGCCGGCCATTCTGCTGAAGCGCCTGCTGGCCGGCAAGCAGAGCGCGCGGCTGGTGTCCGACCTTCTCCTGCTTTATGCCGCCCGCCAGGACGACGTCCTGCGCGACGTGATCGTGGATGTCTACTGGCCCGCCGTCCGCGACGGGCGAGTCATCCTCACGCCCCGGCAGGTGGTTGCCTTCCTCCGGCAGGCAGCGGCCGAAGGCAAGATGGCGCGGCGTTGGTCCGAGCAGGTCCGGCTTAAGGTCGCCCGCGGCCTGCTCGGCGCGCTGGTCGGCTTCGGCCTGATGAAGCAGGCCGGCCGCACTCGCGAAACCGTGTACTTTCACCCAGCCGACGGCGCCGTCGTCTATCTGGCCCACGAACTCCACTTTTCCGGCCTCACCGACGCCGCCGTTGCCGCCCACCGCGACTGGGCGCTGTTCGGCTTCCGCCCGTCCGACGTCGTTGCCGCGCTCGACCGCCTCAGCGGCGAACGCTGGTGGCTGGCGCAGGCGGCCGGCTCCGTGGTCCGCATCACCTGGAAGTACGCCAGCCTCCAGGAGGTTGTCGATGCCCTCGCTCGATGAAACCTTCGACCAGCTCTTGAAGCATCTTCGCCAGCCGGAGTTGCTGAACCCGGCCCATAGCGACCCGTTCTTCTACTTTGTCCACGACCCGGCCGAAACGCTGGCGGTGAAGCAGAAGCTGCCGGTCTGGTCGTCCTTCCTGGCCAACGAGGGTTGGGCCGTCGAGCAGGTGTCGCTGGCCAGGCTGCTCTGGGACGCGGTGGATTCCTCCGGCCGCTGGAACGACTGGATGACGCTCGAAAGCCAGGCCGATTCCGAGCAGGTGAACGAAGCGGTCCGCGACGTGCTCCATTCCGGGAATGCCCTGGTAAACGCTGTTGCTGACCGCGTCTCCGAGGAACGCCCTCACACCCTCGTTTTCTTGACAGACACGGCCGCTCTGCATCCCTATTTCCGCGTCCGGTCCATTGAAGCTGCCCTTCACGACCGCGTCAAAGTGCCCACCGTGCTTTTCTATCCAGGGCGGCGCTCGGGCCAGTACGGGCTTCACTTCCTCGGTTTTTATGGCTTCGACGGCAACTACCGGGCCACCTTGCTGGGGGGAATCGAATGACGATCCGCGCTCTTTTCTCCACCCGCCGGCCGATTGACCGGCCCATCGAGAAGGTCATCGATTACTACGCCACCGACGAGAAACGCCTGCTGGCCGAGGTGGACGAGTACGAGGTGACCGAGAACGTCGAGGCTTGCTTCAACAAGTTCCTCGAGGCCTACCAGACAGGAGTCAGCACGCGCCAGGTGACCGAGATCGGCGTCTGGGTGGCGGGCTTCTACGGCGCGGGCAAAAGCTCGTTCACCAAGTACCTCGGCTTTGCCCTCGATACCGGACGCACGGTCGGCGGGCGGCCGTTCCTCGACCTGCTCAGCGAGCGAATCCGGGCTGTTTCCCTCCAGGCGCTGCTGCGCACGGCCGCCGCAAAATGTCCGGCCGCTGTCGTCATGCTTGACCTGGGCAGCGAGCAACTGGCCGAGAGCACCATCGCCTCGGTCTCCACCGTGCTTTATTGGAAGGTGCTCCAGTGGGCGGGCTATTCCAAGGAGAAGAAGCTTGCTCGACTGGAATTCACGCTCGATGAGCGCGGCCTGATGGAGCGTTTCCGGCAACTGCACAGCGAAAAGTTCGACAGCGACTGGGAGAAGGTCCACAACGACCCGCTGATCGGGGTCAGCCACGCCGCCGAAATCGTCCCCGCGCTCCTCCCGAAAGAGTTCCCTACCGCCGAGCGATTCAGCCGCCTGAAGTTCGAGGAGGCCATTGATGCCCGCGACCTCGCGCAGCGCATGATCGATCTGATCCGCCGCAAGTCGGGTAAGCAGAACATCATTTTCCTGATCGACGAAGCTGGGCAGTACGTGGCGCCCCGCCAGGACCTGATCTTGAACCTCGACGGCCTGGCCCGCAACTTGAAGGAACTGGGCCAGGGGCGCGTCTGGATCGCGGCCACCGGCCAGCAGACGCTGGCGGAAATCGTCGAGAAGGCGGCTTATAACTCGGCCGAGCTGAACAGGCTCCGCGACCGCTTCCCTATCGGCATCAACCTGGAAGCCAGCGACATCCGCGAAATCACCTATCGCCGGTTGCTGTCGAAATCGCCCGACGGCGAGCGCCGGCTGAAGGAGGAGTTCGCCCGCCAGGGCCAGGCCCTGGTGAATTTCACGCGGCTGACCGGCACCTCGCTGTTCCGCGGCGATCCGGACGCCGATACCTTCGCCCGCCTCTATCCCCTCCTGCCGCAGCAGTTCGACCTGGTGCTGGAGTTGATCCGTACGTTGGCGCGCTCCCCCGGTGGCATCGGGCTCCGCTCCGCGATTCGCGTCGTCCAGGACCTGCTGGTGGATGCCAGCAAGGTGCTGCCGGCCGAGGCGGTCAAGCTGGCCGACCGGCCCGTTGGCAGCCTCGCCTGCGCCGATCATTTCTACGACACGCTGCGCGCTGACATCGCCAAGGTGCTGCCGCACGTCACCCGAGGCGTCGACCGGGTGGCCGCCTCCGCCAGTTTCAGGGACGACCCGCTTGTCCTTCGGGTGGCCAAAACCATCGCCGCCCTGCAGTCAATCGAGACCTTCCCGAAGACGGCGGAGAACATCGCCGCGCTGCTGTACCCGGCGCTGGGCGCTCCATCGCTGCTCGACGGCGTGCGCGAGGCGTTGCGCAGGCTGGCGGTCGACAAGGAATGCGGCGTCATCGACGACCCGCAGGCCGGTGGCTTCGTGTTTCTGAGCGAAAAGGTCCGCCCGCTGCGCGACAAGCGCGCCGGCCACGTCCCCACGGTGCTGGAGATGAGCCAGGTGCGCGCCGGGCTGCTGGCCGAAACCTTCGACCCGCCGCCCTCGGCCCGCCTCGAAAACGTGAAGGAGGTGAAGGCCGGCGTCCGCTACGGTAAGACCGCGGTGGTCGGGGAGGACGCCGACATTCAGTTCCGTATCGAGGCGGTCGATCCCGCCTCCTTCGACGAGCGCCGCAGGGTGCTGCTGGCCGAGACCAACACGCTGGCCGAGCTGAAGAACTCGATTGTCTGGCTGATCAAGGCCTCGGAGCAGGCCGACGACCTGATTGCCGAAGCCTGCCGCTCCGACTGGATTCTGCACACCTTCCCCGAGCGTGAGGCCGACAAGGACGTGGCCCAGTTCCTGCGCGCTGAGCGCCGCGCCGCCGACACCAACCGCCAGTCGGCCCGCAAGCTGCTGTCGCAGGGGCTGGCCGGCGGCACGCTGATCTTCCGTGGCCGGCCCACGCCGGTCGGCGAGGCTGGCGCGACGCTGGATGCCGCCGCCCGCAAAGTGCTCAGCAAGGCCGCCGAGGAGATCTTCCCCTATCTTCGCCTGGCGCCCATCCGCCCGGCCACCGACCTGGCCGCCCGCTTCCTGGGCGTCGAGCGGCTGGACCGCATGCCGAGGGAGTGCGATCCGCTGGGCCTGGTGGTGATGAAAGGCGGCAGCCTTCGGGTGGATACCAAGCATGCGGCGCTGGCCGAAACCCTCCGAGCCTTCCAACAGAAGCTGGACGAATCCGGCGGGCGCCTTCAGGGCAACTTCCTCCATGACTTCTTCGCCGGGCCGCCGTACGGCTGGGCGAAGGACGCCACACGCTACTTGTTTGCCGCCCTGCTCATGGCTGGCGAAATCGAGCTGCACACCCCGAGCGGCGCGATCCGCACCTCCGGGCCGGTGGCCCAGGACGCGCTGAAATCCACGGTGGCTTTCAACCGCATCGGCGTCTCGCGCCGCGATGCCAAGCTGTCGCTGGAAGCGCTGGACCGCGCCGCCTCCCGCCTCCAGGAGATGTTCGGGCTGGATGTGATGCCGATCGAGGACAACATCAGCAGAACGGTGCGCGCGCAGGCGCCCGGGCTGCGGGAGAAGGTCCTGGCGCTGCCCGACCGCCTGCGGCTGCTCGGCCTGCCCGGCGAGGAGCGCGCTCGCCGCCTGCTCGACACCTGCGCCGACCTGCTGGCGCAGGACGCCACCGGCGCCGCCGCGCTGCTGGGCAGCGCGCAATCCACCATCCCGGCCGATACCCGCTGGGCGCGGGAGGTGAGCGACGCACTTACCAGCGCGGTGGAAGCGGAAATCCGGGGCGCTCGTGAGCTGGATCGGGACCTGCACGACCTGGCCGCGCTGTTCCCCCCGGCCGGCGTCGGAATCATGGCGGCCGCGGACGAGACGGCCGTGCGCGAGGCCTTGACCTCGGAAAGCTTCCACGAGCGGCTGCCGGCGCTGCGCGGCGCGGTTCGCGCCACGCTCGACCGCCTGGGCGCGCGCTACTGCCAGCGCCGCGCCGCCTTCGACGACTCGCTCCGGGCCGCCCGCAGCGCGCTCGAAGCCAGCCCCGAGTGGTTGCGAGTTTCGATTGAAGACCGGAACGAGATCATGGGCCGACTGGATGGGTCGCAACTGCCAGCCACGCCGGAGGCCGGGCGCGAGACGGCGCAACTGCGCCTGCTGTTGGCACGCGAGGCGGGCCTGAACGCACTGAAAGCGGAGCTGGAAGCGGAGGTGCGCCGGCGGGTGCCGCCGCCTCCCGAGCCGCCGGAGCCAGCGGGGCCGCCCGTCGAGGAAGAAATCGACGTGGCCGACCTCGCCGTGCCCGAGGTGATCCGAAGCGCGGCGGACCTGGAGGCCTGGCTCTCGGCGCTCCAGGCCAAGCTGGCCGGCCTGCTCAAGGAGAACAAGGTGATCCGCTTCCGGAAGGCTAAGCCGCAGATTTCGCAGACCGGCGCAGATTGAATCCGCGCAATCCGCGGATAGACCTTGGACTTTGGACCTTGGACCATGGCTTTCGACAAGCCAACCCGCAACGCCCTGGCGAAGATGACCGCCGCCTGCCGGCAACTGTTGACGGTCGACATCCGCGGCCAGCTCCAGGGTGCTTACGGCTTGCAGCCGGATGGCAGCGCCCTGCCGCTCGCCAGCCTCGGCCACCTGGACGAGCGGGAGATAGAAATCGCCGGCGAGCTGCGCGAGTGGCAATCGCACCTGGCCAGTGGCACAGGCCTTCAGCCTGTGGCGGCCCGGAAAGCCGCGTTTGACCGCATGGCGCATGAGACGGCCTTCACCGTGCTCAACCGCCTGGCGGCGCTACGCCTGTGCGAGGAGCGCGGCCACACCGTCGAGTGCGTCCGCCGCGGCATGGAGTCCGACGGCTTCCAGCTTTATGAAAGACTGGCTGGTGGAGAATTGGGCGCACGCGGCCAAGCCTACCGCGCCTTCCTTGAGCGCATGTTCGACGAGCTGGCCTTGGACCTGGGCGCGCTGTTCGACCGCCGCACTCCGCAGTCGCTGGTCTTCCCCTCCGAGCGCTGCCTGGAAGAGGTCCTGAAGCTGCTAACCGACCCGGCGCTGACCGGTCTGTGGGCCGAGGACGAGACCATCGGCTGGATTTACCAGTACTTTAACTCGAAGGAAGAGCGCGAGCAGATGCGGAAGGAATCGCCCGCACCCCGCAACAGCCGCGAGCTGGCCGTCCGCAACCAGTTCTTCACACCCCGCTACGTGGTCGAGTTCCTCACCGACAACACGCTGGGCCGCATCTGGTACGAAATGCGCCAGGGCGACACCCGGCTGAAAGACGATTGCCGCTTCCTCGTCCGCCGCCCCGACGAAATCTTTGTGTCTTCGTGCCTTGGTGGTGAAATCCGCGCTCTCAAAGATCCTCGCGACTTGAAAGTGCTGGACCCGGCCTGCGGCAGCGGCCATTTCCTGCTCTACGCCTTCGACCTGCTGGAAACCATCTACGAAGAGGCGTGGAGCGGCAACGAAGAAAATCCGCGTAATCCGCGTAATCCGCGGATCGGCTCTTTGCGTGATGACTACCCGACGCTCGATAACTTGAAGCGCGCCATTCCCGGCCTGATCCTCCGCCACAACCTGCACGGCATCGACATTGACCCGCGCGCCTGTCAGATCGGGGCGCTTGCGCTGTGGCTGCGCGTCCAGCGCAGCTACCACCTCCTGAACTTGAAGCCCGCCGACCGGCCCGCCATCACCCGCAGCAATATCGTCTGCGCCGAGCCGATGCCCGGCGAGAAGGAACTGCTCGACGAGTTCGTCGCCGACCTGCGGCCCAAAGTGCTCGGCCAGCTTGTCCGCCGCATTTTCGAGAGGATGGCGCTGGCGGGCGAGGCCGGCTCGCTGCTGAAGATCGAAGAGGAAATCCGCGACACGGTTTCGGCGGCCCGCAAGCAATGGGCGGCAGAACCGCCCGCCGAGCAGATAGAGCTTTTGCCCGGCGTGCGCCGCCCCAAGGCCGAGCAGGCGCCGCTCTTTGATCTCTCCGGCATTACCGACGAGGAGTTCTGGGGGGAAGCCGAAGCCCGGGTCGTCGAGAAGCTCAAGGCTTACGCCGAACAGGCCGCCAACGGGCGAGGGTTTACCCGGCGCCTGTTCGCCGATGATGCTGAGCAGGGTTTTGCCTTCGTCGATCTCTGCCGCCAGCGCTTCGACGTCGCGTTGATGAATCCGCCGTTCGGCGAGGCCAGCAGGGACTCGAAGGAATACATCGAGCGGTCGTTCCCGCGCACCAAGAACGACCTGTATGCGGCCTTTGTCGAGCGGTTCCTTGGAATGCTGGCGGCCGGCGGCATGCTCGGCACGATTACCTCGCGCACCGGTTTTTTCCTTTCGACGTTCCAGAAGTGGCGCGAGGAAATCCTGTTGAAGGAAGCGCGGCCCGTGGTATTTGCCGACCTCGGCTTCGGCGTGCTGGACGCCATGGTGGAAACCGCCGCCTATTGCCTGGCAGCGAAGACGTAGCGCCGGCGTCTCGCCGGCAGGGCCCTGCCGCCGGGGACGGCGGCACTACAAGGATGGCAAGTGGAAGCTGAGAACCAGACGTTGTTTTTCCGGATGCTGGCAGCCGAGGATAAGGGCGCGGCGCTGGCCGATGTGATCGCGGCCGTCCGCGATGGCCGCCCCTCGCCTGTTGTCTACTCAGTCAACCCCGCCTCGTTCAGCCAAGTCCCCGGCTCGCAGTTCGCCTATTGGCCCACAGCCAAGGTGCGCGACAGCTTCCGGTTGCTTGAGCGGACGGAGGCTGCCGGCCGGTGCGTCCGGGTCTCCAACGAGACGGGAGACGATTTCCGGTTCATGCGGCTATGGATGGAAGTGGAACCCACTGATATCGGCCGACACAAATTGTGGGTTCCGCACGCAAAAGGTGGCCCCTATAGGCAATACTCTTACGATCTGCACCTGTTGCTCGCTTGGGACGAAACCCGTGGCACTGTGCGAGGCTACTGCGGCAGACCCGCTAGGCCCGACGAACGCGTTGCATGTGCCGACCTCTTCTTCAGGCCCGGTCTCACTTACCCGCGCCGCACTAACCGATTTAGCCTCCGGGCATTGCCCGCTGGAGCGGTTTTTAGCAACAAAGGCGCTGCAGTGCTTGTGGCAAACGACGATATTAGCAAGCTCTCTCAACTACTGGCGGTCATCAACTCCCAGTGCTACGTGGCGCTGCTTCAGATGCAGTCGGCAGCGGGGACTTTAGCACAATCATTCGAAGTCGGACTCGTGCAAGCGACGCCTTTCCCTCGCGTCTCGGCAGAAGTCGGGCAGCGATTGGAGGCACTTGGGAAGCAGGCATACCGGTTGAGTATCACGCGGGACCTGTTCGATGAATTCACCCATTCGTTCATCCTGCCGGAGCTATTAACTGTTCCAGACAAGGAGAGCACTCTCAAAGAACTAGGACATCTCGCTGCTGCTCAGCATGCGCGGCTGGCCGCCGAAGCGAGCGCGACTCAGACCGCTGTGGACGAACTCGTCTATCCTCTCTACGGCTTCAGCAAGGAAGACCGAGACAGTCTGACGCTGGCGAGCAGCATGCCACAACACACGGAGGAGTGCGGCGCAAACGCGACCGAGGAGCTTGAGACGGATGAGGCGGGTCGGACCAGGTCAGACACTCTTGAAACGGTGTGTACGGGGCCAGCGGAGTTGCTTTCTTGGGCCCAGGGCACTGTCGTGGGCCGGTGGGACATGCGTCTGGCTACCGGCGAGCGGCCGATGCCCGAGTTGCCCGACCCCTTTGCTCCGCTGCCAGCCTGCTCGCCGGGAATGCTAACAGGCGACAACGGCCTGCCGGCGCGCGAGGCGCCACCAGATTACCCGCTCCGCATCTCATGGGACGGCATCCTGGTGGACGATCCAGGCGAGAACGGCGCGCACCCACATCAGGAAGACATGGTGCGCCGGGTGCGCGAGGTGCTGACGGTGATCTGGGGCGAGCGGGCGGAAGCCATCGAGCAGGAAGCCTGCGAGATGCTGGAGGTAAAGAACCTGCGCGACTACTTCCGCAAACCTGCCTTCTTCTTTGCCGACCACCTGAAGCGCTACTCGAAGAGCCGGCGCCAGGCCCCCATTTACTGGCCGCTCTCCACCGCGTCCGGCTCGTACACGCTCTGGATTCACTACCACCGGCTCACCGACCAGACGCTGTTCACCGCCGTCAACCGCTACGTTGCCCCGAAGATCGACGCGACCGAGCGGCGGCTGCGCCAGATCGAAGCCGACCTGACCGGCGCTTCGGGGCGCAAGGCCGCGGAACTACGCCAGGCGTTCGAGGAGGCGAAGACGCTGCTGGACGAGCTGGCGGCGTTCCGCGACGAGCTGCTGCGCGTTGCCAACCTACCGTACAAGCCCGATTTGAACGACGGTGTGCTGATCACCGCCGCGCCGCTTTGGAAACTGTTCCGGCTGCCCCGGTGGCGCAAGGATCTGGAGGCCTGCTGGAAGAGCCTGGAAGCCGGCGAGTACGACTGGGCGCACCTGGCTTACTCGATCTGGCCTGACCGCGTGAGAGGGAAGTGCCGAGCCGACCGCTCTATCGCCATCGCCCACGGTTTGGAAGAGTTGTGCTTAACACAAAGCGCCAAAGCCACGAAGGCACGAAGGAAGAAAAAGGCTGAGAGCACGCAGATCGAGATTCCCGAGGGGTAGCCATTTATGGAGCGCCGGCGTCCCGCCGGTCCCCCGGGTTCCGCAGCGGCTCAAAACGCCTGGGGCCGGCGAGACGCCAGCGCTCCAAAACGGGCGCGTGCGGACGACGAACCGACGCGACGGGGCAAACGGGCCCACAAGGACCCCGCAAGAGGACCTTATTTTACGAAATGGCCGTTTCGTAAAATAAGGACTGGACAGGGAGTGCCTTATTTTACTGGCGGAAAGTTCTTGTTCTTTGTGCGCTTTGTGCCTTTGTGGTTAATTGAGTTCCTATGAGCCTGACCGCACATGTGAATAAGCGGCTGCTGGACCTGCTCCAGCAGAAGCGGGTGGTGGTGTGGTACGACGGCGAGCAGGCGTTTGGTGGGATCGCAGATGGTTTCCGTGTGACCGGCTGCACGGTCGTCTCGGCGGCAAAGTCCCGCCTGCTGGCCCGCCGCCAGGCTGACGAGGCGCTGGGCCGGCTGAACCACCCCAACGCCCCGCTGGCCGAGCGCGAGGGCAGCGTGCTGATCTACGTCCCCTGCGCGCGCGGCGCAACCGACAGCGAGCGGCGCGAGGACCCGTTTGAAGGCTTCGCCCTGCTGGGCGCGGCCTTCGGCGACAAGGAAGCCGAACGCTTCCAGTCGTTGGCCCGCCAGGCGCTGCCGGCGCGCATCCCGGAAATTGACCGGCTGTTCGAGGAGGGCCGGCCGACGGTGGCGATGATCGAAGGCCTGGGCGAAGCCGCCCGCTACCCGCTCGTCCAGGAGGCGCTGGGCACCGATTCGGCCATCGAGGCGGTGGCGGCGCTACTGTGCCGCGAAGGATCAGTGGCCAAATTGAAAGCCGTCACAGGCGCCGGCAATGAACTGGTGCGCCTGCTGGCCGCCGACCTGGGCTTTGCCCCGCCGCAGGGCGTGACCGCGCTCGACGCCATCCTCGAACACCTGGGCCGCTATGTGCTGCTTTCCGAGTTCTCGTTCGACCTGCCTGGCGCGCTTCCCGACTCGCTGGCCGGCGTGCCGCGGGCCGAGGAGCGTTTCCGCAAACAGATCTACGTGCTGTGCGAGCGGATGCGCGGCGCCGACGACACCCGCGACGGCTACATCCGCCTGGCGCAGAACGCCGAGCAGGCGCTGCGCCTGGCGGAACTGGCCCGCGACCTGCCCGACCTCGGCGTCCGCGACACCTTCCCGTTTGAAGAACGCTTCTATCTGGCGCGGCTCCAGAAGCTGGCCTGCGCCGGCAAGCTGGCCGAAGCGCGCGAAGTGCTCGAACACCGGCGGCGCTCGGTTTGGCACTACCATGCCGAGGAGCGCGGCCTGCTGTGGAAGCTGGCCGAGCGCTCGGTGGACTTCCTGGCGGCCGTCGAGCGAGTGGGGACGGACTTGCCTGGCGGGACCCACTCCGTGCGCGATTGGGTCGAAGCCTACACCGCCGCCGACGGCTTCTGGCAGGTGGACCGCCACCAGCGGCTGGTGGAGCAGGGCGCGGCCACCTGCGCCGGGGACGACGAGGTTCAGGAACTGCTGAAGCTTTGCCGCGAGCGGTACGCCCAGGCCACCTGCGTCCTCCAGGCGGGCTTCCTTAATTCCGTCGAGCGCGACGGCTGGCCGCCGGACCACGTTCTGCGACAAACGCAGGTCTTCGATGGCACGGTGGGGCCGCTGCTGGAACAGCGCCGGCGCGTCGCCTATTTCCTCGTTGATTCGATGCGCTATGAGATGGGGCGCGACCTGGCGGGCGTGCTGGAGGCGATGGGGCCAGTCTCGGTGACGGCCACCGCCACCGTGCTGCCGGCCACCACGCCCTGCGGCATGGCGGCGCTGATGCCCGGCGCCGATGGCGCCTTCACCCTGGTGGAGGACGGCGACGATCTGGCGCCGGCGGTCGGCGGCCGCCCGCTCCGCAATTCGCCTGAGCGCATGACGCTGCTGCGTGAGCGCTATGGCGACCGCTTCCGCGACCTGCCACTGAGCGATCTGCTCTCCAAGAGCCAGAAGCAGATCAAGGGCGCGATCGGCAACGCCGACCTGGTGGTGGTGCGCACGCAGGAAATCGACGGGCTCGGGGAAGGCCCCAGCCTGTACCACGCACGCAAGTTCATCAGCGAGGTACTCGGCGAGATTCGGACCGCCGCGGACAAGTTGCGCGCCATCGGCTTCGAGAGCTTCGTGTTCGCGGCCGACCATGGGCACGTCCTGCTGCCGGAGGTGCCGCCGGGCGAGGTGCTGCCCACCCCGCCGGGCCAATGGAAGAAGGCCAAGCGGCGGTCGCTGCTGGGCCGGAGCACGGCCAGCGCCGCCGGCGCTATCGTGCTGCCGGCCGCCCGCGTCGGCATCGTCGGCCCGGTGGCCGACTTCGTGGCCGCCACCGGATTCAAGGTGTTTACGGCTGGCGAAAGTTATTTCCACGAAGGGCTGTCGCTCCAGGAGTGTCTTGTGCCCGTGGTTGTGTTGCAGGCGCGCGAGCGCGCGGCGGCCGGCGCCGGCGGCGAGGAAGTGGAGATCCGCTACCGCGCCGACCGCTTCACCAGCCGCGTGGTTGGCATCCGCGTGTGGTTCAACGCCCTGCTGGCCACTTCGCTCGTAGTGGGAGTGGGCGCGTATGATGGTTCGGGGCCAAAGGCCAAGGTGGTAGGAGAGGCAGCCGATTGCGACGCCCGCGACCCGGCAACCGGCCTGGTGACGCTGGAGAAGGGCAAAGAAACCCAAGTGCCGATCCGCATTCACGACGACTTCAGCGGGCCGGCCGTCGAAATCCGCGCAACTGACCCGGCCACGGGCACAGTGTTCCATCGTCTGAAGCTGAAGAACGCCGTGCTGGAGTGACTTTGTGGTGAACTCCAATGCAATCTGACGCGCTCGACAACAAGCTGACCCATGTCTTCGCCGGCAAGGTGGTGCGCAAGGACCTGCTGCACCAGATCAAGGGCGGCGAGAACGTCCCCTCCTACGTGCTGGAGTACCTGCTCGGCAAATACTGCGCCTCGGACGACGAGAACGAGATCCGCATCGGCATCGAAGCCGTGAAGGAAACGTTGCGGACCAATTACTTCCGGCACGACGAGGCCAACAAAGCACAGTCGATGGTGGAGAAGAACGGCCGGCACCGGTTTATCGACCGCGTCGAAGTGCGTTTCCTGCCCAGCGAGAACAAATACTGGGCCTCGATGGACAACTTCGGCTTCGCCAAGATCCACATCGCTAACGAGTTCCACCGCAGGTTTGAGCGGCTGCTGGAGGGCGGGATCTGGGCGATTGTGGACATCGAGTTCCGGCCGGACGCCGACAGCGGCAGCCCGTTCCACATTGCCGATCTGAAGCCCATTCAACTGGCGCGGTTCGATTTCGACGAATTCTGCGCAGGCCGGAAGGAATTCACCACCGAGGAATGGATGGACGCGCTTCTCCGCAGCAGCGGCTTGGAGGCCAGCCGCTTCGAGAGGCGCTTGAAGCTGCTGCTGATCTCGCGCTTCATCCCCTTCGTCGAGAAAAACTACAACTTCATCGAACTGGGGCCGCGCGGCACGGGCAAGTCATACATCTACAGCGAGATGTCGCCGTACTGCATCCTGATTTCGGGCGGAAAGGCGAGCAGCGCGAACCTTTTCTATAACAATGCCCGGCGACAGGTGGGCTTGGTCGGGCACTGGGACGTGGTGGCTTTCGACGAGGTCGCCGGCATGAGGGTGACCGACCCCGACACCATTCAGATCATGAAGGATTACATGGCCAGCGGGCGCTTCAGCCGCGGGATCGCTCAGGTGCACGCCGACGCCTCGCTGGCTTTCGTCGGCAACTTGAATCAGCCGGTCGAGACGCTGGTGCAGAACGCCGCCACCGATCTGTTGCAGCCGCTGGCCAGGGAGTTCGACCTGGCCCTGATCGACCGCCTGCACTTCTACCTGCCCGGCTGGGAGGTGCCGAAGAACTCCAAGGACATGCTGACCTGCCACTACGGATTCGTGACCGACTACCTGGCCGAGGCGTTCCGGGTGCTGCGCAAGCAGAACCGGTTCGATGCCGTCGAGAAACATTTCCGGCCGGGATCGCACGTCGAGGGGCGTGATGCCACGGCCATGAAGAAATCGGTCAGCGGACTGCTGAAGCTGCTTCACCCGGACGACCAATACACCAAGGACGAGTTGCGCGAATATCTGGAGCTGGCCCTTGAATGCCGCCGGCGGGTCAAGGAGCAGTTGAAGAAGCGCGGCTCGTTCGAGTTCTACAAGACCAGCTTCTCCTACATTGACGCGGAGGACGGCACCGAGCGGACGGTGGCCGTGCCCGAGCAGGGCGGCAAGGGCATGATCTCGCAGGACCCGCTGCCGCCCGGCTCCGTGTACACGGCGGCGGCCGGGCCGGAATCAAAGGTTGGTTTGTTCCGCTTGGAAGTGACGCTGACGGCCGGAACGGGCAAGGTGCGCACGCCGGCCGGCCTGGAGAAAGGGCTGAAGGAATCGCTCAACCGGGCGGTCAGTTACCTGGACTCGGTCAAGGACAGGCTCAGCCTGACGCCGCTGCTGGCGCAGAAGGACATCTGCGCCGAGGCGGTGGATCTGTCTGGAGCGCGCATCGAGGCGGCCTGCGGCGTGGCCTTCTTCGTGGCGCTGATGTCGGCCATCCAGAACCGGCGCATCCAGGCCGGCACCGTGGTGATGGGGGACCTGACCATCCAGGGCAACCTGAAGGGCGTGCCGTCGATTACCGAGCCGCTGCAGATGGCGCTGGAAAACGGCGCGCTACGCGCCCTGGTGCCCATCTCGAACAAGTCGCAGTTCTCGGCGCTGCCGGAAGAGACAGTCGAAAAGCTGGACGTGATCTTTTACGGCGACGTAGACCGCGCTGTCCTGAAAGCCATTGAGCTGTGACCATTTGGGTTGTGGAGTGGAACTTTTTTTTGTGCGCTTATGACACCACCGGGAACAGAAGAAGGCACGACCAAGCAGCCAGTCTCGGCACGTCTTTCGGTGCTCACCGTCGGGCACAGCAACTGTTCATTGGACAGCTTCATCGATCTCCTGAAGAAGCACAAAGTGGAAGTGCTGGTCGATGTCCGCAGTAAACCATACAGCGGCTACGCTGCGCATTTTTGCCGTGATGTCCTGGCTGCTGAACTGCCGACCGCTTCAATCAAATACTTGTTTTTGGGGCACCACCTGGGTGGTCGGCCAGACGCACCTGGCTGTTATGACGCGGCCGGCAACGTCCTTTATGATGTAGTCGAGCAGCAGCAGTCTTACAAGGAGGGGATCGAGCGGCTCCTCAAGGGTATTGGCCGGTACCGTGTTTGTCTGATGTGCGGTGAAGAAGACCCGATTCGCTGCCACCGGCGATTGCTGGTCGCACGGAGTCTGCTTACCCGGGGCGTCGAGGTGCGTCATATTCGCCGCGACGGCAGCATTGAATCCGAGGCAGAAGTGCAGGCGCGCATAGCGAGCCTGGAACCGCAAGAAAAACAACTATCGCTACTGTGAGGCCGCCGTGACTGCTACTCTCTACACCATCGGTTTTACCAAAAGAAAAGCACGGCAGTTCTTTGAGACGCTGAGGCGCGCGGGCATCAAGAAGTTGGTTGACATCCGCCTCAACAACACTTCACAACTCGCTGGCTTTACAAAGACGGATGACCTGCAGTATTTCCTCGCCGCGATCTGCGGCATCTCATACCATCACCTCCCGGCGCTCGCCCCAAATCAGGAGCTGCTCGACGCGTTGAAGAAGCACAAGGGTGCCTGGACGGACTACGAGTCCGGCTTTCGCTTGCTGATGCAGCAGCGCGGCTCAATTGAGCAACTTGATCGCGCATTTTTCGAAGAACCTTGTTGCCTCCTTTGCAGCGAAGCCACGCCCGAACACTGCCATCGGCGCCTGGTGGCGGAGCTAATCCAGCAGCGTTGGCCAGAGATCCAAATCACGCACCTCTGAGGTAGTGAAGTATGCCGAGCGTGGATTTTCTCTGTCTCGCTAATTCAATCAAGCACGGAGGGCGTTGCGTGGCCGGCTTGTTGATGGACGGCACGGGCTGGGTGCGGCCAGTTAGCGCTCTTTCGGACGGAACGCTGACGAGAGAATATCTCCTGGAGGATCGCACAGAAGTGGCATTGCTTGACGTCGTGAGGGTCACAGTGAAGGAGCAATCACCTCGGCCCCATCAGCCTGAGAATTGGATTTTAGCTGATGCGCCATGGAGGCGCCTGCGGACACTGACCGCGCGAGAAGCGCTGCCTTACGTCGAGCCGTTTCTAGTGAGAGGCCCGATTCTCCTAGATAGCGAAACGGATCGCATCAGATACGAGGAGCTACGAGAGGACCATGCGACTGCCTCCCTGGCTGCCGTTGAGCCACAGAGCATCCAGTGGCACATCACCCAGAGCTACAGAGGAACCAGGCAGGTTCGCTGCTACTTCAACTTGGGCGGTAGATGGTACGACCTCGTCGT
>Ga0315274_10005955_pt1 | contig 17823 bp, 13 predicted proteins | sample YL17G02_20_MG_FD_203700 | JGI IMG/M metagenome (GOLD analysis project Ga0315274, IMG submission 203700) | Sediment microbial communities from Yellowstone Lake, YNP, Wyoming, USA - YL17G02_20 | ecosystem: Environmental > Aquatic > Freshwater > Lake > Sediment | place: USA: Wyoming | collected...
GTTTTGCCGGCGACTCCCTCAACCGTAGTCTAATTATACTATAGGGGGCTTCCATCTCATCTCCGGGCCCGATCCCCTGGCCTGACCACACTCGTCCTCCAGGCATGCTCAGAAGAAACTGCTCATCCTGCGCATTGCTTTAATGACTGCCACCTGTTATGCTTAGCAAGCGTACAGTTTTTTCTAGGTAGGTTCGGTACTTGTCCCGAGGAGACGGTATCCTCGGGATTTTTTTAAGGAGTAAAGGAGGTGAAGAGAAGATGAAGATATACGCAGGAAATTTGAGTTACTCAATGAGTTCCGAGGACCTGTGGAAAACCTTCGAGGAGTACGGCAACGTGGAGTCAGCCGACGTGATCATGGATCGCAATACCAACAGGTCTAAGGGCTTTGGTTTTGTAGAGATGACCAACGATACGGAAGCGAAATCCGCTATCAGCTCATTGCACGGCAAGGAGATGGATGGACGCGCCCTTAACGTCAGTGAAGCCAAGCCTCGGAATACCGAGTCGCGGGGTTCGTACCGTTACTAGGATTTTCCAAACGTGAATCTGGCCCGGCGGCCTGTAAAGGGCCGTCGGGTTCTTTCTTTGGAACAGGCCATACATCCACTGATTCCTGGATCACGGAAGCTGACCAATTGGTTTTACGGCCTCTTTGGGTTCTCCGGCCTATTTCTTCGCAATGCTTACGCTTCGGGAGGTTTTTCCGGCCAGCGCGCGTAGGAGTCCTTCTTCGCCTCCGCCAGCTCCTCCATGGCCGTGAAGTCGAGCAGGTACTCGATCATGCCCAGGTATTTCCCATCCGGGTTGCGCACGGCCAGGAAGCGGTTGAGGATCTTGCGGTCGAGTCCCATCAGCCAGAACTCGTCCTCGTCCTTTGCGCCGCTTCTGAAATCCGAGACCATCTGCTCCAGGCGCGGCAGGCTGGACTCCTTGTGGCAGCCTCGTATGTCCTTGCCGAAGATATCCGAGGGGGCGCCGGAGCTGCGGCGCTCGGCGTCCTTGTTCCTGTAGATAAGGCGCTCGTTCTCGTCCACGAAGATAAAGTTCATGGGCAGGGAATCCAGTATGGCCTCCAACTGTTCGCTCGTCAGGTTCTCGATCACGGCTCCTCCTCTCCCAGGTCTTCAACTGGCCTTGATCTATTATAGATTGTCCCCGGAGGATTCGAGCAAGGCGAGACGGCTTGGGCCCGGGCATCTTCAGGTCCAGCGGCGAGTAAAAGCCCGCGCCGTCATTGCGAAGAGGCGTTGCCGACGTGGCAACGTTGGATGTCATTGCGAGGAGCGCAGCGACGCGGCAATCTCCTCAGGATGTTGAGCAGTATCCGCACGAGATCGCTTCGCCTACGCTCATGATGACGTGCAAGGGGCGCTAGCAGCGAAAAAACACCCCCGCGGGGAACGATCAGTCCTGCACTTGCTCTAGCATGCGGCAGAGATCCGCGTTCATCGACTCCAGGAAGCCCTCGAGCAGGCACCCGCTCCGTACGATCAGCCCCTCGTCGATCCTGTCGTAGGAATCCCCGGGTGAATGGTAGTCGAGGTCCGTGACCCATTCTATATATAGAGAGGGTATGCCCCGTTCCTCGAAAACCGCGTTATCGCTCCATCCCGGATCCTTGACCACCGTGATGTCCACGCCGATGATCCCGGTGAGGGTCGCAAAAAGCCAGGTCAGTATGGCGGGCGCCTCCATGGTGGCGTTGGCGTCCAGGGCGTCCCCCACCCCCACCATGTCCGCGTTGACCATCCCGATGACCTCGCCTTCTATCTCCTGGAGATGCTCCGCCATGTAGTCCGATCCGTATCCCACCTCGTCCTCGTCGTAGCCCTCCGGGATCTCCTCCGAGGCAAAGGCGACGAAGAGCAAGGTGGGCACGTTGTCGATGTCCTGGAAGACCCGGGCCAGCTCGAGTATGACCCCCACCCCGCTCGCGTTGTCATTGGCCCCCGGGCTCCCGGTCCCGCCCGCGGAATCGTAATGAGCACCGACGATCACCACCCATTCGGGCTTCGTGCCTATGTCCTCTACGTAGATATTGCGGCTGATGTTATCGTCGACCGCAGGGAAAGCCTGCTCCACGATATCCTCGTAGTCGCTGTCGGCAAAGACTCCTGCGATATATGCCGCGGCCTCTGCTTCGCCCTCGCTCCCGGCCGGCCTGAGCCCGATCCCCACCGAGAGTTGCTTTATATATTGCATGGCTCTGGACGAGTCGAAGGCATATCCCGCTGCCTGCCATCCCTCACCGCTTGAGTCACGGGAACCGTTGACATCCTGCGCTTCCCGTGTAGCTCGTCCTTCGTCACCAGCATCGGAGCCTGCACCGCAGCCGACCGGCATCAACATGCCCACTGTAAAAAGTAAGGCAGTTATCGCAGAGACCAAGAGCCGGAGGTATCTCATCGCTTCCTTTCTTCCAGGGTCACGCAACCGGCGGGCTTGGACTAATTATATGACAGAGCATTAGCTAACGGGCTTGTCCGGGATCAATCAAGCCGGTTCGTGCGTAGGCATGGAGACCCCTGGTTTCATTACAGCCATATGCATTGTAGCGATAGCTTTGCTGATGGGATGCCATAACCGCCACGTGGATTGTGCTCATGGGACAACAGGTATGGCCTGGTTTGCAATGTTTATATTGACAAAATGTTTATATTGATATATTGTGTTTATAGATGATCTGTCAATCAGGATGAAAGGGGGCCGAGATGTCCAAGTCCAGGAGCAGGAAACCCGCGCACGGGACGCAGCGCACGCGGGACCTGGAGAAGTATTTCATGTCCCGGAAGTTCCTGCGCCCCAGCATCCTGTTGCTCCTCGCGGAGGAACCCTCGCACGGGTATGCCCTCTTGGAGAGGCTTATAGAGCTGGGGGTTGCCGACAAGCGCCTCCCGCTTTCTATCGTGTACAGGTTCCTGCGCGACCTCGAGGGGGAAAAACTGGCCGTTTCCGACCAGGTGGTGGAGGAAGGCCGCGGTCCGGCAAGGAAAGTCTACCGCCTTACCGCCAAAGGGTGGGAGGACCTGGGCTTCTGGTCGGAGGGCATGAAGAGCCTGAACGGGTTTATCTTCGAGTTCCAGAACAGGTACGAGTCGGCGCAGATGGATAAAAAAAGTAGGGCTTGAGCAAGCATTGCATGCATGCGACTTGCGATAGGAGGACCAAACGAGGGACTAGGGACCGATCGCAGACAAGGAGGTGTCGATCATGACTGGGAGACCGCCGGTAAGAGAGACGGGATCATCGCACCGGTACGCGAACATCACCGAGGCGGACCTGCTCGTCTCGGCGGCCGATGCCATCGCCCAGGTGGCAACGGATATGGGTTACGAGCAATACCTTCTCTTCGGGCTCTCCCGGGAGCCGGAGCAGGGGGAGGTCGGCGTGGATGCGCCCTTCCGCACCATCGTCGAGGCACAGGGGCGGGAGATGGCTGCTATCGCCCGGGAACTGCATGACGATACCGTGCAGAACCTGGCTAACGCCCTGGCGGAACTGGAGGCGGTCGCGAATGAGGCCGGGCTGGAAGAGGATGTAAGGGATGCCATCGAGTCCGCGACCGACTCCATAGACCTGGCGCTCAGACGCGTCCTCGAGCTGTCCTGCTCCCTGCACCCGCCCGTCATCGACAAGCTGGGTTTGGCGGCAGCGCTGAGAAACCTCGTTAAGAAGATGAACGCTGACTTCCCCGTGGATCTCAAGTTGGTGACCATCGGGAGCGAGGGCGACCTGCCCAGTGAGGTCAAGCTCAATCTTTACCGCATAGCGCAGGAGGCACTCCGCAATGTCGTTAAACATTCCGGTGCGAAGGAGGCCCTGGTATGCCTGAGCCTGGCCGATGACGGGATCGACCTGGTGATCGACGACGACGGAAGCGGCTGCGCCAGCTCTCCCACCGCTGATAGCCGGGCCTACCTGGGATTGGCAAGCATGCGGGAGCGTACGGCTCGGATCGGTGGGACCTTTGACTGCCGCACCGGCCAGCGAGGGGTTACGGTGAAGGTCCATGTCCCGTGAAAGAGGCCAGGCCTTTGATGTGAGGTTTCATGTCATCGCGGTTGGGGAAGATACCGTAAAAGGCGGGTTGCTGGCTTGGATAAAGTGGGTGCAACAGGATGAGAGAGGTCGGGGAGCGCAAAGCCGAGTGGGAGGGGCCGGAGAGAGATCTCGTCGCGGTCATCACCGATGGCCTCACAAATTCTCGGCTTGATATCTATGAGTTGAAAACCATGCGCAGACTGCAGAGGCGCGATGGGTGGAGCAGGCCCAGCCAGCTCATCGTCGGTAAGGATGGCAGGTTATGGTTCGACATCCCCGATGCTGTCGAGCACTTCCTGGAGCAGCTGAGGGACTTCGAGGGGGCAAAGGACGTCTTTATCATCGTGCCGGTGGCAAGAGGCGCTACCTGCGCCCTGATGGACGAAACAGGTGGATTATTGCCCCGGAAAGTCGAGGACATCGGCGGCGTAATGCAGGGGGGTGGGGTCATCTCCTACATCAACGCCGCCAGTGCCGCAACGGACACGCTCTTCGACGAGATGGCATCCCCTCTAGAGCGCTACCGGGCGTACGGCCTGCCACCCAATTTCACCGGCTATGCCATCCCGGGAAGGACCATCGTATCTCTTGCCAACGAGTTTCCCGAGCTGATCCGTGCGGCCGACTCGTTCATCTTCGGCCCCGAGATCATCGCCAGGCTGGCCTGTGCTGGAAATCCCTCCCCCGAACGCAAAGGGCTGGAGCCGACCTACCTGATGTGCCATACGGGACTATGGAAAAACGGGCATTGGTCCCCGCTGGCACACGAGATCGACAGGTTCGTGATGGAAAAGACGGGGAAACGACTTCTCGGGGGATTGATGCCCGCGGCCCCCACCGGCAGCAGCATGACGTTCGATCGGGTAGGCGCGAAGGCCGCGGCCGCATACGGCCTGGACGGAAACGCCCTTGTGTTGAATGGAGGGCACGACTCGACCATCGCAGACCTCCCGGTCATTGCCGCGTTCCGGCATGCATGCGGGGAGCGGGGATTCATCCATTTCCAGGCGGGAAGCTGGGGCATGGCCAGGCTGATAGGAGGTAAAGGCCTGCTCGAGCTGCCCGAGGAGGGATTCGGGAAAAACATGATGTACCAGGGAGGCCTTTACGGCAACCCGGTGCTGACCGCATCCGCGCCCACGGGGATCGAGTTCCAGCATTACGCTGGAGACGGCCCCGCGGGGAAAGGGGCCCTCCTGCAGGAGCTGGAGCTGGACCGCCTGCCTACAGGTGCGTATGACCGCGATCTTCTGCAGCAGGTCCTATCCGATCGGGCCATTTTCATAACTCCCGGAGTGGCGGCCGGGGTGGGCCCCTATCCTCGCTCCACCTCCATGATCTACGGCATAGAGAAGCTCCGCCATGACCGGAGCGGGGAGCTGGCCCATATCGCCCTGAACCTGGAGACATCGATAATGGCCACCGCCTCCATCGAGCTCGCGGCGGGAGGAGACAAGAGCATGGCTGTCGTCATCTCGGCGGGTGCCGCCGCGGACCAGCTTTTCAGGTCGCTCGTCGCCAGCCTGAACCCTTACCGAGACGTCTACTACGTTGCCGATGCCGCTGGCAACGCGGTGACCGAGACGACCTCCGACGGTGGTTTTATCCTGTCCCTGGAGCATATCAGGGGGACTCCCGCGAACGAGATCGACGTCTCAGGCCTGGGCTATCACCTGCACAGGATCGAACCCGATAAAAGCCTCTTGGAAAGCCTTGGATCCTACCGGAGGGAATTCGAGAAGCGCGCGGTCCCGCCTCAATAAGACCCCACCGCAATATATGGGGTCAGTTCGATGATCATGACTCGCCAACCGCTGGACGCGGTTAACGCCGCCACCCCCCTCTCCCTCTTGAGCGCCGGCAAGCTCACCGATGCGGTGGCCGGTGCCACCCCGGCGGGGTTCACCTGGTTCACCTCGGGCGGCCGGCCCAGCCTGCTCTCGCTCTTCCTGGGACTCAAGAGCGGTTCCATCGGCGAGGTGTCGGTCCTGGCCCTGTTGCTGGGCGGCCTCTACCTGATCTGGCGGGGAACGATCAACTGGCGCATCCCCGTGGGCATACTGGGAGCCTTCACCCTTATCAGCCTCGTAGCCTGGAACTCACTGCTCTATCAGCTCCTGAGCGGAGCGCTGTTCCTCGGGGCTTTCTTCATAGCCACCGACTGGGTGACCAGCCCCATGACCAACCGGGGCAAGTGGATATATGCGGTGGGCATAGGCATCACTATAGCCGCCATCCGCGTGGCGGGCATCCACGCCGAGGGTGTTGCATTGGCCATCCTCAACTGGAACCTGCTGACCCTGGTGATCGATCGTTACGTGGCCCAACCACGCTTCGGTGAATCGAGGTGGCGGATCCTCAATTACCTGCCGGAAAAACCCCAACCCCCGGCATTGCTCAAGAGCAGGCCCAAGTGGATCTAGCCTCTAACGATGCCTGGACCGAGCTTCTCCATACCCACCATTAAACGCTCGCTCACACCTCCCGCATAAGAACCGGACATTGCGAATGCTATGAGCCTATAATGTATTCGCTATGGAAAAACATATTAGGAAAGAATTTGAGACCTTAGAAAGGGTCGCTCGAATATTTTTCGGGGATGAAGGGACAGATATCGGGCCATACACCTCTCCTAACCCCATAAAGCGGACTATTTTCTACAGGAGGCTGCTCAACCTCCTGAAGATCTTTCCATGCGATCTTGATGAGAACGCAACGATTGTCGATTTTGGAGCAGGACAATGTATGTTCTCGATCCTTCTGCTTTCGCTGGGATATAAGAACGTCCTAAGCGTTGACATCAACGAAAAAGCGTTGCAGCAAGGGGTTTCGCTCCTGGAGTTCTATAACAACACTTGTGGCACAGATCTGGCTCTTGATATATCTGGAGAGATGCCGCATCACGGGATGGACCTGATATGTGCGATCGACGTCTTCGAGCATCTTACCCCGGAGTATGCCAGAAATACTATCCAGTCCAAAAACGTTCGGAAGTATCTCTTGAATCTGCCCAGTGAGAACTTCCCGTACAATCTGGGAACTGGATTTCACCGCGAACCAGGACACAAGATGAGGTACTTCGAAGTTATTGATATATTCGAGGATTGTGGATTTGCTATCAAGGAGAAAAAGAGATTCCTCGGGCTCTTCAACGGTTATTTATTGGAGAGGGCCAGCTGATTTTATTCCGGTTCATTTCTCTTCTTCAACCTTGCTCTTCCTCTTGCTATAAGCACCCCCAGGGCAAGGGCAATAACCCCAAGGAAAGTCAACAGGGTCAACACAAGACCCCACCGCGCCTGGCGCTGGGGGTAGAACTCCAACACCAGTTCGAGGCTGAGTACCCCGTCCGCGTTTTCTCCGTCCGCATCGCCAGCCAAGAGCTCTTGCGGATCGACATACCAGGCATTAAGCCCGCCATCAACGCTAAAATGGCAGCTCTCCCCCGCCTCGTCCGGCTCTATCGCTTGCCCCGCAAGCGGAACCCGGCCTTCCAGGCTGCCAATCACCTCCCCGTTCTCGAACACCAACCTCCAGCCTTGATCGTATTGCTGGCTCAAGACCAAAGTGAACGGGGTGGCACTCGAACTCACCTCGATCGTCTCCCTGGCCGGCTCGGAATCCACTACCTCAACCATTACCGCCCCCTCGGAGCCGGCGGCCTTCGTTCTCACCATGTAGTAAAGACCTGGCCCATCCGGGACCCTCGAGAACTCAACCCGGTCATAACGGGTGATGATGTTGGCCCGGCCATCGGCCTCATAGCAGTAGACACTGAGAGTGGCGGTGGTAGCGCCGAGCGGGGCGGTGACCTGCTGCCGCAGTTGCTGCCATGCGTCACCGGTGATGGGCAGTCGAGCGCTTACGAGCGTTTCCGCAGCATCGTCGAAGCGGAGGGAGAAGCCGGCCTCGGTCGCGTTGGGGCTCTGGTAGTCGAAGCTCAGAAAGTAGTCTTCGTTGCCCTGCACCGGAAAGACATTGTAGGTACCGGCGGTATGCCGGGTCGCCTCCAGCTGCAGCGAATAACGGCCGTCGGTGGCCTCCTCGTCGTTCAGCGTCATCGCCAACACCGGCCGGTCGTCATATGCATAGCAATCGATCACCTGCTCTGTCCATGGCCCCTGCTCGAAGGAGCCATTGGGGATGAGGTTCTGGCCACTCGCATCGTAGGCCTTGAACTCAAAGTCAAGCCCCCCGCCCCGCATCTCCATCGGCAACATCACGAAGCGGTTCCTGTAAACAGTAAGATACAGATCGTCTGGAAGGCCGATGGGTCCAAACATGACATTGTCGTAACGGGTGATGGTGGCGGTCAGGCCGGTGGTCTCGTAGGAATATAAAAAGAGGGTGGCTCCGGTGGCCCCTGGTGGGGTGGTGATCTGCCGCTCGAAGTGTTGCCACCCGATACCGGTGACGGGCAGCCGAGCGCTGACGATCGTTTCCGCATCATCGTTGAAGTGGAGGGAATAGCCGGCCTCTATAGCGTTCGGGCCCTGGTAATCGAAGCCGAAAGAGCAGTCGCTGTTTTCCTCCACCGGGAAGGTGATGCAGGTCCCGGCGGTATGCCGGGTCGCCTCCAGCTGCAACGAAACACGGCCGTCGGTGGCCTCTACGTCGTTCAGCGTCATCGCCAATTCCGGCCGGTCGTCATATGCATAGCAATCGATGACCTGCTCTGTCCACAGCCCCTGCTCGAAGGAGCCATTGGGGATGAGGTTGCGCTGGTATGCGTCGTAGAGCCGCAGGGAAGAGATGCGATCTATCTTGCCCAGATCCATCTCTTTTTCCTTCTCCAGGAATATCCATACCCCGTCCGCCTCCAGCCAACAACCGTCGTCCTGATCTACTTGTATCGTCCGGAGGGTCTCCCTGCCTCCCAGGGACCCGTCTAGCGGTCGCCCGTCCATGAGAAGCACGCCCGCATCCACCCGCCAGAAGGTGACCTTCCCATCCGCGAGAAGGCATCTCAGTTCCCCCCGGCCCCGGTCGGCATAGAGGGAGAGGGTTTCGCCTTCTGCCGGTGGCGCTGCCTCTACCCTCACATCTCCGGTCACCGCGTCGTCCGGCTCCCCTTCCGCCGCCAGCAGATCGTCGACTTGGGTGCCGGCAACGGGGCAGGCGTCCAAGGTAAAAGGAAGGTCCACGCCCCGTACCGATCTAGCCAACAGGTATTGCGCATCGATATCGCCCCTCGGGTCCAGACGGCAGATGCCATCAGGAGAAAAGACCGGAGGGTTGTATGCGCGGTTGCGGTAAACCACCAGCTCCTGCGCCCCGATATCGATGCGTTCCAGGTAATCCAAGCCGTTCAGCCGGTCTATGAAGAACTGCCGATCGCCCCCGAAGGAGACGTAGAAGTCGTCGTCGTTTTCCAGGTCCTGCAGCGGGACTATAACGTACTTGATCGAGGAACCCTGGAGGAGCTCCTGCGAAAAGGGCCGCTCCAGGATGTCTGTGATATTCTCCGGAATGGAAAGGTCGCCCCGGCCGGGGTCCTGCAGGTCCGTCCAGTCATAGGTCAAGGCCTCCGCGCAACTGACCTGGGGGTGCTGGTCGTCGAAATAGCCCCATCTCGAGCTAGTCGGCACCCACATGGTCCGGAAATAGTCGGGCTGGTCCATGATGAAGTCTTTCAATATGACGTAGTCCTCGGGTATCTCTCTCTCGACAAAAAGGGCGCCTGCGGATCGCGTAGCCACAGGTACGGCGCTCAAGAGAAAAGGCAGCGAGATCAACGCCGCCAGCAACAAGGCGCCAACGGGCTTCCAACCCTGCCTGCCCGCCCGCTGCAACAGGTGGCCGATCAGACATCCGATGAGGACGGCATAGGGCAGGTAGATGAGGAAGGTGAACTTGCCAGGCTCACGGAAAGCGTTAAATCCCGGGAAATGGTGGTAAAGCCAGTCGTAGACGCCTGGGAAGGGCGGGAAATAGAACTTCGTCAAGAATATTCCCATCAGGGCAACGAGGGAGAAAAAAAGCACACGCGCATCTCTGCGAAGCTTGTCGAACAACAAGGTCGAGAATGCAAACAAGGGCACCAGGAACCAATAGAAAGGGATGGGGTTGACGGCAAACGTCTCCAGCTTACCTCCCGACCACATGGGGTGAAAGATGGTGAAGGCGTTGTGCAGCAGGTTGGTACCGCTGATCCCGCCGGTAAAGAGGGACCTCCCGACTATGATCCCATGCAATCCTTTCTCCAATCCGCCCAGATAAAAGGGGACCAGCCAATAGGCGTTGAGCAGGATGGTCACCAGCACCGGGAGGGAGAAGAGAAAGGTATAGGCGAAAAAGCCTTTCTTCGTAAGCCCTTCACGCAGGCTGAAGAAGTAGAACAGCAGCAAGGGTAAGAGGCAGACATAGAAAACCCTGACCTCGAGGCAACTGATGATGAACAGGGGCGCCGAGCATGCCAACGCCATCAGCAAAGACGGTTTCTCCGCAAATTCAAGATACAGGTAGAGGGTCAAGGGGAACCAGGCGATGGCGGTGGCGATGGGGATGTACGAAGAGGTCGAGACGATGAAGAAGGTATTGAAGTTGAATATTATGCTTCCAAGCAACCCACCCACCCTGCTTCCGGAGATCTTCTTGACCAGCAGGTAGCTCCCCAGGGAGCCCACGATGACCATAGGCCAGAAGAAGATCACCCGCGAGATGAGGGCTGAGGAGAATCCCGCTTGCGCCAGCAGCCCCGATAAGTAGTTATAGGGATAGGCCGAGGGTACTCTCGCGATCATGCCCAGGCTGGCAAGAGACCAGGTTTGAAAGGAGGTGATCTGGCGCAGCTGCTCCGGCCAGTGAAAGGCAGTGTCCCAATAAGTCATGATGGAGGTGCTGGAGAACCACATATGGTGAACGGCGATATTGACCAGCACGGCAATATAAAGGAAGGGGTCTGTCCAGGCCCGCTTAACTTTCATGCTGCTCCTGTGGCGAACGCATCGTATCTTCCGGTTTACCCACAGACGACATGCCTTTTCTCCCATCACCCATCCCGGCGACGCGTAAAAATGCGGCAGCTATAAAGAGGACACTGATAACGAGCTCGACCAGGGCTACCTGGAAGGAGGTAGAGGCAACGAAGTACATGGCCAGAATACCGGGTACCGCACAGGCGACTAGAGCGACGATGAGAAATCGCGTTTCCTCGGTGGCCAGAAAATAATACATGAACATCCCCACCACGGTGTAGCCGCTCATGGCCAGGGAGAGGATCCAGAGAATAGAGGCTGCCCCTATATACTCATCCCCATAGAGCGTAGTGACGGTAACGCGGGGAAAGGCGATGAAGACAGCGGAGATGACCAGGCTCCCCGCCAGGACTATCAGGATGCCGATGCGCAGGAGTCTACGGGTGTCTTCTCCAGTGACGTGGGCTTCCACCAACTTGGGGAAGAGGACGATCCCCACCGAGGAGGGGAAATACAGGATGATCTTTCCCAGAAAGGCGGCACTGGCGTAATCCCCAGCAATAGATGACGAGAACTTCCTTTTGGCTATGATCGTATCGATGCTGACCAATAAGAAGAAAATGCTGCTAGAGATGATAAAGGGCAGGTAGGACCGGCCGATATCCCGCAGCCGGAAGCGCTTGTCCGACCGCTCCCGGGCGAAAACCCCACGTATTACATATACGGAGATGACCAAGACGATCATGCTACCCAGCGCCCCCCCCAGCAGGGCTCCTGAGACCCCCCAGCCCATCTTTATAAATAACCATCCAAAGACGAACCGGCCGGCGGCATACCCGAAGAACAGGCTGCCCAACCATATGAACCACTGGAATCCCTGCATTACTCCATAAAAGACCGGCTGCGGGATGGTAACCGCAACGGTCAGACCGCAGGCGATAACCGGGAGTACCGAGCTGATGTGGAGATAACCGGCGAGGGATCGTCCTAACACCAGGAATACCAGTGCCACCGCGATGGCGGAAAACAGGCATATCTGCAGGCATCTTACGGCTATCTCCCGGATGCCGCCCTGGTCGTTTACCAGTCGGAACTCGGCGACTTTCTTTGCCACCATAGCCTGTAAGGAGGTGATGGGGACGGTGACGATGATGAAGACGGACAGAAGGGCGGCGAATTCACCGTAGAGATCATGCCCAAGAAGGCGGCCGACGACAACGTTGAACAAGTAGTTGAGGAAGTTGGCCGCGAAGGTGGCGATAACCATGTATCCTATGGCGGAGATGAAGTTCTCTCTGAAAAATAAGATGGCCTGGTCTATTCTCTTTATTCCTGTGACCATCCCCTTCTCGCCCTCCGCTGGTACCATACCCTGGTCGATGGAGTACGCGCCCGTCGCTCTATCCGGCCTGCCAGCCGCCCACTTTTCCCTCCCGAGACTTACCAGTTGGACGATCACCCCGACGGCCAGGAAGAAGTAGGCCCAGACGGCCGCCTTTCCTGCTCCGCTATTTCGATCCATAGCCAGCAGGATCGCGCAAATAACCAGGCAGACCATAAACGCGATGATGGATATGCGGCTGTCCAATCCCATGAGCAGCATCACCAGGGCGAAGGTGATGAAGAAGGCGGCTGTGAGGCTCACTGCCAGGGCCAGGACCAGGAAGGAAACGACGCAGAGCAGGCTCCTGACCCAGTGCGTCGTAGCATAAGCGTAAGCCCGCTTCCCCCGCTCCATTGCTCTGACCGGCAATTCCTTCAGCAGGCTTGGGGGATGCTCCTCCACCGCTTCAGAAGCATCTTCCTTCTCGTGCTTGCTTTCCATAATACTTATTTAACGTTGAAAAACGGTAAGAGGCACTCCTGAATCGCCTCCTGATGACATGATTTTACCTTCTTGCAGGCAAAATGACCGCATTTCCTCTATATAAGCGATGGAAGACGTGGGGTAGACCGCTTTCACCTGATCACGCTCCGGCACCAGGTGAACAGCCAATACTTGGCTTTGGCGGGCATGAACAACATGCTTGCCGATTGGGCTGCGAAGTAGATCTTGTCTGCCCCGGTCATGGAATAATCGTATTCGAATACCGCTTTCAGGCGTACGTATAAGGTCATGATCTCCGACTTCCTGATGTTGGAGTAGGAAATGCCGGACGGGTTTACTCTCATTTTATAAATGACATCGGGCAGGTTAGCGAAAGCACCCAGTCTGCCAAGACGAAAGTAGAAATCGTAGTCCTCAGCCGGGAAAATCACTTCGCTATACCCTCCGATCGTTTTAGCTCCCTCCGTGCGGTAAATAGTGCTGGGGTGGCAGAAAGGGCTGTAGCGGAAGAGCTTACGCCTGATCTCCACGTCGGTCAGGTTATATATCCTCCGGCATATCAACTTCATATCCCGGTTGCATACCTCCATGGTCCCCCCGCTTATGACCACATCCGGATTACTCTCCATGAAGGTCAGCTGCCTTTCCAGGCGGTCGGGGTAGGAGATGTCGTCGGCGTCCATACGGCAGATGTATTTGCCCCTGGCGAGCTCGATACCCTTATTCATGCTCTTTGTTTGCCCGAGGTTGCTTTGGTTCTGCACGTAAACGATCCTGGGGTCGGCCGCGGCATGGCGATCGATAATATCCCCGGTTCCATCCGTACTGCCGTCGTCGATGATGATGAACTCGAAATCCCGGAAAGTCTGGTCGAGGATGCTTTGGATAGCCTCCTCGACATATCTCTCCACGTTGTAAGCGGGCATGACCACCGAAACCATTGGTCTGTTCATTGCTTTCCATAGTCCTTACTTATCGCCTGAATCCGGCGGGAGGCGCTCCTGGATCACCTCCCGATGACATGATTCTACCTTCTTGCAGGAATAATAACCTGCCTTTCCTTGCTTTTCTTACCAACCGTAGCCCATATGCCCAATAAGTGCCGAGGTATGATGCAAGCGGGGGCCCGCCTGGTACCCTCTGCAGTCATCGGGTTGACCACGTCACCATGCTTAAAATGTTAGCGGCAAGAAACAGGCATCCCGAAGCCCTTTAGCCTCACCCTGTCCCTCGGTCCCCTTTACCGAAAGGCCGTGGCAGTTCCACTTTTAGCGTCCCCGCGATCTCGATCCCGAAAACGGCCAGGCGGTTGAGCTGGTTGGTGCCCTCATAGATCTGGGTCAGCTTGGCGTCGCGGAAGCACTTCTCCACCCAGCGACGGTGCGGCGAATCATCCGTGCCCATGAGCTCCAAGGCCCTCGAGGTGACCCGCATGGCGTTGTCGGTTCCCGCGAACTTGGCAAGGGATGCCAGCGAGAGGATGTGAGTCAGGTCGTCCTCGTCCACCAGGATGCGCAGCATCTGGCTGGTCATGGCTTTCCCCATGGGGGACTGCAGGAAGGACCGGTAGGGCCGGGAGAGGCGTACCGCCCGGGGCAGGGCGAAGAGCGCTTTCATCAGCGGGTTGATCATGAGCGCGCCGAACACTTCGTCTCCCGCCAAGCTGTGGTTGAGGCACAGCCCCCGCGATTGCTGGATGGACGCATGCATGTCGGCGAGGGCCATCTGTATGTACTGCTCGTCTACGGGCTTCTTTCCCCCTCTCGCCTCCCTCGCCCATGCCAGAAAATGCCTGAATGTCCCCCGGGCGATCCCCGTTCCAACCGCCGCTACCGGGCCTCGTGAAGCGGCCATGATGGCGAGTATGCCGGTGGCCATGCCGTCCCCCTCCGAGCCCAGCAGGTTGGCCTCGGGGACGAAGACGTCCTCGAAGAGCAGCTCGGCCGCGTGGCAGGCCCGCTGGCCCATCTTCTGCTCCACCCTGGGAACGGAGAGTCCCTCCCTGTCCTTCTCCACCAGGAAGAGGCTCCAGGTCTCGAGGGGCCGGTCTCTCTCGGTGGCGGCGCATACAGTGAGGTACGTGGCCTCCCTTCCGCCGGATATGAAGCATTTACGGCCGTTGAGCAGGTAGCCTCCCTTGACCTTCTTCGCCTCCATGCCTATCCTGGCCGTTGCCAGGAACTCGGGCTCCTCGACGTCGGTCCCCGCCGACGGCTCGGTTATGGCATAGGCCATGAGCACGGGCTTGCCTTTCTTCTCCCCCTCCATGATCTCGTTGAGGACGGTATCCCAGTGCACCAATCCACCCGGCGTGACCATGGGAGAGATACCCAGGGCGGTAGCTGCGATCACGTTGCCGATGCCCGCGCAGGTCGAGCACAGCTCCTCGAAGGCGAGAAAGCCGGCCGTGAGCATGTACTTTCCCGCCAGTCCTCCCAGGACCTCGGGTATGACCAGGGAGAACAGCCGGTGATCGCCTGCATCCTTAACCAGGTCCCAATCGAAATAGTCCGGGTCCCGACCTATGCGCTCGTCCAGCTCGAGCGCTTTCGGCTCCGCGTGTTCGCGGTTGAAAGCGGCGCAGTTCTCGACCAGCGCTATGACTTTATCTATCTCCTTGCGGTCGAGCTTGCGCAGGGTGGCAAGGGCGGGGAGATCGTGCAGCAGCTGCCTGCCTACATCACTCAGTTGTTCTTGGGACATCGTTTAACCCCCCTGGTTGAAAAAGAGTGTTCTCGGTTACAGGTCCCTTCTGGTTTTGTCGCATTCTACCCCGTGACGAATTATATCATCTTTTTTTGTGACGCCTGCCAGCTTTTCTCTGTGTTGTAATGTCTTTTCCCTCGGCGAGTTCGATACCCATATTAAGGCTCTTTGATAGCCCGAGGTTGCCTTCGTTATTTGAGTGAACGATCATCGAGTCGACCGCGGCATAGTGTCTGATGATGCCACTGGTTCCTTCCGTACTGCCGTCGTCGAATACGATCGGGATACCTTGATAGGTGCTTTCATCGCAGAAAGGTCGGATAATAAGAAGGTCCGACAGAAGAACAGCGACAAGAGGAGGTACCCGAGTGGCGCGCAAGAGTAAGGGCAAGCAACCCAACCTGCTCATCATCATCGTGGACAATCAGTGGGCCGGCGCGCTCGGGTGTTACGGCAATACCGAACACCGCACGCCGCACCTGGACCGGTTGGCTCGCCAGGGCATGCGCTTCTCGCACGGCTTCTGCACCAACGCCCTCTGCTCGCCCACCCGCGCTTCCGTCCTCACCGGGCTGATGCCCAGTCAGCATGGCGTGCACGAGCCGTTCAACGATGACCTCTCCTACCTCCCCGAGGATTGGGTGGCCATCCGGGAGTTCCGCACCCTACCCCTTACCCTCGCAAACCGCGGCTACCGTACCGCCCTGGTGGGCAAGTGGCATCTAGGCCAGTTCGCAAAGCCAGCCCTCGGATTCGAGCACTGGGTTACCTTCCCCAAAGGGCACACCACCGATTTCTACGACAACCACGTGATAGACAACGGCAAGGAATACGACGTCGAGGGACGCCACCTGGTGGACTTCTGGACGGAAAAGGCCTCGGATTACCTCGACAGCTACGATGACGATGCACCCTTTTTCCTCTACGTCGGCTTCAACGGCCCCTATACCATGTCGCCCACGGCCTTCGGGCCCGATCACCGCAACCCCTTCTACGCAGACTACGAGGGCCAGGAGTTCAAGCCGTTGCAGGAACACATCCACGAGAAGCTGCTAGCCTTCATCACCGAGCCCTTTGATCCCCATGCGGACCCGGAGCTCGATTCGACGGATCCGATGGGAATGCTGAAAGCCCTCAACGCGGAGGTCTTCGACTACGTGCGCATGCACAACGACCCCAGCAGCCGGGCCAACATCGCGGCGCAGAACGCCATGGTCGACCACGGGGTGGGGGTAATCATGGAGGCCCTCAAGCGCAACAGGCTGGAGGAGGATACCCTGGTCCTCTACCTCTCCGATCACGGACTGCCCTACGGCCACCACGGCTGGTGGACGGCCGGGCTGGGTTTTCCCCAGGTGATGTACGACCAGAACATCAACATCCCCCTGATCATGCGTCACACCGGGGCCATGGAGCCCAACCGCGTGCCCGACCTCATGGTGAGCGAGGTCGACCTCATGCCCACCCTCCTCGACTATCTGGAATTCGGAGACGTGGAGATAGCCGACACCCCGGGCCGCAGTTTCGCCCCCCTGCTGCGGGGTGAGCCGCTTGCCGGCTGGGAGCAGGAGGTCTATTTCGAGCACGAGGAGACGCGGGGCATCCGCACCCCGCAGTATTCGTACTGGAAACGCCTGGAGGGAATGGCCGAGAACGAGCTGTACGACCTCGTCGCCGATCCCGGTCAGTACGAAAACGTGTATGGCAAGCCGGGGTATAAAAAGATCGCTGGCGAACTGGACAAGAAGGTCGTGAAGTTCTTCGACAGATACTCAGACCCGTGTTACGACCTCTGGAAAGGCGGCCGGCCCAAGCTCATAACCTACCGCCCGTTCAAGTGGCCGGAGCGCTGGGGCCAGGACTGGGCCGTGGATACCTCGCTGAATCCCGAGTTCAAAGAGTAGGTTCTTAAAGCCGGCTCTGAGCTTGAGAGGCCTTTTGCAGAGGTGAAGAGGATCACAAGTAATCGGGGTCTTCGGGGAGAAGAAGCCTCACCCTTCCACCCTCGAAGCTCACCTTGGGGAAAATGACCGGGACATCTTCTCCTTCGGCCGAAGTCAAAGCGTCCTCCACGGTCGAGAAGGGCGCAAGAGCCCCGAGGTTGATCATGGTCGGGGGGAGCATTGAAAACGACCCGCGTTCGTTCCTCTCCAAAGCTTCCTGGGGAGTGATCCACAGGTGGTCGGTCGTCTCAACGTTGTCATGCAATGCATTCTGGTGTGGAGGCGCAGGGGCCAGGAAGAACCGGGTATCGAACCGGATGGGGAAGAGCTCCGGGGTGATCCAATGCGCGAAATACACCAATCGGTCAACCGCCAGCTTAAGG
>Ga0315274_10005956_pt1 | contig 17823 bp, 11 predicted proteins | sample YL17G02_20_MG_FD_203700 | JGI IMG/M metagenome (GOLD analysis project Ga0315274, IMG submission 203700) | Sediment microbial communities from Yellowstone Lake, YNP, Wyoming, USA - YL17G02_20 | ecosystem: Environmental > Aquatic > Freshwater > Lake > Sediment | place: USA: Wyoming | collected...
CAAAACAAGACCATAAATGAAATCGGGCATAACAGCCCAGTTCGACGTTTTGTATCGATCTGTTATAAAGCGGGATGGGAATCCAGTACACTGTAGTCAGGCACGGAGCGAATAGAAAACCAGAGCCATCAGCATGACAGAACGGCAAATGAAAACGAATCAGAATAATATAATTCGGATTCTACTATACTCCGTATTCATCCCCTTTCTATTTACTGCCGCCCAACCCAAAATGGTTTTCAAGCATTTTTCCACCGAAAACGGCCTTTCGGAGAGCACGGTGCAGTGCATCCTCCAGGACCGGTTCGGTTTTCTATGGTTCGGCACCGAGGACGGATTGAATCAGTTCGATGGATACCGGTTTACCGTGTACCGGCCCGTGATCGGAGACTCCACCAGCCTCTGCGGGAATTTCATCACCTCGATGATCGAGGACAGAACCGGCAATCTGTGGATCGGCACGGCCAACGGCGGGTTGAACCTGTTCGACAGGCAGCACCGGGCCTTTGTCCGGTGCCTTGACGACTCCAACCCGAAAACAACGGCGAATAGGCGATCGATCCACTGCATGCTGGAAGACCGGAAAGGCCGTCTCTGGATCGGTTCCGATGACGGGCTGGATCTGTTCGATGCGGCGCACCGCCTTTATCAGCAGTATCCGCAGCTTCGCGCGTTTCAAGACGGCTTTCCCGCAGTGAACGTCACAGCCCTGTTCGAGGACATCCGGGGAACCCTGTGGATCGGAACCATCGGCCATGGGCTCATTCTTCTCGATCCGGAGAGCGGCGCTTTCATCCGATACCGCCGGAAAGCGGGTGATCCCGCCAGTCTGAGCCACGACCATGTCCAGACGATCGCCGAGGACGCTTCGGGCCGGGTTTGGGTCGGCCTCTACGGCGGAGGATTGAATTTGTTCGACCGAAGGACTGGCGGATTCGTTCACATTCGCCACCGGCCGGACGACAGGACCGGTATTGGAAGCGACAACGTATTCTGCCTGTACCGGGACCGGCGCGGCGTGCTCTGGATCGGTACGGATACGGGAGGCTTGAATTCGATGATTGAGAGGGCGGACGGGGGCCGACGGCGTTTCGATTTCATCCGGACCGTGTACCGCAACGACGATCCAATGGGACTGAGTTCAAACAACGTACGATCCATCATCGAGGACCGCGCCGGCAACCTCTGGGTCGGGACGTTCAAGGGCGGGATAAATTTTGTCGACCGCCATCGGAAGCAATTTCTCCATTTTAAAAATCTGGCCAAGGACGAGCGCAGCCTCGGCCACAATCTCGTCAACACGGTCTTCGATGACTCCGAAGGGCGGGTCTGGATCGGCACGGACGGCGGCGGATTGAACCTTTTCCGGAGGGAAACAGGCACTTTCACCCGGTTCATCCCCCGGGAGGGGGACAGCCGCAGCCTCAGCCACGATCACGTCCTTTCGATTTGCGAAGACCACGGCCGGCGGCTCTGGATCGGCACTTGGGGCGGGTTGAATTGTCTGGCCGGTGAAGGGGGGGCGTTTGACCGGTATCTGCACGATCCGACGCGGGCCAACAGCCTGATCTGCGATAACGTAACCGCCCTGCTGAATGACAGCCGCGGTCTCCTCTGGATCTGCACGTACGAGGGGCTCGATCTTTTCGACCCGCAGAGACGCGTCTTTCGGCATCTCCTGCCGGACAAAGCCGATCTGCGAAGTCTCACCCATGAATGGATCCGGGCCGCCTGCGAAGACGGACTGGGCAACGTCTGGATCGGCACCGCTTCGGGGCTGAATTTCATTCCTCGAGGGGACATCGAATCCAATCGACTCCAATCGATCCATTATTTATGTGACACGGACAGTTCCGGCAAAACGTTCGGGAAAATGATCAATTCGATTTATGAAACCCGAAACGGGCAGATCTGGGTGGGCACCATGGAAGGCCTCTGCCGTTTTGACTCCGCCGCCGATACCTTTGCCGTTTTCAGCGTGCGGGACGGACTGCCCTCGGACTGCGTCCTCGGCATCCAGGAAGACGGCTCCGGGAACCTCTGGCTGAGCACCATGAACGGATTGTCGCGATTCGATCCCGCGGGCAGCCGGTTCCTGAATTACGACATCAGCGACGGGCTGCAGAACAACCAATTCACCGTTGCGGCCTGCCGGAGCAGGATCGGCGAGATCTATTTCGGCGGCATCAACGGATTCAATGTGTTTCACCCGGACAGCATCCGGATCAATCCGATTCCGCCGCCCGTGGTCATCACGGATTTCCGGATCTTCAGCCGTTCCGTTCCCATGGTGGATTACGCCGCGGGACGATCCGGTAAGAAAATCGGACAGGGCCCGGTCGAACGGATCGAATTGTCCTATCGGAAAAACGTTTTTTCGTTCGAATTCGTGGCGCTGAATTACAGCAGCCCGGAAAAAAACGGTTACGCCTACCGGATGGAGGGATTCGACAAGGACTGGCTCACCACCGACGCCAAAAACCACGTAGCCGCCTACACCAACCTGCCGGGCGGGGACTATGTGTTCCGGGTGAAGGCCTCTAACAATGACGGAGTCTGGAACGAAGAAGGCGCGTCGATCCGCATCCGGATCGTTCCCCCCATCTGGAAAACCCCGTGGGCGTTGGTCGTGTACGTACTGTCCGCCGCCGGTTTGCTCGTGCTGCTGCGCCGGATCATTCTGATGAAGGAACGGTATGAAGCCAAGCTGGCGCTGGATCAAATGAAACTCCGTTTCTTCACGAACATCTCCCATGAGTTTCAAACCCCCTTGACCCTGATCATCGGTCCGGTCGAAAAACTGATCCAGGCCGGGAGGGATTTCAGCCGCACCCGGCAGCGGCACTATCATCAGATCATGCTCCGCAACGCCCGCCGGCTGCACCGGCTCGTCAACCAGATTCTGGACATCCGGAAACTCGAGAGCGGGAAAATGCCGCTCGAAATGGTCCGCGCGGACATCGTCAAATACATCAGGAAGATTGCGGATTCCTTCCGGTACCAGTCGGAGAACCGGCGGATCGAATTCCATGTCCATGCGGGCCAGCGGACCATCGAGGCCTGGTTCGATCCGGACAAAGTCGAAAAGATCGCGTATAACCTGCTCTCAAACGCCTTCAAGCACACGCCGGACGGAGGGCGGATCGAAGTGTTCGTTGACCTGTTTCCGTCTAAGAGCGCATGGCTGGCGAACGCCCGGAACCGCGGAGGTCCTCGGCCGCCGAAGAATCCTCTTCCCATGCGGAGCCGGAAGGATCCGGTCATCGCCGTCACCGTGCAGGACAACGGCTGCGGCATTCCGGCCGACAGGATCCCGCATGTGTTCGACCTTTTTTATCAGGCGGAAAACGCGGCGGCCCCCGGACCGGAAGGGGTCGGCATCGGGCTCGCCCTGACCAAGGAACTCGTCGAACTCCACGGCGGGGAAATACGCGTGGAAAGCGAAGAAGGCCATGGGACCCGGTTCACGGTCCTGTTGAACGGCGGGAACCCTCGCAGGCGCCAGCCGGCGGGCCGAGGGGAATTCTTCTGGCCGAAAGTGAGACGGAAGCTCCGTCCCGACAACTCCGTCCGCGGGGAATGGGTGCCACCCGGCATGCAAGGCGCGGACGCCGAAAACACGGCGGAAGACGGCGGAGATGCGCCATTGGTTCTGGTGGTGGAAGATGATGCGGACCTTCGAGCATTCATCCGCGACGAACTGGAAGGTGACTACCGAATCATCGAGTCGGCCGATGGGAATACGGGTTTCGGCATCGCGGTCGAACGCATCCCGGACCTGATCGTCAGCGATATCCGGATGCCGGGGATGGACGGCATCACCCTGTCCGCCAGACTGAAGCGCGACGAGAGAACCAGCCACATCCCGGTCATTCTGTTGACCGCGCTGGTTTCGGAAAGCAAACAGAGGGAAGGATTCGAATCCGGCGCCGACGAATACATCGTGAAACCATTTAATGTGGCGCTTCTCCGCCTGCGAGTGAAAAACCTGATCGAATCGAGGCGCCGAATGAGGGAACGTTACTCCCGCGAAATCCGGCTGGAACCCCAGCGGATTTCGGTCACTCCCGCCGATGAAACGTTTCTGCGGCGGGCCATGCAGGCGGTGGAAAAGCACATGGCCGAGCCCGAGTTCGACATCGAAGAGTTCGGCCGCGAAATGGCCCTGAGCCGGTCCCAGTTGTACCGGAAGTTCATGGGACTGATCAACGAGACGCCCCGCGATTTCATCCGGATCATGCGGCTGAAACGGGCCTCCCAAATGATCGAATCCGGAGGCATGACGGTCAGCGAAATCAGCTTCGCGGTCGGGTTCAAGGATCCGGCCTACTTCTCCACGGCCTTTAAAAAACATTTCCGCAAATCCCCTTCCGAATGGGGCCCGAAGGACAGAAGCCCCAAATCCTGAAAATCCCCGTTGCAACGCAGTCAAATGATTTTGGGACGCCATCGCATGGACTTTGGATGGCGTTCTTGTTATAATACCCCATGGCGAAATTGACCGACCGAAAGAATCGACTGTACATTCTCGAAATGACCGTTTACCTGGTGATCATCGCTCTGGTCATCGTCGTTTTTTTAATTACCCAAAAATAAGGAGGGTTGTATGAGAAGAGGAGCTATTCGTTTTCTGACGGGTCTGTTTGTCCTTCTGGTGTGTTTCTCGCTGGCGGTCGCCCAGACCCCCGCGCCCAACAGTTTCTTCGATTTTGAGGAGACGACGTGGATCGTCGTGACGGATCAGGGTACTGCGGCGAACCATGGAACCATGGAGGGCGATGCGATCCAGCGCGCCGCTGAAGGGATCGTGACCAAGAAAGGCGATCCGGCGCATTGCGTCGAGTTCACGGGCGATGCGTTCACGGGCATGGGGTACGTCCTGGTGCCTTACAAAGACTATCTGAATTCCTCGAATTACACGCTGTCCGCATGGGTGGAGTGGATCGGGGATAAGAACTGGGGGTACGTGTTCTGGGCGGATGGAATCACGTGGCCGGAGGAGAAGAAGGGGCGGCACATCGACGTCTGGTGGAATCCCGATAATAACGGGATCGACTGCATTTTGAACGACGTGGACGGGATCGACTTCCGGGTGCAGACAACCATGGCCGAATCCGGAGTGGACATGCACGACGGGCTTTGGCACCTGGTGACGGTTACGCTGGAGGACAACAGCCAGTATTCGATTTACCTGGACGGCTTTCTCGCGGCCCAGGCAGCATCGAGCGTTCCGATCGTGGGGAACGATGTGGATGATTTGTGGCTCGGAGGGCGTCCCAACGACGCCGTCATGACGAATCCCGTGAAGATGATCGGGTACATGGACCGCGTCCGCATCTGGGACGTCGCGCTCGACGCCGGTCAGATCGACGCCCTATACAAAAGCGAAGGTCCGGAAGGCGGGACGACGGAGGTGGAAGCCCTGAAACCGGCCGCCATGCCGGCGGGCTTCGGATTGTCGCAGAATTATCCCAATCCGTTCAATCCAACCACACGGATCCAGTTCGGCATGGAAAAACAGCAGCACGCCCGGCTGACGGTCTGTGACCTCACGGGCAGGCCCGTGCGGACCCTGTTCGACGGCATTCAGGCCGAAGGCCGGCACGAGGCGGTATGGGACGGGAAGAACGAATTCGGTTCTCCGGTTCCAAGCGGCGTATACGTGTGCCGGCTGACCGCCGGGCAGAAAACCTCCATTAGAAAAATTACCTTAATGCAATAAACCAGTTGTTCCGGAGTTCTCTGTATCTGCCCGCGGAAGCACCCTCCTCTTCTTCCGCGGGCAGATAAATTCTGGTCTTTGGCAAATCTCAATTTTTTGTCACCCTGAATCACCCTTACGGGTGACAGGATTTATTTCAGGGCCTCAAATAGGTTAAGAGGAGATGCTGAAACAAAGCCTATCCTGGCCGAAGGCCGGGATTCAGCATGACATTTGTGGTCGAAATTTGCCAAAGACCAGAATTTATCTCCCAAATCCCAATTCACGGAAATTACACAGTGAGGGTTTCAACGGTGACGACATGCGAAAAAAGCCCCCGCCACTTTCCCCCCAAAAGGTGGATTTTTCCCATCGGCGGACTGGCCGCCCTGATCTGGTTCCTGGTTCGGGTCATTCCAAAACCCGGCCGGGCCGTTTATCCCTGCCAGCGGATCGCCGCGCCAATGGCATCCGGATTTCTGGTCTGGCTTGCGGGGCTTTTCGCTTCGACGGCCTTCTCACGGCACGCCAGGAGGCTATCTCCCGGAACGAACAAGCGTTTGGCGGTCTTGATATCTTTCGCGGCCGCCTTGACGTGGGGAATCGTTCTTCTGCAATCCCCTTCGCGGAGGCTGTTCGCCGATGAAGCGCCGTTTGTTCCTTCGGATCCTCCGAACCATCCCATGGGAACTCCGGCCGGCATCCATCCGGGCCGCGTGGTCTGGGTTCATGATCCCGGTGCCACGGCCTGGAGCGGAACGGGGTATTGGTGGGAAGATTCGAACATTGATCCGGCCGTCGTGGAACGGATGTTTTCGGACGGACTTCGTTCCGTGACCGGAAAGACGGGCGACGCCGGGGCCTGGGACGCGCTGTTCCGCCATTTCAATCAGGCGCGCGGAAAGGGCGACATCGGGCATCAAAACGGAGAAAAGATCGCGGTCAAACTCAACTTGAACCAGGTCAACGATCATGGAAGCCCGAGGAACAGACACTTCACGTCTCCCCAGCTTGTGCTCGCCCTTCTGCGGTCCCTGGTCAGAAATGCAGGGGTCTCCGAGGGGGACATCACGTTTTACGATGTTTCCCGGCCGGTCCCCAGGCCTCTTTTTGACGAATGCCGCGCGGAATTCCCGAACGTGCATTTCGTGGATTCGAGCGGAGGCGACGGCCGCGAGAAGGCGCAATCCGACAATGCCGTCCGCATGCATTGGTCCCAGCCGCTGACCCTGGAGCCGGGAGGCGGCAATACCACGTTCCTTCCAACATGCGTGACTCAGGCCGCGTACTTGATCAACCTTGCCTCATTGCGCGGCCATAATCTGGCCGGGGTGACGCTGGGGGCAAAGAACCATTTCGGAACGTTCCTCGCAGACGGTCCGAACACCGGCAGTTCGCCGATGAACGCCGGGGTGCATCCGTACGTGTGCGTGCACGACGATTTCCATTTCGGCGGACATTGGGATTTCCAGAAGCGGGCCATGGGAACCTATACTCCTCTGGCGGACCTTATGGGGCACAGGGATTTGGGGAATAAAACTTTCCTGTTCCTCGTGGACGGCCTGTACGCGACACCGGACCAATCCACTGAAATGAACCAAAATTTCAAATGGAAGATGGCGCCGTTTCTCACCGATTGGCCGTCGAGCCTGTTCCTCTCGCAGGACGGCGTCGCGATCGAATCCGTGGGACTTGACTTTCTGCGTTCGGAGCCCACATTGACGTGGGTGCGGGGCAATGTGGACAATTACCTGCACGAGGCGTCGCAGGCCGGGGCGCCGCCGTCCGGAATCTTCTATGATCCCGAGGGCGACGGGACTCGTTTGGCCAGCCTGGGCGTGCATGAACACTGGAACAATCCGACCGACAAGGCTTATACCCGGAACCTGGGGACCGGCGAGGGGATAGAACTGGTGAAGCTGGATTCTGCGTCCGGCCTGGAACGGAGAGGGCAGCCGTCCTCTTTCGGCATGATGGGGAATTATCCCAATCCATTCAACGGGTTCACGACCGTGGTTTTCAACCTTGAGAAATCCGGAAAGGTCCGTCTCTGCATTTTCAATTCGAGAGGCAGGAATATCATCGTCCTGAAAAACGGGCATTGTCCTTCGGGCCGGAACGAGCTGATCTGGAACAGCCGGAACGACGATGGGGCCGAAGCCCCCAGCGGATTGTATTGGGCGAGGCTGGAAACGGAGGGGCGGACCGAGATTCACAAGATGGTCCTGGCGAGATGAGCGCCATGCGAAGCGCGTTCCATTTTACCGTTTTTCTCGGTCTGTGGGTTGCGTCCGTTATGGCGGGCGAGTATCCCAAAACCATCCACGCCTATCGGGGGACCACGCCGGTATTGGACGGAGTCCTTTCACCGGGCGAGTGGGAAGACGCGGAGGATTTTTTTCATGACCCGACCTGGAATTCGGACTTCCAGCCGGTCAAAGAAGGTTCCGATTTTTCGTTGCACGGATGGGTCAAGAACGACGGGGTCAATCTCTATTTCGCGTTTGACGTGACCGATGACGTGATTTACGGGGCGGACATCGAGCGCTGGCTTCCCGCGGAAAATCCGAAGGCGAATGAACTGTCGCGGGAGGGGTGGCCCTGGTTCGGAGACGGGATTGAAATTTTCTGCAATCCCGAAAACACCTGGAACAATACCACGCGGAAGGAGACCCGGGGCGACGGCACGAGCTGGAAGGTGGTGTGCAGCACGCACAAGTCGCGGCTCGGCGGCGTCGGAGCCGGAGGGCTGCTCGAAGGAGAGCCGCGCTCAAGCGAAACCGCATGGAACAATTACCAGCAGTGGATTTTGACCGGCGCCATGCAGGCGGCGGTCCGGATCAAGAACAAGCCGGCCGAAGGAAGCGGATACGTCATCGAGTGGATGGTCAAGCCGGATCCCTGCCTGAAATTGAAGGACGGCTCCTTTTGGAACTGGGCGATGGGTAGCGTTCCCATGGGCTTGAATATCGAGGTTCAGGATCTGGACACGAAGGCGTCCGGAGCGGGCAGTTGGGCAAATTTTCACCACGTGGACTACTGGGCTGCCGAAGCGGGAAAAAAGGAATTGCTGGCCCGCTGGGGAACTTTGGTCATGGAGCCGTCAGCCAAGTCCTTAAACGGAGTCATCAACATACCTTCTTCGTCCCCCGCGGATTTCGAGTTGTTTCAAAATGCTCCAAATCCCTTCAATCCCACAACCCGGATTTCGTTTTCGCTTCAGACCGCCCAGTTTATTCGTCTGTTCATTTACGACATGATAGGCCGTCAAATCCGGATATTGCTTGAGGGAGTTCAGCAGCCCGGCAGGCATCAAGTGCAATGGGATGGACTCGATGAAGCCGGAAAGGCGGTACATTCCGGCGTTTATTTATGTCGGTTGGATGCAAAAGAAGGGCTACGAGTCAAGAAGATGATCATGACGAGATGATCCTTTCAAACTTGGCCTATTCGTACCTCAACGCCTCGATGACGTCACGATTCGCCGCGCGGAGCGCGGGGTAGAGGCCTGCCACGATGCCGATGCCGGCACAGATGCAGAAGCTGTAGCCGATCCACTGCCAGGGCATGACCATCTCCGGACCGATATAAACACGTGTAAAGATGCTTCCCGACAGCACGCCGATGATTCCGCCGACAAATCCGAGGGTTGCGGCTTCCGCGAGGAACTGGGTCAGGATGTGGAGGCGCTTGGCGCCGATGGCGCGGCGGATGCCGATTTCCCTCGTCCTCTCCGTGACCGATACCAGCATGACGTTCGCTATGCCGATACCGCCGACAAGCAGTGACACCAGAGCGATGAGGACGATGAACTTGGCGATGTCCTGGTTCGTCTCCGAGATGGTCGAAAGAAACAGGTCCTGCTTGCGGACTTGAAAGTCGTTGTCGATATCCTCGCGCAGGCGATGGTTCCGTCGGAGCGTGGTTTCGATGTCGAACATGGCCTCGTTATAGTCCTTGGTCGAGCGCACCTGCGCCAGCATGCCGTTCAGAAAGTCCACGCCGAAAATGCGTTCCTGGGCCGTGGTCAGGGGCACGAAAATCTGGTCGTCCGGACTGCCCCAGTTCTCGCCCTTGGCGCCGAGGAGACCGATCACCGTGAACCGCTTCTTGTTGATGAGAACGGTCTCGCCGAGCGGTGATTTGTTGTCGACGAACAGCTTGGTGTGCACCGTGGCGCCCAGCAAGGCCACGTTGGCGCGCCGTTCGACCTCCTCCTGGGTGATATAGCGGCCCTCCACGATGGCGTCATTGTCCACCGTCTGGTATTCGGGAGTCACGCCCGTGACGCGGGTGGAGTAGTTCTGGTCCTGGTATTCGGCCGAAACGCCCCCGCCGTAGGTGGGCGCAATTTTGAAGACGACTTTCGAATTGCCGAGAATGTCCTTCGCATCGGACATCTTGAGGTTGATCACGCTCGAGGCGGTGCGCACCGCACCGTGGTGCGAAAATCCGGGGCGGATGACCAGCACGTTCGAGCCGAGGGCCTCCATGCGCGCCTTGATGCGCCTCTGGGTCGTTTCGCCCAGCACGACCACGTAGAGCACGGCCGCGATGCCCACGGCCATGCCGATCAGCGTAAGCAGAGACCGCAGGGGATTGGCCCGCAGGCTCCGGAACGATACGTTGAGATTTTCCGAAAAGACCATGATTGGCCTCCCTATCTTCCGCCGGCCGCCGGCTGCTGCGTGCTCTGCCTGCCGAACGAACGTTCCTGCTTGATTCTCTGTTCGAACTGGTCGCTCTCCCTCTGAACGCGGGACGTGATGGGCACGCCGATCACGTCGTCCTCCTTCAATCCCGAAACGATCTCGACCTGCTTAAAATTCGACAGTCCGGTCTTGACCTCGCGCGGAACGAATTCTCGCCCCTGCTTCACGAACACTGTGGCCGCATCCGAAGACTTCCGGCCGTTCGTTTCGATTTTCACGGCCGCGGCCGAAACGAGGAGGAGGTTCTGTTTTTTCACGACGGATATCTCGATGGACGCGTTCATGCCCGACTTGAGCATTCCATTCCGGTTTGCAACCTGTACGATCACGTCGAACAGCGTCACGTTCTGTTCGATTCTGGCCTCGGGCGAGATGCGCACGATGTTGCCCGAGAACCGGTGACTCGGATATGCGTCCGCGACAACCGAGGCTTCCTGGCCGACGCGAATTTTGCCGATGTCGATCTCGTCCACGCCCGCCTTCACGTATACAGCCGCCATGTCCGCGATGTCGGCGATTGGCGAGCCGCCGCCCACGGTATTGATGCCCGAGGCGATGATCTGGCCCTCTTCCACGTATTTCTGAAGGATGACGCCCGCAATCGGCGCCATGACCACGGATTCGTCGAAACGCTCCTTGGCGCGGTCGAATGTGGTCGAGGCGCGCACCAGCCTGCCCTTGGCGGTCGCGAAGTTCAACTCGATCTGGTCTTTCTCCTCCTCGGAAATCAGGTTCTTCTTGAAAAGCTCTTCGCTGCGGTCGTAGGCTTTCTGCGCCTGCTTGAGGTCCGCCCTGGCGATGTCCATGTCCGCCTGGGCCTGGGCCACCGCGGCTTTCTCGTCCTTCTGGTCGAGCCTCGCGATGAGCTGGCCCTTCTTGACGAAATCCCCCTGTTCCACCGGCATTTTGACGATTTCTCCGCTGGCCTTGGACTTCAGCTGGATGCGATCAATCGGCTCGACCGCGCCGTTCGCCGTAACCAGAACTTCCAGCGCACCTTTTTCAAGCTTGAATTCCTTGTACCCGAAAGCGCCTTCAGGCGGATCGGATTTTTTACGGCAGAGCAGAAAAGTGGAAATGATCAGGATAATCACGATGATCACGCCCGGAATCACTAATCTCAGCAACCGGTTTACCTTCATTGGATCTCCTTAACGCACAGTAATGCGCATTCGTGAATCCCGCTGCAATAACGGGCAATATACTCATTGGGATGCAATCATTCAAGGGTTTAACACCAATCTTCTACTGTAACTTGCTGTATTCCCGCCGAACCGGCGTCCGTACGGGAGTCAGGGAAGTCCATCAGGTCCGTCCGCATGCCCGGCGGCAGGGCCGACAGGTCTTTTTCCCTCTTGCGTTTGACCAAAAAATTATTAATATTATTACTCAGACCGCATTAACAAATGACGAAAATCGACAATTTTGAGCCTTATTCGACATGGTATCTTCGACTTGTTTTGCGCTCTGAGTATTGAACACGGATTTGTTCGGAAAGAATGGATCCCGCAGACGCGGGACAGGTTTTGCACGGATAAAAAGGATTGGCGGGTGATTATGAAAAGACAGGGTTTGTTCGTGCTCATAGTATCTGCGGTCATGGTTCCGGGTTTTTCGGCATCAGGCTCCGGGAACCGCTGGGCTGTCGGCGATCAGTATCTCACCTTGAACGGCAATCCCGTTTTCCTGAACGGCGTTAACTACGTACCGCCCGTCAACTGGCACACAAGCTACGAGGATTGGAATCCCAAAGACCTTGAAGCCGACCTGGCTGCCATGAAAAAAATCGGCGTGAAGTGCGCGCGCATGTTCCCGTTGTGGCCCATTCTCCAGCCCGAGCCCGGCCGCGTGGATCCGGTCCGCCTGGAACGCGTGGTCCAGTTCCTCGACATGGCGCAGAAGGCGGGGATCTTTGTCCAGCCGGCGCCCATCACCGGATGGATGTCGGGATTCACCTTGCTTCCGAAATGGGCGGACGGAAACGTGTTCACCGATTCCAAAATCATCAAGAGCCAGAAACTTTTGGTCAGGACCCTTGCCGAACGGCTCAGGAATCATCCCGCTTTGTGCAGTTATGATTTCGGCAACGAGATCAACGTGCTCGCGGGCGTGATGAAACTGGACGTCACGCCGGAAGCCATCGACCGTTGGATGGGCGAGATCTACGGGTCCTTCAAATCGGGCGACCCGAACACTCCGGTCACGAACGGCATCGGCACCGGATACGATCCGAACTTCAACATCCGTTCCATCGCCAAATCCGCGGATTTCATGTCCCCCCATTCGTACCCGTATTTTCACCGGACCATATTGCTCGATCCCTACATCGGGCAGCGAAGTTCTTACAGCATCAACTACATCACGTCGTGGGCCGGGATGACGGGCAAGCCCGTGTTCATGCAGGAAACGGGCGAAACGGAGTATTCCATCACGTCCGAAGACATCGTCCGCTACCTCCGCATCACCTACTCGAGCGCCTGGGCCGAGGGCGCGGCCGGATATTTCTGGTGGTGCTCGCACGACATCCGTCCCGAGTACAAAATCGGCATCGAAGGCCTGTTTCTCAAGTATTCCAATTCCGGTCAGGACGACCGCGGGTTGAGTCTGTTCGAGCAGAAGCTGGGACTTCTCACGGTCGAAAACAGGGAAAAACCGGCCGGCGAGGAATTCCGCGGGCTCACCGAACTGTTCGACCGCCTCGGATTGGGATGGAAGGACATGCAACCCGTTTTCTACATCCTGACCCCCGACAATGATGAGTACTTCAACACCATGCTCGAACTCATCAATCCGTTCACTTTGCTCAAGCAGAACCACGCCGACGTGAAGTTCCTGCGCGACGGCAGTCCGGTTCCCGGCGACGCGGCGGGTCTCGTCATCCCCTGCGCGGCCGTTTCGGAGCGCGGGAAGCCTATGGTCCGTAAATATCTCGAAGGCGGCGGCAAGGTCTACCAGTCCTATACCAACGATTTTGCGGACAGCGTCCGCCTGACCGGCGTCGACAAGCCGGCCCAGTCCCCCAGGATGTGGATCGACCGCAGTTCGGGACGGCTCTCCGGGGACCGGTTCATTCCGCTTCGCGCGTCGATGGTCCGGGAAATCCGGATTGGAAAGGGCGTGACCGAGATCGCCAAATTGTGCACCGGTGACGAGAAAGGCACTGACTGGAATTTCGGTGTGCCGTTTTATGTCAGGACGAAGATAGGGAAAGGCGACTATTTCTTTTTGCCCGCGGACATGGAAAAGGCGCTGACCGGCGCCTACAATCCCTGGAAGGAGGACGCGTCCGACCTCATCTACAGGGCCCTGATGCCTGAATCGGAAGTCGAGATCGACAACAAATTCGTCGAGTTCTACCATAAATCCCGGGGCAGCGAGGAAATGCTCGTGCTGATCAACCATTCCGAGGAGTTCCAGGACGTCCTCCTGCGATCCAGGAAATCCATGACGCTCACGGACTGCGCGACCGGACAGGTCACCGGCAACAGCGGAACGTCGATTTCATTGCGAATGGAACCGGCCGGTGCGATGTTTTTAGCCGTTCGCTGATTCGTTAAAATAACCAGAAATGAGGATCCCCATGAACGACATGTATCCGAACGATTTGGACAGAGCGAACAAAATTATCAAGGGATGATGTTCGTTCGCCCGAAAAATCCCGTGCCGGATATTTTCAGGTATTACCTGGAACTCGGAACGCTTTTCGAGGCAATATCGGACCGTTCCGGATACATGAATTTCGGGCATCTGGAGGCGGATCAAAAAACGAACGATGTCTCCTTGGCCCAGAAACAGCTCGTCCGCAAGGTCGCGGAAGCCGGGGATTTCCGCAGGGGAATGCGCGTGCTCGACGTGGGGTGCGGGCTCGGAGGGCCCGCGGCGCAGGTGGCGGAGGAATTCGGCTGCGAGTTGACGGGCGTGGATCCGGGACCCTACCAGAGGGATCGGCTCCGGGAACGGATGAGGAGGCCCTCCGGAGAATCGGTTTTTTCGCCGGTCGCGGGAGACGCGCATGATCTGCCGTTCCGCTCCCGCTCCGTCAACCGGATCTACAGCGTCGAAAGCGCGTTTCATTACGCGGACAAATTGAAATTCGTCAGCGAATGCTCAAGGGTGCTTCAACGGGGCGGGCTGCTGGTCATCGCAGACATCCTCGAGTGGCCGGGCCGTGGCCGGTCACGGCTGACGCGGACTCTTAAAAGGGCGCTTGCCGCACCGCAGGTTTTCAGCTCGGATCTGTATGCGAAGGCCGCGGAGGGAGCCGGGATGAAGCTCCTCCGCGTCGAGGACATCTCACCGGGCGTCCGAAGGGCGATGCGATTGTGGCGGAGGAATTTTTTTCGCAAGTGGCCGTCAGTCAGAGAAAATTATTCCCTCATGACCCTGATCAAAATCGGCATCGCCCTCACGCTGACGCCGGCCCTGGCGCCGCTCGCGCCGTTTCAATACGCTATCCTGGTGTTCGGATTTGATGAAAACGGATCCTGACATGGCAACCCCCCTCTTTCTTAAGACCCTGTTCCTGACGGGAGCCGCGCTTCTCGTCGCGTCCATGTTCGCATACTGGCTTCTTTTTAAAACCGAAAACAGGGCCTCCCAGATCTATCGGAAAGGCCAGATCCTTTTCGGTCTGATCGTGCTCATTCTCCACGGCCTTCTGACGAGGGGAGCCGGACCGCTGACGATGTTCGCGGTCGTGTGCTTGTTAGCGGGGACGGTCGCCGAAATGCTCGGGGTGAGAAAAGGGTGGATTTTCGGGCGGTACCGCTATTCGGAGAGCATGGGTCCCAGGCTGTTCGGTTCGCTGCCCGTGGCCGTTCCTTTGATGTGGTTTGTGATTTGTTACCTGGGCGGATCCATGATGGAATTGATCGTCCGTGGGATGAACATTCCGGCCGCCGCGCTTCCTCCGGTTCGGGTGGCTGTCGCCGCCGGAATTGTCACGCTGTTCGACGCTGTCATCGATCCGATCGCAGTCGCCGAGAAACGCTGGATCTGGGAAAAGCCGGGCCGTTACCACGGCGTCCCCTTCAGCAATTTCGTTGGATGGTTTGCGACGGCGATGGTCATATTCACGCTGTTGAATTCCCTTTTTTATCAATACCCGGTGAGGCAGGGTGTTCCCGGCTGGTTTGCGTTTCTGCCGGCCTTCGGCCATTGTCTTTTTCTCGCCCTGTGCGCCAATGTCTGCATGGAAAGAGACCTGAGACTGGCGGGGATCATCGGGTGGGCCGGGGCAGTCGCTTTTTCCGCGGCCGGTATTCTGTCTCTGCGCAGGTGAACACGATCGCGCGAGCAAGGCTGGACACAACGATCCAATAAATTAATATTACGGAAGATCCCCATGGCAAGCGCACGAAAAAGAAAAAAACAAAAGACGAGCTGGCTGCTGCATCACATCACGCTGATCGCGGCCGTGTGCACCATCCTGAGCTCAGCCGCCGTGTTCATCCAATTCATCTACCCGGTTCTCAGGGAGAATTACCGCAAGAAGGCGCTCGAGATCACGTTCCAAAGCGCGGTCGGGGAAGACGAAGTCCTGATTCTCGTGTCCGAATTCGCGCCTCTCGGCTCGTACCGGTTCAACATCACGGGACGGATCGTAGAGACCCTGCAGAAGGAACTCCGCGAATTCCCCGACGTCAGGATCTCGACCTACCCGAAAACGGTCTCTTCCGCCGAATCCGATCAGGCCGCGGAGGTCGGCCTCCGGTACAAGGCCTCCATGCTGATTTGGGGGAACTACGACGACGCGGGAATCCGGCCGATTTTCGCGGTACCCCGGACGCTGGTTCCTGACCCGGCGGCGGCTTCCAACCGGTATGTTCTGCTGGAAATGAGGACCGCCGAAGCCATGGGCCTTTATCGAAGGGGAAAGACGGAATCCGATTCGGCCGGCGAAGGCCTGATTTTCGACGATTTCCCGTCCGAGGGAACCGCCGTGCAGGATTACGTCCGCGAACTGCTTCCCAAGCAGATGGAGTACATGGCGACGCTGTTCCTCGGCATCCGGTACTTCGAAAACGGCGAGTTCGACGCAGCCCTGACCGCGCTGGACAAATGCATCCGTGTTTCCGAGACGACGTCAATGACCCTGGGTTTGCCGGAAGCCTACGCCCGACGGGGCAGGATCCGCCTGATGAAAAATGATTGGGCCACCGCACTCGGAGATCTCGCGCGATCCCTTGCCCTCGATCCCGGAAATTGTAAAGTACTGGTCGACCGCGCCTATGCCCGTTTTCTTGGGAATGATCTGGATTCGACCGCGGCGGACTGCAACGCGGTGTGGGAGAGTTTCGGAAAAAGCGGGTCCTCTCCTGTGATCGAAGAAAGAGACAGCGTGTTGCTGAATCGTTTGACAGGAATCGTGCTTGCCAGGCAGGGGAAAGCCGAACCCGCCTTCGCCCGGCTGGAGAAGGGCTGTCAGGAACGGTTTGACCCGGACAAACGGGCATTGGCGCCCGCGCTTACTGAATTGGGAATACTACAGAATTCCAGGCGTCACACTTCCGAGTCGGAGCGGCTCATTCTGAAGTCGGTGTCCCTGGACTCCGCCTCAGCCACGCCGTATTTCTGGCTCGGCACGCTGGCCTCTGAAGTCCGGCGTGACACCCTAGCGGCGTGCGCGTATTTCAAGAAATACAGCGCACTTGAAAAGGATACTTCCGCCGTGTCCCGGATGAAGGAGAAAGTCAAGGGATTGAACTGTTCGTTTTAAGGAGGACCCATGCCGTTCACGAAACTGCTGATCCTTTACGGCCTGACCGTCCCGGTTTTTTTCGCCGTGGACATGGTGTGGCTCGGGCTGATCGCCAGAACTTTTTACCGGAAACATATCGGCCATCTGATGGCGGGGCAGGTCAACTGGCCGGCCGCGCTGATTTTCTATTTCCTCTTCATCGCCGGGATTCTGGTCTTTGCCGTGCTTCCGGCGGTTGAAAAGGGATCGTTCGGCAGGGCGGTTCTGCTCGGCGCGTTGTTCGGACTTTTCACATACGCGACGTACGACCTCACCAACCTGGCGACCCTGAAGGACTGGCCCCTGATCGTCACGGTCGCGGATATCCTCTGGGGCATGGTCCTCACGGCCACGGTTTCGGGGGCCGGGTACTGGATCGCGGTGTGGCTGAAGGAGTGAGGGGGCGATTCCCCTTAGGCCCGCGGCTGTATATCATCCACAACTCCGGCATATACAGACTGCGTCTCATTCTCTTTGAAGCCTGCCCCTATGCCGCAACATTCGAACAGCCACCTTTATGAGGTAAACCGTCATGGATTTAAATATTGAAACATTCCTGGACATGCTGGCCAAATACAACCGCAATATCTGGCCGCTTCAGATCGTATCCTTTAAATTCAAATCCGATCCTTATTCCATCCTCGGCTCCATTTTCATATTGTATGGATTGG
>Ga0315274_10005958_pt1 | contig 17820 bp, 18 predicted proteins | sample YL17G02_20_MG_FD_203700 | JGI IMG/M metagenome (GOLD analysis project Ga0315274, IMG submission 203700) | Sediment microbial communities from Yellowstone Lake, YNP, Wyoming, USA - YL17G02_20 | ecosystem: Environmental > Aquatic > Freshwater > Lake > Sediment | place: USA: Wyoming | collected...
GTAATAGAGATTTATGGTCCGGAATCAAGCGGAAAAACAACCGTGGCGCTTCACACCGTAGCCCAGGCGCAAAAGCGCGGCGGACTTTGCGCTTTCGTAGATGCCGAGCACGCGCTTGATCCGGAATACGCCAAACGAATCGGCGTTAAAATTGACGATTTATTGATTTCCCAGCCCGATACGGGCGAGCAGGCGTTGGATATTGTTGAAAGTTTGGTGCGCTCGGCCGCGGTGGATGTGATTGTGATTGATTCTGTCGCCGCGCTGACGCCTCGCGCAGAGATAGAGGGCGAAATGGGACAGCAGCACATGGGACTTCAGGCGCGATTAATGTCGCAAGCTTTAAGAAAACTAACTGCCATTGTCGCTAAATCCGGCACGGTGGTTATTTTTATCAATCAAATCAGAATGAAAATCGGCATTATATTTGGCAATCCCGAAGAGACGCCCGGCGGCAAAGCTCTGAAATTTTATTCCTCGGTCCGCATTGATGTGCGCCGTTCCGCTCAAATTAAACAGGGCGAGTCGATCGTGGGAAATCGCATAAAAGCCAAAGTGGTTAAAAATAAAGTTGCTCCGCCTTTTCGCACGGCGGAATTTGATATTATGTATAACAAGGGAATTTCTTATGAGGGCGATGTGGCAAACTTAGGCATTAAATACGGCTTGATTAATAAAAGCGGTTCCTGGTTTAGCTACGCCGATACGAAGTTGGGACAGGGAATAGAAGGAACAAAAAAATATTTTGAAGAAAATCCTAAAATTTTGAAAGAATTAGTCGTCAAAATTAAAGAAGCGGCGGAAAAAGAAAACAAAGAAACATTTGCGTAAAGTTTAAATAAAAGGAGGTGTGGAATGGAACAAGTATATACTTGTCCGAAATGCGAAACAAAAGGCGTCAGGAGCTCTTTAACAAAACCGAATTTTAAATGCATCCACTGCGGATTCATTCAGGACTGGTTTTGGCGCAAAGAATTAATGGATTTAAATGACCCGGTCGAGGGAGAGTTGGCTTTGGAGATTTTTGCCGGTGCCTGTGGATTAAAAAAACTGAAGAAAAACGCAGAATAAAAGAGGAGGTACAGAATGAATTTTTGGTTTGTTCTTTCAATCGTTGTGTTATCGGTATTAATGGGTGCGTTTGGGTTAGGCCAGCTCATCGCAAAAAATATTTATGCCCATTGGTTCTTTGAAACGAAGATTGCACGCGGCTATGAAAAGGAGCGGCTGGAAAAATTTAAAGATAAAAGATTCTTGCTGTCAGATTTTGGCAAAGAGCCAATCTTGGGAGAAAAATTTTCCAAGATATTAAAACTCTGCGGCGCTAATGTTATTTTTAGCGAATCGGGCAGGAGTCTTAGTTATCCGCTCTGGGAGTTGAGTTTGGTTGATAAACAAGAGAATGATTATAGGTTTAAATTAATTTATCGCGGACCCCAGCTGATAACTTATAATTTGACCGTTTCAAAGTTGTTCGACGCGTTTTCGTTTCTGATAAACGACATAGCCGGCATTCTATAGAAGGCTTATTGGGAAAGTTATTTTATCCGCCTGTTCGTAAAGACTGCGAGGGGCGGATTTTTTTGCACTTTCTGACGCTATAACTTGAGTTAGTGCGAGATTGGAAAATTCAAAAAAGCTTATCCGATTCAAATTTTTAGGATAAGCTTTTTTTAATTGACCATATTCACGTTTGAAATATGTGTCTGGATCTAGGCAAAATCACTTCCTCGCCGGCCTCGGTTATTTCTAAAATTTTTGACAATCTTGCCAAACAGCTCCGGCAGAGCAGATAAATTCCGTCTAAGTGATTGCTTTCCGTAATCCTGAGGCTGGAATATATGTGCGTAGAGGCGAACATTTCTTTCAGCGTTTTTATGTAGGGTAATGCGACAATATCGCAGGTGTTGCATTTGAGCTCCGGTAACTTATTTGGGTTAATGCTTGGGTCAAATACCAGCGGTTTCATGTCGGGAAAGGTGGCAAATAATTTTTTTTCAATGTCAATGGAAAGACCGAATGTCTTTCTTGAAATTTGCGCTGCACCCCATTCAGGCAGCGGATCGCCGGCAGAAATTAGTGTGATTTGCATCTTTCACCCTCCTTTTTGATGAAAAGTACAAAAGTTTATCTGGTCGTAAAGGGCATCAGCGCCATGAACCTGGCGCGCTTTATTGCTTGCGCTAGCGCTCGTTGGTGCTTTAGACACACCCCGCTGCGGCGGGTCGGCATAATTTTGGCCTGACCAGTTAAAAATTGCCGCAGCAGCTCTACATTTTTGAAATCAATATATTTAATATTTTCTTTGCAAAAATAGCAAACTTTTTCCATGGGAATTTATTACTAAAATTTAAAACGGTATATCTTTAACGTCTGTCCCTTCTTTTTCTTCTTCGCCAAAATTTATTCCTTCGTCAGCATCAATTATCGGAATTTCTTCCGTCGCGCTGACGGGTGCCGCGGCGACTTCCGGCATTTCCGCGCCTTGGCCCGCGGCGCCGCGGGGTCCCAGCTGCATATTTTCCATAACAATTTCGGTGCGGTATCTTTTGACGCCGTCCTGCCCCTGCCAGTTTCGCGTTTGCAATCTTCCTTCGACCAGAACCATTTTGCCTTTATTCAAATAACGGCTGCAAATATCGGCTAATTTACCAAAAGCAACAACGTTATGAAATTCGGTGTTTTGCTGTTTAGCGCCGCCCTTATCCGTATAAATTCGGTTGGTGGCAACGCTAAAGTTAACGACTGACTGGCCGGAGGGCAGAGTTCTTGACTCTGGATCGCGAGTTAAATTACCTAAAACGATGGCTTTATTGAAATTCATGATTATCGATACCAATATACTAATTGATACTAATGATACGAATTTTTTATTGGTATAATTCGTATGTATTAGTATATTAGTATCGCATTACTCTTTAAGTATCTCCTCCAGTTTTTTATCTAATTCTTCAATTTTTACTTTTTCGCCTTTGGTTTCACTTGGCGGCAAGGGAGCAATTATTTTTGGTTTCATCGCTCGTAACCTCGGCCGCTCTTCTTTAACACCCTCTTTATTAATAATTAAATATCGTAAAATATCAGGATTTGATTTCAGCTGTTTTTGTAACTCTTCTATTTTTTCGCTGGTTAAGGCAAATTCAAAAATGATGTAGGAACCAAACAGCTGTTTTTTTATCGGGTAAGCGAGTTTTCTTTTTTCCCAGGTATATTCCTTTTTAATATTTCCGTCCAAACCCAAAATCAAATCGCGGATTTTGGCGAGTATTTCTGAGTCAATTTTTTCCACCAAGGGACTGACCAGCAAGATTAATTCGTACATTTTTATGTAAGATTATTATAATCCAGCATAGCAAAGATCATCGACTAGGTCAACACCGTTAGATGTTTTATGGTTTACTATCTTTTTTCCTTGCTAATTTCTTCAAGAGATGATAATTTAGCTATGGTTATTTTTATTAAATCAAACCAAGGAGGTATTTGCAATGGATATTTGCGACCTTAACCTTGCGTCACAGGATCGGCAATATTTGAAAAGCAGGTGTTCACAATTAGAAGTCGGGGATTACTCAACCTTTTTTCTTTGTTCACCTCTGAGCGATGAGGAGCTACAAAAGGTTATGATTTGGATGAACAACGAGAGAAGCAACATGACAAATCGGGGCGAAATCGTTCTTAAATCAAGCGGAAAGTTAAAGTTGGAATTTTACTTTGAGATAGTTGTTATGGAAATTTCTGATACAGCGGAGTCCAATTAGATCTATTTACAACAAACAGTTCTTTAATAAAGCAGGAGGCCCTTTTGGGGCCTTTTTCTTTTATGTTATAATAAAATAAATATATGCCAGGTAGTGATCCTCCACCTATTTTTTAATAAAAACGGGATTGCTAACTGGATGTCTTTTTAAAAATAATTAATTAATTTTAAGTTAAGCCCTCCAGGTGGGGGACTACTACTTGGTATGCAGATCAATCCTTATATTTTTCGGGGTTATGATTTAAGGGGCCTCGTCGATAAAGACCTAAACCCAGAAATTGTTGAGTGGCTTGGTAAGGCCTACGGGACTTTTTTATTAAAACGGGGATTTAAAAAAGCAGTCGTGGGGCACGATTGCCGTTTAACTAGTGAGGCTTATAGCGATGCGATGATCGAAGGTATTTTAAGTACGGGTGTTGACGTTATTGATATCGGTTTGTCGCTGGCCGGTATTATTTATTGGGCGCAGTATTATTTTGACGCACCAGGCTGTGTTTCGGTTTCTGCTTCTCACAATCCGGCCCAATACAACGGCTTTAAATTTGGCATGGGTTTTTCTCAATCCATGATGAGCGAAGAAATTCAGGAATTGCGGCAAATTGCCGATATAGGAGAATTTAACCAAGGAGAAGGAAAATTAGAAAAAAAAGACATTCGGAGTGACTATTTTGATGATTTGATAAAAAGATTCTCTCTGCCGTTGACATTTAAAGTTGTGATTGACCCCAGTCATTCAACGCCCGGCGCTTTTGTTCCGCCGCTTTTACAAAAAGCAGGTTGTGAAGTTGTTGCCAGCCATTGCGAGCTTGACGGCACTTTTCCTTTGGGGACGCCGGACCCAACCGAGAAAGAAGTGGCTGAAAGATTAGCAAAAAAAGTATTAGCAAGTAAAGCTGATTTGGGTTTTTCTTATGATCCCGACGGCGACCGAATTGGTGTGGTTGATGAGCACGGTCAGGTTTTATGGAATGATATTTTGGTAGCTTTGTTTGCCGCCGATGCTCTTAAAAAAAATCCAGGCGGCAAAATTGTATTTAATACTTTATGTTCCAAAGTAGTTGAGGATATAATTAACGCTCAAGGAGGAAAGGCCATTATGTGGCGAACGGGCCATTCATTTATTAAAGCTAAGGCGCAGCAAGAAAAAGCGGCTTTTGCGGGTGAGCTATCAGGCCACTTTTACTTTTTGGATAATTTTTATCCCCATGACGACGGTTGTTATTCCACTTTAGCGCTTTTAAATTATTTAACTAAAACCAAACAAAGTTTATCGCAGGCGGTCGCAGGTTTACCTCAATACATTTCGAGTCCCGAAATAAAAGTCGGCAGCCCCGACGAGCTAAAAGTCGGCTTGATGGAAAAAATTACTGACAAGTTGCGCCGAGATTTTCCGCAGGCGCAGATAATTGATGATGAGCGGGCAGGAGACGGCGTGCGTTTGAATATGAGCGATTCCATGTTTGTGGTGCGCTATTCTCAGAACGGACCATATTTAACAGTTAAATTTGAAGCTAAAACCCAAGAAAAATACGATGAACTTAAAAAATATATAAGCCAGCTGTTGCATAGTTTCAGCGAAGTTGACTGGAGCTTTGGCGTAAATATTAACAGTTTAAATTAAAAAAATGAGTGAACAAAATAAAAATCAATATTTTTGGAATTTCGCCTTTTCGGTTTTTTATTTATTGCTAGTTGCGGCAGCGATTTATATATTAAGATGGCAAAATAAATTAGCTTTTAGAATTTCCATTTTTGATTTTACGTTGTTAATTTTAGCGACCTTTCGCCTGACTCATTTATTTGTCTATGACTCTGTTATGGATTTTTTGCGAGATTATTTTGAAAAATTTTCCAAAGGGCCCGGTGCCACTATTTTTCATTTACTTTCCTGCCCCTGGTGCACGGGCATTTGGATAGCGCTGCTTGTTTCTTTTATCTATTTTCTGACGCCCCTTGCCTGGTTTGCAATATTTATTATCGCGCTGGCAGGCGCTGCCATTATTTTGAAAATCGTGGCAGATAAAATTTTGCGAAGTTGATTTTTTATGAAAAAAACGAGGCTTAACTCTTTTTAAAAAGAGTTAAGCCTCTTGTTGTTTTTATTCGTCGCTTCGGAATACGCGCCAGATAGCAATGAAAAATCCTACTATCAGTACCAGCGCGCAGCCAGCCGCTAAACTTAAGTGTTTATTAGTGGTGATGAATTTAATGATTGCTTCCACTTCCATTCTTCCGCCTCCTTTACGAGATTTTTATTAAAAGAATCAATTTCCCAGGGTCGGAATACCTTAACGGTACATAATTTTTTTATCTCTTTTAAAAGCGAGCCATCAACATCGCTTGTAACCATTACTGATATAAGATATTCAAGGCTGCGAATTCCAGCAATATTTCCTTCGGTAGGCGGCGACGAAAGGATATAATATTCGCGAGCCAACCTTTTTTTCTTAAGGAATTTTTTAATGGTTTTTTTATGTCTATCTATTTTTTCAAGATTGTTGCCAAAGATTACCACTTTTCTTATACCCTTCTTCATTTTCACCTCCCCAGAGAAGTTTGCTTAAAGAATTAAATAAGAAGAACAATAATATAATAACATGTTAAATCAATAAATGTCAAATTTGTAAAATTAACTTTATACTTCAATAACTACCGGCAGCACCATTGGCCGCCTCTGGGTTTTGGTATATAAAAACTGGCCGATTTTATCGCGGATATTTTCTTTAATTAGATCGTGATTGATGGGCGCCTGATGACCGGCGGTGCGGCGGACTATCTCTTTGACGCGCTCTCTGACCTGGTGAAGCAATTCTTTTGACTCGCGCATATAAATAAAACCGCGCGAAATTATGTCGGGGCTGTTTCGCACCTGGCCGGTTTGGGAGTCAACCGTCACAATGATCACAAACATGCCGTCCTGCGCCATGGCTTGGCGGTCGCGTAGCACAACCTGGCCCACGTCACCGATACCCAAGCCGTCAACAAAAACGTAACTGGTATCGGTTTTTTGGTCGGAAAGCCTGGCTTGGTTATTTTTAAATTCAAGGACCGAGCCGTTATCAAGCACAAAAATATTTTCTTTTGGAAAACCAATTTCCATGGCGAGCTTTGTCGCTTCTTTATGAAAATAATGGTTGGCGTAGACGGGCAAGAAATAATCCGGCCTGATTTGTCTTATTATTTCTTTGATGTTTTGGGCGTTTGAATGGCCGCTTACGTGGACATCCATGATTTCGGTATGAATGACGTTATCGCATTTACGATACATATTGTCTTTCAGCCTTTGGATGGTGCGCTCGTTTCCCGGAATAATGGAGGAAGAAAAAATTATAGTATCGTTTTTTTGGATTTTGATATATTTGTGATTTTCGCTGATAATGCGCGAAAGCACGGCGTTACCTTCGCCCTGCGCACCGGTGCAGATAATAATTATTTTATTATCCGGATGTTTGTGAATTTCCGAAACCGGAATCAGCGTGCTTTTGGCAACTTTGATATAACCCAATCGCTTGGCAATTTCCACATTCATTTTCATACTGTAGCCGTCCAGCGCCACTTTTTTGCCGATTTTTTCGGCATATTCGAGCAGCCGGCCGATTCTTTTTATTTGCGAAGAGAAAGTCCCGATAATCACGCGACCCGGAGCCGTGCTGATTAAACGCTCCAAATTTTCAAACATTTCTTTTTCCGAAACAGTAGCGGCCCGCGTGTCGGTGGCACCCAGGCTTTCCAGCATCAAAATTTTAGGACGAGGCAGTTTGGCAAGCTGTGTGTAGGAAAGGAGATTGCCGCTAACGGGATTTTTTTCCATGGTCCAGTCGCCCGGATGCACGACCGTGCCATCGGGTGTATTTATAATCACTCCCACCGCGTCCATAATTGAATGTTCAACTTCAAAAAATCCGATTTTGAATTTTCCAAAATTAAATCTGTCGTTAACTGATTTTATCGGTATGGTTTTAAGTTTTTGGGCCGATTTTTCTTCGTAGTCTTCCATTCTTTTTGTGACCAAAGCGAGCGTTAAGTCTCGTCCGACAATTGGCGGATAACCTAATTTTTCAAGCAAAATGGGGGAAGCGCCGATATGGTCAAGGTGGCCGTGACTAAAAATGACCGCCCGAATATTTTTTTCTTTGCCCTTTAAGTAGCTAATGTTGGGAATAATATAGTCAATCCCGGGCATATCTTCTTCGGGAAACTGAATTCCCATGTCCAGAATTATAATATCGCGGCCATATTCAAAAACAGTCATATTGCGGCCGACTTCTTCCTGGCCGCCCAGAGGTATAATTCTTAAGGAATCTTCTTTTTTCATCGGAGGTCTTTTACGTAACTGAAATTCCGGCTTTTTTTGAGTCGGCTCGCCTCGATTCGGCAATCGAGCCGAAGCGGGTTGCTTTTGAGCCGTTCTGCCATCTTCAGAGGAAACCCTGAGTTTGATGGGTCGGCGAACTATAGTTTGAGGTGTCATTTATTGAATTAAAATATAAAAATCAAATACCAAAAATTTTTATTTTGATATTTAAATTTTTAATTTTGTGTATTATAAGTGGGGATGGAGAGAGTTGAACTCTCACGGATTTCTCCATACGCTCCTGAAGCGTACGCGTCTGCCAGTTCCGCCACATCCCCAAATTTAGAGATAGAAGGGTAAATCTGTCAGTGGAGTTTACCTCGAATAATGCATTGTATTATTCGAGGCCACCCGCCCAAAATAAAAAGTTGATTATCCCTGCAATTATCTTGAGGGTTTAACTTTAGAGTTCAAAGTTATGTGGTTGGCCTTACGCCGAGAAATTAATGATATTTTAATTATATCATAGGAGGAATATAAAGTCAAGGGTGTCGGGTTATTCGTTGAGCTTGTGTTTAAACTCCTCCACCATATCAACAGGATTTGGATCAACGCCATAAAAGATTGCCAGATGATAAGAGATCCAATCGCCGTATGTGATACCCCAAAATAATTTTTCCAGGGGATTAGCACCGACCAGTTTTATAAAATCAACTTCCAGCCCCCTTTGTTTTAGCAATTGCGCGGTCAATTCCATTCTTTTTTGAATTCGCGACAGGTCATCTGAATCTTGTATAAATAAAAAATGGAAAGCGCCAAATATATTATTCCAGCCGACCATTTCATTATGATTGAGTTCGGGAAAATAATTCCAAAAGGCTGGAATTTTGGTGTTTTCATTGAATTTAATTTTCCAAATGCGGGCCAGGGCTTGGTTGTTATCGGAGCTATAAATTATCGGAGTTTTGCGATTTAATTTTTGGCAGAAGGTTTTAGTTTCATTTTCAAGCTGCAAAGGTATTATTTTTTTTGATAAACCGATAAATTCATCGTCGGCTGAAGAGGGCAGCAAACCATAAGCCATGAATATTTTGACCAAAGCCGCCAGTTGGTAGCCAAGCGACAGACGCGGCTGCAAAGCTGTTGGAATTTTTACCCAGGGATTTTTATTTTGCTGGCAAAGCTCTGCTAATTTTCCTCCACAGGTTATCGCGGCTATTTCCAAATCGTTTTCTTTTGCTTTCTGATAGGCAGAAAGGGTTTCTTCCGTCTGACCAGAATAGGAGATACAAATAATCAAAGTATCATCGTCGGCTTCTGGAGGTAAAGCGTAAGAGCGGTGAATGTAAATTGGTAATTTTAATATTAAGGGAGTAAAATTGTTATTTTTAAAATAAGAGAAAATGTCGCCAATTAAAGCGGAGCCGCCCATGCCGCAAAGCAGGACCTTTTTAAAGGACCGGCGTTTTAACTCAAGCTGATTGAAAAAATCCAAATCAACATCAAACTGCTTGATTGAATCAAGAATTACCCCTCTAAAATTAGATTTATCTACCTCCATGCCCTTTTAGTATTGATAAACCAATTATTTATCTGATCAAAGTAAGAAGAGATATTGTTAAGATTTTTAAATTCTACGCCTTGAACCTTATTGCTTATAGCTAATAAATAATCGGGATTGTATAAAAATATTGCCGGCAAATCTTCGGCGACGAGGTTGCAAAATTGCTGATATTTTTGCGCTCGGTCATTGGTATCCATGTCTTGGCGAGCATCGATCAGTAATTTATCTGCCTCGGGGTTTTCATAAAGTGCTAAATTTAAACCGGGGTCTTTCTTTTGGGATGAATGCCAGAAAGAGAAAGGGTCCGGTTCTAACCCCAAAACTTCGCCGAATAACAACGCCTGAAATTGGCGGGGTCTGATAATTTCGTTTTGAATTCTAGCGGAATCTTGGATATCCAGATTAACCTTAATTGCGATCTGTTGCCATTGTGTCTGTAAAAGTTGAGCGGTTTGAATTAAATCTGGACGATCATTGGTTGTTAAAGTAATTTCCAGTTTTTGGTTATTTTTATCTAAAATCCCGTCGTTGTCAGAGTCTTTCCAGCCGGCTCCTTCTAAGATTGCTTTTGCTTGATCAATATTGAAATCATATTTTTTTACCTGCTCGTTAAAGCCGGTCATGCCCTGAAGGATTGGGGAATCAACAGCCGTGCCTTCGCCATTTAAAACATCTTTTATTATAGTTTCTTTATCGGTGGCAAAGGCGAGGGCTTGACGTACGTTTTTGTCGGCTAAAACCGGATTTTGTGTTTGATTGAAAAATACGGCGAAATAGCGAGGCAGCCTGATTGAATAAATTGCTATCTCGGAATTTTTTGATTGAAGGTCTTGTTTGGTCTTTGGCGAAATGGAATTGAAAGCGTTCACTTCTCCTCTTTTGTAAGCGCTGAGAGCCGCCTCTTCGGTATCATAAAACTGGATGGTTATTTTTGAAATATGCGGCCCGCCCAAAAAATATTGATTATACGCTTTTATTTCTAAGCTTTTGATGTTTCCATTACTGTCTTTGACAAATTTGCTGAACTGATAGGGTCCCGAACCTATCGGTTTCAAATTAAATTCGGTTAAGGGAAATTGAGAGGGCGAAACATTTTGCCAAAGATGTTTGGGTAAAATGCCAAAGGTCAAAGTATATAAAAAAGGGGCATAAGGACTTTTCAGGTTGAAGCGAATGGTTTGATCGTCCACTTTTTCAAAATCCGCCCCTTGCCAAAGAGCCCAGAGCGGACTTTTATATTCTGAATTTTGAATTGTTTGAAGCGTGAAAATTACATCATCGATCGTTAATGGTTTTCCATCCTGCCACTTGATGTTTTTTTTAAGTGTCAAATCGTAGGTTTTTCCGTCGTCGCTAATACTGTAATTTTCTGCTAAATCGCCAATAAGCTTACCCTGCGAGTCATATTTCATCAAAGCAGAAAAAAACAATGGCGTCAGATCGCGGTCCGGATTATTGAGTTGGCTTAATATTGGATTTAAAAAACGGGGCGAGCCGATCATGGCCATGGTTAGAGAGCCGCCGTTAGCTGGTACTATCTGTGTCTTTTTTAAATAAAATTTTGTTCCCAAAATTACCAAGCCCGTTAAAAATATTAGACAAAAAAACAGCAGAACGTATTTTTCGCGCTGACTAGAAACGTGAAAAAACTGCCGCCATTGTTTGGCGCTGGGCCATTCAAATTTTTTTATTGTTTCGATAGAGTTACTAATAGGATTAGTATTTAGCAGTAATATACATTGAAGCCAGCGCCCCTAATATAAAAAGAACCGCCAGAATAATGATGGCAACAAAAAGAATTTTTTCAAAACCGCGTTTAGTGTAATAGGAAGCACCGCCGCCGCCCATAATGGCGGAGGCACCGGCTCCGCGCTGCTGCAGCAAAATTGCGATAACCAGCAACACCGAGATTACAATTTCCGCAATAGAAATAATTTTTTGTAAATCCATAATTAATCTTCTTTTGGCTTCTTTTTTGTTAAAATGCCGACAATCAAATTAATGCTACTGATAATAATTACTCCCCAAAAATAAGCCCAGAAACCGACAATTTTAAGTTCCGGCAAAAATTGCGTCAGCAGCCACAAAAGCGCCATATTAATAACCAAAGTGAACAATCCTAACGTTAGGATGATAAACGGAGCAGAAATCAGCTTTAAAATAGGTTTTAAAATGGCGTTAAACAGAGCCAGGATTAAGCCGGCTAGCAGCAGTAATTTCCAATCTTTTGGGAATGAGAAACCCTTAACATAATAGGTCGCCAAGGAAATCGCCAAGGCATTGCCTAAAATTCTAACAATAAATCGCAGCATAATTTGTTTTTTGCGTAATAAAAAACACTGGGATTTGTATTTACCTTACCATAAATATATATAAAGAGTCAATAAATTCATATAAATCCCAGCTAGGTTTTCAGGAATTTTTTGCTTTTTTAATTATTAGACGGCGCAGTTTTAATACGCTTCTGCCAGAAACAATCATTTTAGGGCGCTGCTTTTTTTGCCGTTTTTTAGCTTTTTTTTCTAATATTTTTTGAAGCTGCTCCAGCTCTAAAATTTTTTTCATAATTATTTTTTATTGTTCGAGCTTGTCGAGAACTTCTCGATTCGCTCCGCTCGCTCGAAGAATAAAGGGGATATAATCTACTTTGTTTTTATTGTCCTTCTGTGCAGATGTCTATAATAAAATATAGCAAAACGGTGCGCTTCGTTGCGAATGGTCTGAAAAACCAGTTTCATTTCCGTCGGCAGTGCGCTAAGTTTTAAAATCTTTGCGCTGTATTCAGTATAAATCTCTTCTTCTCTCTTTGCCAGGGCGACGACGGCTAATCGCTTATCGCTAATCGCTAATCGGCTCGATTTTTTAACGATACGCGATATGCGATTTGCCCGCTTCGCCTGCGAAGCGAGGCGAGCGATTTGCAGTGCAGCCGAAAGCTGCGCCCGGCCGCCATCAATCAAAATTAAATCTGGACTGGGCCATTCCGGATGGCCGAAGCGGCGCTTAATCACTTCTTTTATCATGGCTACATCATTGGCGCCCTGAACCGTTTTAATTTTGAAACGGCGATAATCAGATTTTTTAGGTTTGGCGCCGTCAAAAACGATCATGGAGCCGGTCGCCCAAACGCCGTGGATATTGGAAATATCATAAGCCTCGATTCTTATCGGCTCGCCAGCGTATAATTTTAAAAATTGTGCAAAAGCATTTAATGAATTTTTATAAGTATTTAGCGATTTGCTATAAGCTATATGCAATTTGCCATTGTGAGCCGGACATAAACCGATGTGCCACTGCAAGCAAGGTTTGTTGTACGAATTTTTACAAGTGCGATAGGGGAATATTTTGCGAAGCGCGCGAAGAAGCTGGCGCAGTTCACGTCCGTTAATGAATGGACCGATGGGTTCAGTTTTTAGTTCATAGTTTTTAGTTCGCAGTTTTTTGAAATGGACGATTTCTACCCTCGGCCACTCATCATTAGAAAGGGCTACCCAAAAATAAGATTTGTCGTCGCGCCATTGGATATTGTAGCGAGGTTTATATTTTTTAATTAGGTCGTTTTCCAACAGTAGTGCCTGTTTTTCATCGTCGGTTTGAATCCAATCAATGTCAGCAACATTTTCTATTCCCCCTCTTAATATAAGGGGGGGCTGGGGGGAGTTATCTTGTTTAGCAAAATGCGAGCGCACTCGGTTTCTTAAATTTGTCGCTTTTCCAATATACAAAATCCGCCCTGATTTGTCTTGAAACATATAAACCCCCACACCTTTTGGTAGCTTGCTTACCTTATTACGAAAAAACAACCTTTTGGCATTATTTGGTCGTGAATTGCTGGGATTTTTTTTTAAGGTGTGGGGGTAAATACCCGGTTTTTGAGGTAAAGATTTTATTTTATTTGATAATTTTTTACTCATTTAAGTATTTTATTATACAATTTGAATTCATTTAAATCAAGAGAATTTCATTGACAAAATTTAATGTTTCGATTATATTTTGATATCCGTACTTAAACAAATTAATAGGAGGTCTAAAATGAGCGGTAAAAAATTTTGGGCGTTTTTAGTGGTTTTTACTGTTTGGGGTTCCCTTTTTCTCTTAGCGGCTAAGTTCTTTTTTAAGAAATTCGGGTTTTTTCTGCCCAATTGGCAAGTAGGTGATTTTGTCTATTTTATTGTTTTTGTTATTTGTTTCTTTCTGTTCCATCTGGGAAGTCTTGTGAAATATAAAAAATTCGGGAAGATTGTCTTGACCGGTTTCTCTTTCTTTTTCGTACCTTTTTTTCTGGCTCTTTACCCTTATAAATTAGATTATGCGGGCTCCGTTGTATTTTCATTGTCATTGCCTATTTTGCTGGCCCTTATCCCCGATTTTATTGATTATATAAAAAAGGAGAAAGAGGATAAGGACTGGGAGCTTGATGTGGGCGAATCAAACGTGCCCTACGCTGCAATTGGAGCAGTCGGCGGTTATATGTTTTGGATGCCGCTGGCTAACGGAGCAATTTGTCTTTGGAATCGAGAATTTGCAGTAAGTTTATTATTAGTCTTTTTGGGGGTCGTGGTTGTGGCCGCATGCTTTATAGCTATGCAAAAAGTGATAAGTGTTTTTATCGCCCACCATCGATGGATATTTACACCTCTTTCAAAGTAATCATAGAATTAACCCTAAAAGGCCTTGGCGCTTGCCGGGCCTTTTTTCTTTTTACAATCGCTTTTTTATTTATTGAACTGGCGGTTCGCTCTCTTGCTTTTTTAAGGCAAATATGGGTATAAATTAAAGAATACCGAAATGAAATTTTAGGGAGGTGAAAAATGGGGGATAGTTCTTTTATAAGAATTTTAAAATTATTAGTTGTTAATTTGGGGGTGACGGGTTCTCGGGTTTTTTCTGCCGGCTACTTCGCTTACGCAGTATATCAGCTTGGCTCAATCAACTTTTCAATCTTGCTGGTTGGCATCTACGGAGGTCTTTCGGATTTTTTTGATGGACTATTAGCCAGATGGTGGCGCGTTGAAACAAAAACCGGAGCGCTATTGGACAAAGGGGCTGATAAAATTTTTATTGCCGTCATTGCGGTTACTTTATATTGTTGTTCTCCGCTGTGGCGTTCTGGCTTTTCCTGGTGGGAAAATATTTGGGGAAGTCAAACAGGAAAACAATTAGTAATGTTAGTTGGTCAGGAATTAGCTCTTTCGGTCTTTGGGATATTGCTGGCGGCACTGAGAGAAACGCGCCGCGAGGCCAATATTTTTGGCAAAGCTAAAATGTGGGCAGAATGCGCTTCGCTTCTGCCCTGGACCTGGTGGTTGTTAAAAGATCCCAGCGGAACAGTTTTTTTAAAAAACATAAACACCATAAATTTTTTGCTTTTTGTTGCTAATACCCTAGCTTTTATCAGCTTCCTGTGCTATCTATCTGACCATTTAAAAAAGTCAAAATAATCCAAACAAAAAAAGCCCAAAGGATAAAAATCTTTTGGGCTTTTTCATTAGACAGAAGAAAAAGGGGAAGAGGGTTTTTTACCACCCTTCCTCTTGGAGCATGGAACCCTTGAGCAATCTGTCCAGGGTGGTATTTCATTTTTTGACTCCACAAAGATCGGAACCTTTGCTTCAGCGTCTCCCACCTATTCTACGCTAGGAGCAGATCCCTCAACGGGGCCGGACGTTGACCTCGAAAGCCAGTCTCCTTACAGACGACCGCCCGTTCCCATGCCTTGTAATTTATTTAACGCAAGCGGATAAAAATGTCAATGTGTTACGACATCCGATGTCCTAACATTACGTAATTTTTTGGACATCGGATGTCGTATTATTGTCTGAATAAAAAATTTAGTGTATAATAGTTCAGATATGAAAACCGATGAATTTATAAAAATCCGCGGTGCTAGGGTCCATAATTTAAAAAATATTGATTTGGATATTCCAAAAAACAAACTGGTAGTAATTACTGGTCTGTCTGGTTCCGGAAAATCTTCGCTGGCATTTGACACAATTTATGCCGAAGGCCAGCGCCGGTATGTTGAAAGTTTATCGGCTTACGCCAGGCAATTTTTGGGCGTGATGGATAAACCCGACGTTGATAAAATCGATGGGCTTTCACCCGCCATTGCCATTGACCAGCGCAGCGTGGCTAAAAATCCGCGCTCAACCGTGGGTACGATCACCGAGATTTATGATTACCTCCGTCTTTTATTTTCACGAATTGGTAAACCTCATTGTCCTCAATGCGGCAAAATCATCACTCGTCAGAGTCCAAGTTTAATAGCAGACCAAATTTTAAAAATTCCGGCGGGATCGGAAATTTTAATTTTGGGGCCGCTGGTTCGTGGCAAAAAAGGTGAACATAAAGGAGTTTTAGATCAGGCGCAAAAAGCGGGGTTTGTTCGCGCGAGAGTTGACGGTATAGTTCAGCGGCTTGAAGAAGCATTAGAGCTGAATTTGGAAAAACAAAAAAAACATACGATTGAAGTCGTGGTGGATAAAATTGAAATTTCGGCGAAACCCGACAAGGATGACCGGGCCAGAATTGTTGATTCAGTGGAAACGGCGCTGAAAGTGGGGAAGGGATTGGTAATTATAAATCCCAAATCCCAAATCCCAAATCCCAAAGAAATTCAAAATTCAAAATTCAAAACTTTAAATTCTGAAGATTTAGTTTTCAGCGAGCTTTTTGCCTGCAAGGAATGCGGCATTTCGCTTTCAGAAATTGAGCCGCGTCTATTTTCTTTTAACAGTCCATACGGCGCCTGCCCGGAATGTCAGGGTCTGGGCACGAAACTGGAAATTGACCCAAAACTGGTCATTCCCAATCCTCGGCTCACGCTCGGGGAGGGCGCCATCAAACCTTGGGCCACGGCTTCTCATCGGGTTGGGCGCCAGGGATATTACTGGTGGCTGCTTGGAAAATTCGCTGATGAATATGATATTTCGACTGACAGACCCGTTCAAGATTTGCCAAAAGAAATTATCAACAAAATACTTTATGGCGATGAGCGTTCGAATTTTGAAGGCGTAATAACCAATTTGGAGCGCCGATGGCGCGAAACTGATTCGGAATACGCCAGAGCCGAAATTGAAAAATATATGCTGATTAAAAAATGTCCGCGCTGTCATGGCAAAAGATTAAAGGAAGAGGCGCTGGCTATAAAAATCAACGGCTTTGACATCAGTCAAATTAATAATTTAAGTATCGAAGGCGTAAAACATTTTTTTCAAAAATTAAAGCTAAATGCTATTGATGAAGAAATCGCCCGCTCCATTATCAAAGAAATTTTAAAACGTTTGCAATTTTTGATTGACGTGGGTCTTGATTATTTAACCGTAGAGCGGGAGTCAACTACTCTTTCGGGAGGCGAGGCGCAGCGCATCAGATTGGCCACCCAAATTGGTTCCGGGCTTTCGGGCGTGGTCTATATTTTGGATGAGCCGTCAATCGGCCTGCATCAGCGCGATTTGGGAAGATTGATTAATACGCTCAAGCAACTCCGCGATTTGGGCAACACGGTCATTGTCGTTGAGCACGACGAGCAAACTATTTTATCGGCCGATTGGATAGTCGATGTCGGGCCGGGTGCGGGGGAGCACGGCGGTAAAATTATTTTTGAAGGAACGGCAAAAAAAATAATGAAAGCAGATACGCTAACGGGGCAATATTTGTCGGGAAGGAAAAAAGTGACACCGGCAGTGTCATTCCTGCCCCAAATCTGTCATTCCCGCGAAAGCGGGAATCCAGTTCGGGGTAAACTCCAACAGGAACCCAGAGAATTTGGATCCCGGGTCAAGCCCGTGATGACAAAAGAAGTATATCTAACTATCACTGGTGCTACCGAACACAATCTCAAAAATATCAACGTCAAAATTCCGTTGGGTTGCTTTGTGGCAGTGACGGGTGTTTCGGGTTCCGGCAAAAGCACGCTGGTCAATGATATTTTAGGCTCAGCCCTATCTCGCGACTTTCATGGCGCGCACGTTGAGCCGGGTGCTCATAAAGCAATTTTAGGCACGGCCAATTTAGATAAAGTAATAATTGTGGACCAGTCACCCATTGGCCGCACGCCCCGCTCAAATCCAGCCACCCACACCGGCGCTTTCACAACCGTGAGACAGCTTTTTGCCGCCACTCAGGAGGCCAAAATCCGCGGCTACAGCCCCGGCCGCTTCAGTTTTAATGTCAAAGGAGGCCGGTGCGAGAATTGCGAAGGAG
>Ga0315274_10005959_pt1 | contig 17820 bp, 15 predicted proteins | sample YL17G02_20_MG_FD_203700 | JGI IMG/M metagenome (GOLD analysis project Ga0315274, IMG submission 203700) | Sediment microbial communities from Yellowstone Lake, YNP, Wyoming, USA - YL17G02_20 | ecosystem: Environmental > Aquatic > Freshwater > Lake > Sediment | place: USA: Wyoming | collected...
TCGCCGGAGGCGCTGTCTGACTCGTCACTCGCCACTCGTCCCTCGTCACTTTCACCCCCGGTGGACAGCGTCCAGAGCCACATGGCGGTGAGGCGGGCGTCTTCCTCGAAAGCGGCGGTGTCCGCGCCGCTGAAAATCATGGTGAGGGCTTCCTTGGCGACGGCAGCCCAGACGTGCTCCAGGTATTCGCGTAGTGGGACAGCCTCGCCCGTTGCCTTTTCCACGCGTGAATAACGGGAGAAGACTTCCAGGGCCGGGCCGAGACAGGCGAAGATGGCGTCCGCGCCGACGACGCCTTCGTCGGCCAGGCGCGGCATCCAGTCGTGGATGCGGCGGGGCAACTCGGCCAGCACGTCGCGCCAGTCGCCGACTTCATCGGTGCGGACGGAGCCGTCCGGGTTCTTGCGCGGGCGACAAACCAGATGGACAGACGAAGCAAGTGACGCGGTTCCGTAAGCGTTCATGCGTCCCCCGGACTCGGTGTCGATAGGCCACGACGCGGTTACAATCCAACTGGCGCCAACCAAAGCTTCGAGCATGGCTTCCCATCCTGACGTGGACTTGTGGGCGAAGACAATGACCGCAGTTCCAGAGGGCTTTACGACGCGACGACCTTCTGACAGAGCTTCGCCCATTAGGCGTTCGTAGCGCTTTCTCTCCTGTTCAGATCCGGGATGAAGCACAACTGCTTGACCAGCTTTGGGCGTAAGATCGTCCGCAAACAGACTTGCCAACTTTGGTGGAATCGCTCGCTTGAGCCAGACATAGAAGTAGTCAGCAAGCTGCGCATACGCGACCGAATCGTAGTATGGCGGGTCTGTTGTTAGGAGGTCTGCTGAATCTGAAGGGAGCGGGTGTTTTGTGGCATCAGCTTGCTCGCTCGCGGTGTTCTCCGGCGTTGATGAGCTGTCTTTTACACCGTCGATAAACATTAGGGTGAATCTGACCGCTTCGGACCAATCGCCAGCACTGCCGGCGAAAGGGTTCATCTCACCGAAGTCCCAAACGACGGGCAGTGCTTGGCGGCCGAAGGTGCCGGAGACACAGCTTCGGGCGATTCGCCATCGGCAAAGAGCGCCGAGGTGATCGGCCGTCTTGCCAACACATAGCGCGAGGATCGAATGCGCCTCTGGGGACATACCTCGGGATGCGGCCTTTTCGACATACTGACACAAAGTCCCCAAGACCAATAGTTGCCGGTCAGTGTAAATATCCCGCCACTGTCGCATACCGTAAATCCACAATGAACCGACCGAGCGATGCGACTCATTCGTGGGTGTCGGCTCGCCAGGCACGAACGAATGCCCATTAAGTCGCGTCGCGACGTTGCGGCGGGCGAGGCTTCTCGAAGCTCGTGCGGCAGCATCGATGTCGCTTTTCGAGGGAAGGTGGTATTGCGTGCCTTTGCTCGGGTGGTCCCTAACCACAACAGTCATCCTGGCATCACTTGTTCCGCCAGCACGGGTTCGGAGTTGTTCGCGAACTTTCTCGGCGGGCGTTGTGTAGCCACAACATGGACATGTGACCGAGGCTCGTTTGACCGTGCCGTCGAACTTCGGGTCTTCGATTTTGGTTTTCGTTTCGTCCTGGTCCACCCAGCCGCCGCGTTGCTTGACGATGATTTGGAAGTCCACGCGCTTGGCCCTGGGCCGGGGCACGAGTTGCAGGGCCACGGAGCGGTTCGCTTTCTTGGCCAGCCAGAGGGAGCGGATGAGCGGGACTTCCGCGCCGCAGCCGGGGCCTTCGCATTGGATGGTGCGCGCCCAGAGGTAGGCGATGGGTGTCGCGCCGTCGGGGTCTTTGGGGTAGAACTCGGCCAGTTCCTTCTCCGCCTCGTGCTTGATCCACTCGCCCCAGTAGCGGACGGCCTCGGCCAGGCCGTGGAGGACGAGGTCGCCGGTTCTTTCGTCCACCCGCCCCACGGGAGGAGCCGCCGATTTCAGATCGGGGATTTCGGATTTGTTTCGGATTTCGGGATTCGGATTTCGGTGTTCGCGAAGCGCGGGATGTATTCGAGGACGACCTTGTTGAGCAGGACGGGCACTGGGTTGAGGTCGCTGGCAAAGGCGTCCGCGCCCACGCGCAGGCTCTCGAGCGGGATGGAGCCGCCGCCGCAAAACGGGTCCACGACGAGCGGGCGGGTGCCGGGCGCGCCGCCCAGCGCTTCGTGCGCGGCCTGGGTGAGCGCGCGGCTGGTGTCGAGGTATTCGCGGACGGTGGAGTTGTCCCAGTTGGCGAAGTCGGCGATGAAGTCGAGGAGGGCCTGGCGCAAGGCTAAAGGCTGAAGGCTGAAGGCTGAAATGGAAGTCAGCTTTTGCCAGAGCTTGAAGTTCTCCGGGGAGCAATGATCGTTGGCGAGTTTGGTGTCGGTGGTGACCTTGCGGGCGAAGTCGAGGATGATCTTGGCAGCGGCTTTGCGGAACGCTGCGGGGCAATTCGGGTCCGCTGGGTCCGGCCAAAGCGCGGCGCATATCACTGCCCGACACGCCGCCAACGGGCGCCGCGCCCACCAGATGTGGAGTGTGGAGATGTGCCCGTGCCGGATGGATTTCTCGCGCCGTGCGTGCGCCGAGATCCGCTTGATGGGCAGGTCAACTTCGATGAGGCGCTTCGGGTAGGTCATGCCGGAGCAGGTTGATTGATGCACCCTAGAACCTTGCGGGCGAGCGCTTCGAAGTCACGATAGGCATCTTGCACCGCAGTTGAATGCGCGCCGATGGCTCCGTCGGCGACCTTGAGGAAAAACATGGGTTTACGTGCCTCCTGGGCCATCGGCATCAAACTGCGATAATGCTTGAGCAAGGCCAGGCAGTGGGGGTCTTTGGTGATGGGAGGCGCGGTGTCGGCATTCTCGGCGAGCACACTGTGACGGTATTCCAAAGGCATTCGATTCAGCCAGCGGTCATAAGCTTGAACCGGGCGATCCAGGCGGACGCTGTGTTGCTGAGCCAGGTAGCCGACCGGGTTCATTTGCCCTTGGGGGAGAGGGAAGGACGGGTTGGACCAGTTGTCCAGCCGTCTGCGCCAGAGGCTTCTCCAACTGCGCAGCGTGGGGCCGAGGTTCCTCAAGCCTTGGAGGGAGAAGAGGTCCGGCCCCAGGGGAATGACGACGTGGTTCGAGGCGATCAAGGCAGAGCGATTGATGGCCCCGAGATTGGGGCCGACATCAACCACAATGAGATCGGCTCGGTGCTGTTTCGCGCCCTGCTGCATCACCTGCCAGAAGGCGGTGAGCACTCGGAAAGGCCGGACCAGATTCTTGTCGCCCATGCTTGCCGGCCATTCCGGGGATAGCGTGTCTTCAAACCCCGACAAGGCCAGGTCACCCGGAATCAAAGCGAGCTCGGGAGTGACCAGGACACGCTGGGGGTCGAGCAAATCGCCCACTTCGGTCAGTGGTTTAACACACCGGAAGATGGTGTTTGGGGCATCCGGCTCGTTCTCCCAGATTTGCTCCAAGCACTCCTCATTAAGAAAGGCGGAAGTCAGGTTTGCCTGCGGGTCGAGGTCCACTGCCAACACACGGTGGCCCAACTCCGTGAACATCCAGGACAGGTGATAAACGAGCGAGGTCTTGCCCACACCCCCCTTATTGTTGAAGAAAGTCAGGACTGGAACACTCATGTGACCTTTTTGATTTCCACGTGAACGAACGTGTCCTCGACCGTGAATTTGGCCGAAGGATTCCCGTTCTTGCGCAGCGACTCCTGGGCGAGTTGGATGCCAACTCCAAAGCGCTGGACGTAACCGAGCACTTTCATGGCCTCAGCCAAATGGGGGTTGCGATAGTCAACCACGCCGGGTTTGCCGAAGTTCTCCTTGGTGACTTGGCCAAATGGACCGCCGGGGTTCTGAATCTCAATCCGGTCGTTGAGCCAGGTAATGCGCACTGGGGCATTCGTGGATTCGTAAGTGCGGTGCATCACGGCGTTTCGGGCGAATTGTTGAAGTGCCACGAGCGGGTAGTTGGGCTTGCGAATTTCCACGGGGCCAGCAGTCAGGTCAACGGCGGTTTGAATGTGGGCCTCCAGTTTTTGGTCCAGGCAACTGATAATCTGGCCGATGGGGCCGTCAATGTCTTCCGCATCCTTGATGGGGTCTGTCAGGGTCGTTCCATCAATACGGAGGAACTGAATGTAGGCGCACGGCAGGAGGTCACGGGTCCGTTTGCCCAGGACGAGGCAACTGGTCACGGTGGGAACCGGTTGGTCCACCCCTTGAATCATGCGGCAGGCCGCGAGCTGTTCTTCGTAAGAGCGCTCGTTCTTTTCCAACACATCGGGCGCGAACGCGCTCGGAAGATACTCCTCCTCAAAGAGCCGTCGGTTCAAATCCTCGAGCGTGGCATGTTGAAGTGGATGAAGGTCAAACGGCAAATCACGATGGCGGCGTCTTTCATTCAGAATTCGCTCATCTTGCGCGGAAGCGATCGAGCGCCGGGGACCGGTTCGCACCCAAATGCGGCCCTTAAACTTCACGGGGGGCGCGTCCGAGGGATGGACGATGATCACCGCCATGTCGCAGCCGGAGAGGACGCGCTTCTCCACGAACATACTCGGCAACGGGAGAATATTGCCGTCGGTTTTCATGTCTGCCAGTGTGAGCAACAATTGGTCAGTCACAGGCAGACGGGCACAAGATCCATCATCCTTCGCTCCGATGAAAAGTACGCCCGGCTTGCGGCTGTCGTCGAGATCGTTGGCAAAAGCACAAATGGCCTGGCGGATTCTGTTCTCATCGCTGAAGGATTCCTTGCGCTCAACGCGAGGTGATTCCACATCGTTGAGCAACACTTTGAGTTCTTGGTCAGTCATACAATCAACTGGTTCGATATTCAGGCGGTTCTTCGCGCACTTCAACCGGGTGTTTCAGGGAATCCTGGCACAAACGGTAGTGCTCGATCTTGACGATGGGCTGCCAGTCCAGCGTGGACGGGTCGCGAAGGATGTTCAATGACGGCTCCGAGGCGCAGTGGAAAACGACGCACAGCCAATAATCCTTCTTGAGGCGCTTGGCGGTATTATATTCGTTGGCGGTCAGGGCGATTTCGCCCGTCTCAGCGCGGCCTTTCACTTCGATGAAGCGCACGTCAATCGCGGTCTTCGGGTCTTCCGGGTGGGGCCTGCGCGAGATGAGGTCGAAGCCGCGGTTGTCTTTCTCCACGCTCTCCACCACGCGGCCCTCGGCTTCCTCGTGCTGGATGACGAACTGAACGGCGATGCGCTCGATGAGTTCGCCGAGGCTGATTTCGAGATGCTGGCTGATGGTCGTCGTTTCGCGAAGCCGTTGGGCTGTCGTCTCCGCCAGCATAGACGTGAGGGCGTTCTGCACGAGGAATTGCTCAATGGCGGCGCGGTCCGGCAGGCCGGCGGGGTTGGGCGCGGCGGTGCCTTTGGGCGCGAGTGCGAGGTCCAGCAGGACGGTGGGTTGCTTGATTGCCAGGTTGATGCTTGAGAGTTGAGAGTTGAGGGACGGAGTCACCTGCACCGCAAACAGACGGCGGTGCAACTGGTGGTCGAGGCCGTCTTTGATGGACGCGGCGAAGAAGTCGAGGCGATAAGGCGCTTTGCAGTTGAGATCGTAGAACACGCTGCCGCGCTGCAAGTCGTGCGTCGTCTGATCGGTCACGTCCTCTCTCACCGCCTCAAAGAGCGGGTGTCCGGGCGTGACCCATTCGAGCGTAGGGTCTTTCGGCAACAGAGCCTTGTCGAAGACGACGTTCTTGTATTCGCGGCCCAGTTTGCCAAAGCGGGGCTCCAGCCGTTCGCCGACGGGCCAGAGCGGACGCGGCACTCGCCCCACGCGGTAGATGTGGGAATCCTCGCGGACTTCCTTGGGCTGGACACCGGCGATCGGCGCGGCGTTCACGAAGAAGTCTTCGATGACTTCGGGGACCAACCGGCGTTCTTTCGCCTCGGCAGATTTGCCGATGATGGCCGAGAGGTTCAACTCGCGCTTCGCCAGACCCTCCAGCGTCGAGTTGGTGATTCTCTCGAACCGGCTGCGGTCCACCTGCTCGACGATGCGCTGCTTGATGATCTCCTCGTCCATCTGGTTGTGCGCATACATGTCGCGAACCATCTTTTCGAGCATGTTGGCCGGGAACACATCACCCAGCACATTGAACACCTTGCCCGTGCGTTGAGGATCCAGATCCTCTTCCGCCGCCTTGACCCTCTCAAAAATCTTCTGGATCACGCGCCCTTCGCGCGTGTTCGTCGAGACGAAGTTCAGGATGAGGCAGTCCTTCTCCTGGCCGTAGCGGTGGATGCGGCCCATCCGCTGTTCAAGGCGGACAAAGTTCCAAGGCACGTCATAGTTGATCATGAACCAGCAGAACTGCAGGTTGATGCCTTCCCCGGCGGCTTCCGTGGCCACAAGCACCTGGGCGTTCTCGCGGAAATCGCGCTCGGCAAAGAGGCGGGAGCCGGGCGTGTCGCGGTCGCCAACCTTCATGCCGCCGTGGATTTGGGTCACGTTGAGCTTCCACTCAATGAGCTTGCCAAACGGGCGCCCGTCCCGGCCGTCGCCGGCCAGGAAGTCGAGGGTGTCCTTGTGCTCGGTGAAGAGGAGGAGCTTCATCTTCGGGTCGCCGCGCTCATCTTGTGGGCCTCGTCCACGATGATCAGGTCCCATTGGCTGCGCAGGAGACTCTCCCTCGCATCCTGCATGATCGACACCCAGTGGAGGGAGGTGATGACTTGGCTTTTCTCCTGCCACGGATTGGAGCCGTAGTTCGCACGGAGAACATCGCCGCGAACGATTTCAAAGGCCTCACGGAACTTGTCCTTGAGCTCACGCTGCCACTGGAAGCTGAGATTCGGGGGCGTAACGATCAGAATCCGCTGGACCAGCCCACGAATCTTCAGCTCCTTCAGAAGCAGGCCGGCCATGATGGTCTTGCCGGAGCCGGGGTCGTCAGCCAGCAGGAAGCGGATGCGCGGCAGGCGCAGGAAGTAGTCATACACCGCTTCAAGCTGATGGGGCAGCGGGTCAACGCGGGCGATGGAGAGCGAGAAGGAGGGGTCATATTCAAAGGCGAGTTGCAGCCGCATCGCCTCGATGCCGAGCCGGAAACGGTGAGGGTCACCGTCAAACGCTTCCACGTCAGGCGTGGTCTGGAGCAGAGCAAGCTTGTCGGGGGTGAGGATGATGTCCACGACCTTGCCGGTCTGGACGCCACGACCGACAACCTTGACGGCGTCGCCCATCGGCACCGTGACGAGGACTTCCACCGGCTCCGGGAAGATCGGGCCGCGCAGGACTTTGCTCGGTTTAAGCTGGTCCAGAGTCATCGTGTACCTCTGCGCTCAGTGTTGGACGAGAGTTCTACTACCGGCTCGCCGCAGCTTGACAGGAAAAACGCTTCGGGCCGAAAGGTGAAGACACTTCCATCTGCAGCCTGAGCCTGGGCAGCGCGGTTTACGCGGGATCAACCACCGGAATCCTCACCACGGCCGACTGGCTGTTTTGGACTGGCACGATGTCCAGCGTGTGGGTGTACAGCCATGACCGACAACTTGGGCCTGCACTGCCTGACTCCTCGGCTTGACGCTCGCGAGGCGGGGAGACAAGTTCCCGACGGTTGCATTCGGGACCATGGGCGGCGGCGGCCGAACTGTTTGCCGCCGTGGCGAAAACGTCAGCCGCGCAGGCTCTGTCCCTGCGGTTGACGAAGGGGGGTGTGTTGTCGTGCTCGGGTGTGGCTCAGTCTGCCCAACCGTTCGCTGCAGCTTGGTTGCGTGTTCTCGCTCCGGAGCGCGTCCTGGTCGTCGTCACGGACGGGCCGAAGGCGCAAGAGCGTGTTCATCAGGACCTGCAGACCTGGTTTGGGGCACTCGGAAGCGGCACCGAGGCCTCGAGCGCGCCAAGGCCGAGGGTGCATCCGGGATCGGGAGCCGTGCCCTGTTTCTATTACCCCGAGTGGGGAATTCTCCCGCATGAGGCGCGCCTGCCACACGTGGACGCGGTCAGTGAGCGACTGGAGACCTTGTCCGCCTTGAGCAGCCATGGCCAAGGCCCGCCGGCCCCGGCGGTCGTGGTTACTTCAGTGGTCGCCCTGATGCAGCGGACCTTCGCGCCGGAGGCACTGGCGCCGCGCGTGCGCCACTTGCATTGCGGGGACGCCCTGGACCCGCTCGATCTGGTCGAGTGGCTTGAGGATCAGGCCTACGAGCCCGAAGCGCAGGTCACTCACAAGGGCGAGTTGGCCATGCGCGGTGGCATTGTGGATGTGTTTCCGCTCACCAGCCCCTGGCCCGTGCGGCTGGAGTTCTTTGGTAACACGCTCGAATCACTTCGGTTCTTTGATCCGGCCACGCAGGTCTCTCGCGAAGAAACGGCCTCGGTCTGCTTGTCACCCGCCGGCGAGATCGGGATTCTGCAGCGACTGCTCCGGGAGACGCAGGCCGCGGAGGCGAGGAGCGAGGAGGCCGCGCCCGCCCGCAGCGCAGCGCCGTCGATCTGCCGTGCCTTGGGCACACTGGCAGACCATCTGCCCCGCCGGAGCGTGGTGGTCCTGTGCGAGCCGGAGCGCCTGGCAGAGCGAGCGGGCGACTACGCCCGACAAGTGCCGGCAGGCGATCCTTTCTTCGTCCGCTGGGACATGGTTTTGGCCCAAATGACCGCCGCCGGTGCACACCAAGTCAGGCTGCGCGAGTTGGGAGCCGAGGTCGTGGCTGCGGCGGTGGACCCCCTGGTGCCGGATGAAGCCAGCCACGACCCGGAGCCGGCTTTGGCGCTCGGGTTTGCGAGCCTCGAGGTGTTTCGGCCGCTGGCTGCGCGAGCGTCGGAGCCGATGGTGGCGGAGGCCCAGCGGCGCGAGTTCTTCGGGCAACTGCATCGCTGGCAGCGGCAGGGGTATCGCGTGCATCTCTTCTGCAACAATGAAGGCGAGCGGCAGCGATTTGGCGAAATCTGGCAGGAGTACGGGCTGGCGGCTCCGGCTGCGTCCGGCCCGGTGGCGGCGGAAACAACCGGCAGCCCGGCGGCGGACTCTGGTCTGTGCACGCATCTAGGCACGCTCAGCGGCGGCTTCGTTTGCGAAACCGCAGGCATTGTCGTGGTGACGGATGCCGAGGTGTTCGGGCGGTACAAGGTCCCACGCCACCGCCGGCTGAAGTCGCCGCACGCCGCCGCCACCGGCTCGACCCTCGACCTCAACTTCACCGAGTTGGAAGAAGGTGACCATGTGGTGCACCTTCAGCACGGGATCGGGCGCTACCTGGGGCTGCATCGGCTCCAACCACCACCGCGCCGGGCCGGCGACACCACGGACGCTCCCGTGACCGCGGAGGAATGCCTGGTGATCGAGTACGCGCCGCGGCAGACAGGCCAGCCGCCGCCGCGCCTGCATGTGCCGCTGACCCAGGCGCACCTGGTCAGCAAATACGTCGGAGCGAGCAAGGGGCGCCCGCCGTTGAACACGCTGGGGGGAACGCGCTGGCTAAGGGCCAAGGCCGAGGCAGCCGCCGCGGTCCGGGACCTGGCCGCCGACCTGTTGAATGTCCAGGCGGCACGCGCCTCACGGCCGGGGTTCGCCTTCCCGGTCGATGCGCCGTGGCAACGCGAATTCGAGAGTGCCTTCGTTTACGAGGAGACTCCGGATCAGTGGCGCGCCATTCAAGACACCAAGGGCGACATGGAACAGGCCAAGCCGATGGACCGGTTGGTGTGCGGCGACGCCGGGTTTGGCAAGACCGAGGTGGCGATCCGCGCGGCTTTCAAAGCGGTGTTGGCCGGCAAGCAGGTGGCGGTGTTGGTGCCCACCACCGTGTTGGCCCAGCAACATTTCAACACGTTCCGCGAACGCATGGCGGATTACCCGGTCCGCATCGAATTGCTGTCGCGTTTCCGCACGCGCGGCCAGCAACAGGGCGTGCTGCGGGAACTGGGTGCCGGGGCGGTGGACATCGTGATCGGCACGCATCGGCTGGTGCAGGAGGACGTGGTGTTCAAGGACCTGGGCCTGGCGGTCATCGACGAGGAACAGCGTTTCGGGGTCGCGCACAAGGAGAAGCTCAAACAATTGCGGCGGCTGGTGGATGTGCTGACGCTCACCGCGACGCCGATTCCGCGCACGCTTTATCTGGCACTCACGGGGGCCCGCGACCTGAGCAAGATCGAGACGCCGCCGCAGGACCGGCTCCCGATCGAAACCATCATTGCACCCTACGACGAGCGGTTGATCCGCGACGCGATCCAGCGCGAGTTGAATCGGGGTGGCCAGGTGTTCTACCTGCATAATCGGGTGTACGACATCGAGTCGGTGGCCTTGCGCCTGCGCGGCTTGGTGCCGCAGGCGCGTATCGAGGTCGGCCACGGTCAGATGCCCGCGGACGACCTGGAACGGATCATGACCCGGTTCGTGAATGACGAGGTGGATGTGCTGCTTTCCACCACGATCATCGAGAGTGGCATCGACATCCCCAATGCGAACACCATCATCATCGATCGGCCCGACCGTTTCGGCCTGAGCGACCTGTACCAGCTACGCGGCCGGGTGGGGCGCTACAAGCACCAGGCCTATGCCTACCTCCTGATCCCGCGCCACGCCGGCCTCCTGGCCGATGCCCGCAAACGCATCAGCGCCGTCAAGCAATTCTCCACGCCGGGCAGCGGCTTCAAGATCGCCATGCGCGACCTGGAAATCCGCGGCGCGGGCAACCTGCTGGGCGCCGAGCAAAGCGGCCACATCACCGCGGTCGGTTTCGAACTTTATTGCCAGTTGCTCAAGCAAAGCGTCGCCGCGCTCAAGGGCGAACCCATCCCGCCGCGCGTCGAAGTCCAGGTGCGAATCGACTTTCTCGACCTCGCTCCCGCTGCGGCCTGCCTGCCGCTGAGCTATGTGAGCGAGCCGCAACACCGGATCGAACTGTACCGGCGGCTCGCGCAGGCAGCCGACCCAACGGAGTTGACCGCGTTGCGCGCGGAACTGCGTGACCGGTTCGGGCCGTTGCCGGCGGCCGCCGATTTGTTGTTCCGGGTGGCGGCCTTGAAGCGGTTGGCGGCCGAGCGAGGGATCACCGCCCTCGAGACCCGGGAAGACCGCTTGATGCTCACACGGGGCGGGGATTTCATCATGGTTGGTGGCAGATTCCCGCGGCTTACCCGGCGTGTTCCACAGGCGCGGCTCAATGAAATCTGCAAGTTGCTGCTGGCGCTCTGAGCGGACGCGCTTGACCCTGGCTGCGTCAGCATGCTCAGCTTGGGACGGGGCTGCGGGCGCCTGGTCCCGCCGGCGGACGCGAATGAAAGTGGTTTCCTGGCTGCGGCAGAACTGGGTCCCATGGACCCTGTTCGTCGGGTTGTGGACGATCATCGGTCTTTCGTTCGCGAGCCAGTTCTATCTCTCCAGCTCGCTGTTCGGTTACAACACGGTGACCTGGGGGCAGGCCATTCACATCACGCTCGGTGACTGGTACGTCTGGGCGGTACTCTCTCTCCCCATCCTCTGGTTCGCGCGCCGGTTTCCGCTGCATCGCCGGAACTGGAGCAAGCTGGTGGTCATCCACCTCGCGGCGAGCCTGGTGGCGTGTTTGAGCTATGTGCTCGTGCGCGCCGCAGTGGGCCAGGTGCAAAACCCGCTGCTCGGCATGACCACCACCTTCTGGGGTACGGTGCGGAACCTGCTCCTCAAAAACACCTTCTTCAACCTGCTCATCTACTGGATCATCGTCTGCGTGAGTCTGGCCTTTGACTACTATCGAAAGTTCCGGGACCGGGAGGTGCGCACCTCTGACCTGGAACGCCGCCTGGCCGAGGCCAAGCTGATGGCGCTGCAAATGCAGCTCAACCCGCATTTTCTGTTCAACACCCTCCACACCATCTCGGCGCTCATGCACAAGGACGTGGAGGCCGCCGACCGCATGGTGGCGCGCCTGAGCGAGTTGCTGCGCCTGGCCTTGGAGAACACCGATGCGAACGAAGTGCCACTCCAGCAGGAACTGGACTTCCTGCAGCGTTACCTGGAGATCGAGCAGACCCGCTTTGGCGACCGGCTCGCGGTGAAGCTCGACGTGGCGCCCGAGACGCTGGCTGCGCCCGTGCCCAACCTCCTCCTGCAACCGCTGGTCGAGAACGCCATCCGGCACGGCATCGAACCTCATCGCCGCCCCGGCTTGATCGAGGTGAGCGCCCGGCGGGACGGTGACTGGCTCCGGTTGCAGGTGCGCGACAACGGCAGCGGCCCGCCGTCGGGCAAGGCACTGCAGGAAGGCGTCGGCCTGGCCAACACGCGCGCCCGGCTGCAGCATCTCTACGGCGCCGCACACCGGCTCGACTGGGCCCCGGAGGCGAAGGGCGGATTCGTGGTGCGGGTGGCGGTGCCATTCCGCGGAGCCGCCTGACACCCGTCGCGGTCGCGGGCGGTCCGCCCTGATCTTTGGCAGAATCCCAGACATGAGCCGTCGTGCGCCTTGCGGGACCGCATCCGCCTCGATAGAAAGGGCCGGTGATTACTTCTGCCGATACCGGGCGATCGCAGAGGAGACAGAATAGCAGTCTGTCTCGGTACCCTCCGCATCCTTGCTCCTTTTTGATGTCCGGTACACGGATGAGGTCCGCAGCTTGTGCTGCCTTGCTCCTCCCGGTTGGTCCCAGGCCTGGCCGACAACCTGAAGATCGAATCCGTCAAGCTTCCGGCACTGCGCGTCAACGGTCAGCCGGCCAGGGCACACTATTGAGCTGCCTGGCTTAAGGGCTTGACGGGAGGCTGGCACCGCTAAAGACTCCAGGGCAAGGGGTGGATTCGGGAAGCCTCGGGCCGATAGCGCGTTCAAAAGGAAGCTGGTCTCTTACAATGAAACTTGAATCTCGGTTGCGCAGGGTGTGGTGTGTCATGATGGTCGGCGGCGGGTTGATGCTGAGTGCACTTCCGGCCGGCGCCGCGGACGTGATCAGCTACACGGTCGCCAAGACCCAAAACTACTTTCAGTTCAGTGCGTCGCCGCCGATGGAATTCGGCGTGCAGTACTCGCTGGATGCCCTGGTTCTGGCTGCTGGCGCGGCCCGTGTCACCGCCGCAACAGTGCAGGCCCCCGGCGGGGGAGCCGCGCAGGACTTGGCCGAGCAACCCAACAATCCGGCGTTGTTCATTTTCACCGACGAATTCAGTGTGCTCACGGCACTGAATCTCGCTTATCCCAGCGGCAGCTACACGTTCGAGATAGCCACGGCGCACGACGGAACCCAATCGCCCACCCTGGCGCTGTCGGGAGACACCTACCCGAACGTTCCTGTCATCGGCAACTACACGGCGACCCAGTCGATCAACCCAGCCGCGCCGTTTGACGTCACCTGGGGCGCATTCGCCGGCGGGACGGCGAACGATTACATCCAGGTCGTGGTGGAGAGCCTGACCGGGGGCGAGGGTCTGGAGAGCGCCTTCCCGGGCGAAGCGGGGGCCCTGACCGGCACGGCCACTACCTACACGATCCCGGCCAACGCGCTGGCGCCGAACTCCATGTTCTTCCTCAAGGTGCGCTTCGCCAAAGTGACGGCGCGAAACACGAGCAGCTATCCCGGGGCGTTGGGCATTGCCGGTTACTCCAAAGTGACCCAGTTGATGATCATGACCGGCGCCGGAAGCCCGGGTGACACCACCCCGCCGGCGCTCGCCTCGGCCGAACCAGGAAACCTGGCGACGGGCATCCCGGTCAATCAACTCATCGCGTTCACCTTCAACGAGCCGATGCAGGCGGCGCAGTCGATTACCTGGAGCGCCAACGTCAACCCGGCGAAGTTCTCTTACCAGTGGAGCCCCGACGGCGTGACGCTCTGCTGCAAGTACGACGGCGATTTTCCGCCCAACGCGGTCATCACCTGGCACCTGAACGCCGCCGCCGCCGGCTTCAAAGACCTCGCGGGCAACCCACTGCCCAACACCTTCGCAGGCAGCTTCACCACCGGTACCACCCATGGCAGCGCAGCCTGCATGCCCTGCCAATTCGAAAGCGCCACCGGGGCCGCCATGCTCAGCCGATTTTTGACTTACACCCAGGCGGAGGGGGGCAACCCGGTGCTGGACCCGGACGGCGGCGCCCAGTTCTACGCCCAGGTGTACACCCCGACGAACAACCCGGTCACGGCCGCTGTGCTGCGCCTGCCCGCCGGCACCGAGTTGACCCTCTCGAACCTGTTCAGCCGGTCCTTTGGGCTCTATGACAAATTTGCGACCCAAGCGGCCTTGGACGCTGCCCGGCCCGGCGGCACCTACACCTTCAAGTTGACCCGCAGCGACGCCACCAAACCCTCTGTCGCCCTGGATTTCCCGCTGGATTATCCGCCCACCCCGGAGATTTTCAACCTGGCCGCGGCCCAAACCATCGACCCGGCTGCGGATTTCCTCCTGCAATGGAATGGCATCCCCGGGGCGACCGACCGGGACATGCTGCAACTGACGATCATCGCGGGCGAATTCAGGTTTGTCGCGCCCGACTTGTGCCTCCCGCGGTTGCTGCCGAACACGGCCACTTCCATCGTGATCCCGAAGAACACGTTGCCAACCAACACCACCTTCCACAGCACGCTGAGCTTCTCGCGAACCCTCGGGTCGAACACCAATTCGATCCCTGACCTGATCGCCTTCTCCTACAACGAAAAATCGGTGCAGTTCACCCTCAAAACCACCGGCGGCGGCACCACCCCCACTCGACCCAGATTTGTTGGCTGCCGCATGTTGGCCAACGGGCACTTTCAGTTGGAGTTGGAGGGCAAGGTGGGCCAGAACTGCGCGATTGAGGTATCCGGCAACTTGACACCCGGCTCGTGGTCCACCCTGCAGACCGTGGTGATCACAGCTTCCGGGCGGGCGACGGTTGACGATCCGCGCACCGGTTCGCCTGTGCGGAAATACTATCGCGCCAGCGTGTTGTGAGCCGCGGTGCGCCCGCTGGCTGGCGTCCAAGGAACTGGAAGCCGCGCCAACTCGTCAAGCCGGACATCCTCGCGCGGTGGTCACGGCCACGGCGGACTGGGCGGACGTGCATCGGATTGCAGAACGCTTGTCGGCGAAACACACGAAGACCGATGGACCCCGGGCGATGGACATTCTTCACGTGGCAACGGCGTTGCACCTGGGCGCCCGGGAATTCCTGAGCTTCGACGGCAACCAGCGCAAGCTGGCGCGGGCGGAAGGAATGAAAGCCAAGCCGTGAGCGGCGAGCGAGAGCCTGAACAGCTTTTGTGTCAAGGCGCTGGCCAAGGCGTGAAACGCTTGGACGCCGTGCAGGAAGCCTTGGAGTTGGGCCGCGATTTCTTCGCCGAACCTGGCCAGCGGTGGGACCGCCCCGCGTGTGCCCGTGAGTGAACGTCCGAATCCGCTCCACCAAGCCCACCAGCGCGTCGTGCTCAGGCCGTCGCCAATTCGCGGGCATGGGGAATATCGCTGACGCGGAGCGACCGCACCTGGTCCAGTTCCAGCGTCAGCAACGCAACGGTGTGGCCGTCGTAGCCCACAAACCTAGGCCGCCACCAACTCCCGCGCGTGCGTGATCTCGCGCCGGCTCACCGGGCGCACTTGCGAGGCTTCGAGTGTGACGACGGCGGCGGTGCGACCGTCCAGCGTCACGAACTCCACTTCGTAAGCCAGTCCGTCGCGATAGACATGAACCACCGTGCCCACGTCGCCGGCTTCCAACCCTTCAGCGCTGACGGGCACCTTCAATACGACTCTCTCGTGTTCTTTGCTCATACTCTGCTCATTCGTCCTGCGGATAAGCCGTCACCAGATGCGGCGCTTCCCCGCCCCGGTCCACGATCCACACCGTCCGCACGTTCGGCGATTTTCCGACAGGCGATTCGATTCGACCGTCGAGAACATACTTGCTGCCATGCCGGGATGCCACGCTTTTCACCACCGGGAAACTCTCGGCCAGCTTGCGCAAAGCCACGGCCAGCACCGGCCAGTCTTCCCGCCGGAAACCGAGCGAGAAGAAGAACTCCGCCTTGCCGCCGTTGTCCGGGTGCGCCGGGTTCAGGAGGTAATCGGCAGTTTTCTCCCGCTCCACCACGGCGCGGCTGCGTTGGGCAGCTTCATTTCGCCGCTTCCTCCACCAGTTTGATCTCGTCGGCGGTCAGGGCGTAGAGGCGATAGACGCGCTGGTCAATCTCGCGCTCCAGGGCGGACGTGTCCGCCATTGGCCGCAGACGGTGGCACGCACCTGCCGCACGACCACCACCCCGCTGCCCAGATCGGCGCTGAACGTTGTGGTGCCCGGCATCTTCTTCCTGCCGCACAGCGGGCATTGGCCAATGGTCTCGTTCATGGCTTTCGTTTGGTTCGATAGTCCGGCTCAAAAACATCCAGAGATGGCTCATAGGCAGTGATGATGAACGCCCGCCTGCTCGACTCAGCGCATGACGCCACCACATGGAGCGGCCTGCCGCCAACATAGCCCAGGAACAGCGCGCTTGGAAAGGGCCGATCGTCGGTGTAGTCCCGAATGCGTTCGCCGGCCAGGATCACGTCGAGGACTGCGCTCTGCGCCACGCCGCGCTCCGCCAGCTTTTGGCGTTCTCTGTTTTCGGCGGCATCGAATTGCCTCTGTTCGACGTGGGGGAGCGGAACGCGATCTTCCCACCCAAGTGATTCAGTGGCTCCAGGAGGTCGGGGTCTGATCATGTCGAGAAGGCCCCCCACTCACGCCCACTCCGCGGGACGTTCCACCACGTTGCCGTTGGCCAACGTGACTTTGGGGGGCAGTTGGTGACGTTCCACCTCGGCCAGAGGCAGGTAACGGCAGGTTATGCCGATGCTGAGGTAAAAATCGTTCCGTCGCTGTCTTGCTTGGGCTTCCAGCGCCGGCACATAGACGGTGAATCTGATGTGCGGATAGTTCAACCGGACCCAGTGGACGGCCGGTTCGATGTCCGAATCGCCGGACACGATGACCATCGGGACGTTCAACCACTTCCAGGCCGGGCGCTGCTGAAAGATGCCAAAATACCAGTTGAATCCGTCGATATAGACACTGCACCGTTTGCGGGGCGGCGGCGCGGGTGGAGCGGGATCAGGCATGGGTTGTCAGGGTAGCGAAAAGTCACACAAATAAAGGCTTGACGTTCGGAGGGTCCGGGGCCATTGGTATCTCAACTTCTCGCAATTGCGATTGGGTGACTCGGAAGGGTTGCCCTCTTTTTTTGCCCGCAGACGCCGACCCGGGGGCCCGGTTCATTTAGACGCCTCCTCCACGATTTTGATTTCGTCGGGTGTCAGGGCGTAGAGGCGATAGACGCGTTGCTCAATCTCGCGCTCCAGGGCGGACGTGTCCGCCGCCGGGGCGGCGCGCTTGGCCGACACAAGCCGCTCCACCAGACTCGCCAGCGCGCCGTTGTTCGGTGTCCGCGTCATAGCTCTTTGCCTGCCCAAACAAACTCGCCGGTCTCCATCTGCCGGAATCGCTCACGCGGCACATTCAGCTTGCCCCGCACGGCTTGCGCTTTCTTCAGTTGCGCGCTCGTCCACTTCTTCTTCGCGGCGAGATCGTCCCACGGGACGGCGGGCGGGATGCCGCCGGGCACGGATTCGTCGGCGACGGTTTCTTTGAAGAACTTCGCGAAGGCTTCGTAGCCGGCCTCGAGCTTCGGTGATTTCTTGCCATCCCTGTTTTCGGCGGTGTCGAATCGCCATTGCTCGACGCGGTAGATGCAGTCGGCGGCGACCGGCCAAGCGGCTTGGATTCGGGGGTCCTTCCACAAGGCGGCAGTCCATGCGCCAAGTTCGAGCGGACCGCCGTTGGCTTTGTTTTCCAAGTGCCACTCGGCTTTCTCGGCGACCCACCAGCGGAAGGCATCCACGAATTCCTGCGCGTAGGCAACCGG
>Ga0315274_10005962_pt1 | contig 17818 bp, 18 predicted proteins | sample YL17G02_20_MG_FD_203700 | JGI IMG/M metagenome (GOLD analysis project Ga0315274, IMG submission 203700) | Sediment microbial communities from Yellowstone Lake, YNP, Wyoming, USA - YL17G02_20 | ecosystem: Environmental > Aquatic > Freshwater > Lake > Sediment | place: USA: Wyoming | collected...
ACCCTGCCCGTGTAGAGCTTGAACAGGAGGCACCCCAGGGACCACACGTCGCAGGGGAACGAGTACCGCAGGCCCAGGATGATCTCGGGCGCGCGGTAGAAGCGCGAGACCAGGTAGGGCGTCACCTCGTTGTCGCCGCCCAGCACCAGCGCGGACCCGAAGTCGGCCAGCACGACTCGGGAGCGGTCCCTCGAGACCAGCACGTTGTCCGGCTTGACGTCCGCGTGCACGATCCCGCAGGCGGCGACGTGCGACAGCGCCAGCAGCAGCTGCGTCGCGTAGGCCCTGACGGCCTGCAGCGAGAGGCCGACGCCGCGGCCGTACCGCGCGGCCAGCGCGCGCAGGTCGGCGTCGAGTGGCTCGAAGACGAGGCAGAGGTGGCCCCTGTGGTCGAAGCGCGAGAGGAGGCGCACGCAGTGGCGCTTTCCCGAGGGGTCGGCCGCGGCGAGGCGCTCGAGGATCGAGGCCTCGAGGGCGCCTGCCCGGCGCATCAGCTCGTTCGCGCGGATGACCTTGATGGCGACCTCGGGGACCTCCTCCTCTCCCCCGCCGCCGCCGCGTCCGCCGACGGCGGCGCTTCCGTTTCCGGTCGCGGCCGCTCCTCGTCCGGCGCTGCTCGCGAGGTCCCTGGCCCGCAGCACGGTCGAGAACACGCCCTTGCCGTGCGTGGCGAAGACCTCGTACCGGCCGTCCTTGGAGCAGGAGGAGAGGGAGGAGGAGGCGGCGGCGGCCGAGGCGGAGGCCGCCACGGCGGGGCCCATCCTCTCTCCCACCTGAAACTTGTAGTACCCTTCGGGGTCGTCGAACGCGTCCGCGAGGCCCTTCCCCTTGGAGGACTTGGTCGTCGGGGCGAAGGCGTCTTCGGGAGTGTCGCCCTCGGCGAAGATGTCTGGCGTCGTTTCCTTCTCCCTCTCTCCCTCTCTTTTCGCCTTCTTCTCAGCCGCCGCCGCCACCGCTGCCTTCGCTTCCCGGTCCTCTTCCCGAGCGTGGTGCTGAAACAGGGAGGCGCCAGCCGCGTCGGCGTCGAGGTCGGCCTCTGTGGTGGTGGCCGCGAAGTCGTCGCTGGCGTCGTTGCCGTTGGCGTTGGCAGCTCCCGCCGGAGGGGGAGCGGCGGCGGAGGGAGCGGGCGCTTCCTCCGCCTCCTCCCTCGCCTCTTCCTTCGGCTCTTCGTACTTGGCCAATATCGCGGCGCGCCGCGCCCTCCTGGCGGCCAGCTGCGCCTCCTCGTCTTCGTCGTCGTCCCGCCCGCCTCTCCCGGCGAGGGCGGCTTCGAGCTTCGCGGCGGCCCCGTCCTCGTCCTCGAGCGGCGGCGTCGGGCTCCTCGTGCGCCGGGGCGGCGGAGGGGGCAGAGCGGCGGTCGACCTGCCCCCTCCGCCGCTTCCCCGGCGGTCTCCTCCCCTGTCCCTGAAAGCTCCTCCTCTGTCCCGCTCCCTGGAGCGCGAGCGCGAGCGCGAGCGCTGCCGCTGCTGCCCCCGGCGGTAGCCGAGGCCGTCGTCGCCGTCAGTTCGTAGATGCCGGCCTCCTCCATCGCCTCCTCGCTCTCGCTCCCAGCCCCGCTGCTCTCTCCCTCCCGAGTCGCGGCGCGGCGGCGAGCGACTGCTCCTCCTGCCGCCGCCGCCACCCCATAATCGCGGCGCGTGTTGCTGCTGCTGCAACGGAGGCGGCGGATGCAAAGATCGACGAGGCATCGTCGACGTCGTCGTCTCCTCCATCTCCTCTGGCGGGAGCTCCCCGAGCTCTCCGCTCTCGTGCGAGCCCGCTGGGGAGGCCGCCATGGCGGCTGGCTTCAGCTCGCTCCCAAGGCGAGATGAAAAAACCGGCTCTGAAAAAGAGCCCCCCCCGCCAGAGGAAGCTTCTTCTTTTTCTCTTACAAAGAAAATGTGTTTTTTTTTTTTTTTTTCTTCCGTTCCTCTCTCTTCTCGCTCACAATCTCGAATCCCTGCGATCGCTCTCAACGCTTCGCGAGCTCGCGCCCGCCGCTCTCGTCCTTGTCCCGTCGCGCCCTCGCGCTCGAGCTTGATCGACCGGTGCGCCGCCCCCGAGGAAGAACGAGCGCGCGCGAGTCTCGGCTACCTTCTTCCCGCTACCTGCTCCCCGCCCCCAAACAAATGCGGCGCTGCATTGCCCTCCTGCTGGCGGCCGCGTCGTTCGCGGTCGCCGTCGCGAGGGAGGGACCTGCCCGTATGGCGAACCGCCCGCCCGCGTCCAACGAGACTCTGGCCTCGATCGACGTGCGCTTCCTCGGGCGGTCGGTCAATGCGACGCCTGCGTTCACCGGGGCCGTCAACACTGCGCTTGCACTTTCGGTGGACTGGTTGAGTATGGAAGACCTGTGGCTCTCTCCGGAAATGCTCCTGGAGCCGTGCGTGGTGCACCCGCCGCCGTGCCAGAGGCTAACACTGCGGTACGACATCTCGCCAAAGCTCCCCCCGACCAAGACCGCGTTTGCACGCCTGATCGACGCAATTCATAACGGCGCAATCGGCATCACTCTGGCCAAGCTGGGCGCGCCGGTGGAAGGGGTCGACCTGCTGGCTCTGACGGTCAATGACACCGCCTTTGGCGACAGGGACCCGCCGCTGCCCCCAGAAGCCGGCGGGCCCTTGACCGTACGCTTCCAGCTGAAGATCATAGGCCCGGACGCGCTGCTGGGCGGTCAGGAAATGTTCCGCGTGCTGCTGTTGGGCATCGCGTCAGGTGCGATGGCTGTGTGTTTGTGTGTTTGTGTATGTGAGTGAGGGGGGCAGAGTGTTTTGGGAGGGCCAGGCCCCGGCCGCCGCGCGCCCCTCTTTCGCCCCCCGCCCGCTGACCTTCGCCGGCCCAGCCCCGCCCCCCCATCCCACCACCTGTTACAGAGTTGACCAGCGCCGGCGGGTACGTGTCCTTTTCCAACATGCGCATCGTCGATGTTGAGAAGAACGCGACTCCTGTCGCCGCGCCGCGTCCCGGGCGGCGGCGTCGACGGCTTCTCCTGGACAAGCTTGGCAGCCTCCCCTTCGTCGACGTGACGATAGAGGTGGCGCACCTGTCAGCGCCGGGCGTGCGCCGCTTGTACAACGATATCAGGTTGCTGTCGGAAACCAACGCGTTGACCACCATGCTCACGATCAAAGGGTACCGCATCGATTCGTGTGTTTTTGGAGGGTACCAAACGGTGAGGAAGAGGCCAAGGGACGGGGCGTGTTTTTTCCCGTTTTTTCCGTTTTTTACGGTGGCACACTCTCACCCCCCCCCCCTTCCATCCCCTTTTTCTGCCCGACAGCCCGATTGGTTCACTGTCAACGGCCGCCAATTTGCCGATGGCTATTCGCTGAGTGACCGTGCCACACTCGGAGACCTCGTTCCGCTCGCATTGACGATCACGCTGCCACTCCTGGCCGCAGTCGCCGCACTCAGCAGCTGCCTGTGGTGGTTTGCGCACCAGAAACGGCGCGGGCGCGACTTCTGGGGGCGGGCGACTCGCGTGGACTCGCTCGCTGCCGCCGTCGCGGCCGCGCGTAAGGGCGACGCCGCGTCCGCGTTCGCGCTGCTGCTGGACCCGATCAAGAGCGGCGGCGCCGGCAAAGGCGGCGCGGGCGGCGCCGCCAGAGGCTTCGACAGGCTTGCCAGCGACTGGAAGATCGACTCCGCCACGCTTGAGATCGCGCGCGACGAGTCCGGGGCCCCCGCGGTGCTGGGCGTGGGCGCGGCGAGCATCGTGTACCGGGGCGTGCTCAACGGCGTGCAAGACGTCGCGATCAAGCTGTTTACCAAGCCGCTCGACGACGCGCTTGTGGCGGACGGGGCGGACGACAGTGGCGGGAGCGGCAGGTCGCCGCGTCCGAGGGTCCCGGGCAGCTCCCTGCGGGGGCTGCTGGGGCGGTGGCGGCCGGGCGGGGGCGACGCCGCTGCCAGCGGCGCGCGCAAGCCGCCGAGGCGCCCCTCTGTCGAGCCCGACGACAGCGCGGCGACCCCCCCGCCCGCTTCCCAGCAGTCCCAGAAGTCGACTCCTCGGGTCGCGCGGCAGCTCGAGGAGCTCGCGAGGGAGGTCACGTTGATGCGCGCGTGCCGCGACAAAAACCTGGTGAGCTTCGTGGGCTTGTGCCTCTGCGAGGGCCATCCCGCCATCGTTTCCGAGCTGATGCTCAACGGCAACCTCTACAGAGCGCTGGCGGGTGACGCCGGGCGCCGGTTTGGGTGGGCCCGCGCGTTCGACCCCGTCGGCCGCCCGCTGCCCAACAGCGGCCTCTCCCGCCGCATCGCGCTCGACGTGGCGCGCGGCTTGACCTACCTTCACTCGCGCGGCGTCGTCCACATGGACCTCAAGTCGCCGAACGTGCTCCTGTCGCGTGCGTGGGAGGCGAAGATTGCGGACTATGGCGTCTCGCGTGTCCTCCGCGACCGCCACGTTTCCACCCTGCGCTCTGCCGTCGGTACCCTGTGCTGGGCCGCGCCCGAAGTTCTCCTGGGCCGACCCGTCAACGAGAAGGCGGACATCTACTCGTTCGGCGTCTTGCTGTGGGAGCTGAGCTCTGGCGAGCCGCCGAGCGGCCGGCACCTGCGTCCGCTGGAGGCCCCCGCCGAAGCCCCTCAAGTGGTCGTCGACACGATCGCGCGCTGCTTGATGGAGGACCCGAACGCGCGGCCCGCCGCGGCAGACCTGGTGGCCTTGTTCAAAAATATGGGCGAAGAAGGCTAAGGAGGAGATTTTGGAGGCGCTGGCAGTGCCGACAGTTTCAAGTTTTTTTTTCACATGGTTGTATCTGTAGTCTCGTTTCTTCGACGCTGTCGCCTCTAGAGACGATCCCGCGGACCCTCGCCTGACGACCGCGAGCACGGCGGCGCTGAGGACGGCCGCCGAGGCGGCGGCGCCGGCGACTTTGAAGCCGCCGCCGCTGTTTCTCGAACACTTCGCGTGGGAGCGCCACCGCGTCTGCGGCGACTCAGCCCAACCTCGACGGCGCCTCGTGCTCTCCCTCTCTGCTCTCTCTCTCGCTCCCGCTCCCGCGCTCTGTCTACATGACGCTGCAGCACCCGAGGCAACCAGCAATCTCGGCTGCAACGCCCATTTCCCTCGCGCTCTTCGCCTCGGCCATCGCAGCCCAGACTGCCTCGTCCTCTTCCTTTTCCCTCACGGCGTCGAACTCGGCGAACGTGCCCTTTGTCAACAACGCTTGCAGCCTCTTCCCGACCTCTCCCGCCCGGGGCCTCACAGCCGGCCTCGCGTCCCAGCACTCGGTCACCAACGTCCTCACCTCCTCGGGCCACGAGAGCGGAAGCGGAGGCCTGAACCCTCGCGCGACCCTGTGCGCGTAGAGCTCGGCGACGCGGCTCAGGTCGCCGGTCGCGCCCGAGAGCACGGCGGCGCCGATGGTCTTTCTCGATAAAAGCTCCCAGATGACGGTCCCCAGAGAGAACACGTCGGCCTGCTCGTTGTAGGGCAAGGACAGCGTGACTTCGGGGGCCATGTAGCTGCGATTTTATATGTTGGAGGGGTGAGAAAAAGGTGTGAGAAAGGAAGCAGGAAAAAAAGAGGGAAAAAAATGAAACAGAGAGTGAAAAAACTTAATTCCTCACAGGTAGCTCCCCGTCTTCCCCGTGAGGGCGTAGACCCTCCTGTTGGTTGCCCTGAGCAGATTCGAGACGGAAATGCGACGGTTGGCCAGAGGCGCGGGCTTTTCAGACGCCGTAGCTGCAGCGGCTGCGAGGGGCGTGGAGGACGAGGAGGTTGGCTTGGCCTCGCTGCTACTCGCTGTTCGCTCGGCCGCGCCGGCGCCCGTCCACTTCGACAGCGCCGTCTCGAGCTCGCTCGCGGCCCTGGCGACGCGGGGGTCGTTCATGCGCTGGCCCGCGTCGGCGCGGAGCATCTGGGCCTGCACCGCGGAGACGCGGCGGTCTCCCAGCTTGTCCTGTTGCTGAAGAGCTTGAGCTGCAGCAGCAGCCGTCGCCGTCGTCGCCGACGCTTCCTTTTCTTTCCCTGCGAGGACGGAAGCAAGGCTCGAGACGTACCGCGGCAGGGCCGACCTCCTCGTGGCGATGTCCGGGGAGACGAATGACACGGCGAGGCCGAAGTCCGCGAGCTTGGCTTCGGGCCTCGGCGTCGTTGCTTCCTTTCCCTTTTCGCCCTCCTCCTTCGGGGAAACGGCGGCGGCCTCTGCCTTGTTGCTCCCCGTCGCCGCCGCCTCCGCTGCTGCTCTCGCGGGGGGGTAGATCTTCCTCTCTTTCGCCCTGGGCGCCTCGGTCAGGAGCACGTTCTCGAGCTTCAGGTCCCGGTGGAGGATCACGGGATTGGCTCCTGTATTTTTGGGTTGTTGATTTTATGGAAGAGAGTGAAAGAGATGAAAAAAAAAGGCAAGTTTTTTTTTTCTCTCTCTCCTTTCTTTAAAACTCTCTTTTTCTCTCCCTCTCTCTCTCGAAAACTCAAGAAGACCCCTCCCCAACAAACTCACCGTGGAGGTACGCGAGCCCCTCGGCGATCTGCGAGCCCCATCTCGCGGCGTCCTCGTGCGTGTAGTGACACTGGATGGATCCCACGGGCGAATGCTGCTTCGAAGGAGATGGAGCAGAGCTCGAGGAGGGGGAGCTCGTCGAGGGATGCTGCTGCTGCTGCTGCGGCGGCGGCGCAGAAGTCAAGCTCGCCCTCTTCGCCTCCGTCTGCGCTGCCACGATCCTCTTGAGCGTGCCCCCACCGACGAAGGCCTGCACAATGTAGCAGTGTTCGTCTACCAGCGGTCCTCCTTTTTTTTGGGTGGGGTGGGGGAAGTTGTAAACGTTTTTTTTGGAAAGAGAGGGAGGATGAGGGTCGAGAAAGGTTGAGTTCGCCGCCGCCGCCAGAAGAACAAGCAGAGGAAGCAGGGGCTCCATCCTCCCCCCCCTTTGGCGTCAATCCCCCCCGAACCCCGAATCCAAAATCTCCCCTTTACCTCTGGTCGACTGGCTTGCCCCGACGCCGATGTACTTGGTGATGTACTTGTGGCTCAGGCCGCGGAGCACCCGCGCCTCGTGCGCGAGGTCGACGGCGTCGAGCGCCGACCCGCGACGGAGGCGCTTGACGGCGACCCTCGTGGGCAGCGTGCCGGCCGGGGAGCCGTGGGGGGTGTACTCCGCGACCTCGACTGTTTTTTTTTGAGCGTTATTCGGGTTTTTCGGGGGGAGGGAAAAAAAGGGTGAAGCATAGAGCAAGCAGGGGGGAGAGGGAGAGGGAGAGGAAGGGGAAGAAGGATAGGAAGGGGATCGAGGAAAAAAACGAAGACTGAATCCTCTCTCAAGACTGAATCCTCCATCGTCATCAAAACCCGCTGCTCACCCGTCGCGAACGACCCGGCCCCGATCCGCTTGAGGATCGTCAGGGAACTCTCCGGGATGAAGGCCTCGTCGCCCACGAGCTTCTGGAAGGCGTGGAGCTTCAGGGGCGGAGCCGAAGGCGCCGTCGCAGCCGGAGCCGGAGGTTGAGCATTGACGGCTGTAGCTTCGGGCGGTGCTGAAGATGATGCCGCTGCGTTGCCCGCTGGAGCCTGGGTCGCCAGCGGCCTGGTGTCCGAATGCTGCTTCCAGAGCGCCTCGTAGGCGTTCTTGGCCTGGGCGTACGCTGGAGGCTGCTGCTGCGAGGTAGGCTTCGGAGGAGCTGGAGCTCCTGCTCCGGCGACGACGACGGCATCTCCGGTCATCGCCTCTCCCTTTCCGTCGGCCTCTTCCGAGGGCATAGCAACCGTCTCTCCCGTTTTCGGGACGAAGAGCTCGTTGACGCTGACGAGGGCGTCGTGTGCGGCTTGAAGAGGCTCGCCGCGACGCCGAGAGAGAGAGACAGAGAGACAGAGAGGGAAGCCTTCACGTGCAGTAGAGGGATGCGGGGAAAATGTATCAGGGAAGGGAACACTTTTTTTTTGTTCCCGCTCGACAAGAATTCTCTTTCAGTTTCACTTTACTTCGCTTCTTTTTCCTCTCCCAGCAGCAAGACTGCCTCTCGCTTTTCCTTCTCGCAGCGTCCGCTCTCCTCTCGGAGCCTCTCTCTCAAGTGCAGCGTAGCATAAGTAGCACGCGAAAGCTTAGAAAGTGAGAGAGAGAAAAAGAGAGAGAGAGAGACCTCCTCCAATGTCGTCGTTGACCGACCTGCATGCGCCTCCCGCTTTCTCGGGCCCTTCTCCCGCCGCGGTCGCCCTGGGAGAGCGCGTGTTGGCGCAGTATAAGGCTCGACGGGCCACAGCTGCCTCTGCCGCAGCAGCAGCAGCCGGAGCGAGGTGAGAAGGAATGTTTTTTTTGGTCTGAGCGGCGGCATTGGCGGACGAGAAAAAAACTCGTTCTCAACGACTCTCTTCTCCTTCTCTTCCTCTTCCCCCTCCGCGACAACAGCTCCTCCTCCCTCTCCGCGCCCGTGACCCCCCGCGAAGGAGGAGGAGACGGAGCCGCACACGAACCCTTCCACTACAGCGCCTCTTCCGCCTTCCGCTATCACGGGGCCAAAGGGAAGCAGCAGCAGCAGCGGCAGCAGCAGGGGCGGGGGCGGGCCTCGGCCCCTTGCTCCCCCGTCAGGTTTTTCGCCGCCTCTTCCTGCTCGGCCACCCCGGCCCCGGCTCCAACGCCAAAGCTCTTCCTCGGGAAGATGCAGGCCGGCGCTGCAGCCGCCGCTGCTGCTGCTGCTGCTGCTGCTCCGCCGCCGCCGAGGAAAAATCCTCCCACCACTGCTCCTCCGAGGCTCGACCTCGTCCTCTTCTCCTCGGAGGAAAGGGACGAAGAAGAAAACAAACAGCAGCAGGAGCAGCTGCAGCAGCACCAGATCGTCATCGACGCCCTGACCTCGCACGCCTGCGCGCTGGCGGCCGACCGGGACTCGCTGGCGCGCGAGGCGCGGGAGACGAGGCGGCAGCTCTGCGCCATCGGGGCGAGGCTCGCGGCGATCGAGGTGGCGACGGGGGCGGCGGGCAGGACGAGGAGGGCAGCGGCTCACGCCGTTCCCGCTCCAGTCGCTGGAGGCGCCGTCCCTCGGCAGCAGCAGCAGCGGGGGCAGCCGCCGCCGCCGCCGCAGCAGCAGCAGCAGCAGGCGGCAGCGGGGAAGATGAGGGCGGCAGCAGCCCCTCCCCCTCGGTCAGCTGCCCCTCCTCCTCTGCAGAGGAGGACGAGCGCCCCCCCTCCTCCAGCGATCGCACCGGCGACAGCAGCAGCGGCTCCCTCCTCTTCCGCTTTTTCTCGTTCTTCTCTTCCGTCGGGCCCGCTCGACAGGGTGAGGGCGGTCGCGGCGGCACTCGGGTGCGGCGCCATGGCGGCGGCTCCTTCTCGCTCGTCGACCTCTCCAACCTCGGCGGCGGCGGCCTCTCGGCCGCCCAGCCCGTCGAGGATCCCGAGGATCCCGACAGCGGCTCCGGCCTCCTCTTCTTCTTCTTCTTCTTTCGAGAGGCCCCCCTCTCCGTCTCGGATTCCGAGGCCGCTGCTCGGGCCGACGGCAGCAGCCGCCTCGGCGCCCCCTGAGCGACGGCGGCAGCACCTCGCTCCCCCGTCGCCGTCGCTGCTGTGGCCGACTCAAAGCCGGCGGCAGCCGCCCAGGCCGCCGCTCTTCTCCTCTTCGTCTTCCCAGAACCAGAATCGCACATCGATGCTCTCTCAGAAAGCAACAGCAGCGGCGTCAGCTCCCCCCTCCGCACCGGAGCGGCGGCGGCAGAGGGAGTTTGGTGGTGTCCTCCAGCGGCAGCTCCCCTCGACGACGCCCTGCTCGACGACGCCGCTCCGCGCTGCGGCCGCGGCTGTGGCTGCAGCCGTCTCTTCTTCTTCTGCTGCTAATCGACCTGCTTCCCCGTCCCGCTCGGCGTTTGGGAGGTCTTTCCCTTCCTCTCCGGCGAGGCCTGCGAGGCTGGAGCATTGCGGTGGCAGCAGCAGCTGCAGCGGGTTGATATGAGGTTTTGGGTTTTTCTTTTGTAGAGGAGGCAGAGAAAAAAATGCAAGAGAAAAAAACACCGACTTGACCTCGACCCCCCCCAAAAAAGGTTTTTCCCCCCTCGACCTGTTCTTCACCGCAAGTCGGGAGTCTGGAATTTCTTGATTCTGTTTTCGTGCACGAAAACAGTTTTGGCAGACGGAACGCTTTTTCCCTCTCGCACTTTTTCTCCTCTGCTCTCTTTCTCGAGAGCCCCCTTTTTTTCAACACTCGGTCGAGCCCCGCGCTGGGCTCATCCCTCCCCTTCCTGACCCCCCCTCCCCCCTCTGGAGCTTCATACAGCGAGCCATGCGCTCTTCGTTCGCAGACAGGGTCGCGAGCATCGCGGTAAGTCGTTCCAAAGGCGGGAGAGAGAGAGAGATTCCGTCGAGAAAGAAGCAAAAAAAGAAACGCGAGCGAGAACGAAAGCGAGAAGAGGGCCGCCAGCAGCGGAAGGGAAGCAAGAGACGAAACCTCGTCTGCGCGATTGCGCTCTTTTGCGCTCGCTCTCCGCGCGCGCTCAACCTCCCTAGTCGTAGAGGACATTTGGTTCTTTCTTCTGGGGCGAAGAGCTGGTGAATCAAGACGACGCTCGAGTGTGCGCGGGGCCTGGAAGGGGCTCGCTTGAAATCCCTTTGCCGTCTCCCTTTTATTTTTTTCCCTTCTTCTTGTTCCTTGCTCTTTTTTGCTTCGCGTTTCGAAACCCTCCAGCGCCTCTTCTGTCCCTCGACCTTCGGGTTTTTTTCGGTAGTTGCATAGAACACGGTCTTGCGCTTGGTCCCATCGAAGCAGAAATACGAAAAGTCTGTACCTGCGGTACCGAGCCCGACGTTTCTCTCTCTCCCATGTGCTCAAAACGGAAGAAAAAAATTCAAACCATCTCCCTCCCTCTCAACAGAACGCCAACGATGAGCTCGCCACCGCAGCGCGCCGCGCCACGGCCGCCTGCGCCGCGCCCGCGCCGGCGCCCACCGCCTTTGGCTCGCAGGCGCCCAATTCCAAGTTCCTTAACGTGAGTTTGTGGAGAGCGTGGGAGGAAAAGCCTAATTGAGGCGCGCGGGGAGGGGTGGAAGCTCATCATCGTGTTTCCCTTTTCGCCATCTCTTCGTTTTTTCCGCCCGCTTTTTTTCACGAACTTTCCACCTCACCCCGCTCTGCCTCGTCACTCACTGCTTCCCCCTCAACCCAACCTGCCAACTCTCCCTCCCCTAGATCTTCGACTTCGAGACGCCCTCGGTCTTCCTCGGCGCGGACGGGCTCCTCGGAGACACCCTGGCCGGGATCGACGGCGGCGGAGAGACCTCCTGCCTGTGGAAGGCCTGCCCGACGGCCGACGACCTGGCTCTTGCTGTCAGGGGCCACGGCGGCGGCGAGGAGGCGGCGGCGGCAGAGCCCGGAGCGAGGGCCGCGGAGACGAACGACGACTCCGGCGCGTCCACGGACACCGCGGTCGGCGCCCCCCCCAGCTCGAGCAGCGGGTCCGGCTTCGGAGGAGGAGGGGCCGGCGGTTCCGGCAGCGGTTCCGGCAGCGGCAGCGGCAGCAACAACAGCGACAGGAACGACGACAACGCCACGACGACGACGACGAAGAAGAGGGCCGCTCCGGCGACGACGGCCAAGGCCCCGCGCTCGCCCACGTCCTCCGTGGCGAGGAACGAGAGGCGTAGGGAGCAGCGGAGGCAGCAGCAGCAGCAGTTGCAGCGCGCAGCCTCCGCCGCCGCCGCCGCTTTGGGCGCCGCCGCCGTTGCCTCGGGCGCTGCTCCCGTCGCTGGAGCCGCCGCCGATGCCCCCGCCGCCGCAGTCCTAAGCGCGAAGGAGGCGATCGCCGCCGCCGCCGCTGCTGCCACGGCCGCAGCAGAGGCGCTGATCCAGCAGCAGCAGCGGAAGCAGCAGGGAGTCGCCACCCCGGCCCCCGCCGCCGCCGCCGCCGCCGCCAAAGACGCCGTCGGCGCTCCCCCGGCCCCAACTGCCGTCTCGGCCCCGCCGGCCTCGCTCTCCCCGATCCGCGCCAAGCGCACCGCGCTTCCGCGCAAGAAGAGGGCGCAGCTGTCCCTGAACGTCGAGGACAAGGGCAGCAACGCCTCGAGCAGAGCCGCCGACGACAGCGGTGGCGGGGGCGGCGGCACTCCCAAGGCCGCGTCGTCGCCGCGCGCGGGAGGGAAGAGGGCGTCCCCCTCCGGGAAGTCGTCCCTCGAGGACGCCGCCGCAGCAACGGCGGCTGCAGGGAGCCCCAAGAAGCGCAAGACCGCGGCGGCCAAGAAGGAGCAGCAGGAAGCAGCAGCCCAACAGCAGCAGCAGGAAGCAGCAGCCCAACAGCAGCAGCAGCAGCAGCTCTTTCCTCCGTCGGCCTCGGACGAGACAGCCCTCGCCTCTGCTCCCGCCGCAGGCTCTCCGGCGGCGAAAAAGCCTCGGCGCAGCGGCGGCGGCGGCGGCGGCGGCGCCCCGCTGCAGCGGAGCTCCCCTCCTCTCCGCTGCTCGTCTTCCCCGCGCTTCCCTGCCATCCAGGCAAGGCTGATGCACCCCTCGGCGGTGCTGCTGTCGATGGGCGACGCCGAGGAGTCGTGCAGGCGCGCGGTGTTTGGCGGGGAGAGAGAGAGCGGAGGAGAGGACGGCGGCGGCGCCGACGGCGACGGCGGCGGCTGCGGCAACGGCGGCGGCGGCAACACGAGCAGCAGGAGCAACTCCGACAGCGGCGTCAGCGACGCCTCGGCGCTCGAGGCGATGACCGGCGTCGTCAACGAGGACGGCGTGACGCTGCTGGCGGCCAGGGCGGTCGCCCCCGAGGCCGAGCTCGAGGGGAGGTGAGTTTCATTTTTTTTTTCGCTTTTCGTTTTTTTTTGCTTTCAAAAAAAAAGAAAAGGGAAAAAACTCACTTTTCCCCCCCTCAAAAAAAAAAAAACTCAAGGTCCCGCGCCGAGCGCGTCGCCCGCTTCCGCGAGAAGCGCGCCCGGAGGTCCTTCACCAAGACCATCCGCTACGAGTCTCGGAGGGCCTATGCCGACGTGCGGCCAAGGTTCAAGGGGCGGTTCGCCTCGAAAGAAGAGGTCCTCGAGATGAAGGCTGCCGCTGCCGCCGCGGCCGCCGCCGCTCCTGCTCCTGCTTCCGACGCTACTGCTGCCGCCGCCGCTGAGGCTGTCGCTACCGCCGAGGCTGCTGCTCCTGCCCCTCTTGCCCTTGCTTCTTCTTTCCTCGCTCCTGCTGCCGTCGTCCCGAGCGCCTCCACCTGCGACGTGGTCGCGGCATTCGAGCTTTGCGCGGAGTGAGAAAAGAAAGAAAGAGAGAAAGACTTTTCCCCAACGACAACTAGAACAAAAAAGTGACAGCCCAGCCCCAAAACAAAACTTTTTTCAATCCATTCATTGAAACAAAGCCCCACCAAACCGCAACGCAGAATGGGGAGCTCGCCTCCTCGTTTTCGTTTGGCGCTGTTCCTATGCTTGCGCGCAAAACATCACCACCACCACCCCACACCAGATTATTTTTGATTCGTCCCCCTATTCATCCGATTTTTAACCTCAAAATTCTTTCGACAGCCACGCACCATTTACATAAGAAATCTTTTTTGCCTTGACACATTTGACGCACACAACAACAGCAACACAATAACATTTGATTTGAAACATTGAGGAGGTGGAGAGACTAAGCGACGGGGGATATGGCGCGCGTTTGGCGCGGGGTTTAAGAAACGGCGGCGAGGAGGGGAGAGAGAGGGGCGAGAGAGAGCGCTCTGAGGAATCAAAAAACCCTCGCGCAACTCGCCCTTTCTTTCGTTTCCACGCCCCCCTTTTTTTGAATCACTTTTCTTTTTCTGCGCAGTCGTTCCCTTCCTTTTTTCTCTCAAACATTTTTCCAAACAATTCGCCGCAGGGCAACGACGGGAGCGCGAGGGGGAACAAAGAAAAACAGCGGGCCAACAAAACAACTTTTTTCCGGGGGGGGGGGGAGGCGGGAGGGGGGGGACAATACTCAGAACGAATTCTTTTTGGGATCTTCCTCATTTCCCTCCCTGCCATCTTCCTCACTCCCCTTACCTCACCTCAACAACAACTCGGGCCATCAAAACAATTGTAACATCTTGAAATCGACCAAACACTTCGGCTCGGGAAGCGGCCCCGAGAACCCTAAAAAGATAGGCTGTTTCTTCTCTCTTCCTCTTTCTCTCCCTTTCTGATCTTCGGAATGCACGCAACAGCATCACTTCGTTTTACATACAGGGAGGTCTCGAGAAAAAATGAGAACTACAGAAGAAAAAGAAGAGCGACAAATGGCTTTCCTTGAAAATGAAGAAGCGAGATTTCTTCTTCTCCGCAGCGAGAGAAAGAAAAGAAAACAATTCCGAAAACATCAGAGAGAGAGAGAGCTCCGTTTCGATCACGGACCACCGCTCGAGCACGGCGACGAGAGCCTCGCCGCGGCCTCGACAACGTCAGCTGCTGCTGCTGCAGCAGCGGCGGCAGCAGAAGCGGCAGCCGAGGAAGCGGCAGCGCTCCTCGGGGCTGCCGCCGCCACCACTGTCGTCCTCCTGGTGCCGAGGAGGCTTTGCCCTCCTCCTGCTCCTCCTCCGGAAACCAGCAGATTTCCGCCTTCGTCGCCGTCCGCGATCTTGCAGCTCGCAAAGGGGCTCATAGGCGGGGCAGGGTGGCCGTGCGGAGAATCCGCCGCCGCCGCAGCTGCGGAGGAGGAGGACGCGCCGCGGCTCTGCTCGCCCGTTGCGCTAAAGGGCGAGACGGGGAGCAGCGCCGCTCCCGGCCGCTGGCGCGGCGCGGGAGGAGGAGGAGCAGCGGCAGCAGCAGTTTCCTCTCCTGCTGCTGCTGCTGCCGCCGCTTGTCCAAACACAGAGGGGGGCAGCGCGACCGTCGGCCTCCTCCTCGCCGCGCTCTTCGCCGCGGCGATCCCGGCCGGCGTCACCGCCGCAGCCGCCACCGCCGCGCGCGCTGCGTCCCTAGCGCCGCTCGAGGCCATCCTGCTCAGCAGCCCGGCGGCCTCCTCCGAGGCCAGCATCGAGGGCGTCGCCTCGGCCAGCCCCAGCGCCGCGGACTCCTCGTGGACCGCCCTGGACATGCGGGAGAGCTTGGCGTGGAGCGCCGCCGCAGCTGCCTCTGCGCTCGCTCCGCTTTCCTTGCCGTCCCCGCTCCCCCCCTGAGGACTATGAGGGGGGGGCGACGGCGGCGGAGGAGGGGGCACCAGAGACGGCAGCGATCCCATCGCCCTCCGCGAACAGGCCTCGGCGTCCCCCTCGTCGAGTGGGGCCAGGAGCTTCTCGTCGCTGCCGCCGTCGTCGTCGGCGTCCTTCGCGGGCGGCAGCACCAGAGAGGGAAGCGCCGACGAAATCACCACGGCCTTTCTCGCCCTCTCCTGCTCCTTCTCCTTTCCGCCGCTCTGCAGCCCCGCTGCGGCCCCGCCAAACTCGGCCAAGGGCCACTCTTTTTCTCTCCGGGAAGGAGAGGAAGAAGAGGGAGAAGGCGCGGGGCGAGACTTTGGAGGCAGAAGAGGCGCCGACGCTTGTTGCCTCTCGAGCCCAGAGCGAACCCTGTCCGAGGGGAGGGCCGCGGCGCTCCGCTTCCTCGTTGAGGCCGGGGAGGAAAGGGCAGGACCAGAAGCAGAAGCAGGCGCAGAGGCAGAATCGGAGGCGGAAGAGAGCGGCATCGTCTCGTGGAACCGAGCCAAATCGACGACGAGCGAGCGGCGCCTCCTTCCCTCTCCTCCTCCTCCACGTCCTCCTCCGACCCACTTCCAAAAGAGCCCTCTCCACCCTCGGTCGTGCTCCTCCTCGACCACGCGCAGCACCTCGGCGAACCGCGCGCCCCAGACGACGTCCCTCGGCAGGGAGTAGACGTGCCTCGCGAGCAGCGGCGCCCTGGTGTCGGCGTCGACCGCCGAGACCGTCACCGCGATGAAGCGCGGCCGCGAGCGCAGGTCGGCCCTCCGGACGCCGTGCAGCGGCGACCGGCTCCCGACCCTGTGCGCCAGCGTCTCGACCGGTCGCAGCTCCGCGAGCGGGGGGCCCGCCAGGACCAGCTCCCGCTCGGACCAGAGCGAGGCCTCGCCCTCCGCCGTCGGCGGCGCGCGCGAGACGAGCCTCGCCCGCACCTCGGGCTGCGCCGAGAAGGCCCCGCGCGTCGAGCAGACGCGGAAGACCAGGTGCGGCTCGCCGTCCCTGGCCGTGAGGAGCACCACCCGCGAGAAGAGCAGGCGCGCCCGCGGGAGCTGCGCCCTCGCGACGAGCGCGCCCAGGGTCAGTGAGGCCAGCAGGATGCCGCAGAGCTGCTCGAGCGTGGCAATGACCAGCGCGGGGCGCGAGACGGGCAGCAGGGAGCCGCAGCCCCCGGAGACGAGGTTGGCGACGCTGAACCAGAGGAGGGCCTCCGGGGAGGTCGGGGAGGAGGCCCCGCCCGGCAGGGGCGCGCCGGCGGAGTCGAGGAAGGGGCGGCTGCGGCGCGGGGCGCTCGCCGACGAGCCCGAGGCGCCGCCGCCCGAGGGGGGGGCGTCCGTCCCCCGCGCGAGCAGCGCCAGCGCCGCGGCGAAGAGCAGCGCGACCGCTGCGTAGGTTCCCAGGATCGCAGCGACGAGCCTCGGGAAGGGCGAGGTCAGCGACCAGTGCTGCCAGTCGTCGGCGAGCGTGGCCGCGTCCGGGACGGCGAGCAGAGATGGGGTTGACGGCGAGGCCGAGGCCGAGGTCGACGGCGGCGGCGGCGACGGGGAGGCAAAGAAGAGGCGAGCGAAGATGCTCCTGTCGCTGCCGCCTCTACTACTGCTGTCGACCACTTTCCATTTGCCCGGCCTGTATTCGTCTGCCTCGGCCGCGTCGTGGGACACCAGGGAGCCCGAGGGCAAAGAAGGAGAAGAACGAGAAGAGGGAGATGCGGCGTCGACTTCAACGGCGTCAGCATTCGCCCTCGTCGAGGCGAGCTCCAGGGACGAGGCGCCGACGAGGGCGCCTCCCGTTCCCATCGAGAGGTTCTTTCGGAAGAGCTGGCTTACAGCGCGGAGAAAGAGGCTCCACGCCGCGCAGCAGGCGACGCGAATGCGCCTCGAAAAGAGAAAGAAAGAAGAGAGGAACGGAGCGAAAATGAAAAAAAAAATGGGCTTGCTGAGTGTCGTCTTGCGGCCTTTATTCTTCGACTGAGAAAAACTCGAGAGCAGCAACAGGCGACTTTTCTCCGTGGCTTTTCTCGGCTCGTCGTAGCTTTTAAGTTTAACAGAAATGGCTTTCAAGGTATGGTACTGCTCTCCTCTATAGAAAATAAAAGAAAGACGAGAGACGAGGTCGAGAGGAAGAGACAGAGAGCACGCTTCGGCGTGCACCGATTGATCAGACGCCCCCCCACCCCCCCACCCCTTTCAGCGAACCTCGACCTCGAACCCCCTTCCCATTCGGGCCCCCGCCGCCCTCGTCCTCTCCCCGTCGCTCTCCCTCAAAGTGAACGGTAAAAGAAAAAAGAAAACAAAAAAAACAAAAAAAAACAGGTCTACCAGTTCCCGGTGCACCTCCCGGCGGCCAAGCGAGGCTGCCACCTCGTCACGCGCTACGTCGTCGACGCGGGAGGCGCCCAGCTTCGGGCCTTCCGCGCCGGCACCGCCCACATCTTCATCAGGCACACGAGTGCCGCTCTGACCGTCAACGAGAACGCGGATCCGGACGTGAGAGCAGACATGGAAACTTTCTTGAATTTAGTAGTGCCCGAAGGAAAGAACGCGCCTTGGATCCACACCGACGAGGGCTACGACGACATGCCGGCGCACTGCAAGGCGTGTCTGCTGGGGTCTTCCGTCACTTTGCCAGTGACGAACGGGAAGCTGGCGCTGGGGACTTGGCAGGGTGAGTTGTGTGCTTTGAATTTCACTACTTTTTTTCGGGGTCCTTTGAGGTGTTTTTTTTCGACGGGAAAAAGAAGCTTAACATTTGTTTTGAAAAACACACGCACAGGCATCTAC
>Ga0315274_10005963_pt1 | contig 17818 bp, 19 predicted proteins | sample YL17G02_20_MG_FD_203700 | JGI IMG/M metagenome (GOLD analysis project Ga0315274, IMG submission 203700) | Sediment microbial communities from Yellowstone Lake, YNP, Wyoming, USA - YL17G02_20 | ecosystem: Environmental > Aquatic > Freshwater > Lake > Sediment | place: USA: Wyoming | collected...
ACGGGGCTGTGCTCGACTCATGCTGCTCAACGGCCGGCATCGAGATGCCTATGGGCGGGAATTCTACAAAAAGTGTGGCTGGACTGAGCGGCCGGAGATGGCCAATTTCGTGTATTACCTTTAATACCAAAGCGCAATCCAAAGAATCTCAATACCCCCCATCCCCCCTGCATCTTCAGGGGGGCTAGCGCATGCGGGGCGGCATGGGCATACGTGCCAAGAACAATCAATTGGAGGGTGTCGGGTCACTTCGACGCGACCTTCACAACGTGAAGCCTCGCGCCGCAGTCGCAGCCGCTCCACATTCGAGAGCGGCTGCAGAGCGGCAGCGCGGTTGTCCACGCACCGGTGTTGACATCTGCCATGCGCGGCTTATTATGAGAGGTATATGTTCTCTGCACCAATGAAGACCTTGCCCGTTCACCGTATGGGCACGGAGTCTGCCCGCATCACATCATGCACTCCATCGAGCAATTTTCTGTCTTTTTGATTTGTTGACATGAGATAATCTTTGTCTAAATTGTAGCATAGCTGAAAATAACAGACCAAGGCAAATTTGCCTGTAAATTATGTCCAATATAATATTATCAAGGCAAATTCACCAGTGATAAATGGTTAGGAATTGACCTTTAAATTTATGAAGGTAAAATTTCTTGTCCAGCATATTGAAGTCGAAGACTCTTTAGCCATCTCATGTTTATCTCTTGGGATTTTTTTATCTGGTTTCGTTAGCAAGAATGAAGCGACAACTAAGATAAGAAATGTCTTGCAGAAATATTTAGATACAGCGGGAACTGAATATATCAAAAGTTTCATGGTAAGTACTGCATCAGTGAATTGTCCTGAAGGATATGTAAAGCTTCCAGTAGACCTTTGGTACTGTAAGGTAAGTAACACATTATGTAACCTACAGGCACAGTTACTAATAAACGATGAAGCTTCATTCCTGAGCAAATGTAGCGCGCCTCCTAGAAAAAAGACAGAAATATTAAAAGCTGTTAAAGGAGGCCAATACCAGGGTTTTCATCACGTTCCAGGAAGATATCTCTGCCCTACATGCAAATCAGATGGTCCATATAAATACCACTATCCATTTGAATTAACACACATGGATCAACTATTTGGTGTTGGAGATAAAAAGGAATTTAAGCAACTTCACTTGGAGGCACATCGTCTTGGTTTACCCAGTTCAGCTATCGCATGTGCACTTTGTCCAGCATGCGGTTTGCACATAGTTAGAGAACTAGATAAAGAAATAGCGGATCAATTGGAAATCATCGAAATGGATTTCTTTCCAAGATGAACATTATATTTGTATCTATGCTAACCCAGCACATCCAGGCGGACGGCTGCCGCCCGCGCAGCTGATGCGCATCGTTGAGGCAGATAGAGGCTCTATGTATGCAGGATGATCCTGATATTGCTCAACTCGACGCCCACCTAAGCTTTGACCTTCGAAGTTGGCTGCTATTCTATCCAGATAAACCGCTTTCGGCAGAACTCTTATGTCATTTCCTGACAAGCTCTCGCATGATTATCAACCCTGAGGTTTTATACCCCCCCGACATTGAGAAGGGCAAGTGGGCTTCCGAGTACAAGAGATTGATAGACCTCGATAAGTTAGGCGAGACCGACGTAAATTTAGATCGAGATGCTTTCTTATTTGCCTATTATGACAATCTTAAAGACTTAAGAATGGACGATTTTCTTTCTCTTGTGTACTGCTGGCACAGTGATATTCCTTTTCGATGTTCAAGTTACAGAATAGACCATCTCAAGATTGTCTCTGATGCGTTAATCAGGTATGTCGGAGTGGATCAAGAAAATACCACGTTTAAAAACAAGTCAATGTATATATCTGAACAAACTGTCGTCCAGACACTGATTAATGTGCAAATCCCTGCTCTCCGGGTTCGTTCTGACAAAATGGCCGAAGATAAACTCAGATCTGATTTACGAGGTGTCTATGAAAAGCTTTGTGCCAGCAGATTTATTACTTTCAGCTTCGAAGATTTTATCGCGGCCAATCGGCCTGTTGATGATTGGATCTACGTTTCACCCCCAGAGTTAATCGATTTGTTATCAGAAGTAAGCTCTCTCTCCCAACTTCGCGAGAGGGTCCGTTCGTACGTTGAAGCAGACTATTCTAGTGCAGAGATTACACAAGAAGTTGCTGCCGAGAGAGATAAAGTCGACGACCAGATCAAGATCGCAGATTTTGTAATTGGCTCAGTAAACCTTGTCCTAAAGTATGCCCTTGGTAAAGGTTCTGTCGACTTGCTCAAGTGGCCTATCAATCGTTGGCTCAAGTCGCGATCATCGTGGCTTTTTGCAATGAGGAACTTCAATAAGCTTATCGCATCTCATAACAATGCCTAACCCGCAAATCCACCGGACGGCTTTCAGCCGCCGGTGATCGGCACGTTATGCTCTATCTTTAAATTAAGGAGATAACTTATGGTATCATTTATCGAGTTCATTGTTGGCCTTACTACTACAATAATCCTTGGCTTTCTCGTGAAACCAATATTAGAAAATTTTATTCCAAAACCTGTTAAACCTAAAGGATTAGATGATCTAATTTGGGACTCACTTTCCGAGCGTATTGAGGGCGGAAATGTAGTTGGATTTTTTGAGCGCGTACTGTTTCTAATAGCTTTCTGGTTATCTCAACTCCCGATTATTGCGGTTTGGTTAGGATTCAAGATAGCATCGAAGTGGGAGGTATGGAAAAATATCATTAAACTTCCTGATAACTTGGATGACATTCCACCACTTTTATTGTTCGATGCTCGTAAAAGACTTGGAAATTCGCTATTTACTCGATTCATTGTAGGGACATTACTCAATGTGCTTATTGGAGCAATGGCGGCATATATTGGTTTGCACTTTTTTGATTTGACAGCATTTTTCTGTACTATCAGATTATAATGTGATCGAACGGGGAGATAGGTAACAGAATATTCTGGGTACATGGGTAACACTTATGCATAGTTTCATAGACACAGGAGGGGGTGTCTATGGGCTGGAAAGGGGTTACCATCATGGACCAGAGAGTACGATTCATAGCCGAGTATTTAAGGGGCTACTTTCCTTTCAAGGAGCTTTGTCTTCAATTTGGTATTAGCAGGAAGACCGGCTACAAGTGGGTTGACCGCTATGAGCAGGCAGGACCTGAGGGGCTGGTGGACAGATCCAGGAGACCTCATACCTGTCCCCATGTAACTGATGAGGCAATCATTGAAGCCCTTTTACGGGCACGAGAGAAACACCCAACGTGGGGACCAAAGAAGCTCCTCGAGATCCTTACTCCTCAGTTTTCAGATCTGCCTGCCATATCGACCGCAGCCGATATCCTTAAACGAAAAGGGCTTATCGATGGTAGGAGGAGAAGATTCCGCAGGAAGCATCCAGGCTGTCCAAAGACTATTGCACAAGAGCCCAACGACATATGGACTGCCGATTACAAAGGGCACTTCAAGCTGAGAAACGGTCTCTACTGTTATCCCTTAACCGTCTGCGACATGAAAACCCGTTATCTCCTCGGTTGCCATGCCCATGGTGCCATTTCTCTCAAAGATACAAAAGCTCACTTTACCAGGTTTTTTGAAGAATATGGCCTTCCTCAGAGAATACGCACCGACAATGGCGTACCCTTTGCCTCCAATGCCCTAGCCCGATTATCGACGCTGTCTGTCTGGTGGATCAAGCTGGGTATATATCCCGAGCAGATAGAGCCAGGCAAGCCGCAGCAGAACGGAAAACATGAGAGAATGCATCGTACACTGAAAAAGGAAGCAATCATCCCTCCGGAAAAGAACCTGAAAGACCAGCAAGAGCGCTTCGATGTATTCCGCAAAGAATACAATATCACGAGTCTCTCGGCCAAAAGACCCCGTCTTCATTTTATGTTCCTTCTGAAAGAAGGATGCCCAAGAGACTCAATCACTACGATTATCCTTACCATTTCGAAGTACGACGGGTATCAAGGAATTCCGGTATACGGTGGAAGGCACGCTGGGTACAGGTAAGCGTCACCCTTGCGGAAGAATACATTGGCTTCGATGGTATACACAACGTATATTTCTGTGAATTGCTCATTGGAAGGTTCGTCGAAAGAACCATGAAGATTGAGGATGTGATCAAGCGGGTACCCATACGACAGACCATCGTCGAATGCGGAAATCCCAAAACACGAAGAAAAGTGTCACCTCTGTACCTGGAATAAAATGTTACCCATGTACCCGGATCATACCTGCGTATCGCCTAACAAGGCGCTCCAGCCGACCGCGCTCGCGCGCGGCGGCTGAGCTTAAGTGTTAGACCATAGAAGAGATAAGAAATGAAAAGCGCAATCACAGGTCTCGCCATAGCGATAGTGGCGGGTATAGTCATTTTAGCGGTTGAATACGGGTATTTCAATCCTAGACCATCGAGCCCATCGGCGCCCATTGCTATTCCACCCCAACTACCTCACGAACAAGGCACCAATCAGCGGCGAGACGTAGCTGAAAAAGCATTACCTAGTGAGAAAGATCGGTCTCTCATTTCTGGTACAAGATTACTTACTTTAGTTAAACCAGCCTATAAGGCAGACCGACTATCTTTAATAAAGAAAATGGCACCCAGACTGTCTGTGCTTTCGGGTATTGAGTTGAAGGAAGCCCTAGACTTGCTTTACGCGAACCAAAGAGTGAGTGGGCTTGAAATTCTGCTGCCTTATACTCGCAAGCCCCTTACTGACGAGGAAGTTAAGGCAGTCATTGCACTATTTTATTCGTCTGAGGTCCCAAGGGCAGTATCACTGCTGACTAGCAGCAGGGAGATTGACGTCACCAATTAAGGGGCCGTTGACATGGTTATGAGTTCAAAAAGATAAATAGGTCTAACCTGGGCATTCACCGGATCGCGTACCGCTCCCGGTGATGCCCGGCGTTAGCTCTAGAACCACAATGGACTAAAACGGAAGGAGATTAACTGTGATCCCAAGTTTGAGTTCGTTCTTTCCGGTAAACACATTCCCGTTAAAGATAATAGCTGACCGCTACTTGATAGAATCAATTCTGATTGATGACAAGCTAATTCCACGGCATTTACAACTGGCCCCCACGAATCGATGCAATCTTCAATGCTCGTTCTGCTCCTGTCGAAGCATAGACCGAAGCGAGGAACTCACTCACCGCCAGCTCCGCGAAATTGTGGAAGTCGCAAGGCGCCTGGGAGTGCGTGGTATTACTCTAACAGGTGGGGGCGAGCCCACTTTGCATCCCAACATTTGTGATCTTATCTATGACATCGCCTTTACCGGAATGAGCATTGGCATTGTCTCAAACGGCCTCAATTGGGTATCTATACCTCGGTCGGTCCTTCAGAAAGTGACATGGGCGAGAACATCTTTCAGCGATAGCCGAACCTTCGACAAGTTGTTTTTGCAAAACATGGACCATTTGCTTGGCGCAGAAATTGATATGGGTTTTTCGTACGTCCTGACCAAGACGCCCAGTATTCATAATCTCGCCAAGATCATCGACTACGCGAACTCGGCGCACTTTCAGTATATTCGTATCGTGGACGATCTAATGAATATGGATTCGGACGTCAGTAACGCAAGAAGTTTGATTCGGTCGCTAGGCATCGATGATCGTCTAGTGGCATACCAAGATAGGCACAACGTTTCGCGGCAGGGCGCAACAGAGTGCTACATTAGCCTTGTGAAGCCCTTTATCTACCCGGACGGTTGGGTGTACCCGTGCTGCGCAACTAACATAAGTATCAGAGGACAAGAGGGCACTCTTCCTAAGCAGGCAAGAATGGGTCCTTACACAGCACTCCCACAATTGATAGAGAGACAACAATGGTTCAATGGAGCTCTTTGTGGTAGATGCGACTACTGGATGTACAACGAATGCCTAGCGTTGATAAAGGAGTGCCGCACGGTGAAGCACAAGGATTTCATTTGATTGCACCTAGTCCACGGCTATGTTAGTTCATCATGTGGTACCATATTTGGAAACAGGCGGCGTGCAGAATCTACTATTGGAGCTCTGCCCCCGCCTATCGAAGCTTGATTGCGAGACGCAAATCGTATGTACTGTCAGCCCAGGTCCCCTCTACCGTCATGCCGAATTATCCGGAATTCAGGTCTTCTCCGTGAACGACGCAAGACCGAAGGATCGCGGGCTGTCGTGGATACAACCGAAAGTGGTGCTGCGTCTCGCGAGGCACTTTCGCCATCATAGACCAGATATTGTTCAGACTCATCTGTTCCCAGCTGCTGTAGTGGGGAGGATCGCCGCGCGGATAGCTAAGACCCCCGTGATCATTGACACCATGCATAGTACGTATTCATGGAAAGACAGGAAGTTTGGCGTCCTCCTACTTGACCGGTTTTTGGCCGCGCGTACCGACAAAATATTATGTAACTCTAAGTCGGTAGAGTTGTTTACTCAAATGCAATTGCGTTTGCCAGCACACAAAATGGAGACACTACATCTTGGTATAGATACGAGGAAGTTTAGGCCGCTCCCCCGCGAGGAGATCCACGCGTTCAAGGGACATCTAGGATTCAGCGACCACGACATCGTACTTGGTTGCGCGGCCAGATTGGTTCCACACAAGAGAATCATGGATGCGATTTCTGTATTGACAGTATTGGGCCAAAAATATAGCAAACTCCGCCTACTGGTGGTCGGCGATGGTCCTATGAGAAACGATCTCGAGCAGGAAACAAGGAGACATGCAGTTTCGCGTCGAGTCTCTTTTGTCGGGGAGCAGCAGGGAATGTGCTCGTTCTATAACGCCATGGACGTATTCCTTCAAACGTCGGAGCGAGAGGGCTTCGGCCTTGCAATGGTTGAAGCCATGGCTTGTGGAGTGCCGGTGGTCGCTGCCAATGTGGGTGCAATTCCTGAAATAGTAGGGGAAGCAGGTTGCGGAATTCTTTTTCCTGTTGGCTCTATAGAGGCAATTGCCGGGGCAGTCGAGTCCTTATTGGATAGCGTTGAGCTCCGCAGGACCATAATCGCCAAGGCGTTGGCGTCTGTTAGTGAGCGGTTTGATATAGAAGTGATGACGAAGAAGTTAATGACTTTCTACAGAGACTTGTGTAATCGCAAAATGGGAAGGAACCGCTAGCTAGCACCTGTGGGGAACTGGCGCGTGGCTAGAGTGCTCTGCTTCGCAGCCTTTGCTTCAGTTGTACCAGCCCCCGAGGCTGCCGTTAGCCAAATACAATGAGAACGCAGGGGACATGTCATGTTAAGTGGACGGTCTTCCATACTATTTTGTTTGCTTCGTCAATTCTGATTGGAGGGCTTCTTGGTGGCCAGCTTCCCCGTGTCAGGGGGCAGGAAGTAGAATATGTAATCTTTGATTATTTATCCTACTTGGTAAGATCAGGATCGCATTCATCTGCAAGGAATTAGCAGAAGCGCGCTAACAACCGCGTCAACTCGGACTGGCGCCAAGACCCGCGCCAGCCGTTTACGCGGAACGTTAGGCAGCGTCGAAGAGAGGTAACAATATAATGGACGCACTCAAGGCCATTCCCCAAGCGTTTTTCGATTTTATCGCCAGGGTCGTCCCAGGAGCCGTCCTCCTCGCCGCTGTAGAGGTCCTCTGTCCCGGCACTTGGGCCGCTGGAATCTGGGGACAAGGAATCTGGGGACACCAAGATTAAAGGTGTCAGGCCTCGGCAATTGATAAATCATCCAGTAAAGGCGTAGTGCATTGTCAATTGCCGAGACCAGGCAACATAAAAGTGTGGCGTGTTATCTGGAAATAAAACCCGAATGAGGGTTTATTTGGAAACCATATAAACAGAAGTTAGATGGCTCATTCCACAAGAACCCAGCGAGACGACTTTAGCAATGACACGAAGGATACGTTAGCTAAGCGTGTCGCCATGCGCTGTTCAAATCCGAGTTGCCGGAAACCGACTAGCGGACCACGAGAAGATCCCACGAAGGCTGTCAATATTGGCGTCGCTGCACACATTGCTGCGGCATCTCCTGGCGGTCCCCGCTACGATGAAACCATGACGCACCTTGAACGTGGCTCGATTGAGAACGGGATTTGGCTCTGCCAAAACTGCGCCAAACTCGTCGACAACGATACGTGGCGATACTCGGCTCGCGCACTTCGGCGTTGGAAGCATCTCGCAGAACGAAGCGTTCAGCTCCAACTCGAATCCTCCGCAAAACCAGTGACCACTATTGCTTCCGTCAACGAGTTAATTGCACTCGTGGAAATCCGGGCCGGCACAATAATCAAGGAAATGGATGAACGTAAGACAGACGCGATTCGCGAGTTTGAAAAGGAACTTGCCCAAAAACAGAGTTCACACTCCAATAATCCCAGGGAACCGTCTGAGTCCTCTTTCTCGTTCATACTGGACGTGATTGATCCCTGGCACTCAATTGAGTCTGCAGAAGAGCTTTCTTTGCAGCTCGCCGCGCTTCGGCAATCCTTTGTCGAATTGCATAAACTCCACAAATACGAACTCTGCAACGGTCGTTACGCAGCCGCCCATGAGGTAGTCGGCGAAATTCATCGTATCATCGACAAGTTCTGGCATCTTACGTCGCCGGCACGACGTGATTTTGTCATCATGTCATCTTTGTGCTCATATTGTGGCTTACGCTGGTATTCCAGTGAAATCGATAATACGATTAGCAACCAGTGCATGTATCCTGGATTGCTGCCAAAGGGAATGGCTGCACGACTGCCCAAGAAACTTGAGGAATACAACCTGTTCGAAGCCGATGAGCCATGTAACAGGGATAAGGCATCGAAATGGATTCGGTAACGATCTATGTACAATTGACGGCCATCTAACCAAGCGATGAATCCGACAACCATACGGTGCATGGCCTCGGCAATTGACAAATCATCCAGTAAAGGCGTAGTGAATTGTCAATTGTCGAGACTAGGCACCGAAAAGATGTGGCGTGTTATCTGGAAATAAAACCCGAAAGCGGGTTTATCTGGAAACCATATAAACAGAAGGCAGCGGCCAATCGAGACTGGCATCGCTAACCAGTTCATCCAGGCGGACGAGGCAGCGCCGTGCCGCTGAGTTTTGTTGTTAGGCCGATATGTACTTAGAGACGACAAGATTGATGTCTGTAGATCCTGTTCTCCTTATTTATCTTAGCTCTTTCCTCGCATTAGTGCTGCTGCTTTTGTTCGTCCTACGCTCGAAGATCTTTAATAGGTATGTCCTAGTCACAGAGGCGCCACTTATCAGGTATGGGATCGAAGCCGAGTGTGAAGGCTACTTCGTTAAAGCTGACCAGCCCGGTGCGGTCAGACGGGAATGGTTTCATCACAGAACACTGCTCCTCGGCTACGATAGGAACAACGCTCGCGGAGCCGCACTAGCACGCTTCTTGTTTACGTTACCCTATCCCGTGAACCCGAGGAGCAGAGACACAACACTTGCGCTGACCTTCGAAACCGAAAGGGCACATGGGGGGCTCCACTCCTCCTTGGGTCCCAAGCAGAAGCGAGCGTTTGTCTATGCAAACGGGACCCTTGTGGACGAGATTTGGTTGATTCAGAAGATGCCCAACGGCGAAGACTACGGGTATAGGAATGTCGGTCCTATTCCAGTCGAGCCGGACCTCATGAGAGGCACGTTTCTCGAGGTGCTGCTAAGGATCGAGGCCGAGGTTTCATGGGATATAGACCGAGCGCTGGTTAGTCTTTCAACGCGACGCCGGAGCCTGACTCCTGCGGGAAGTATGTGTGCCGGTGCCATACTTTCGGTCATCGTCGGGCTTGTTCCGCTTATTCTGGAGAAGCTCCTTCTGCGGTAGGTCCAGCAGGCGGCCCAACTACCACGTGCACCCGCCGGTGGGCGGTGGGCTAGCATCGGGATAGGATTAAAGGTGTTAGTCTCAGTAATTGACAAATCATCCAGTAAAGCTGTAGTGAATTGTCAATTAACGAGACCAGGCACCATAAAAGATGTGGCGGTTTATCTGGAAGCAAAAACCAAAAGCGGGTTTATCTGGAAACAGTATAAACAGAAGTTAGAACGGAGGAGGCATGCGAAAAGTAGCTGTAGGGTTTGCGGTTTGCGTCTTCGCGATCGTCGCCAGCGTTACTTGGAGCGTATGGTCGTCAAAGGATTCTTTTGCCCTCGGTATTGGAAGCTTCGTAGTCCTAGCCCTCACTCTCATCGTGCTCGTTTGGTATGCGTACGACACCAATTCAATTGCCCGAATTACGCGCGAGCGCTGGATGCGTGAGGGCGTACTTAGCACCACTTACGAAATGGACCTCGTTGGCACAAAGGGTGACGCCGGCCGGACCCTATTTAGGCTCCACAACCCCTCGACACTGGTTGTACGTGCCAGAGTCGCGTGCAATTTTCGGCTGTACGGTGATCCGATAACAGCTGGTCCCCTCTATGATGGACAGCAGACTTGGCTCCTCTTCCCGCAACAGGCTATTCAAGGATGGTTCGAGATAGATTCCTTACTTCAGACGAAGGGAAGGAGCATACCCTCAATGATCGCGGACTGCACTCCGGTCAACCGCGAAAACCAGATGACCATGCTCCTTGAACTCGAATTCTGGGACGAACTCGGCACGAGACGTAGACTTCCGGCTCGCCATCACTATTTCGATTTCGATCGCTGGGGTTGGATTCCACAGATCGCGGATGCTAGGGAGCCATGAGGAGGTATCGTTCTAACTTTGCGTTGCAGGGGACGCGCGGAACAGCAGCCTTGTGTTTTCCTGGCGTGGTTTCCGCGCGCCCCTGAACTCGGGCGTTATGCTGAATAGAGAACTCGATGAGATGGTGGGCTGATAATTCAGAGCTTAATGGAATCAAAGAGGCGGAGATCCCAGACATCTTGATGTTTGGAGGCATTGCTGTAAGTGACAATGCCGAGCGGGAGTTATGCATAGCTGTTGAAGCGATCAAAGAACGATATGCAGATTTTGCTCGAGCGCCAATCAAGTGGAACCTAAAAGATCTTAAGGAAATTTATAAGAAAAAGGAAATGAATGATACTTACAATAAATTACTTGGGTCGGCGCGTGAATGGCGCATGGATGTTTTCCAGGCAATTGCAAGTGTTGAAAGCACTCTCATTGTGGCCTGTATCGAGTGCTTCAGTACAAAACGTGATGTTCTAAAACAAAGAAAGGATGACTTAGCAAGATATGTATTTACCAATGGACTAATGCGTTTTGGTCTTCATGTGATGAAAACTAAACCACCATATGCTCAAGTTGTGCTTGATTGGCCGGACAAAGGTATCTCTAAACCATTTGATACTGAATATGCATATGCTTATTCCTCAGGTAAAACAGCGGATAAACAAGTAACTTACAAATGTGGGGAGTTATGCAAACTTGGTTTTGCAGACTCGGTCTATTTTACAAACATGCTCCATTCAACAATGCTCCAAATAGCAGATCTAGTTGTAGGAGCATCACGTGAATTTATAGAATGTTGCATTGGCAAAAAGGATGCTGGGCAGGGCCTTGGCTGCTTGCGAATTGTAAAAGATCGTTTCCGAGGCGCACCTAATAATATTTTTGGAAGGGGTCTGATATTACCCTCTGGAAATCAAGAGTTCTTATCGTGCGTTCGAGCTGGGATTGAGTCAAAGCTAAATTCAGCATAACAAAAGCATCCACCGGACGGGGGACTTCCCCAGAAAAAGTGGACACGAGAACCTAACTAAGGGGGAGGTGTCCGGATGAGGAAAATAAAGGGGCCGAGGAAGACGAGACGGTATTCTGACGAGTACAAAATCAAGGCAGTATGTCTTTCAGAGCAGCCGTGGATTCTGGCGTTAGCTGAAGAAAAATGAAAAAATATCAACTACCAGAATTCCTTGAAGGCGTGATCACACAGGCACATTACGAACGCTGGCTGCATAGAAAGGCGATGGCACATATCAAACGTGATAGAAAACGACGGGACAAAAAGGTCACAAATGAAGAATACAAGTTGGCAATACATCTGGCAGTTGAGGAATCCCAAGGCAAAGACGCATATACTGACGAACCACTGGACTGGACTCTTCTCAGTACATATGACAACGAAGAGTCAAAGGCACATAAGGCACAATACAAGATGAGATTCGCTCTCCTTCCATCCGTAGATCATGTTGGCAATGAAACAGGTCCTACAGAATTCAAGATATGTGGATGGAGAACGAACGATGCGAAGAATGATCTAAACTATCAAGAATTCGTAGACTTGTGTAGAAAAGTGGTAGATGCAGCTAACGGCACGGCTCACCGGATCGCTAAAGGCTCCCGCTGAAGCCGGGCATTATCTGGCTAAAGGAGGGACGCGGCAATGCGGACGATCGTCTTGATTTTTTTTCTCGTCCTCGCTCTTTGGATAGAAAGCGCGGAGGCGCAGCTAAAGGTCGAAATCACAGCGCCGGCCGATAAGGCGTTTGTCCCACAGCGCCCCATCGTCGAAGGCAGGGTCAGCGATCCGAGTGCCATCGTATGGGTCGTGGTACACCCTCTGGAGGTTTCGGACTATTGGGTCCAGCCTCATGTAACGGTTCGAGCAAACGGATCGTGGAAAGTGCAGATACACATTGGGCGGCCAGGAAGTCTTGATGTCGGCAAGACTTACGAGATTAAGGCGGTGGTGAATCCAGAGGGCGAACTCGCCGAGGGCAAGATCCTGCCAAATTGGCCCAAGGCCCGGGCTATCTCGGACATGATCGAGGTCATCAGGAGATAGAGTAATGTGAACGCCCTCCTAGTGATAGCTCAAGCTCTTGCCGCAATCCTCCTCGGAGCCGTGGGTTTGTTTCCTAGGCTCCAAAGGCCCGGCGGAGGTCTCAACCGGAGTGGATACCTGCTCTTTATGTTAGGTACAGCTGTGTTCGTCACCGCGACTGCGTCCATTCAGGCGTTGAACGATGCCGAATCCAACTGGAAGCAACGTCGGATCGAAGAGCTCATAGATCGGTACTTCTCCGTCACATCAGAACTTGTAATGAGGACACCAAAGGCGCCTTCGACGACGCTTCCTGCTACCACGGGACAGGTGATCACGATTACAGGCCCACCAGACGGCTTAGAAGTCGATCAGAGGCATTTCGTAGAGGGCACGGTGTCCGACCCGTCCCGAGAAGTTTGGGTGGTGGTGCACCCGTTGGACACCTCATCGTACTGGGTCCAGCCCAGGGTGACGGTGCACTCTAGTGGCGTCTGGCGTAGCATGGCCTATTTCGGTAGGTCTGGCGATCTCGATAGGGGTAAGAGATTTGAGATTGTAGCGATCGCAGAGCCGCATGAAACCCTGCAGGAGGGTGAGTATGGCAGTACCTGGCCTAGAGCAAGATGGACCTCCAAGCCTATTACCGTGATCCGTCGATGACGCACGAGTATCAAGTAACACCAGATAACCAAGCGGTTCAGCGGACCGGGTGTTCGCATCGCTCGCAACCCGGCCGCTGACCGCGCATGTTGGCCTGGAAGAAAGAGGAATATGAGACCATGAATCCAAAGATCGTTATCAGGAACGAGACGCATGACGATGTTTGCGCGATAACGGAGGTGACTATAGCAGCATTCAAGACCTTGGAGATTAGCAACCACACGGAGCAGTTCATCATCGAGGCGCTACGTGCCACCAAAGCTCTTACGATATCGCTAGTCGCAGAAACCGATGGCCGAGTAATAGGACATATTGCTTTCTCTCCCGTGACCATTTCCGACGGCACACCGAACTGGTATGGCCTTGGACCTGTTTCCGTTTTGCCGGAGCACCAGCGGAAGGGCATCGGCAAAGCACTGATAAAAGAAGGGTTGTCACGTCTGAAAGATATGAATGCTCAAGGATGTTGTCTCGTGGGACACCCGGATTACTACAAGAAATTCGGGTTTAAGAACACGTCTGGACTTGTGCATAAGGGAGTGCCACAGGAGGTCTTCTTCGCTCTGTCTTTCGACGGGCATACTCCGCAGGGCACTGTCGCTTTCCACGAAGGATTCAAAGCGGATGGCCAACAAGAGGGTGCAGGCGACGCTTTACAGCACGACTGACCCTCGGCGTTAGGCATACAGGGGATTAACTTGATTTGGAAACCTCATCTTCATTCGGACCAAGATAATTTACAGTGGTGCTGGTTGCGTGCAGTTGAATGGGGGCGTTGGCCGATTTTTCTATCGCAATCAATCGCTCCGGTTCTTCTAATTTGGCTAAGCTGGCAATATGTTGTTGGTATCTTTTTTTTAGCCAATATCCTCTGGGCACTGTTCATTCGATATAACTTTGTAAGTATTCCCCTCGCAAGTTTCGGTGTTATTTTGGTCCTTGCAAAGTGGGTTGTCTGGCTCATTGCAACCGTGATCCTTTTTATTCAACATACATCTCCTGAGTGCTGGGTATCACTTGCATGGCCGGTCTTAATTTTCCCACTCGGCATGTTCACCCCCACGGAAATTGGCCGCATACAGGTACAATTCATGCGAGCTCTCGGTTATGAACCAACACAAGAAAACCCGCTTAGTAATGCCTAACCCGTAAATCCAGCGGACCGCGGCACAGCCGCGGCCGCTGATCCGCACGTTAGCGATGAAGAAAGACAATATGAAACTACTTGAATCAGCGCTAAAATGCCCAAAGTGTGTGGTGAGTGTGATGGGTGATCACGCCGGGGAAGGTGTTGTTGAAATCTTTAAAAGAAAAAAAGCAGACATTGAGCGACTGGGATTAACCTTCTGGCTTATGAGATCCCCAAAAGCACGGCCGCCTCAAGTACAGAAGCTTACCAAAACGGTCCCAATATACACAATATTTATCGCGCCAGCAACAAAGGGCGGTGCTCGACCAACTTCAGAAGAAGTTGCTGCAAGAGAATACACAAGCGACGGAAAAATATGGCGTCAGTTTCCTTGTGGCTTAAGCCCCGTTACAGGCAAGCTGGATAGCAGTGCAGCAGCCCTAGTATTTGATATGATGTCAACCGATGTCAGAGGCGTATTGGATCTTTGGAATTACGCGGATGCGAATGACATTAACAACCCCCTGAAATTCATACTAGGCTGCTCAACGGTGTGCGCCGTGCGAAAGGATACAAAATCACATCCAGAAAGAATGAAGTCGCGCCATCGTGAAATTGTCGCAGTTGCGCGACTTGCAAATCCATACTGTGTCTGGGTGCGATAAATCGCTAACTAGCCGCTAGAGCCGATCGCAGCCCGCGGGGCTGCTCCCGGAGTTCTAGGGACACAATACTTAATTGTTTTGCTGTGATGTGGGATAATGGCAGGGTGATGTGCTGGACGGTCGAGGTATCTATTGGAATTGGTGAATGATTGGCGTATCTTTCTGGAAGGTGGCTTAGAAGAGAGGCATGCTCAGGTTATCAGGTCTCATGAGCATACGGGAAGGCCGTTGGGTGCTGTTGTTTTCATTGAACAGCTTGAACGGACATTGAACAGGCATCTGAGAAAGAACCGGCCTGGACCTAAAAAAATCTTGCTCAATAATTATGTATTGTGTCCCCAGAATGCCTAGGCCTAGTATGTTCTTTCTGTATGGATCGAGTAATGAAGCAACCGCATCACATCATGCACTTTATCGAGCAATTTTCTGTCTTTTTGAGTTGTTGACATGAAATAATCTTTGTCTATATTGTAACATAGCTGAAAATAACAGACCAAGGCAAATTTACCTGTAAATATGTCCAATATAATATTATCAAGGCAAATTTACCAGTTAATAAATGGTTCCCGAGGCGCGCCCCCTTCGGGACGCGCCTCGGGAACCACGGGGTCGACAAGACGGATTTGCATTGGGAATAACAGGGCGCGCAAGCGCGCCCGTAACCCAAGCGCAAATCCACAGTCACCCCGGCCATTCGGTGTAATGAAACACATGTCGGTATTAATTAGAGCCAATCTATTAGAGATGACTATTCTGGGAGTTATCCTGGTTGCGGCTACTGGTTGCCCCACAGGTATCCCTAAAAGATCCGTGAATTCCATGTATCATCTTCGTCTTGGAGGGGTCGATCAGGCCGTGCTTGAACGCGGAGCTAATGAAAGACTACCTCTTTTGCTGTGGCTGCATGGTGGTCCGGGGTCCGCGCAAATGCCAATTGCCCATCGTTACAACACAGATTTGGAGGAAGTGTTCATCGTGGTCCATTGGGATCAACGCGGAGCTGGAAAATCGAACCCGAAAGGGTTTGATCCAGACACCATGACCTTGAGACAGTTTGTGAATGATGCACACGAGCTTACTCTTTATTTGAAGAAAAAGTATCAGCAAGATCGGATATACCTGCTGGGTCATTCTTGGGGAACGAAATTCGGGTTGCTCTTGGCGCGCGACCACTCTGAGGATTATCATGCATTCATTGCCGTTGGCCAAGTGGTGGATCCCAGAAGAGCGCACACTGTCGCTTACCGTTGGCTGCGGGAACAGCTGCAAGACCATGGGCATGTGAAAGCATTGAAGAAGCTTGATCGCCTTGGCCTTCCACCGTTTGAAAATCACGATACCTTTGTTGACTTCATGGGCATGGTAGATAGCTATGGAGGCGGCATGGATGAAGGTTTCATGCAGCTCCTATGGGCTGCTTTGACTTCGCCATACTACCATGGACTCGATTACTTCCACTGGCTTGGCGGAGCAAAAAGAGGAAGTGGCCCGATGTGGGAATCATACTCGGATTTTTCGGCAATCCAGCAAGTTCCCCGACTCAACCTTCCTGCTTACTTCATTTCAGGCTCTCGCGATATGAATACCCCAGTTGAGCTTGTAAGGGAGTACTACGAAGCACTCGATGCGCCATTTGGAAAGCGGTTGTATATCATTGATGGTGCTGGTCATGCGCCTTTCTTGGGGAACCCTTCTGAGTTCACTCGGATTCTTAAAGAAATTGATTTTGAGGTGAGGAAGATACCAAGATGAGGCGACGCATCTTAGTTGTAACCGCCTTCTGCTTCCTTACATCGTTTATCATGACCACTCATGCAGAATCCAAAGAAGGCGGATGGGTTATAGTGCCATTTCCGATTTACACACCGGAAACAGGTTTGGCACTGACGTTAACTGCGCTGCGGCACTTTCACCATCATGAGGGATCACAGACTTCCTCCATAATGGCATCGGGCGCATACTCGCTCAACCACCAAAGCAGTATCAGGCTGACACCTGAGATATCCATATTCGGAGGCAAAGGTTGGTTCGAGGGAGAAGTTGCCTTCGAATACTGGCCTGAGGAGTTCTATGGCATCGGACACGATAGTCCGGAATCAAACAAAGAGGCTAAATCTGGGGACACCATACTCGTTTTTATGTGATGATATACAGTTGGAATTAGCGGGAGGTAGTAATTAAAGGTGTCAGGCCTCGGCAATTGACAAATCATCTAATGGTGTAGTGAAATGTCAATTGCCGAGGCCAGTCACAATAAAATTTGATAGTAATTATACGGGTTGCTTCTTCTTGGGTCATTACAACAGGCACGTTTACCTTTTTTGCTACACGCACTGCATTGATTTTTCCTTCCAGTGGAATTTTAAGTACATGTTTGTACAGGAAAAGAAGGGCATTCACTGCCTGATTCTGCGTGGATGGCGATACGGCTTTTTCCACAGCTAAATATGTTAAGAACGCCTCAATCTTTGCTTCACCTCCTGCTAAATCTTGTCGGGCAATCATTTTGTGGAAGCGTATATACTGTTTAATCCAGCCGCAGTATGTTCTTTCTGTGTGGATCGAGTAATGAAGCAACCGCATCACATCATGCACTTCATCGAGCAATTTTCTGTCTTTTGGAGTTGTTGACATGAGATAATCTTTGTCTAT
>Ga0315274_10005964_pt1 | contig 17813 bp, 16 predicted proteins | sample YL17G02_20_MG_FD_203700 | JGI IMG/M metagenome (GOLD analysis project Ga0315274, IMG submission 203700) | Sediment microbial communities from Yellowstone Lake, YNP, Wyoming, USA - YL17G02_20 | ecosystem: Environmental > Aquatic > Freshwater > Lake > Sediment | place: USA: Wyoming | collected...
TAGTTGGGTATTCAGGGAAAAAGGAATGCTACTATCCAGAGGGACACAGGTTTGGTTCTTTTGTTAAATGGGATAAAGAATGGGCAAAAAGGTCATCGTCTGAAGATACACTTCAAGAAGCAAGAAGACTGGCAGACCTGAACAAGCAGGATATCCTGATCCTTCTTAATTACCCACTAGAAGCTGATGCTATATCACGGTATTCTCTCAGAGAAATTGCAAGGTTCGAGAAAGCTATCTATGGGAGCGAAGAATACTACCTATACTGTCAACCTAAAGGTAATTAACCTGACAGCTTATTCATCTTTGATCTGGACTTTATTGAATAATATTTTGCTTACTATTGCCTCATGGTGACCTTTGACTATCTTGCCACCATAAGTTATTGATCCTGTGTAAAGTATGTTGCTCAATATGTACCTTACAGCTTCAGCATTCCATTTTCCATTCCTCTTGGTTGGAATATCCTTATCATTCAACTCCTTAACTATCTGCCTCAAGCTATAACCATCTTTTCTATATGCAAATATCTGCTTAACAATTGCAGCTTCACCTTCATTGATTATCAGTTTCCCTTTTAGGACGTCATATCCATAAGGTAGATAACCACCTGCATATCCACCGCCATCAGATTTCTTGATTCTGGCATCAGATAACTTCCTGGTGATCTGCTTTCTTTCTAGCTCTGAAAATGTACCTAGCACCTGGAACATTGCCATGCCCTCTGGACTTGATGTATCTATGAAGGATTCTGTTACACTTTTGAGCGCAATGTTCAATGGTTTTAATGTATCTTCTACAAATATAAGCAAGTTCTTGAGGCTCCTGCTTATCCTGTCTATTTTGTATGTTAGGACCATATCAAACATGCCATTGCCTGCGTCAATCATCATCTGGTTGAAAGCTGGTCTATCAAGGGTAGCTCCTGTTACTCCAGGGTCTTCATAAACCTCAAGTAAATCCCAATCTTGTGATATGCAGTAGGCTGTTATTTTATCTCTCTGGACTTTCAATCCAAGTCCACTGATTGCCTGTTCCTGTGTGTAAATGATAACATTGAATAGATTTAAATATCAATGACAATAATCTAATGGGACTCCGGCAAGGAAAAGTGTAAAAAAGCATTCAGGCGATTAGAATCATCTACCTCATCGTATAATTCTGCTTATACGATGAGCGTCCTTTTTTGTCCATTTACTACGGAATGCCAGTTTCCGAAATATACCTTTTCGGGGGATTATGCAAAAATCCTGAAGTTCGCCTGATAACTGTATATCATTGCAAGAATCTTGTTGGGATAAGCAAATGCCTTGAAAAGCAAGTACCCCTTGCTTTTTTGTTTTATGTCATGGATTAGACTTATGTAATGAGCCTAAGCCAAAAAGCAATCGAGGAATTCAAGCAGGCTTATCTTGAAGAATTCAATGAGGAGATTTCTGATGCCCAAGCAAAAGAAATGGGTGAAAACCTTGTTGCATTATTCAGGATAATCTACCGACCAATCCCTGAAGAGTTCAGACGCAAATATGAGCGGAATGATAAAGCACCATAAGCAAACTTATGGTGCTTTGACAATTATTCTTTTAAAGCTACAATAGTCCCGAAAATAAATACAAAAAATATGCAACGATATTTTATCTACTGCCGAAAATCCTCTGAATCAGAGGATAGGCAAGTTTTGAGTTTGGATTCACAAGAGAAGGAATTAAAAGAAACAGCCGAACGTTATTCACTGCAAGTGATAAGAGTTTTTCGAGAGTCAAAATCAGCAAAAGCACCAGATAAATGCCCAATATTTGCGGAAATGACTGCTTGCATTAAACGCGGAGAAGCACAAGGTATTCTTTGTTGGAAATTAGACCGTTTGGCAAGAAATCCAGACGAAGCTGGCAAAATCATTGGAATGCTCCAGCGTGAAGAAATTAAACATATTAAGACTAACGAAAAAGATTACAGCCCAGATGATAACTCGGTGCTTTCTTATGTTGAGTTCGGTATAGCCAATCAGTTTATTAGAGATTTGAGCAAAAACGTCAAAAGAGGACTAAGAGCCAAGCTTGATAAAGGCTGGCGTCCAAACCTAGCGCCTCTAGGATACCTGAATGAAACGAGGGTAAAAGGTGAAGGCAGGATTATCAAAGACCCCGAAAGGTTTCCCTTAGTAAAGAAAATGTGGGAGTTAATGCTTACTGGGAGTTATACTCCTCTGAAGATATTGGACATAGCTGTTAATAAATGGGGGTTCAAGACACGCAGTGGAAAAGCTCTTTCCAAAAGCATGATATACAGAATTTTTACCACGTCTTTTTATTCTGGTTTGTTTAAATTTCCAGAAGGAAGCGGTAACTGGTATAAAGGGAACCATGAGCCAATGATAACGCCTGAAGAATATGACAGGGTCCAGATGCTTTTGGGAAGGAAAGGCAAACCAAGACCAAAGAGATATGACTTTGCCTTCAGGGGCTTGATGAGGTGCGGTGAGTGCGGTTGCACTATCACGGTTGATCAGAAAAACCAGATCATCTGTTCTAAGTGCAAGCGTAAATTCTCCTCTAATCACAGACATGAATGTCCGAAGTGTATGACTGCTATTGAGCAGATGAAAAGACCGACTATATTGCAATATACCTATTATCACTGCACAAAAAAGAAGGGAAAATGCAATCAAGGTTCAGTGGAAATCAAAGATATAGAGAAACAGATTAATGAAGTTCTCTCAAAGATACAGATTTCAAAAAGATTCAAAGATTTGGCACTGAAATATTTAAGAGAAGAGAACGACAAGGAGATAGCCTCAAGGGAAGCCATCATTAGTTCCCAGAGGAGAACGTATGAAGGCTGTCTGAAAAAGCTGGATAATTTATTTCAGCTTAAAATCTCTCCTTTGAACATTGATGGTAGCCTACTTTCTGACGAGGATTATGCCAAGCAAAAGTCTCAGCTAATGAAAGAGAAAATCCGACTGGAAGCTATATTGAACGATACTTCTGGAAGGCTTGAAAGGTGGCTGGATATTGCAGAGAAGACCTTTGACTTTGCCTGCAATGCAAGATATATGTTTGAGACTAGCGACTTTGAGATAAAAAGCCAAATATTGCAGGTGCTTGGCTCGAACCTAATCTTAAAGGACAAGAAACTCAGTATAGACTTGAAAAAACCGTTCTCAGCGATAGAAAAAATCTCATGTGGTATTCCTGAGGTAAAAGCGGGGTTCGAACCTGAGAAAAGTGGCGTAGATACAAGGAAATTTGAGGCTTCACTACTCAAAAATCCCATTCTGCGGGGAGGATTGGACGATGTTCGAACCTATTGCATGGAAAATGCAGAAATTTTATATATTCCGTCATTCAAAAATAACCTGTCAATGGCAGCACAAAACTAAATATGGAAACCTCTTTCGTAATTTTCTCTTTTCAATTCCATATTAGTGAATTCCGATCTCCATGAAAAGAAGGGGATTCTTGCCCTTTTAGACAAATTATTCCTTATGCGCAAGAGTATGTTCGGCAGGTGCTTTCTGTCGTTCTAATCGGACACGAAAACCAAGCCCGGAGATAATGTTGAGCCAATTGTCCAACCTGGGATTATGTTTACTGGCAAGTATATCATAAAGGTGTTCACGGCTGATTGTGGTCCTTTTTGCTAGCTCACCAATACCACCTTGGGCTTCGGCTACATGTCTCATTGCTAAAAGCAAAACTTCAGTATCGCCATCTTGTTCATAGGATTCAAAAGCAGCTTCAAGGTATGCTTGTGCTAATTCTAGGTCTTGTAAACGTTTAAGGAGATTTTCCTCGTAACTTTTTGTATGTTTTAATATTGCTTCTTTATTCATAGGTTCGACCCTTTAATTCTTGCCAGTATTCTCTGGCTTTACTTATATCCCGGTTTTGCGTTCTTTTGGCTCCTCCGCAAAGCAGGATTACAATAACACCATCCATATCCCCAAAATATACTCGGTAACCGGGACCGTAATGGATTCTAAGCTCATATATGCTTTCACCTAAGCTCTTGCAGTCACCAAAGTTACCTAAACTCACTCGGTCAATCCGTTGTATAACTATGGCTTGAGCATTCTTATCCTTAAGAGAATCGAGCCATTCTTCAAAAGGCTCTCGCCCATCTGGTGTTTCATAATTTTGTATAATTCTTGGTCTAGCTTCCATAGAATAAGTGTAAGGTATTTACTACAAAAAATCAAGCTATTTTTCCAGAATTATAGCGATTCTTACTCCAACTTCCTGTTTCATTGCTATTCAATGCCTATTGTGCCCGATAGCCGTGGGCACAATACAACATTTAGATTTGAATTAGTGGAAATGATTAGATGAAAATCCTTTTGAATTCTCACATTTTTTTGCCCTTTAATGTATAGCCAGCGCCTTCATAATAATTCTACAAACTGTTCGTCCACCATTTATATCAGCTGGTTCATTTTCTTTTTTCTGGATCTGATTCAATATTTTCCGGTAGCAAATTTACAGTTGGTCGGTTCTTGAGCATAGTAGTCTATTTAACATTCCTATATTCAAGAATAAAAAAATATACTTTCACAAAAAAGAAAGCACGTATTGCTTTTGAAATCAACTTAAACTCATACTGAAATAGAACAAACAGTAATATCTTGTTTCAATTTTCTGAGTCCTTCAAGCACTTCATAATGACACGTTCTAAATTTCATGGAAGAACCACATGCACACAGCCAATGTCCTTTGATATAGTCTTTTTTGTTTAATAATTGTCTATATAGCTCCCATTCTTTCCGATATTGCTTCCTTAATATTTCAACACATTTTTTTGTCAAAGCACAATCTGACTGTTTAGTATAAGCATATGATTCAAGTATTCCCAAATGTCCATGACTATAGTGTTTCCAGGGCCATTTGTTATTTGTTTCAAAATAGCTCTGTGCATAGAGAAATGGTATCAATAATTCAGAAAAAAATTCTTCGAGATTAAAACCATTAGAAAACGAGCTGTCTTCCTCTAGTGGTGAGCACAAACACAAAGTTCCGTCTTTGGGATTGACATGTAAGTCCGACAACTCTATACTCCTATCTTGGGCAACCTTTTCGATTCTACCGCCGGTCTCCCGTACCTGGGGCAATGAGGATGTTGGACTTGTAACAAATTCTATTTCCACTTGATATTTGTCTTGTATTTCGGGCAGCTTGTCTTTCATTAATGCTCGAAACTTCAGCGCACCAGCTAATCTAGTGGGTGCGTCCTCCTGATTCAGATCAGGATAGTTATCTCTAATCCACTCCTTATCTTTTCTTGTAATTTCTATTAGGGACATTATACACACCATGCTTTTCTGGGAGAATCAGATATAACTACCCGTGGTGGCTTCTTTTCTGTGGGCTGTTGATTTTTTCCGTCCTTTCCATTGTCCTCAATACCATATTCTTCGACAAGTTCCTTATCCAATTTTACGTCAATGTTTCCATCTTTCCTAATATCAACAATAATACATTCTCTATTTTTACCAAGATGAAAAATAGAATCCTCGTTAAAATATTCTCCGTAAATCTCAAGAGCATCATCGTGAGGGTGGTCATGTTGGATTCCTGGTAGCAAATGGACATAAAGCAACGTTTTCAATCTGAAGCCCTATTCTGACTGGCTTCGCATAACAATGTCGCATAATTAATGTTAGGCGACATTATATCACTTTATAGACCCAAAAACTGCAACGGAATCCGATAATTATCATCCCTGAAATGTGTCGTATAATCTTTTTTATGATAATTCCGGGACTTACAAATCCAAGAACAGTCATATTTTAGTATTGAGGTAGCGCCCCAAAATGACAAGTGATTCAACAATTTCGATCCACCACTTTTTATCCTTAATTTAACTGCCTAAATTCAGAAACGTTGTTTTATGTCCGCCGGCTACTACCAATCCATATCCGAATCTTAAAGTTTATATGTCTCAGGACAGGGCTTGGAAGGAGCTGTACCATCAGAATATGTTTGACGCCATTGCCTTGGGCCTGATGGCATTATCAAACAAGAGCAAATAATTGAGTAAGATCGTTGTTTTTCTTCCTTTTTCTAAAGAGTATTTCTGGATTGAAATCTGGACACCTTGAATTCGTGGTCTCTCATTCATACAGGAATGAGTATCCACTTAGAAAGGCGTCCAGTTATCAGTCTGGAAGAGAATACCAGTATTCTGGACTGAATGGGGGGTAGTAGTATTTGGACAAAAAACAACGATCTTCATCAGGTCGTTAGAGTATATGGTTACAGTAAACGGCTTCTAATAGAATATGTAAAACATCAAGTCCTGACATATTGCAAAATTAGACGCCAGATAATGAGAGTAATGCAGAGCTATTTATATACCCACAAAATAGGCTCAAACCATTGTCACTACGCACTCCATGACCGCTCTGCACTTAATTATACTGATCTCAGGTAGGTAATAGGTAGGAAAAATTTGACCTTTTTTATACAAAATAACACAATTGGAATATATGTCCAGTCAGGTTGAAAGAAAAACGCATCTCGGGGGTTTTTGCATATCCCCAAAAATATAAAAAAAGCTAGGTAAATAGTGATTTTTTCTTCCTTTTGGGATACAATGACCGATTGATTTTAGATTAGATATTATGTATAACCGTTCTCACTTTTGACAGTTACCTCTATTAAGACTTTCCGTAATTCATCCAATCTGAAAGGTTTGCCTATAATGCGATCTATGTTTTTTGGCATCTCGCCAGAAGTTTCCATTATATTGCCCAGACCCGTTATCATGATGATAGGTACTTTTGGGGCGATCTGTTTGATAAGGTCAGCCAATTGATCCCCACCTATATCGGGCATTGCTCTATCTGTTATTACTAGATCAAAATTGCCCGATTTAAATTTTTCCAATCCCTCACGCCCATTATTTGCCAATTCAAATGTATGTCCATCAGCAGTCAAGTATGAAGCCAGTAAGTTCAGTATTGACTTTTCATCATCTGCGACTAATATATGCAGTGGATATAAAGTTCCTTTCTTCGTTTTTACTTTATCTTTGTCCTGCTTTTCTGTCGCTCTTGGCAGGCGGATTATGAAGGTTGTTCCTTTGCCTAGCTCACTTTCCACTTCAATCGTTCCTTCGTGACGCTGGATAATGCCGTACACTATTGATAGTCCTAATCCAGTTCCACTCAAACCCTTAGTAGAGAAGAATGGTTCAAAGCAACGTTTTCTTGTCTCTTCCGTCATTCCTATTCCAGAATCTTTTACCTTAAGGATTATGTTTTTACCATCAGTTTGGGTGCACAGTGATATCGTGCCGTTTATGGTTAGAGCATCTACTGAGTTAAAAATCAAATTGGTTAATACTTCACGCAATTCATTTTCTTTGCCACTGATAAGCGGGATATCTTGCAGATCAGTTAATATATCAACCGTAATGCCAGCTGCTTGCGCCTGATCTTTCCATCTGGGCTGTGTTATCAGAATAGTTTGCTGGATCAGTTGGTTAAGATCAACAGTTACAAAATCATCATTATCTTCGCGTTTGCGGTAAAACAGACTCAGACGGTTAATGAGTTCACGACCGTCTTCTGCGGCGATTCTAATCATATCTAGATATTGTCTGGTTTTTTTCTTATCTCTGAGGATTTCAGGCGAATTTAGCATGAAATCACTGTAGCCCAGTATCGGTGTTAGGATGTTATTGAAGTCATGTGCGATACCACTGGCTAACTGTCCAATGTAGCGCAGCCGTTCCTGCTGAACGATTTTTTGCTGTGTTATTCTCAATTCAGCAAGTGCCTCTTCCAGACGACTATTAGTCTCACGCACATCCTCTACCAGCGCGTGGTACTTTTCTTCTGATTCCCGTAATGCTTCTATACTATCTCTGTATTCTAAGGCTCGCTTAATTTTATAATCCAATGCTTCATATATATCGGGCGTTTGCTTCTCTACATAATCGTAAGCACCCTCTTTCATTGCTTTAACGGCGTTTGATGCCGTACCGTAGGCTGTTAGTATAATACATTGTAGCAAAGGCATCATTTTCTTAGCGACTTTTAACACCTCAATGCCGCTCTCTTCTGTTTCCATAAACATATCTATTATTGCAAGATCCAATCCTTCCAAAAGTTCAATGGCTTCCGCTGCGGATTTAGCTGTCACAATTTCATAGTCTTTTGCAAAATAATCAGAGAGTTCCTCTAATACGCCATCCTCATCATCAACAATTAATATCCTACGCATTAGTTTTTCCTTTTTTGTGTCACAGGAAGCAAAATGAGAAATTTTGCTCCTTCCCCATATTTTCCTACTTCCTTAATACCTCCACCATGTAATTGAATATCTGTTGCTACAATAGCAAGCCCTTGACCTGTACCAGTTGCCCTGGTACTGAAGAATGGATAAAATATTTTTTCCTTATTATCATCTACTACTCCAGTGCCAGTATCACTGATTTCAATAGCAATAAATCCCTCATCTGTTGCAAATGCTAGCTTTTTCTTCTCATCTTCTGATGCTATATCAGTTCTTATAATTATTTCACCAACTCCTTTAATAAAATAAGTGGCATTTTGAATTAGTTCATCCATGGCTCTCGATAATCTATCGGCGTCTAATAGCATACTAGGCAACCCTTCTGCAAATTGGGATTTCAAAGAGATTTTTTTGCCAATTGTTAGTTGCATATCTCGGATAACCTTTTCTAAAATAGAGTTAACATTCTCCTGCTTTAGATTAAGTTCACCGGGTCGAATATAGTCTTTGATAGCTCTAACAATGGTATCTGCGGTTTCCATGCGATCATCAATTCTTTTAATTAATTCTGCTATCTTTTCATTAGTTAGTTTTTCAGTAACTTGTAATGACTTCATTTGTGCAATAGGCCCTTTAAGTGCAAAAAGTACATTACCTATCTTGTGAGCAGCCCTGAATGAAATCTCTCTCCAGATTTCACTTTTAGCAAGTTGTGAAGTTAGATAGATGATTTCGATCACAACACCGGCACTACTTGCCAAAGCCTCAGCAAATTTGGCATCATCAGCGAAAAAATCTTCATTGTTTTTCTTATCGAAAAGAACCATCAAACCCAGCAATTGTTCATTAAAATAGATCGGGCATGCCATTCCTTTCTGAGCAGGTAATCCAGTTATACATTGGAATATTGGGTCATCTTTTATGTTATTTTTTATGACCGTTTTATTAGATTTAATGGCCTCAGTAAGAAATCCTTCACTAGGAACAATCGAAATTGGATTTACCTTAATATGTTCGCTTTTCCAATCAAAATTATCTACCGAAGTGAATTCCTCCAAATACTCATTAGGAAACAAAAAAAGTATTTTAGACGGCTTAATGTTTGTATCTAACATACTTTGAACACTTAGTAATATATCAGGTTGCTTTGTTTTTACGCCTGCTTTTTTTGCAAAATCATATAATAGTGTAAGTTCATTTTGAAGAGCGACCGAGTTTTCTACTATCTGAGATATTTCCCTGCTTGACTCGATAATTTCTCCAAAGATTGAATACGTTAAATCCCTCATCTGATCAAGCTCAATATTGGATACACTTTTGATGCTTTCGATCACTTCTTCAGATTGCCTATACTGTAGATCATTCAATCCATGTATCCCTGGCGCAAAATGCTTTTCATCATCGCCGTTATACTTTTCAGATAAAAGTAACGGTGAGAAAAATAGAATACCAAGCATCACATCTGAAAATACCTCTTGTGTAATATCTTGAGCAATCAAGGGATATGCAACAGTTACTACTCCGGCGTGACACTTTTGGATATAAGGCATTCGATAGTTTTTCACATAATCAAAAACTTTAGCGTAATGACTAGAGCAAGTAAAATCGTCTTTTTGCATTTCTGCAATAGAAGATTTCATCATTTCACAGTATTGATGACGCCAAGATGATTGATAAACAAATTTTCCGTACGCATCAAAGAGAGTGATTGAAACTCTTAACATGTTTGAAAGAGAGTCAATAACGGGACGTACTTTACGAAAAACAAGCGTTTCAGTAAAACGTTGTTTTTTCTCATAGATATATGTATTCATGATTTAAGGTATTTGTTTACAGCCTGTAACAAAGCTTCTGAGTTAAATGGTTTAGTAAGATATTCATTTGCACCTGCTTTAAGGCTTTCAGGTCTTCCTTCAGATTCCGACATCACCGTAAGCATGATAACTGGAATATCTTTAGTTGATGGATTATTACGCAACTCTTTGCAAATATCAGAACCCGCAAATGGATTGAAAAGTCCAGCGGATTTTGCGTTTTTCGGCATCCTCATATCTAAAATAGCTAAATCTGGATGTTCTTCAATAGCCGATTTAATAGCATCTTCGGCATTCCTAGCGGAAATAACTTTACATGATATATCTTCTAATACCCACTCTAAAGCGTAAATAACTGATATATCATCATCAGCGATTAAAATGCGCGGCGTTGAATTCTTTAAAATGCTGTTTGAAATTAATCCGTTGACACTCATTAGCTCCCCCTTGCTTTATTTTACAAAGCCATTGATGTCATAGTTTGAAATTAATCAGTTGACCTTCATTAGATTACCTCCTTCTTGGGTAAATCAAATGTAAATGTGGTCCCCTCGTTTAACTTACTTTCAACAGTAATAGAACCTTGATGTTCTTCAACAAGTTGCTTTACGATGTATAATCCGATCCCTAATCCACCTTTTTGCCCAGGTCTGGCATTATCCCCTGAAATATAGGGTTCAAAAAGATGTTGCAGAGCTATTTCTGAAATGCCAATTCCATTATCATTCACTCTTATCCGGTATAAGCTATCTTGCTCCTCCAAGCTGACCTTCACGATTCCTCCATTTGGAGTATACTTAATTGCATTATCCAACAGATTAATAAAAATTTGTATAAGAGAGTCTTTATCTGCGATTATTTTAGTATCTTTTACATCCCCCTGAAATTGTAACGCAATGTCCTTATCTTTAGCAATTGGAGTATAAAAATCTATTGATGATTTTAAAACATCAAATAAAATAATAGGTTCTTCAGACAACATAAGCCTTTTCCCCAGTATTCGGGAAAAAGTTAATATTTTATCTACAAGACGAACATATCTCCACATTTCTTGATATGCCATCTTAGCAAACTCTTTTTCCTTATCAGAAATGCTAGTAGAACGATTAACTAGATGCTCCAAGAAAGTAATAATATGTGTAAGGGGCGTTTTTAGCTCATGTGCAAGGTTTCTGAGCAATTCATCCTTGTTAGCAGTTGATTCTTGCAGTTCCTCAATTAAATGAGCATTTTCACTATTTGCGGCAGCTTGTGTAACAAAAGTGCTTAAGATCGCGGCTGTAACGTGCTTGGCAAGCATTACCAAAATATGCTCATGCTCTTCAGTAAAGTGGCTTAACTGATCAGATTGAACATCCAACACACCGATAGGAATACTCTCTAGAGTTAGTGGAACAGCCAACTCAGATTGTATATTCGGAAGTATTTCTACATAATCTGGATCGTTATAGACATTATCAACGCGTTGTGCTTCCCGGCTGTTTAAGGCTCTATTGGCAATACCTTTTCTTTCAGGTACTTTACAGTAACCAGTACCTTTTTTATTGTAAGTCACCAAAGCTCTTTTATATCCATCCCATAGAAATAAAGTGCCATCATGAGCTTTTGTTAAGTCAACAACCCGGTCCACAATAAATTGGATGATTAAATCTATATCTTTATATCGGTTGAGAGCAACGATTATTTCATTGACCGTCTCCATCTGCTCTATTGAATGGCGCAAAGCAAATTCCTTGCTGGCTAGCTGGGAAATAACATTTGCTGTTAAAGCGATGAGCTTTTGTGCTAACTTAGTTTTTTCCATTGAAATAACTGGAATAATTAGGATACTTTCAATAAAAGCATTTGTGGTTTTAGAATCCAAACCAGACTCCTGAGCGCATTCCTGAAGCTGTGAAATGTTTAAATCCATAGACTTTTTCTTCTCTGCCAAGATGACGGCAATTGCCTTTTTGTCAACAGTAATAGGAGAACCAATTACCTCTATCATAGGAAGACAGTCATATACTATTAATCCGTCCTCACTATTTGAGATAGCAGAAATGGTCGTATCTAAATCATCCATTTTACACTTCTTACATTTTCCCAATTTATATCTAAGAAACCTACCACAAATCTGACGGCAATGATATTGTTGTCCTGAAATATAAGTTCCATCATTTTTTATAATATATACAGGAATTCCTATTACTTGAGTAATGCTATCTAAATGTTCTTGTAGCAGTGAAACCTCGACTAACTGGTCAATGTATGGTATTTCAGTCATCTTTTCACTTCCTTGATTGGTCCAGAAGATTCTCAATGACCTGCCGAAGTTCAGACTGGTTAAATGGTTTCGTGAAATATGCTTCGGCTCCGACTTCCATGGCTCTCGTTCTGTCCTGTTCTGACCGATTAGTAACGATAATTACAGGTATATTATTGGTTTTTGGATTCATTTTTAAATACTCACAAACCTGGAATCCCTCATCAGAACCTGTAGGTGGCATCATCACATCCAATACAATCAGATCAAACGATTCTTGTTCTGCCAGAGCGCGAGCAGATAGCCCATCTTGGACTTGAAATACCTCATAATCTTCACCAAATATAAATTCAAAAGCATACAGAAATGATGGATCATTATCTGCTACTAATATCCTCGCCTTCTTTTTATCCATTTGAATAATCCTTCAATAATATATGTCTATCATCTACCCACTGGTTCTTCTATAGGTAAATAGAAAGTAAATTTACTACCTTCGCCGTGTTTACTTTCAACGAAGATTTTTCCCCCATGCGCCTCCACAATCATTTTAGTAATTGAAAGTCCTAAGCCTGCCCCCCCTTCTCCTGTTTGTTTAATATTTTCTGCTCGGCAGAATTGTTCAAAGATAGTACTTTGATCCTTTTTAGGAATGCCAGCTCCTGTATCGGACACACTAACATAAACTCTTTCCTTGCCATAAGATATATTTACATTAACTTTACCACCAGACGTAGTATACTTGATGCTGTTACTGATAAGGTTAATTAAAACCTGCCTAACGAGATCACTATCAGCTAAAATAGTAGGCTGATTACCGTTTGACTGATATGTAAGCTGAATCCCTTTTCGCTCTGCTCCATTTCGATAGAGCGTTATAACATCAGTTACAATATTATTTAAAACGACAGGTCTTTTGTTCAGCTTTATAGGCTCCGGTTGATTTGATTCCAAACTCGACATAAGATAAAGGTTATTTATTAAATTTTTATATCGCTCAATCTCATAGGAGATCACCTGAAAGGCTTCCTTTGTTTTTGGTTCAGGTGCAAGTTTGCTTTCTAAGCCACTAATTATCATCTGAATTGGGGCTAGTGGAGATTTGAGTTCATGTGCAAGACTCATAACATATTCTACTCGCCGTCGGTTTGTCGCTTCTAGGTCCAAAATATGCATTATCTGATAGACATATGCAACAGATATAATCATTGAAAAAGGGAAAATTCCTTTGCGAGCAGCAATAAAAGCTACATCTATTATGGGTGCAGGAATCATCAAACATGTCCCTATAAATAATTGCTTAAGAAATTTCAGGCGATATGGTGAATTTATTATCTTATATGTTTTCCGATAAAGTAAATATGTATATATGATAGGTATTACGAAAAATACAGGAATACCAATCGCTAAAATCAAATTTGGTGGATAGAATTTGTAATTATTATAATCCAAAAGTTGATTTTTAAGCGCATGATAAGTTGCGATAAATATAAATATTACCGGAATAATATATGCAAACCAGTATTCTTTTTTTCGAGTATCCGCAACGGTCAGCAAAAAGTCACAGAGAATTACTGGTGCAAAACTTCCTACTACATGTATAATAGTTCCAAGACTGGAAACGATATCATTGCTAAATGCAAACAAAAGGAATATACCGAAGCAATATACACTATAAACAATACATAACGCTATGAATTTTATAATCGTAGAACTTTTTCCATGCTTTACATACGTAAAGTAAGCAAAAGCAAGATAAATAGCGCAACACACGATTGCAGAAATATTATAGATATTCAGACTGCGCATGTGTATCACCAATGGCAGCTAATGTTTTTAATTCTTCATCTAATCTATTGTGCTGAATTCTTTATGTTTCAGGCATACTATCCACTAAAAAACGGATGCAGAATGTTGACTAATATCATTTCCCAAGAATTTGCTTAATACTAAGCAAGAGTTTTTACCAGTAAAAGCAAATGCATTCGAGAGAAAAAATTGAATTTGCTTATATTGAGGTATATTTGGAACATAATTTAAGTCGCATTCTGGATCGAACACTTTATAGTTGATCGTTGGTGGTAGAAATCCATGTTCCATGCCCACCAGAGAAGCCGCCAAACCAATAGCAGGTGAGGCACCAAGAGCATGTCCTGTCTGTGACTTCGTAGAACTAATTGCGAATTTGTCAGAAAACGCATGTTTACCAAACACCATTCTGGTAATCATAGTCTCTATTTTATCATTGAGCGGTGTTGAGGTACCGTGTGCGTTTATATATTCCACGTCTAAAGGAGACAGATTAGCATCCTCCAATGCAAGATAGATAGCTCGTGAAGCTACTACGCCATCAGGAGCCGGTCTGACCATGTGATAAGCATCGTTCGTCGCACCATAACCTAAAACTTCTGCGTATATACGTGCACCCCGTGCGAGCGCATGATTAAGTTCTTCCAAGATAAAAATGGCAGCACCTTCTCCCATCACAAATCCATCTCGTTCCTTATCAAATGGACGACAAGCTTCTTCTGGTGCATCATTTCGTCTTGACAATGCTCTCAAAGAAGCAAAAGCAGATACCGTAAGCGATGTTATTGATGCTTCAGATCCACCGGTAATTATTACATCGGCTTCTCCACTACGGATAAATCTTAGAGAATATCCGACTGCATCATTACTTGATGTGCAACCTGTTGATATTGTATGGCTTAATCCATTTAAGCCAAATTTCAGTGATACTGCACCAGAGCATGCACCAGCAAAAATAATTGCTCCTGAATAAGGATTGACATGTTTTATTCCTTTTGTAACATATATATAACATTGATCTGCTACAACTTCCATGCCATTAGCTCCAGTTCCAATAATGACTGATATCCTATTGGAATCTTCTTCTTCAAGTATTAGCTGTGCATCTTCCAATGCCATTTGGGTCGCAGCGATTGCCAGGTGGCTAGCACGAGCTGTATGAGCCACAGTCTTGTGGTCCATATATTTAGATGGGTCAAATTCATTTACCTCACCTGCCATCTGAGAGGGCAGATCAGAAGGATCAAAAGAGGTAATGCGATGGATACCATTTTTTGCTTTGAGAAGCCCGTCCATAAAGGCATCTTTACCTATTCCAATGGGTGACACAATACCAATACCTGTGATCACGGCTCTCCGTCCTTCTCGTTTGCTTTGATGTAAAATCGTAGGGGACAGTAAACCTACTTCCAGTTTCTCAATTTGCGGTGATATTTGGGGAGATAGCTCAAGGCTTGTTTCATTATTTACGTTAATGGAAATCAACTTAGACAATTTAGCCTCTAGGGGTTCAAGTAAGGATTCTATCAAATTAAGAATCAATTGCAACTGGGCTTGCTTGATTTGCCCCTTTGAGCGAAGTTTATCAAGTAAAACGAGTCCTTCATTGATGGGTAAACCAAATTCTTCTGCATATTGTATATAACTGTTTTCATCAAAGTCACTGCATAATATTGGGCCGCTGAGGACAGTAATTTGCGGCAACAATCGAATGACGAAGTGGGCTAATCCAACGTGACAGCGAAAAAGCCGGGACTTTCCAGTTTGAAACGGTGTATTAAAACAATTTTTGGAATGACAACCCCTACAATTCTTCATTCCTATTGGAAAACTTTGCAACCACTGGCAGAAGTCGGGATAGTATTCGTCATCAATCAACAGATCTGTTGAATCAACAAGTGAAAGTTTTCCACCGGTCAATTCCTGGGCAATGGTTTGTGCCTTGTTCCAGTTCTCATCACTGGTAATAATACTTAGTAGTTCATTAGTTAAAGTTAAGCATGAATTGCTAGACATTTCTTAAACTTCCAATGATAGACTAATCTATCAATACTATACTTTTATTGATTTAATTGGTGAATCACGATGATACTTATATTTCGTGATTATTGTTAATCAAGCTTCTCAATGTTCTCTATTTTCATTGCCGAATTTTTCATTCTTACTATTATCCTAATAACATATAGACATGCTCAGAAAAACAATACATCCATAACTACAAAATAATCTTTCCTAGAATAATATTTTTAACGAATTGTTGTAAGTCAACGACATTATCTAAGTTCACAGGGATCGGAAAATTATGTTTTCGAGCCAAATTTTTTAACGTTCTTTGGTACGTTTTACTAGGTTGATGGATCCCCCTTTCCCATCGTGATACCTGATTGGGTTTTATTTCAACCATCTGAGCGAATTCATACTGAGTCAATTCTATACGATCACGAAGCGCCTTGATGAAAACCGCCCAACTTGTTACTTCTGTCATCTTTTTTCCTCTCTTGTTGCGAATTGCATCTGATTTTTAGATTAGCTTTTGATTAGCTGTTTCCATTTATAATACAACAAGTTCTGGAAATATGCAACAAAAATTTATGTCAGATTCTCGTCAGCTCTGTTGTAAGATACAATCCAAAATATCACAAACTTGAACCATTACAAACCGGGAACAAAACTTACCTTAATTCATTATCTTGAATCCTGATTGATTTGTCCCAAAAAGAGAGCATCTCATCACCTTCGTAGGTGTCTTTTTTATTTCCATCTATCAAAATAACTTGCTTGAAAAGTCAATTTCCCACTACTTGTTCTGTTTGCTTCCTTCGATATATCCTAAATGCAGATTTCACTACCGTACACTTTTTTTGATTTGATGCAATCTGGAAAAATCAAGATTCTAACCCAGATATACAAAACCAATTCACTAATCTTGTATCAACCCTCTTGATTTTACGAAGTGATTGACGGTAGTCCGTCCCACTCCCATTATCCTGGCAATTGCTCCCTTTGAAACACCCTGTGTTAATAGCCTTTTAATCTCTACTGTCCTACCATCGGGTTTTGACCTACCAAGACTTCCCTTGGGTCTGCCCAGCTTCTTGCCTTTTCCTATGGCAGAGGATAAGCCTTCTTTTGTATGTATGAAGACTAACTCTCGGTCAGTCTCAGCAAGCAGACTAAACATCCTGACCATGGCTTGAGTCTGTGAGTTTCGCTCTTCATCAAGCCAAATGCCTTCTTTAACAGCTATGAAAGTAACCTTTGCCTTAATTATCGCATCCACTGTCCTGACGATCTGACCAATAGAACGACCTATTCGGCTAAGTTCGCTGACAACAAGAGTATCTCCTGGTTCCAAATGGCTAATGAGTTGGTCAATCCTCTTTTCCCCAGTGAAAGCAGGCATCTCGATGAAGCGTGATAAAGTGATTCTTTCCCTCTGCGCAAACTCCACAATCGTCTGCCTTTGTTCTCTAATCTCCTGCCTGTCCTTGGAAGTCTTGAAATAAGCAACAGTCTTCATGAATTTTATACTTCCTCAGAATTAAAAGAATGTGTATTAGTGTTGAAAAAAGTGTTGTTATCACGACTTGGAAGGTTAATCCCTTTACTCCCAAAGGGTATCATGCTGGCATTAACATATCCATAATATCATCAGTAGATTTACCCTCCATAAATAAACGTTTACATAACTCTAGCATAGAACGCATA
>Ga0315274_10005965_pt1 | contig 17809 bp, 12 predicted proteins | sample YL17G02_20_MG_FD_203700 | JGI IMG/M metagenome (GOLD analysis project Ga0315274, IMG submission 203700) | Sediment microbial communities from Yellowstone Lake, YNP, Wyoming, USA - YL17G02_20 | ecosystem: Environmental > Aquatic > Freshwater > Lake > Sediment | place: USA: Wyoming | collected...
GCAAGACTATTTGGAAGATGTCCGTCGAAGGTGGACTTCTTACTGAAGCTGAACCAAATCTCGCCCACTATGCCATCGCCGAGCTTTACCAGTTGGGCAAATTAGATTGCGTCATCACTCAAAATATCGACAACCTGCATCAAAAAGCCGGAGTCCCTGAAGATAAGGTGTTTGAGCTTCATGGTAATGTGGAGTGGGTGGTGTGCTTAAGCTGCCGTAGACGCTTTCCGATGCCCGAAGTATTACAAAAGATAAAGAAGGGGATAGAAGTCCCCGATTGCCCTGACTGCCAGGGTATTCTGAAGCCAGATGCAGTGTTTTTCGGGGAGGCATTACCACAGGAGATATTACAGGAAGCTATCCGCCGGGCGCAGAACTGCGACCTTTTTATTGTCATTGGTTCCACTCTTGTTATTTATCCCGCTGCTTATATTCCAACATACGCTGGAGAGGCCGGAGCAACGTTAGCTATCGTTAATTTAACTCCCACCCCCTTCGACCACTATGCGGCAGTGGTCATCAGGGGTAAGGCTGGCGAGATAATGCCCAGGGTGATGGAGAAAGTAAGGCTTTTCTAGCTATCAGGTTTGAGCTAAGCCAGCTGCCGAATGCCTCTTCTTTCTTCCTAGTACACTACTTTTTGGATACGCTTGATATCCACTGCCTTGCCGGTCTTTTCATCCACTTCGACCAGAATTGCATCGAAGCTGACTTTTCCCTTGCCAACCGATAGCCGGCTGGGTATCTGAGTAAGGAAGCGGTTGATTACAGAATCTGGGTCATCCCCGATGACCGAATCTATAGGGCCAACCATGCCTATGTCGGTGACATAGGCAGTGCCTCCGGCCAATATGTGAGCATCAGCGGTGCCCACGTGAGTATGGGTGCCCAGCACAGCACTGACTCGTCCATCGAGGTATCTACCCATGGCCACTTTCTCCGAGGTTGCCTCAGCATGGAAGTCAACAATAATAGGGATTGATTTATGCTCAAACTCAGCCAGTAGCTGGTCCATAGCTCGAAATGGACAATCAACATGGCCCATGAAAACACGCCCAACGAGGTTAATTATCAGGACATTGTTTTTAAGCAAGTAGCCACGACCAGGATTCATCGGTGGGTAATTCAAGGGACGGAGAAGGGCAAGCTCACTGTCCAGGTAGGGAATAATCTCTTTGTAAGCCCAGATATGATTGCCTGTGGTTATGACATCAATTCCAGAATCGAAGAGCTCTTCTGCTGTACTGGGGGTCAGCCCTAACCCACCGGCAGCATTCTCGCCATTGCCTACTACGAGGTCAATATTATATTCATCACATAAGCCTGGCAGGATTTCCTTCACCGCCTTCCTACCAGGCTTGCCGATGATGTCGCCTATTACTAGTATTCTCAAATCTACTTAGCGTAATCTATTGCTGTGGTCTCCCTAATCACTACCACTCTTATCTGGCCAGGATAGGTCAGGCTCTCCTCTATCTTCTTAGAAATATCCCGAGCCAATCTCACCGCAGCTAAATCATCAACTTTATCTGGTTTTACCATGACGCGCACTTCGCGCCCGGCTTGGATAGCAAAAGCCTTTTCTACGCCAGGAAAATCGACTGCTATGTCCTCTAAGTCCTTAACACGCTTCAAATATTGTTCCAGGGACTCACGTCTTGCACCAGGCCGCGAACCACTTATGGCATCGGCAGCAGCAACAATAAAGCCCAGGACAGTACTAGTCTCTGCCTCGCCATGATGTTCAGCAATGGCTTTAACCACATCTGGATTTCTATCCCACTGCTTAACCAGGTCAGCACCTATCAGAGCATGCGGCCCCTGCGTTTGATGGTCTACCGCCTTTCCGATATCATGAAGCAGGCCGGCTTTCCTGGCGGCACTGACATTAACCCCAATCTCGCTAGCCAACATCCCCGCCAGATGAGAAACTTCGAGACTGTGGAGTAAGACATTCTGACCATAACTGGTGCGAAATTTAAGCTGGCCAATCAGCTTAACCAGCTCAGGATGTAAGCCTGGCACTCCAGCTTCGTAAGCAGCTCGCTCACCCTCACTACGGGCAGTAGCTTCAACCTCTGCTTTGGTTTTGTCCACTATCTCCTTAATCCGGGCGGGATGAATGCGCCCATCAAGGATAAGTTTGCTTAAGGCAAGGCGAGCTACTTCACGCCTCACGGGGTCGAAGCTGGAGATGGTAACCGCCTCCGGAGTATCGTCGATGATAAGATCAACGCCAGTAGCTTGCTCTAAGGCTCGGATATTGCGTCCTTCACGCCCAATGAGCCGCCCCTTCATCTCGTCACTAGGCAGGGGAACAGCGGATATTGTAGTTTCCGAAACAACATCGGTAGCACACCTTTGAATAGCTGTGGCCAGAATATCCCGAACCCTCCCATCAGCCTCTTCCTTTATTTGCGCCTCCCACACCCTAACTTGTCGCGAGGCATCTTCTTCAACCTCTTGTTTTAGCATTTGAAACAAGAGAGTTTTTGCTTCTGCGCTAGATGTGCCGGAGATGGATTCTAACTTTGCCAGCTGTTTTTCTCTTATTGTCTGAAGTTCAGCTGTTATCCGCTCATTATCTTTTTTCCTGCTATCTAAATCACGCTCACGTCGCTCTACAGTCTCTAACTTCCGCTCCAGCGCCTCTACTTTCTGGTTAGCACGCTTTTCTAATCGTTGTGTTTCAAGGCGACGTTCCTTGCTTTCCGCCTCGGCAGCGTTGCCAACCTTGATAGCTTCTGCTCTAGCTGCACGGAGTAGCTCATTATACTTGGTTGTTGCCTCATCTAAGAACTTCTGTGCCTCTTTTCTTGTTCTTTGGATCTCCCGGTTGGCTACTAGCTGCCTGACAAAGTACCCAATACCGATGCCTAAAACAAGAGCAAGGCCACTTATCATTAATGTATAGCCCATTTTCCCTCTCTATTTCGTTGTTATAATAATAAATGCAAAACATTGCATATTAATAATAACCTTTTATTGGATTATCGTCAACTTGCTGTGCTGGCAAGTAATCCCTTGACCCATTTGTCTTGCCTCTCTTAGTGCACTGGGAGAGGTGCTATATTACCGTTGCGCATAACTTCGGGATTTTGTGCAATTTAGGCACTCCAGCGCTGATACAGATTGATTCTTATCGAACTGGTGTCTGTCGCTTCAAATCCTGTATATTATTGTTGTGGAAGCCATGACTGAAGAACTAATCGCTCCCTGTGGGATGAACTGTGGCTTGTGTGCTAGCTACCTGGCGATGAAAAACGACCTGAAGAAGAGGGGTATTTTGAAGACGTACTGCGCCGGTTGCCTACCAGGCGGCAAGAATTGTTACTACAAAAGGCAGTGTGAACTGCTGAGGAAAGGACTTGTGCGGTTTTGCTACGATTGCGGGGATTTCCCCTGCCGCCGGCTAAAGACTCTCGACAAGCGCTATCGCACTTTTTACCATATGAGCATGATAGAGAACCTCGAATTTATAAAAAAGTATGGCATTGGGAGATTTCTAGAAAAGGAAGCAGTAAAGTGGCGCTGCCCTGAATGTGGTGGGGTGATATGCTGCCATAACGGGCTGTGCTATAAATGCGATCTTGATAAGCTACGCCAAAAGAAACACAAGTACCGCTGGGAGGAATAATGAAGAAAACATGGCAGGAGAAATTGAAGGACAAACCATCTTTTCCTAAGGTGCTCAAGCTGGAGAAAGGGTTTCCCTGTTACAATGCCGTGCACAAGATGGGTGCCGAAGTCGGTGATGAGATAGTGCTGGTAAATCCGTCTGAAGTAGTGACAATCATGAAGCAGGTACCGAGAGGAAGGCTCATCACTATTGTCGAAATATGCAAAAAGATTGGCGGGCAATACGATGTAAAAGCTTGCTGCTCTTTAACCACCGGTATCTTCATCATGACGGCGGCCAATGCGGTAGAAGAAGCAAGAAGAGAAGGTAAGTCATTAGGCATACCATACTGGCGGACGCTCAAAGCAGATGGTTTTTTGAATGAAAAATACCCCGGTGGACAAGAAGCGCATAAGAGACTACTTGAGGGAGAAAATTTCAGGGTCATTGCTCGGGGCAAGAAATACCAGGTTGGCGATTATGAGAAATACCTGGTGAAGCTAACATGAAATTATTGCCAGTTCAAAATATCGCGCCTTGTACATAACAGATTGGCATTCTTACACACTAACTCAAATCGTTCAATTTGCCCGGGTTGCTAGTCACAATAATACTTCGACATCGGGCCTTCTTTGATATAAAATACCCCCCTATATGAGCGCAAAGAGGCCGATAAAGCTGAACACGGTATATTTGGGCCTTCTTCTTTTTGTCGTCGCTCAAATTCTCATCCTTCTTGTTGCTCCTCGTATAAATCCATTCCTGGATAAGAATGATATAGAAATACCGACCCAGCCATCCGGGCCGGTATACTGGTGGCCTGGGGAAGTGACATTACCCTCTGGTGAAGTTATCAAAGTCCCAGCCCATTCAGCGTTAGGACCAATTTTAATCTATATTTTTGCGGCAGTAGCTGTGCTTGGACTTACACTCTCCCTGATTCCAGTTAAGGCTTTAAAGGTTATTCTTAGACTCTTGTTTGCCCTTCTGTTTAGTTGGGGCGCATTCATCGCAACTGTCTTTTACGTGCCTCTTCCACTAGCTGTCGCCATCGCTGTCGTGTTTGGAGCATTTTGGTTCTTGATACCACTTGTCTGGTTACATAACCTGGTATTGATTCTGGCGGTTAGTAGTTTAGGAGCAGTTTTTGGTCGCTTTATTACGCCGTGGACCGCTATGGCTATTATTTTGGCACTTGCCCTCTATGACTTCCTGGCGGTTCGTTTCAAATTTATGCTCTGGATGGCAGACAGGCTATCGCAAATAAATGCATTGCCGGCACTAATCATTCCCAAAAACTATTCTGAGTGGAACTTCAACTTGAAAAAACGTGGAGAGAAGATAATAGAGGTGAATCCTGCCGAGAGGGAATACTCCATACTGGGTGGTGGCGACATTGCCTTCCCTTGTCTGCTGACAGCCTCCGTTTATTTTGCCCAAGGCCTAAAGCCAGCGGCTATTATTGCAGCATTCGGATTACTGGGATTAGTTAGCGTCTATGCGATTCAGGCGATATTTTTAAAGGGGAAGCCGATGCCGGCTCTGCCACCTATCGCTGCCTTCACATTGGTTGGATTATTGATTATCTAGTGATACAAGATTACGGTGGTTTGTTTAGCAAGAGGGTGAACTGTTTGGATACATTGAGTATTACGTGTTCCGCATTTTGAAGTAATGGAAAATGAGGAAACAATGGCTTCTGTGAAGGATGTGCTGGACAAACTCCAGAGCAAGGCTCAGCCGGAGCAGTTAAAAGGAATGGCTAAATACGGGATGACAGTGGAGCAGAGATTGGGCGTCTCAGTTCCTGATATGAGAAAACTGGCTAAAGAGATAGGGAAGGACCATAAGCTGGCACTAGACTTATGGAGGACTGGAGTAGCTGAAGCGAGGATCGTGGCTGGGATGGTCGGTGACCCTGCTAAGCTAACTGAAGAGCAGATGGAGGAGTGGGTGAAAGGCATTAATTCGTGGGATGTTTGCGACCAGGTGTGCGATAATCTTTTTTACAAATCGCCTCTTGCCTGGGTAAAAACTATCGATTGGGCGCAACGGGAAGAGGAGTTCGTCAAGAGGGCGGCTTTCTCATTGATAGCTTACCTCGCCTGCCATGATAAGCAAGCAAATGATGAAAAGTTCATCAGATTCTTGCCCGTAATAGTCCAGCAATCTACGGACGAGCGTAACTTTGTCAAGAAAGCAGTGAACTGGGCTCTTAGAAACATTGGAAAGAGGAACCTCAATTTGAACCGGGCGGCGATAAATGCAGCGAAAGAAATCCAGCGACTCGACTCAAAGGCTGCTCGCTGGGTTGCTGCCGATGCCATCAGAGAACTGGAGAGTGACGCTATCCAAAGTAAGCTTAGGAGATGAACATTAGTCCATATTGTTCAGCGCGGGCAACAGAAGCTGGATTGTTACCCACCATTTCTGACAATCGTGCAATTTCCACCCATTGAACAGAAAGTCATAGGGTAAAATTTCAAGAACTAGCTAAACTATCACCCCCATCGGGCCGATAGATTGCACCCCCTTTTTCTGATTTCAGCATAGGACAGAAAAGTTTTGGTCATATTTTAAAACCCAGATAGATTTCTGCAACCCCTTCGACTGCTGTTCAACTGAAACGCTTGTGCTACCCAAGCAGTCGATTTATGGGGCTTGTGAGATGTTTCGCTGAGCAGCGTACCGGCATCCTTCTACAATAATCTTAGTCTGATAGGACATATCCCCTTAATAACCACGTGTCTGAGTGCGTCTTAAGGCATAGCACCCACTGCTAAAGTATCAAAAGAGATAGCCCAAATGGGCGATAGACAACGGAGCCTGCTAATATTATAATGAGCTAGATTGAAGCGCATCATTTAAGATTGAATCGGGAGTGCATTAATGCCAAGAGAGATTAATGGAGAGAGATACTACGAAACCACAGAGGTGTGTGAGAAGGTAGGCATTAGTCGTCCTACTCTGTTCCGCTGGCTCAGGCGGGGAATACTAAACAAGCTGCACAAGGACAGAAGAGGGTGGAGACTATTTACCGAGGAGGACTTGGACAAGATTCAGGCCGAAGCCCAAAAGATCGAGGTCGACCATGTTTTAGTCAGGCCGAGAGATAGAGGTGAACTATGATTACACTCACTATGCAGACAATATTATACGGGGCTGTCGTAGCGTACTTGATTTCACTGATTGTGCTATATCAGGTGTGGTATCACAACCGCAAGAAATATGTTGGCCTTTCTCTCTGGGTGCTGGCTTGGGCATTTCTGTTCTTGGGTTTTGGCCTATTATGCCTTCGCGGTTTAATCCCGGACTGGATTTCTATTGTAGTGGCAAACAGCTCGGTAGTCGGTGGAACCCTGTTAATCTATTTCGGCCTGCGTCTCTTCACGGAGAAGAAAAACTCGCGCTTATTGATTGGTTTGGCCACAGCGTTTTTTGCCATATTTACTTGTGTTCATGTCTATTTTACCTTTGTGTACAATGACTTGCTGACTCGTAGCTATAACGTCAACATAGCCCTGGTAATCATTTATTTCACTAGCTCGTACCTGTTGTTCTTCAGAGCAGGCCCCAAAACGCGTCGTTTATCTACGGGGACCGCTGTTGCTTTTTTGATATTAATTCTGGTACAGCTTGCCAGAATTTTGGGTTTCGCGCTTGGTTCTATAACGACCAACGACTTTTTGAAAACGGGGGCGTATGACACAGCTATGTTGGGCCTTGCAATAGGCGCGAATTTATACCTCACTTTCAGCCTGGTTTTGATGGTCCACCGCAGATTACAGCTAGAAACCGAGGATTTGTATGAGAAGGTAACCCGAAGTGAAGCAAATACAAAACATCTAAATTCCCTACTAAGCACCGTTAGAGGAGTCAACCAATTGATTAGCCGGGAGAAGGACAGAGAGCGCCTTATCGAGAAGATTTGTAATCTTATTTCGGAGACACGAGGATTTTTCTGCACCTGGATATTGCTGTTTGATGAGAAGAGAAGATATGTTTCGGCTGCTGTAGTCGGAAGTATGGAAACCCGAGTATTCTCCCAGCAGCTTGAACAGGGAAATTATCCGCCGTGCGTTGACATTATACTGGCACATAAGGAATCCCTTGCTGTTTGTGGCGACATCGTCGAAAACGGACTAGAGTGCTTGCCCAAGAGATCATACAGTGGAGGACACGCCCTCATCAGCCGTCTCGAATACGAAGATAAAGTGTATGGAACAGTCGGTATATATGTGCAATCAGACTATATGCCTGACCCCGAGGAACAGTCCCTTTTCAGAGAACTGGCGGGTGATATCGCTTTCGCACTGTACAACATTGACAGAGAGGAGATACTAAAACAATCTGAAGAGCGGTTCAGAATAGTCTTTGAATATGCTCCAGATGCTTATTATCTTAATGACCTGGAAGGTAACTTTATAGATGGCAATATAGCTGCAGAGCGACTTAGTGGCTATGCGAAAGAAGAGTTGATTGGGAAGAGTTTTCTGAATTTAAATATGTTGCGTCCGCAGGATGTACAAAGGGCAGCTGAATTGCTAATTAAAAACGTAAATGGACAATCGACAGGCCCTAATGAATTCCCTCTGACACGGAAGGATGGTAGCCAAGTAATGATTGAAATCAGTACCTTTCCGGTGAAAATAAGAGGGCAACCCTTGGTATTAGCGATTGCCCGTGACATCACCGAGCGAAAGCAGGCCGAGGAGTCACTGCGACAAAGCAAGGAGAGGTATAGAGCTTTGTTCGATAGCTCAGTCATTGGTACCCTTGTTCTGGACGCTGAAACTATGAAGGTAGTGATGGCTAATCAAGCAGTTGCGGAAATATTTGGCTTTAGTTCTACAGAGGAAGTCATTCAAGTAGATAATCCGTTCGACTTTGTTCTTTCAGAGGACAGGGAGAGAGTTCTTGAAATTGTGACGAAATCTTTGTTTGAGCGGGGCTTGCAAGAGACTCATGATATTCGGGCGATGACCAAGGATGGCAGAAACATATGGATAACTGCGACAGCGGCAAGGATCATGCATGAGGGCAGACCAGCAGGTTTAATTTCGTTTACGGACATCACGGTGCGCAAGCAGGTAGAGGAAGCTCTCAGGCAGTCTGAGGAGAAACACCGGACTATGCTGGAGGAGATGGAAGATAGCTATTTCGAGGTCGACCTCGGCGGACACTTCACTTTTGTCAATAATGCGGTGTGCCGCCACCTGGGATACACAAGGGAAGAACTGATTGGAATGAGCTACAAAGGCTTTACAACTGAAGAAGATATCGAATCCGTATTTCGAGTCTTTAATGAAGTGTATCGGACAGACGAGCCAAACAAGAGTTTCAACTGGCAAATCATCCGCAAAGACGGAGTCCAGGGGTTTGTCGAAGCATTGGTCTCTCCTCTACGAAATGACAAGGGCGAGATTATCGGGTTCCGTGGCGTTGGGCGTGACATCAGCGAGCGCAGACAAATGGAGGAACAACTCATCGTCGCTGACAGGCTGGCTTCTATTGGCGAGCTGGCTTCAGGCATTGCCCACGAGCTTAACAATCCTCTCACGGGAATCATCGGTTTTTCTCAGCTCCTTGCAGAAAGGAATGTTCCCGAGGAAATTAAAGAGGACCTCAAACTGATAAATAGTGAAGCGCAACGCGCCGCCAATGTTGTGAAGGGACTGCTTACCTTTGCCCGGAAGCATCCTCCTGTCAGACAACTGTCAAACATAAATGACGTGATAGGCAAAGTCCTTGAGTTGCGTGCTTATGAACAAAAGGTAAGCAATATAGAAACGGTTATCAATCTAGCTCCTGACCTACCTAAAATCGGGGCGGACTTTTTCCAATTGCAGCAAGTCTTTCTCAATATTGTGACAAATGCTGAGTACTTTATGCTTAAGGCACATAATAAGGGCACTCTTACGATCACCACAGGAAGATTAGAAGATATAGTGAGGATTTCATTTACCGATGATGGCCCGGGCATATCTGGAAAAGATTTAGGGCATGTCTTCGATCCTTTTTTCACTACCAAAGAGGTGGGGCAAGGAACTGGGCTCGGTCTGAGCATAAGCCATGGAATAGTGACCGCCCACGGTGGCCGAATATACGCAGAAAGTAAACAGGGTAAGGGGGCAACATTTGTCGTGGAACTACCTATAGGGCAAGAGGAGGGATCATATGAAAAATCGCACTAGAAGAAACAAATACTGGTGGTCGAAGATGAACCCACTATTGGGCGTGTCTGCTCACAGAGCATGAGCACATGAAGTGACTGGACTAAATTAGCCATTCGGGATTCTAAAGGCAAGTGAGAGAATGAACGAAGGGCACCGAAACCGCTTTGTGAAACGTTCGCACGTAGCGTGGCCGGTGCTCTTTTTGGTTTGGGGTAAGCCATAAATAGCCTCTAGTGAAGGAGGTGGGAGATGATGAAAGACAAAGATACACCAAAAGAACAGCTGAAGAGATTGAAAAGGAGCCCTGGAGAACGTGGGAAAGAACTGCAGTGTTTTTATGGGATTGCACGCATTGCTGAGAAACCGAGGCTTACCCTCGACGAAATATATCAAGAGGTACTAGAGCTGCTTCCTCGGAGTTGGCAATATCCAGAGGTTGCCTGTGCTCAGCTCACTATTGATGGCAAAGAGTTCAAGACAGCAAACTATAGGGAAACCGAATGGAAGCAGTCTACGGATATCAAGGTACATGATATGAAAGCGGGTATGCTAGTAGTCGGCTATCTGGAGGACAGGCCGGCAAGTGATGAAGGGCCCTTCTTGAAGGAAGAGAGGCTGCTGATTGATGCTGTTGCTGAACGGCTGGGAAGAATTACCGAGCGCAAGCAGATGGAGGGGGTGTTAAGAGAATCAGAAGAAAGATATAGAACTCTGTTCGAATCGGCGGCTCAGGGGATACTTATTGCCGATATGGAAACCAAGAAATTCAAATACAGCAATCCAGCCATTTGCACAATGTTGGGCTATAGTCAAGAAGAATTGACAAAAATGAGCGTAAGTGATATTCATCCTAAAACCTCATTAGAGGATGTACTTGCTGAATTTGCTGCCCAGGCAAGAGGAGAAAAGATATTGGCGTCAGCTCTTCCCTGTTTGAAAAAGGATGGCACCATAGTCTATGCGGATATCAACGCTGCCAAAGCCATCATCGATGGAAGAGAGTGTAACATCGGTTTCTTTACCGACGTTACCGAGCGCAAAAAGACTGCGGAGGCACTTCAGAAATCCGAGGAACATTACCGCCAGATTACAGAGAATGCCGGTGAGGCTATCTTCGTCGTCCAAGACGGCGAAATCAAATTCATGAATCCCAAGGGATCCGAGCTTTCCGGCTATCCGACAGAAGAAATGGTCTCCAAGCCATTTGTCAAGTTCATCCATCCTGAGGATATTGATATGGTGGCTGATCGCTACCTCAAGAGGCTTAAAGGGGAGCCAGTTCCCCAAATATATGACTTCAGGATTATCAGAGAGGACGGTGGCATCAGGTGGGGTGAGCTTAATGCTGTGCCAATTTCATGGGAAGACAGACCTGCGGTGCTTTGTTTCATGAACGACGTTACCGAGCGCAAGCAGGCGGAGGACAAAATAGAACAGGCTCAAGAAACACTTGTAATCTTAAATAATAAACTCGAAGAGCGCGGTCGTCAGAACAGCCTGTTGAGTGAAATGAGAGAACTGCTCCAATCATGTTCGACTATCCAAGAAATGCCTACTATTGTCATTAGTTACGTAGCTAAAGTATTACCCGGCACAGACGGTGCCTTGTTCCTGCTGAGTAATTCCCGAACTGACCTGCAATCAGTGGCGAGGTGGGGGGATTTTCCGGAAGATGCAGATAACAACATCTTTGCCCCTGATGCGTGCTGGGGCCTGAGACGGGGTCGTGTTTATGCAGTTGAAGATATGAAAATCGGTCCAATCTGCCCACACCTCAAACAACCGTCATCCACCGCTTATATCTGTCTGCCACTAATCGGTAAAGGAGAAACACTTGGCTTACTGCATTTGGGGACTAAACGATCGGTACAAGAAGATGACAGACAGTGGAATATAGCTGAACTGAAAGACACCGCTATCATGTTTGCGCAATACCTGTCGCTTTCAATCGCAAATATTAAGCTGTCGGAGAAACTCGCCAGCCAGTCAATAAGGGACACACTCACCGGACTGTTCAACAGGCGCTATATGGAGGAAACCATTCAGCGTGAGATTCTACGTGCGGCAAGGAAACAAACCAAGATAGGTATTGTTATGGCTGATATTGACCACTTCAAACAGATCAATGACACGTATGGGCATGAAGCAGGCGATGAATTCCTTATGAAACTGGCTGACTTTTTCAAAACTAAAACGCGTGGTTCTGATATTGCCTGTCGCTATGGAGGGGAAGAATTCATACTTATTCTACCCGAATCATCCGTTGAGGACACGTACAAACGCGCCGACTATCTCAGGGAAGAAATCAAAAAAATGAAAGTCTATTTTCGTGGTCAACTACTACCTTCAATTACCTTGTCATTTGGCATCGCGACATATCCTGACCATGGAATAGATACGGATGAACTCATGCGGGTAGCAGACACGGCCCTCTACAAGGCAAAAGAGGAGGGTAGAGACAGGGTCATAGTTGGTTGATAATCGTAACCTTTCTTTGACCTTATAATTTCACAAACACTCATTTTGTTCAGTGCCAGACGCACCGGCTAATATTGAAGTAAATACCATAACATTTTTGGGCGAATTGCTTTACTCGCTGAACGCTGCCGGCGTCTCATTACCCAATGTGATCAAGAAATAAAGCCGTTAACCGAGTGCCGTCAAAATAGCACTCGACACTCGATGCCCTGCTTTGCAAAGGCAGAGGCAAGGGCTTTGCCTTTTGAGAAGAAGAAATCATAGCTCATGGCCCCTTCGAGACGGTATTTTCTATACACCCAATCGCCATAATGGTAGTTCATTCTGTCAACCAGTACGTAATCCACTTTTCCGCTAAGTTGGGCAGCGAGTTCTTCCGCGCCGGGAAGCATTGGAGCAATCATGGCATAGGTTCTAATGCCGGCAAGATGTAGCTCCTCGAGTGCTTTGATCCTTTCCTTAATAGATGGCGCACCTGGTTCAAACAACTTTCTTATCTCGTCGTCGGCACTAGTAACTGATAACCCGACCTCGATCTTATCGCTTTTCTTAAATAGGTCTATGTCACGCAACACAAGTGGGGATTTCGTCTGAACTGTTATCGGCCAGCCATATTGGATCAGTATTTCCAAGCACTTTCTTGTCAATTCGTATGCTGTCTCCAGCGGTTGATAGGGGTCGCACACTCCACTCACCCATACTCTACCAGGCGGCATCTTATCTATCTCGTGTTTCAATAGAGACGGGGCATTAATCTTCACGTCAACAAATTCACCCCACGGCTCTTTATGTCCGGTGAATCTCTTCATAAAGCGGGCGTAGCAATAGGTGCAACCGTGCTGGCACCCAACATACGAATTGACCGCATAATCAAAGACCTGTGATTTGGACAATATGCTGCGCGCGTAGATTTCTCTAAGAGTCATGGAAGGACTAGCTCACCAACGATAATGATACCCATGGATCATTTTACCACCTATTTCCTTCAAGACTATGAAGTGCTAAAATATGAAATGAACGTAGGAAATCAGGATACACAGAATGCAAAATGAACGAGACTGCTACGAAGTCTTGGGCATTGGGCCAGATGCCAGCGCAGAAGAAATAAAAAAGGCGTATCACAGGCTGGCTTTTCAATGCCACCCGGACAGGAATCGGAAAAGCGAGGAAGCCCATAAAAAAATGGAGGAAATAAACGAGGCTTATGCTGTCCTGTCTGACCCGATTAAACGCAGGGAATACGATCTTCCCCGGGGGTATGGTATTAGAGTGCCGAAGTTCAGGAAAGGCAGTAAAGTAAAAATCAGTATCAATTCTCCTTCACAGTATAGAGGCTACACCGGGGTCGTAGATAAAGAACCTGTTAATGATGCCTTTCGCTTCTGGTATATGGTGAGAATCGAGTCCAAAGGCTTGACGACAGCCGGGCGCTTCGCTGAAGAAGAACTTGAGGGGCCGGGCAATTAGCGACTAGACTGACCAGTCAGCGTTCGGAATGAGTAGCTATCCTCCGTGTGCGCTTTAGCTTAGTTATTCTTTAAGTCATCTCCAGCATGTGCTCTATCACTGATGAGGCAACTACTTAACGCGCCTTCCGATCATTCTTGTCTTATAACTCAATCTATCAAAACGGATTGAAAAATGGTAAACTAGCCACAAAATACAGGAGAGGATAGTAATGATTATAGGATTAATCGCTTTTATGATTTTCCTGGCCTTTCTACTTGCCTTATGGGAAATCCAAATCGAGGGTAAGGATGGTTGGGCAGCGAAGCTACCCTGCTGGCGTATAGAAAAGGGATGGCTTGTTAAGTTGGCAGGTGGACGCCCGATAACCGGCTACCACTTTTTTATGATGCTGTTCCTGATTGCTATAGTTCATCTGCCGTTGTTTTTTGTTCCGTGGAGTTGGCAGTTAGAAAGCTTGCTGCTGGGCTTTTATGTAGGCATGGTTTTTCTAGAAGACTTCTTGTGGTTTGTTTTAAACCCATATTATGGGATTAAAAACTTCCGCAAAGGAAAAATCTGGTGGCACAAACAGTGGTGGGGGCCGGTCCCTGCTTTATACTGGTTTTTACTCATCATCGTCATCGTACTAATTTATCTCGGAAGAGCCGCTATCTAGACAGGGATTAAGAATCATCCAGATCATTAGGCAAGGGTAATAAATAGTAGAAAGTTATCCGACAAGATAGCGCATTGTGCTGTTTTCTAGTCACCTTAAGCGCCAAGGGATAAATTCAATCAGTAACGATTTGCTTTTATAAATCTCAGGCCTCTTCGATTTACAGAAGCTGGATGTGATAAATAGAGGGCAAGGCAGGTCAATAGGTCCTATCTTGTCATAATCTGCACACACGACTTCTCTTAGCAGTCTTCAAAAACAGAGGCCGCTTCAGTATGATTTGCAATGGATATCCGAATTTAGGCCTTTCTTTGATGTCCGGTATGAGGGGCCGTCGAACTGTGTATTGAAGAAGCGACCCCGAGGGGATTTGAACCCCTGATCTCCACCGTGACAGGGTGGCATGTTAAACCGCTACACCACGGGGCCTCATAATGAATTTATTACAAAATATAATGGAAAATTTACTTAATGTCAAACTTGCTTTAGCACCGTGGGTTAAGGTATTATTTTACCTTGGAGCCAAGGAAAAAGTTGACAAAGGGAGAGGGATTTCTATAAAATAGGTGTATTAGTACTTTAACAATTGAATAGTGGAAGAAAGGTTTTTAGTGGAGAGCTTGATCCTGGCTCAGAATAAACGTTGGCGGTGCGCCTTATGCATGCAAGTCGAACGGGGTTATGGTCTTCGGATTGTAACCTAGTGGCGAACGGCTGAGTAACGCGTAAGTAACCTGCCTTGGAGTAGGAAATAATTTGCCGAAAGGCGAGCTAATGTCCTATGTGGTAATGAAACGTAAGTTTCATTATTAAAGCTTTCGGGTGCTCCAAGAGGGACTTGCGTCTGATTAGCTAGTTGGTAGGGTAATAGCCTACCAAGGCGATGATCGGTAGCTGGTCTGAGAGGATGGCCAGCCAGATGGGGACTGGGACACGGCCCCAACTCCTACGGGAGGCAGCAGCAAGGAATTTTGGGCAATGGGCGAAAGCCTGACCCAGCGACACCGCGTGAGGGAAGAAGGCCTTCGGGTTGTAAACCTCTTTTCTTGGGGAAGAATCTCGACGGTACCCAGGGAATAAGCCTCGGCCAACTACGTGCCAGCAGCCGCGGTAATACGTAGGAGGCGAACGTTATTCGGATTTACTGGGCGTAAAGAGAGCGTAGGCGGTTCCTTAAGTCAGATGTGAAATCTTCTGGCTCAATCAGAAGGCGCCATTTGATACTGAGGGGCTTGAGAGCAGCAGAGGGAAATGGAATCCCCAGTGTAGCGGTGAAATGCGTAGATATTGGGGAGAACACCAGTGGCGAAGGCGATTTCCCAGGTTGTTTCTGACGCTGAGGCTCGAAAGCGTGGGGAGCGAAGCGGATTAGATACCCGCGTAGTCCACGCCCTAAACGGTGGACACTAGATATAGGAGGTATCGACCCTTTCTGTGTCGAAGCTAACGCTTTAAGTGTCCCGCCTGGGGAGTACGGCCGCAAGGCTGAAACTCAAAGGAATTGACGGGGGCCCGCACAAGCAGCGGAGCGTGTGGTTTAATTCGATGATACACGAAGAACCTTACCAGGGCTTGACATGCAGAGTTCAACCGGCGAAAGCCGGCGGCCCGCAAGGGCGATCTACACAGGTGCTGCATGGCTGTCGTCAGCTCGTGCCGTGAGGTGTTGGGTTAAGTCCCGCAACGAGCGCAACCCTTGTCCTATGTTAAATTCTCATAGGAGACTGCCTTGTACAGCAAGGAGGAAGGAAAGGATGACGTCAAGTCAGCACGGCCTTTATGTTCTGGGCTACACACACGCTACAATGGGTGATACAGAGGGTTGCTAAGGAGCGATCCGGAGCTAATCCCTTAAAATCATCCTCAGTTCGGATTGCAGGCTGAAATCGCCTGCATGAAGTCGGAGTTGCTAGTAACCGCAGGTCAGCTATACTGCGGTGAATACGTTCTCGGACCTTGTACACACCGCCCGTCACGCCATGGGAGCTGGCAACACCTGAAGTCGATGGGCTAACTTTAACGAGAGGCAATCGCCTAAGGTGGGGTTGGTGACTGTGACGAAGTCGTAACAAGGCAGCCGTACGGGAACGTGTGGCTGAATCACCTCCTTTCTAAGGAGTCATAAGCAGAAACTTAGTGATTCCTAGGTCGGTCAATGGACTGAGAAGTCTATTGCCAAGTGAGTAAAATTTTCCTTTCTTCCACTGTTCAGTTGTTAGAAGTATTGCCTGTGTGGTGCGCGGGATAACAGGTAAACTTCCTCGGAAACTCCGTTGAGTGTTTTCTAGCTTATCAGCCTGCTATTAAGGAGTGGTGTGAGGTCGGGACTGAGCCCTTCTTACCCAAATTGGTAACTTTTTACCAATGTCGGCGAAATTCTTGAAAAATCTTGGCAGTGTGAGGTATGATACAATATTGTTTAGGAGCTAAAATTTTGGAAAAGTTAAACTGTTACAAAAGGAGGTGGGATATGGGTAGATACGTGAGAATTATGCTGGCAACTTTGCTCGTTGTGACGGGGGTTTTGGTCTTCTTGCCCTCCAGCTACGTAGGCGCCGGAGGAATGGTCGTGAACCAAAGCTTCGAGCTGGGAGAAGGGGGAGTCCCGTACGGATGGAACCTGACCGGAAACGCTACGCGCATAGATACCGACCCCATCTATGAAGGTAATTGGACTGCCCAGATAACAGGGAACAATGACACGCTTACCAAGTGGGTCGAGCTCGGCCAAAGCGAGGTCTACAATATCACCCTGCCCCTACCGATAACATATAATGCCTGGGGATGGATGTATGTTTCCGGCAATGTTACTGGTGTCATCGCCTTCGATTTCTGGGCGGGAGTGAATGGGACCCAAGTGCAAGTGAGTGCGACAACACTGCTATCCGCCACCGACACGGATGGCACCTATGTACAGAGGACTAGCACGATGCAGTCGCCGCCTGGGACGACTCATCTAAGAATCCGTCTCTATGGAACTGGCTGGAATGGTGGGGTGGAAGTGCGGTTCGATGAGATTGGTTGCTGGCCTGTGACGGGCTACTGCTTCATTGCGACCGCGGCCTACGGCACAGAAACAGCCAGTCAGCTTAATATATTGCGTGATTTCCGAGACCAGGTATTACTGAAGAATGCCTTAGGTTCGCGATTTGTAGCGACTTATTATAAAGTCAGTCCCCCTGTGGCTGCCTTCATAGCGAAGAACGACTTCCTGCGTGCAGTTGTCAGGGAGGTGCTCGTCGATCCAGTGGTACATCTCCTGCAATGGTCGCAGGGCCTCTGGAAAGCTTAGCTGGATATACCCTGAGTCCAGGCTTTCTATGATGTAGGTGCTGTTCAGGCGGACTCACATGGCGAAGAGCACGCGTCGGAAATGCGGTTGGATGTCGTGAACTATAAGTATCGTTGTCC
>Ga0315274_10005966_pt1 | contig 17809 bp, 11 predicted proteins | sample YL17G02_20_MG_FD_203700 | JGI IMG/M metagenome (GOLD analysis project Ga0315274, IMG submission 203700) | Sediment microbial communities from Yellowstone Lake, YNP, Wyoming, USA - YL17G02_20 | ecosystem: Environmental > Aquatic > Freshwater > Lake > Sediment | place: USA: Wyoming | collected...
AGGTTGCGGTCGCGTTCAAGCGGCGGCTGCGGAAGGTCAGCCCGGTGCTGGACCTGCGGGTCTACGGTTCGCGAGCGCGCGGAGACGCCACCCTCGAATCGGATCTGGACATCTTTGTCGAGGTAGAGGCCATAACGCCCGAGTTGCGGCGGAAGATCAGCGAAGTCGCCTGGGAGGTTGGCCTGGAGATGGATCGGGTGATTACAGCCCTGGTCGCGACGCGCGAGCAGTTGGAGCGCGGCCCCATGGGGGCCAACCCGCTCGTACACCAGGTCATGCAAGAGGGGGTCCGGATATGAGGCCAGAGCAGTTGCGGGATCTATTGCGCTATCGAGGCGATTGCCGACGCGGGGCGGTTCGTGACGGCAGTGGAGGCATACCTGCGTGAGCAGGGCCAACTCTAGCGGTGCCGCTCATTGTTGCGACCCGGCAGAACTGACCGCCTGTATGTTGGAGCACGTTCAGGGACATAACCGCCTTACACGAATCACGTTTTGTGATGGGATTGGTCACAAAAATAGATCGCGCTAAGAAGACCGATGACGGCGACCCGTTCTCTTCCGCCCTTCAAAGCCAGCAAGTATGAGTTGATCTCTGCCGGACGGGGCGAACACCACACACAAGGCACGCCCGGTGCTCGACGTGCGCGGCAAGACATTCGGGCCGGCCTACAAGTTCTTCGGCGCGGTCGAGGTAGACGCCTACGGCAGCCGGGTGAGGATGGCGGAACCGGAGAAGGCCATCGTGGACGCGCTCGACCGGCCTGCTTGACCACTACCAGCCAGCGCCGCTCTTTACCTTTTGGGACCCCGGCCAGCCGGTTACTCTGTTCATGTTTTGCGATGCAGAGGGGAACGCCATCAAGCTCGACCGTACATCGCCCCCGCAGCAGAGGGGAGCGTCGCTTCGCTTATGGCTCGACCATGCTGCGGAGTTCGCACGTGCAGAGGGGGGCGTCGCTTCGCTTATGGCTCAACCGTTTCATGAGGGAAGATTCCACACAATTGCTGCAATTTCGACAACTACTTCGGAGGAAACGGGAATGGCGGCCAGTGCATGCTGATGTAGTTGTGGGCAGCTTCCATATCAAGAGGTATGGTCGTGTTACCAACACGAACATAGAACTCTTTGGCAGTCTTATCCGTTAAGTAGACCGGCTTGGGACTCGGTCCCACCCGAGCGATGCAGACGGTCTTACCCTCGTGCTCCTCAAATGAAACATGCTGATACTGGCAGAACTCTGCCCCTAGGGCATTGGTGAGTATCTGGCGCAATTTCTGCTCATAGCCGTCCTTATCCTTTCGTCGCCCCAGGGTCTCCAGGTCATTCTCAATACCCAGCACGGTACGATCATCCGTTACACCTATGAGGAGCGTGCCTCCTTCGCTGTTCAGGAATCCGGCAACAGTCTTAGCAATGGCTTTTTCAAGGTCTGGGTTCGGTCGCCCTGTGTAGAGATCCCATCGCATACTTGCTTTGTATTCGAGGGTAGCACTTTCACCTGTCAACATATCTGCAAACGTCTGAACTTCGGGTGGTTCGAGCCTGGCCACAGGAGGGACAACAAAGCGAACCCCAAATTCCTCGACAATTCTCGCGCTTATGCGGAAACCAGACGCCACTTTCTCTATCCTGTGCGATCTGTGGAGCCTATCAGTACCCTTTCGAGCACGCGCACGTTCGATCCCAAGTGCCTCGACGATGTTGTCCACAGTTGCTAGAGGTTTGTACGCAAGGAAGCAAAAGATGTCCCGTTCGTCACCCTGCAGACCATCGAAAAAGTCTCTTAGTGCGCCATCGAAACTCTCGAACACTTTGCTGCGCAACTCAGATTCCCACAGACGGTCGAAATCGGCTAGCGTGATGTAGACTTCGTCACTATTCTCTTGAACGACGAACTCGTAAAGATGATCGCACAAGATCTGAACCAGGCAGGGTTTGCGTCCGGTGAGTTCTAGGATTCGGTGCAAGGCCGAATCCTCAAATGACAAAATACCTTTCACCGGAATCCGAACAAGTGCTTCAGCATCAGCGAAGTCCAGAGGGGCAAGATGAATGGGATGAAGCACACCCTGTAGATTCTGAAACTCTGGAGTTGTCTGATGTGGCTTAATATCGCCCGCCAAGAGGAAGCTTATAGCAGCACACCGCTGCACAGTAGCCTTGAGGCAGGAGAAGACATCCGCGCTATCATCCAGGCTCAGGAGTTTCTCACTCTCATCTACTAGTACAACCGCTCGTTGCGCCCCGCGAGATAGATCATCCGACAGGCTTGTTAGCTCATTCACGAAAGTCCTGGGAGCTATAGGTGACAGGGCTGCCAGCCGCTCGGGTTGCTCTCCTGTAAGCTGCGCCAGAACCTGAAAGTAGAAACCGGAAGCACTTGTCACGCCAAGCAAATCTATAAACGCCCAGCGATATGAGGCCGTAGAGCGGCGAAGCTCTGCCAAAAGAGCGCCAGTTTGCCGGTCCAGCAAATCTTCATAGAAATCAGCTCCCATCTCGGCAGGATCGCCAATCATGTACAATAAGAAGGTCTTACCCATCCGCCTTTCGCCGATGAGTAAGACCGAGTCACCCTTCCGCAGGTGGCTGGTAATCGCCCGGATCTCCTTCCTACGTCCAAAGAACATACGTAGCTTGGAAGAAGAGGGGTCTACAGCAACAAAGTAGGGTGACGACATCTCTCATCCCTCCTGCCCGCGAAGCCACTCCTCGTCTAGTCTGGCCTTGATGCTGGCGAAAGTCTTTTGCGCGGGCGTGCCTTGGTCTCGCGTGACTTCACTGACCAGGTTCATCTCAACCAACCTGGAAGCCACGTCCCTATTGTGCTGGTTGACGATGACCGGCCCAGGTAGCATGCTTCTCAGAGCATCTCTCTCGTCTGACTCTAATGCATCCCACAACGACTGCAAGCCGTAGCCGACCGTATCAAGGACTCTACGAACGGCTACGTCTACGTGTGGGACTGTGATGGTCAACGTCTCTTCCGGATCAGCCGCTCTCTGGGTCTCCCCATACGTGTTTTCTAATGAGAGGAAACAGAGAGCCTGGGTGTAATAAGGCGAACAGCCACCATACTCAATGATCTTGGCAACAGCGTCATCCTCAAATCTCACGCCGATCTGTTGCGCAGGCTCTCTGATCAGCATTGCCGTTTCTTCGCGCGAGAATGCTTTCAGCTTAACGCCGGAGAAGATGTTGTAAAGAGGTGAGGTCACGCCAGTCATTTTCAGGACCTGGGGCGTGCCCGCCATAACACAAGCGATGCGGTCATAGGTCTGCAGCAAGTGGCGTAGGAATCCCTGACGTGAGTCATGAATTACGCGTTCCAGTGAGGAATTGGTCAGCAGGAAATTCGCCTCGTCCAATAGTAGGACAACCCTGGCCTCTTCGCTGATATTCGCCAGCCAGGCTAAATGCTTCTTGAGGTCACGCTCAAAGTAGAAGTTGAATAGATCAATCGAGGTCTCGCCAGTGGCTGCCTTCACGTCCCAGCTCAAAGGCAGCGGTTCTTCGTCCAGGTTCTCCTGTACTTCCTCTCTCAATTGGAGGAGAATAGATCTAAACACCTGGTGATGCTCATGCCCCATTTTCTCCGGTGTCAGCATCAGGGAGACGAACGGAAACTGCAACCTGGCCTTAAGCTGGAAAAGCAGGCTTGTCTTGCCTGCCCGACGAGGGCCAGTGACCAGGAAATTTTGCTTATTGCGCTTGGTGACACCACGATGGATCTCGGTCAGTTCAGCCATCCGCCCAAAAAACAAGCGTTCGTCTTTGATTGGCTCGCCAAAAACGTAAGGATTCTCCGGGTGCGCACTGACGGAGTGTGTCTTTACCTTGTCCCCGATTCTGAAATTCAGGGTAATTGTTCCAGCGTTATTGGGTCGGATAATAAAGGTGCCTTTTCGCGTCCCTTTATCAAGGTCCTCAATGGTGATGGGGTTAACCGATGTGATTTCATATTGTTCTGACTGCAGGAGCTCAACAACTAGGGGCTCTACTCGACCGGGAGCAGAGAACTCCATAACGAACAGGTTGTTCTGGTAAGCCCGCATACGGCTACCTTCAGTAACACGTTCCTTGAAACTTGCCGGCCCTGACTCGACGGTCACAGGGTTTCTCCTCCTGTTCGTGCGCGAAACGTGATATGCTTCTCATCCTCAGGATCACGGTATAGGACGTATCGCTGATTGATCACCCGCTGGCGATACTTGACGGCATGTTCAACGCACTCCCATACATCTTCTGGCCCAAAGTTGCCATCAGGGTGTAGTAGTTTGAGTAGACCACTGGCGATAATCTTGATCCCCTTCTCGTCGCGAATATTGGCGTTTTCCAATTCCACGTATTGGTCAATGTAGTTCTGATAGTTAAGTCCTCTGAGAAGATGCAGTATCTCGCAAAAGTAGTCAGCGGCAAAACCATTATACGGCGTCAGGTGTTCCTGTCGCTGGCCAATCCTGCCGATCTCCCAGCCGGGTATAAAGCCGGTCAGCCTATCCAGAAAGGCTTTATGTTGCATGGAGGAAGGAAGAAGCTCAAAGCAAGGCACAGATTCATATTCCTGATTGAGAGGAGGTAGGTTGCCAACGAGGACAACCGAAGCCGCGCTGGGGATCTCTACATCGCCTCGGTCATAAGAGCCGTCAGCCATGAACTTGAGCAACTTGTTCACAACTTCATTCTGAAGACCGTGACCGACCTTGTCAATTTCGTCAAAGACAACGACATCATAGTAGGCCAGCAGGCCAGAAGTCTTTTCACGGATATTATAAAACAGCACGGCCGGACTAACCACGCTACCCGAGATCACGCGGGAATAGACCGAGATTTTGTCGAACAAGTAGGTCTTGCCAGTACCAGGCGGTCCTAGCTCTATCAGATGAGCATTCTTCTCGACTAAAGGCACCATCCGCGAGATGATGTGTAGCATGCCTCCCGCAGAATAAGCATCAGGATTGAGGCCAGTGCTACTGACAAGTGTTTTCTGCCACTCTTCGGTCGAGAAGTGGGTACGTCCCTCCTGAAAAGCGGCCAAGTCCACGTTAGACAGTTGGAACGGACGGAATTGAGCAAGGATCACCTCACCTGTTTCGCCGTTATATAACAGTTGTCCCATTCCCCAAACACCATCCACCAGCATGCGTGGGTGAGAGTCTATGACGTGCCTTTCGACCTTCGCGTCAAACAATCCCAGAGAGGGGATCTCTAACTTGTATCGTTGATCTTCAGGTCTGGACAGGTCTACTCTAACCTTGTAGGCGTCAATGAGCTTGATCTCTCCTTCCTGTTCTAAACGATGCAAGGCTATGTTCTTTTGCTTGCGCTCCACATAGTGGGCGCGGACGTAAGCGTCCATTTCAGCCAGGTTTTCCCTGGTGTCTCCTGTTTCGCAGAACTTGCCGACCAACCACTCGGATACAAAGCGTGGCAACTGGCTGACTTCATGGCGCAGACCAAGTGACTTGTTCACCACAGCTCCCGGGTAGACTTCCGCCAGTCGCCTGCTCCACTCAGCGCCTTGTTGCTTCATAGGTTGTGCGTCCATTGGCGTCATACAACTATCTCCTACCATCCATCTTCTTCACCAAGTGTACGGCGAGTGGACAGGCGCATCCTTTCTCGACGCCCTGGTTGTACGGCCAGGATGCGTGTTTCCTCAAAACGTTTTTTCACACCACCAATCTGCCCGTCAAGCACAACCTGGACAGAAATGTCACCCGACTTGGGTGGAACGACCGGCACGGTTAACTTTCCCACGCCGCCAGGCTCAATATCCGCGGCCCGGTACCCTCCAAGGCCCAACTCCGGAATATCTATCACTATGCCCTGCAGTGGCTGTTCATTCTGGTTGAGAATCGCAATGGAGAGTGCGCTTTCTTCCTCACTGACCAGTTGCCCAGTTAGAGTAATTACAGGGGCCTCCAACTCCAGTTTACCCCTGCTCAGTACGGCTATAGGGACGATTGTCTCGTACATAGACAGCCCGCCATGCACATAATTACCCTTGCCTCTACTCACGTACTGTAAAAGTCTTGGCATAAACCAGGCAACCACTTCGCCTTCACTGGGGCTGAATTCAGCCAGCGCAAATTGTTCACTCTGCTCGCGCCAGATGACATGCCAGGCCGCAAGATGCCTATTATGGAACTCTCTGACCGCTTGCAGCACAGACGCTTTGTCCCCTTCGCCTTTGACTCGGACAATGGCCAGCCGGCCATGGCGCTCAAGGTCAAGGAAGGCTCTCAACGGTTTCTCGAATTGAGCCAGGCTTTGCTCAGACACATTAAGGAATCCATGATCGCTGACAACGATGATCGTGAGATCTGCCACTTCGTGGAGTGATGGGCTTTGGCGAATTCCCTTCAAGATCTCCCCTACCAGGTGCTCCAACCACTGCCGTACCGTCTTTTTCAGTTCGGACTCTGCCAACTTGGAGTCGTGGATATGAGAGTCTATCTCGGTATAGACAAAAGCATAACACCTGGCGTCAAGTTGTAGTGCCTGACGGAAATCCTTCTCGCTACCATTCACATAGACCAATTTGCCAGCGAGGTATTGGATGTGCTTGTTGTCTGGCAGTGCTTTTAGTTGGTCAATGTGCCCGAGGTAGCCCAGGGCCCGGGCCAGGATCTTGGCCTCTTCCTGTGGCGAGATGTCAGTCCCATAGATGTCATCCACAAAATTGGCCAGGCTACGAGGCGGCAAGCCCCCAAAGATGGCACGTCGAGAAAACTCGGTAACAGTCGGCACTATAGCCAGCCCCGCTTCATTGCCCTGGACGACAAAGCCTTGCTTGGCAAGCGTGCTGCGGAGATGCCGCCACAGTTCCCAGTCCAGCGCATCCAGTACCAATAGGATAACCCTACTCCCTTTGGCCACACTGTCCAAAGCCATCCGTGCAGCGTTCATTACCAGTGGCGGATGGTGTACGACAGAAGACACCAATTGAGGATATTCTCCGAGTAGCCAGTCGGCAAACTTACCGTTTAGCCTTTCGTCGAGCGCAGAAAACAACGCAGCCTGGTTCTCCAATTGTGCAGTGTATGAAGTGGGCACGACTTCTTGCGCTTCCCTTCTGAGACGCCTGGCCGTGATGAGCAGTTCATACGTAGCCAGCCAATCGGGCCAATGAGAAGGCGCGGCTTCGTCCAGGTGGCTTATGACATCACTGAATTCCAGAAGAACATTGACCCAGCTCACCCTCTTCGCCGGCTGGCCGGTTCTTTGGAAGAGTGGCAGGAAGTGAGAATCTAACTGAGCAGAGTACTCTGAGAATCGAGACCGTTGTTCCCGCGCGGTGCCGGTGTTGTGCTGCTCCAGAAGCAACTTCCCCAGCCGCACTTGAGCGGCATTGTACTCTGCTGCGAAACGGCCTGATGTCCGCTGGATATATCGGCCCACATCTTGTTCCTCAATCAGGTCACCTTCATCCAAAAGCAAGGTCAGGACCTGCTCCAGCCGTTCGATCAGGGGATTCTCGGTCTGGCTATAGAACGTCTCGCACCAGGGAGCCAGAGCATCCAGGATGGCCGTCTCACCTTCGACGTCTTGCCATTGTCCAACGCGATCCGTCAGATTGTCAATCACGGCCTTGCGCGCCAGTTTGGGATAGCTGCGTAACCAGTAACGTACAGCCAGTTGATTCAGATAGGCTTGGGCCTCGCACTGTGCACTCCGCTGTACTACGTCTGTGACGAAGGTCAAAAGGTTTTCCTTCCCAAAGCGTTCAAGGATTGCCCTTGTCCTTTCTCTGACCAAATGCTGCACATAAGCAACGCTCCAGCCACGTTTGAAGGCTGCCTCCTCAGAATACAGTTGAGCATTCAGATCCTTGAACCAGTCGTCAAAGTCAGAAACCGTGTCAATTCTGAAGACCTGGCTGCCAAAGGCTTTCACAAGAATGGCATCCTCAAGGGAAAGTTGATCACGGATTCCCTGGGGGCCAGCGACAGCCAGCAGGTCAGCCGGGCTTTCGACACCCAAGGTGATCAGGTCGTGATCGGTGAGATCGCCAGGAGGCTGGATATGAAATACCCTGGCAATCTCATCTCGTGGAGCAATGGGCGTACTCTGAACCAGATCTCCCAACAGGATCAAGTCGTGAAAACCAAGCGAAAAGTGGCGAGAGCGCACGATGATGGTCAGCGGCGCCCCGACCTCCCCGGCTTTCATCTTTTCGATAGCCCGACGAGCGGCGGCATAGGACTGAACATCGTTGACGATAATTGCCTCATCGTCAACGCCTTTTCGACTGACATATTGGTCAAAGTAGATTTTGATCAGCACAGGGTGTTTCATAACTTGCCCGCTCGACTATTTCTGTGGTTTGAATTCCCTGGCAATCTCTTGTAGCCAGAGCCTGAGCCGTTCCTCTAGCTCTTTCAACGTCATTGCGTCCAAACCGCTATCTAGCAGGAAAGATCGGACTGCCTCACCCAATTGAGTTGTCGGTAGGCGCGGGATGCGTTTCTGCCGCTCTTCTTCCTCTAACTGCCTCTGGAGTTCTTCTCGTTTCCTGGCCTGTTGCTTGACGTAGTCTGACGCTTTTGACAGGGCTAGCCTGAGGTCAGGAAGCAAAACGTGCAGTTTCTTGTACTGGGCCTCATTCATCTCTCGGCCTTTGCTCGTCAGGTCTTGGACGCTGGCCAACGTTGTCCTTTCTTCGGCCGAGGCTTGTTCTCTGACATAAACCTGGATGCTCTCGGCCCCTAGTGATTGATCAAGTTTGACCAAGTAGCTATCTAATGCGTTATTGACACTGATGACGAGACTGGCTTCGCTTTCCTGAAGTTGTGCCAGAATCTCAGCGTGTGCGCCAGGCCGGTAGCCACAGGAGCAGATTGCCTTTCCGAATTGCCGATAGTCACGCACGGAATTTTCCGTCAGCGGTTGGCATGCTCGCTGCCGCACCTTGCCAATCCGGGCATCAAAACTAGATCTCGTGGCTATACCACCAAAGCCAAACTGGCTGAACTCACTCACTAGAGCATAGGCTAACGATTGTTCGACCTGTTTGCCATAGTTTGCCCTTGTTTTGGCCACGACGTTATGTTCGTTCACGTATTGTTCGGTATAGTGTTGCCACAGCTTCTCAAACTGCTCAATAAATGCCTGACGCCTCTCCGCAGAGAGCACGTCGGAACGATATGCTTGCCATGCTTCGTCAACATCTCGTCCCAACACGCCAAAGCGCTCCAAATCAACGGTCTGCTGCAGCCGCCGGTACTGCCGGTGAGCAGACTGAAGTATTTCCCAATCGGTCAAGAACTGATCGGCGGCCTCAATGGTCTGCCGAACAACTGAAGCAGCAGCGTCAGGGTTAGTATTGACTTGCACACCAGATAGCTCTTTGCCCAGTAAGGCCAACTGCTCAAAGCCCTGCGCCGCCGGTAAGATCGGCCTGAGCTGCTCCAGGTGACTTACCAGTGTTGTAAAGGCTGTGCTCTCCGCCTCAATAACCTTCAGATTCTCTTGAACCTGGCTCAGGCGGTTCTGAAGCAAGTTCCTGGCATCCGCCTTGAGGGTAAGCCAGGTTTTCTGATCGTCAATGGTTCGACCGAGGCTCTTCTGTAATTCCTGGTAGTGCCACAGACCCAGTGGCTCGTCAATTGCTTGCCAAACCGAGCAAACATAAATAGGAGAGACTTCTATCTTCTGGGTCGACACAACTTGATAATGTTTATCCTTACGTTTGGTTATATCTGCCACAAATGCCTTGTTGGGCGTCGCCATTTTGCCACTCTCATCCAAGATGAGGACTTTCTGGAGCGCAATAGCTGCAGCTATGTACAATTCGACCATATAGTCGGGCAGACCATATGGTTGTCCACTCAGGCGTTCGTACAAAGCTGCAAAAGGAGTCGAAGCATCTGTCAGGGTGTCGAGCACAATCTTCCATATCTCATATCCCTCGCTACCTAACTTAGGCTCCTTCAGTTCAACCACATACTGACCTCCAGCAGCTTTGTCCCAGCTACAAAGGCCGAGCACCTGCAGTGTGTCTCGTGCATGGCGGGCTACCTCTGACGTATCCCCAGAGAAGGTTTTCCGTGGATTGGCGATGCAGTTGTCAATCAGAGCATTGGTCGTATTGCGTCCGGCGATGCGTTCCGCCCTGACTTTGGGAAACTTGTAGTAGTACCGCTCAAACATATCTACGAGTACCATGTTCAAGTCTTGTGCTTCCTGGGGTTGGTGATTGACAAAGAAGATGAAATTGGAGGCCTGTCCAAACTCCTCAACGTCGCGCTGCACGCGTGCCTGGACTTCAGAGACTCTGGCTCGCGTGAGTCGAACACGAAGCTCACCGGCAGTGCCAGGTTTGCCACCGTCCAGTTGCCTGCCAATCTCCTGAAGGGCACGGTAGCGCCTCAGTTCCATTGGGTTGAGCATATCCACTTTCTTAGGCACGGCCACTATGACGTTGGGCGCCGACAATCCGCGGGCTTTCAGGGCTACGTCGCTAAACTTGGCTTCATAACTTTCGGCTTCGCCAAAACGGGGCACGACAAATATAATCTTACCGTCGGTGATGCGCTTCGGTTTTACAGAAGTGACCTCCTCGAGGTGTTCGATGTCCATCCACTGGGACTCAACTCCACGTTCCACTTTGACCGTCACGGTGGCCGGCACATTCAGATCAACGCGGGATTCCAAAGCCAGTAGTTCGCTCTGCAGAACCTCGTCGGCGTCTACGTCATCCATCTTTTCTTGGATTTCACTTTCCAAGTCCCAACCGACGTCACCATAGACATAAAAGTATCTCCCGGTAGACCGGTCAAAGTATACGTGACCTGTTGCGCACAAACTGTTCAGCGCCTCTGTTACTGTCAAACTGTCTTCGACGCCGATGAAATCAGCAACCTGTTCACCGGATAGATCGGTCTGCAGGTACTGGACCTCTTCCGGATGAACCCGACTGGCTATCCATAGCAATGCCAACGGCTTAAAGGCTCTATGGGCCACGGAATCTGAAAGCTTACTTTGAACTGTATTGTAGGCAGTGATGACTTGCAGATAGGCTTCCCTCTGTTCCATAGCAGGTAAGAAGTAGTCGAATACCTGGTCAAGCGTTACCAGGTTCAGTCGCCCTTCACAGGCCAGCGGTTCGTCGAGCTTCTTGCGAACTACCTCGTCTATGAATCCAAACGAGGTACGCTCGGCCTGGCCTAGTACGCGGGAAATGCGCGGCAGGTAATGGGCTATGGCGGGATGCAACGGAAAAAAATCCGAGAGTTTCATAGGCCGGCCGTCATCTATCATGTTGAAGGTTTTAATCAGGTCGGTGAGTTCCTCGACCTGATCACGATAGCTCTTCACTGCCTGATCAAAGTTGTCTTTTGGTTTGAAGACGCCGGCCAGCAACTTGGTAGAGTAGAATGGGAAAGCATGCTCATCAAAACGCCCCCGCATTTTGTCAAAGTCCCTCTGCTGCGACCGCTCTTTTAGGAATATCTCCACTGATACGTGCATGACACCGACAAACAAACAATGACTCGTGGGTCTATTGCAGTAAGCGGCAAAGCCCTGCAATTCCCCTAATGTCTCAGCCAATGAATGGTGTCCAACGGACGCATTAAGGTAAGTAGTCAGCTCGTCAATCAATACGGCGATGTGGGTGTAACCTTTAGGCTTCAGTAAGTCTAGGGCTTCCCGGAAAGTGGTTTCCAGGTCCAGGACGTCACGGCTTACTTTACGCCCTAAAGCACGTTCACAAGATTGATAGTAAGTGTGTAGACCGTCCCGGTCATAACTGTCCAGTTTGGCGCGTAGCTGTTGCAGCGAAAGTCCAAATTGCTCGTCCAACGCGCGGGCAAAAACAGAACCAATGGGCAATGACTCCAGCTCTGCCAGGTGGTTAGCGGCCTCGGTGTACTCGTTGGAGAAAACAGCGTCCGGCAACACCTTGGATACCTGGTCCAGCAGGCTGCGAACCAAGAGCTCTTTGAAGCGGATGTCTCCTTTGTCCTCAGCACTGACCTGGATGATCAGAAACCTTTTATCCGAGAGCTGACCAAGTAGGTTCTGTACTTCGCGGAAATTCCCAAATTTCTCTTTTGCTGTCTGAAGCCTGACTGCGTTGCCCCCAGTATCTAGAAGGGCCGACAGAATGGTGAGAAAGTAGCTCTTGCCTGTGCCATACTGAGCGCTGAGCAAGTGCGCGCGCCGCCGTTCGGCCGGCAAGGTGCTGGCTGTACTGCCCCACCCATCGCTCAGAATGCTGGAAAGTATTTTCTCGTACACGTCGGCCAGGTCTTCAGTGAGGATGTAATCATGGAAGTAGTGATCTTTCCAGTCAACGCTGATCGCTTGGAGTTTGATGGCCGGCTCGAAACGAGCCAGGGCGGTTATGTCCTTTATCAAAAGCGACTTGTCCATGCTCTACCTCCCCATCCTGGTAGCCAGCAGTTCATATAGGTTGGTCGATGTATACCCACGTACCGGGTCCACCCCCCAGGTCTCGGCTACAGTTTCTTTGTCCGCCAGGGTCAATTCCAGGCGAAAACGGCGTTCGGAAGGCCATAAAGCATCATTCCGAAAGGCGTTGTAGGGTAAATGAGCAGAGGAGGTCTGAACCACAATCAACAGGGGGCAATCCAAAATAGCCCTGCTGAAGGCGACAAAGAAATTAGGTAGCACCTTGGGATGCTCTGTGACCCACATGCTCAGTAGCGGTTCAAAGCCATCGACAATCACGTAAGGAGCTTCAACAGTAGGAACTTGCTCGATCAGTCTTTTCACGAATCTGACCACGGTCTCAGGCGTCAGGTTAAGCAGGTTATGCTGCGTCAGCAGTTGGGGTAAGTGGTCTTGCGCAATGTTATAGTAGGCGGCAGGGATACCGGTGGCTAACCTGCGGGCGAGAAACGTCTTGCCCACACCTACGTCACCTGTGAGCAGGAAAGGGCGGTGGCTCCCTCGGATGCTCGTCAGCGTAGCATATATTGCTTCGTACTGCTCCTGCTGGGATAGCGCGAGCGGCCATTTTGACTGGTCACCCCTGGCCATGGATCAGCATCTCCAAAAAGTCCTCGGCCTTCATGGCCGGATTCAACCCAATCTGGTTCAGGTCGGCGACAATCTCAAGGGCGATGGCGCGTTCTTGCTCCAGTTTAGAAAGCAAGACCATAACCTGGGGTTCTGTCAGAAAGAAGATGCGCCCCAGGCTATTTTGCCCGCTGACCACTTCGCTGATTCTTATCCTAGAGACGTTCTCCGGCCATGAATCGTAGAGGATGTAAGCGGCGGTTCTCCAATCAGGTCTGTAAGAATTCACTTGAAAACTCCCAATGTCAGCCTCGACGAAAATCCTCAGCTTACCAAAGCCAGACGAGTTTGTGAACAGATCAAGGTAAATGTATGCTCTCTTGGACAGAAATGCTGGGGCTACATTGAAATCCTGTCCAATGCTGAGTAATGCCCTTTTAAGAGTCCCTTTATCGAAGGCCGGATCAAAGCGTCTTGCAACATCATAAGCAAAGTGATTGACAACTCGGTTAATCAAGGGGTGGTTAATCACAATCATAGCATACAGGATTTCCATAGCCTGTGTATTGTCTGGAAATCCTGGGAACTCTAGCAACTTTCGCCCAAGGGGTTTAAGAACCTGGGCCTTTGTTCTTGGCCTGTTTTCTAAGAATCCCAAGAATTCTGCCCACTCGAAGATTCCTTCGACCTTTTTCTCCCCCATTCCTAGTGCTTCAGCAATTACGCGGCGTGTGTCTATCCCAGCACTAATAAGTTCAGCACAGCTTGCGACATCGTCCATATTCAGTCTGAAGCTCTGGAAAGGAGTCTTCTTAATGACCAAATCTTTACCTCCTAATCGCTTTCTTAGCGATGCCAAAGTTCAAAGCTACACAACCTTCTTTCAAGTACTTGGTGGTCACACAACGTCCGCATCTAGCGCATTTGTTTCCATCAATGCTGTACCGGCCATCCCGAATCGCGATCGCTCCCTGCAGACAAACGCCAGCACACCCACCGCAGTGTACACAATTGAGATACTTTTCTATTTGTTTCTCAATCTGCATCCTAATGAGGCGGGTGTGCTTCCTGCCAAAAGAAATTGATAGCTGATTATCACCTGTTACACCTGTAATCATAAAAGGGTTCCCACTGCCAACAACAAAGCTCACTGAGCCATTACCCTCCAAGATCGACAATTGTCCGAAGGGTTTCAGAAACTCTACTAGTTCATCAGTGATCAGGCTCTCAAAAGAGTATACAAGATCATCTTGTGGGCCACAGGGTTGGGATGGTTCTACAACAAAAGCTCTCTGTTTCAGAATGTTGCGCCTTTTCCAATATCCCTCCAATACGTAACTCTTAGGGTCTTCCTTACCGCTTCTTGCAGCATAGTCGATTAGATATTCAGTCCATGCGTCGTACAGACTGGGGAAATTCAGCTTCGTCAGGTATTCACTGAATGGGGTATTGCTTGGACAATACATACAGCCAACCCGGCTATATCCATATTCGTACAATGGGTTATACTCAAGGCCCTCAGTGAAAATGTACAGCCATACCGCGAAGGAAGACCAGTTGACTATGGGCCTTGCAGCTACTTGTCGAGAGAACTTTTGGATATGGGCTACACGTGGGTAGTCTGCTCTCCTACTCGACTCCATTCTGCGGATCCCATCAAAACTCAAAACATCACGTGGCAGCCGGCTATAGAGCTTGTTAATAGGCCTTGACTTACAAACAGTACAACACCAACGCATTATCCGGCTGGGTGGCCCTAGGGCTTCACAAAGGTTAAGAAATTTCGCATCCGGCTCTGCCTGAAAGAGTTGGAAGCCATTCAATTCGGCAAACTTCCGTACGTATGAGTTTGTGTTGGGAAACTCCAGGGTCGTATCTCCAAAAACCAAAGGAACAGACCCAATGGCTTTCTTAACCAGAGTTGCTGTGACTGCACTATCCTTACCCCCGGAGAAGGCCACAACCTTATCCCGATCCGAGAAACGTTCTGCCTCTCTGTGTATGAACTCTATTGCTCCCGCTTCAATTTCTTCCAAAGCTGTCCGATTTGCTTGTAGACAAAGCTCCCACATTCTTTGAGCGTACTCTGGCTGGTACACGGATGGCAAGCAGTTGTTGAGTTGGTCTAGCTTGTGAGTAACTAATCGCGGTTCACCATATGGGTCTGCACTGAACGCGAAAAGCGTTCTACCTTCAAAGTATACATAGTTTCTGTTCGCAAAGAGAAAAGTCGGCAATTTTGTAGCAGTCACAGATTCAAACAGTTCTCTTTCCCTGTTAAATACTGGCTTTAAGTCTCTTGCGCATCGCCTAGCTTTGGAGTGGCACAAGGGACATTCGTGGACCAACAGCGGTATCTGACAGTGCGAGCACCAGTAAACGCTGTCGAATACCCCATCAAGGTTTGGACTCACATCATAGTGATAGGCTTCCAGATTCTCCGCCACTATTTTCGCCATTTTCTCTCTCCGTTAGCAGAAGCGGATGTCCCCAGTTCCCATTCATCGTCTCTAGGGCAATACTTGCCATGACTTTTGTCCAAAATGGGGCTTGTATTGTTGAGCAATACTATGTCTGTCATCCACCGCTTTGCAGTGGTTGTTATTGTGTAAGGTAAGAAAAACTTGGCTAGTATCCAGTCTTTGACTAAGCAGCCCTCCCAGGTTTCACCCGGATACCTTCTTGCCAGAAGTGCGTCCAGGTCGGAATAGCGATACTCCGCCAACACATGGCTTGGGTCATCTATGCCCTGCAAAGGCAGGCAACGCCTCTCAGATGGGCAAGAAAAGCAGACATCACGTCGGTTTCTCAAGGCGCTATCAGCCGTGGATGCCTGGTTGGAAAACAACAGACCCCGTACCGATTCTGGGCCATCCTCGTTCAGGCCGGCCTGAATGATGTCCACCATCACCGGTGCACGCTTCCCTGTGGCCTTTATCCAGCCCATCAAGAGCCTCACCCCTTTGAGGCCCAAGTAGTGCTCGCGTATGATAGGCGGGATCCTCTCGGCGAATAAGGGATGTGCCATCAATCCTTTGAGATACGCCAAGTTCCCTTTCTGGCTTTTCCACTCCTTGGCGAAGGGTATCTGTCCCGAGTCAAATAGACGGCGAATAGCCTGCTGCAGACGATTGAAAGATGGAGAGAGGTAGTACCATTCCTGGTCGCTATCCAGATAGTCCAGACGCTTCAAGTCCAGCTCATAGGAGCGCCGCCTGATCATCCCTTCATACAAATGCCGGCGTATTCTGGGCGCTATCGGCAACCGCAGCGCCAGCGAAACCAGTTCTGCTAGCCTCAGGTCGTTCATGAGGACGTTGATTTGAGGAGAAATCGTTACGGCCTTCTCATCGAAAAGCTGCACTCCAGCAGCGTTTAGCTCTTCGGCCAGTACATCCGTGAGATCATAGCCATACTGCTGGCCGGCCTCACGAATCTCGGTATAGGTTGCTGCGCCCTGTCGGATGCGCTTGTCCACGAAATACTCGAGTTCAGGAGTGCGTTCCATAGCCTTTTCTCTATATCTGGGCAGCAATCTGTTCCAGAGCATTGCATAGAGTGTCAATGTCATCTGCCGTGTTAAAGTAGCCGATACTGGCTCGGACGGTGCCAGTCTCTGATGTCCCTATGTAGCGGTGAACCAGCGGCGCGCAGTGCAAACCGCTGCGGGTAGCGATGTCAAAGCCGCTGGCCAACAGGTGAGCCAGGTTCAGCGGTGGCCAACCCTCAAGGGTAAATGACACAACTGCAACGCGGTTCGGACCTGGAGAAGGGCCATAGACTTTGATGCCCGGAATGGAAGCCAAACGGTCAAGCATACGTCCTGCCAGTGTTGCCTCGTGAGCGCGAATGGCTTCTACACCCGTCTCAAGCACAAAGCGAACTCCGGCGCCTAATCCGGCCAGGCCGGGAGTATTGAGCGTGCCACCCTCGAAACGATCCGGCATCTTCTGAGGCTGTCGGTCTGACGAAGATTGTGAGCCAGTTCCTCCCTCACAGAACGGCTGAATTTGGAGCTCTAGTCCGGGCCTGACGTAAAGTCCGCCGGTTCCTTGTGGCCCCATCAGCCCCTTGTGGCCCGTGAAGGCCAATAGGTCAATCTGCATCTGTTGCACGTCTATTGGTACACAGCCGGCCGTCTGAGCAGCATCTACCATCAGTAATGCGCCACTCTCACGTATTATATCACTAATGGCGCCGATATCGTGAATGACGCCGGTAACATTGGAGGCATGGGCGATGCACACTAACTTGGTGGTGGCGCGGAGGGCAGTATAGATGGCTTTAGGGTCAACTGCCCCGTTGCCATCACACTCCACCCAGGTAACGGCTACCTGCCTCTGCTCTACCAAAGAACGGAGTGGCCGCAGAACCGAATTGTGGTCTGTCACAGTGGTAACGACGTGGTCACCGGGCTTCAGTAGCCCTTTCAGTCCCAAGTTCAGTGCTTCTGTAGCGTTCGACGTGAAGACGATCTGACTTGGTTCTTCAACGTTGAACAGTTGGGCCAACATTCCTCGAGTGCCAGACACGATCTTATCAGCCTCCCGCGCCGGAGCGTAGCTCGATCGACCGGGATTGGCGCCGACGTACCGGTTGAAATAATCCATAGCCTGATACACGCTCTCTGGCTTAGGGAATGACGTAGCAGCATTGTCTAGGTAGATCATCGTCCACTTCAGATAACTATAGTTTGACAATGGCACATTAATCGAGGTCTTTTCGCCAGCGTTGGGACCTTGACAAGACAGGCAAGAACGGGCACGCTAGTAGGCATCATCTTGGACAAAGGAGGCCTGCTATGCGTACCCGTCTG
>Ga0315274_10005968_pt1 | contig 17805 bp, 16 predicted proteins | sample YL17G02_20_MG_FD_203700 | JGI IMG/M metagenome (GOLD analysis project Ga0315274, IMG submission 203700) | Sediment microbial communities from Yellowstone Lake, YNP, Wyoming, USA - YL17G02_20 | ecosystem: Environmental > Aquatic > Freshwater > Lake > Sediment | place: USA: Wyoming | collected...
GCCTTCCTGGTCGTCATCCTCGGCTGGAATTTCATCAAGGAAAAGAAGAAAGCCGACGACGCGCTCCTCTACCTCCTGGTCATCCTGCCGCTCCTGCTCCGCCTGCTGCGGATCAAGTGAGAAAGGAGAGACGCCCATGCGCCGCGAACTGACGACCAAGATAAGCCTGGTGCTCGCCGTCGCCCTGATCGCCGTCCTGGGCGGGATCGATCTCTACCGCCACCGCCATTTCCAGGTACCGATCGTGCTCGGCCCCGGAGTGACGAAGGTCGAACCGCTCAGCGCCTACTCGCCCGGCCTCAAAGGTACTCTAGCCGATACACAGGTCTTCACCCTCGAGGGCCGCGAGCCGGGCGGCAAAGTGATCCTGATGGCCTCCAGCCACGCCAACGAGCCGGCCGGGACGCTGGCCGCGCTCATGTTCATCGAAAACGCCGTCGTCGAAAAGGGGACGGTCATCGTCATCCCCTTCTTCAACCACAGCGGGAGCCGGGCGACCCGGCCCGGGGACGGCTATCCACTCTACTTCGAAATCCCGACCGACTGGGGCCGGAAGCGGTTCAGGATGGGAAACCGCGACGCCGCTCCGCTCGAAGCCTGGCCCGACCCCGATGTCTATATCCACTTTCCCGATCGCCAGCTCCTGTCCTACATCGACGTCCGGAATTCCAACCGGACCTGGCCGGGCCGCCCCGACGGCCCCCCGATGGAGCGGGTGACCTGGGGCGCGATGGAAATCATGCGGGGCCAAAAAGTCGACATCGCGATCGATTTCCACGGGGCCGAGACGATGTTCCCGGTCACCAACTGCATCGTCGCGCCCGAGAAGTCGATGAGGATCGCGACCCTGGCTTCGCTCACGGTCAAGGCCATGGAAGGGTTCGAGAATCACGTCGAAAGCTCGCCGTCGGGTTTCCGCGGGCTCTCCCACCGCGAGATCGGCGACCATTCCGACACCCTCCCCTTCCTGCTCGAGGCGCCCATCCCCTTCCTCGACCAGCCGACCGGCCCCAAAACGGAGAAGCTCCTCCTCGACGGCAAGGACCCGTTCCTGCTCAGCCTGAGCCGGAAGAAAAAGCTGTTCGTCCCCTACGACGAGGCGGGCTGGCCGATGGATAAAAGGGTCGGCCAGCACCTGTCCGTGACGCTCGAGATCCTCCGTCAATATTCCAAGAAAACTCCCGATCGGGCCATCAAAGTCGGCGGCGTGCCGCGCTACGCCGAGGTCGTCAAGAACGGCGTCGGACATTACTTCCGCGACCCGGCCGCGGCCAAGCCCGATTCGGTCGTCACTCATTGATCGCCATGACTCGCCAGCAAGGAGGTCCCGTGAGAACAAATCGAAAACTCCTCGTTCTATCCATCGCTTTATGCGGCCTCGTCCTCAGCGGCGCCGCGCTGCTGAAACCGACCCGGGCCGCCGACCGGCCGGCCGCATCGGCGCCCGCGGCCGCGCCCGAGGGGTGCACCGTCATCATGGTCGGCAAAGACGCCTCGACCGACGGCTCGATCATGACGACCCACACGGCCGACTGCGGTATGTGCGACTGGACCTGGCGCCACGTCCCGGCCGCCGATCACAAGCCGGGCTCGATGCGCAAGATCCGCAACATCTCCCAGTTCAAGACCTTTTCCCCGGCCGAAGGGCTCAAGTGGGACCTGGTCAACAAGGAACCGGCCGGGCTCGAGATCCCCCAGGTCCCCCGCACCTACGGCTTCCACCACGGGATGTTCGGATACATGAACGACAAGCAGCTCGCCATCGGCGAGTCCACCATCGGCAACGTCCGCAAGATCGAGAATCCGACCCCCGTCCCCAAGTTCAACATCTCCGAGCTGACCCTGCTGGCCCTGGAACGCTGCGCGACGGCCCGCGAGGCCATCCAGCTCATGGGCTCGCTCGCCGAGAAGTACGGCTACGGATACCTCGACGGCGGCGAGATGCTGGCCGTGGCCGACCCCAAGGAGGTCTGGGTGTTCGAGATCATGCCGGTCGGCCCGCTCTGGACGCCCCAGAGCGGGAAGGCGGGGGCCGTCTGGTGCGCCCAGCGCGTCCCCGACGACCACGTCGCGGTTTGCCCCAACGAAAGCCGGATCGGCGAAATCGACCTCGCCAATAAAGATTATTTCATGGCCTCGCCCAACGTCGTCTCCTGCGCGGTCGAGGCCAAGCTCTACGACCCGGCCGGCGGCAAGCCCTTCTCCTGGAAGCGGGCCTACTCGCCCTCCGACGGGAGCGCCGTGTCGAGCGAGGGCCGCCGGGCCCGGATGTGGCGGTTCTTCAACATCATCGCGCCTTCCCTCGCCTTCAAGCCAGAGATGGAAAACATGAGCTATCCCTTCTCGGTCAAGCCCGAGAAGAAGCTCTCGGTCGCGGACGTCATGGCCATGACCCGGGACAAGTGCCAAGGGACCGCCTTCGACCCGATTCGGGGGATCCGGGGCGGGCCGTTCAAGAATCCCAATTACTGGGGGACGACCAGGATGATCGGGGTGCGGAACGCCGAGTACACGACGATCACCCAGTGCCGCGGCTCCCTCCCCGACCCGATCGGAGGCATCGTCTGGATCAATTTCGGCTCCCAGGACACGGCCTGCTACATGCCTTTCTACGCGGGCGCGGCCGAGATCCCCAAGTCGTTCGGAATCGGCGACCACTGGACCTTCAACAGGGCCTCGGCCCGCTGGGCCTCCGACTACGTCGATTACCACGTCCAGGTCGTCTACGACCAGGCCATGAACGATGTCAAGGCCGCCCTGGACCGGTGGGAGGGCGGCGCCCTGGCCCGGACGGCCGAGATCGACGCCCAGGCCCTGGCCCTTTACAAAAAGTCGCCCGCCAAAGCCTTCAGCTTCCTGACCGGATACTGCCTCAACAACGCCCAGAGCGTCGTCGATGCCTGGTGGAAGCTGGGCGACGCGATCTTCCTTAAGTACAAGCACCTCTCCATCTACGACACCTCCAAACGGACCTACGAGCGCTACGGGCTGAAATACCCCGACTGGTGGAAGAAGGCGATCAAGGCCTACGACGTCTTCATGGACCCGGTCCCGGCCGCGACCGGCCATTGATAGGAGGACAACCATGAAGAAACATAAAATCCTCGGCTCGCTCGTCCTCCCCCTCCTCGGCCTGCTGGCGCTCTTCGGCGGCCTGATCGCCCGAAACGGGAGTCCCTCGACCGATCCGTCCCTCCTGCCCGAAGGCAACTGCACCGTCATCATCGTCGGCAAGGATGCCTCGACCGACGGCTCGATCATGACCACCCACACCTGCGACTGCGGGCTGTGCGACTGGACCTGGCGCCACGTTCCGGCCGCCGACCATAAGCCGGGCTCGACGCGCAAGATCTATCAGGTCAACCAGTATAAAACATGGCCCCCGAGCGAAGGGCTCAAGTGGGACCTCTACAAGAAAGACTTCACCGGGCTCGAGATCCCCGAGGTTCCCCATACCTTCGCCTACCACCACGGAATGTTCGGCTACATGAACGACAAACAGCTCGCCATCGGCGAGTCCTCGATCGGCTGCCAGAAGAAGATGGTCAACAGCACGCCGACGCCCAAATTCGACCTGACCATGCTGACCCTGCTGGCCATGGAGCGCTGCGCGACGGCCCGCGAAGCCATCCAAGTCATGGGGTCCCTGGCCGAGAAATACGGCTACGGATTCAACGACGACGGCGAGATGATGGCCGTGGCCGACGCCAAGGAAGTCTGGATGTTCGAGATCATGCCGGTCGGCCCGCTCTGGACGCCCCAGGGCGGAAAGCCCGGAGCCGTCTGGTGCGCCCAGCGCGTCCCCGACGACCACGTCTCGGTCTGCCCCAACGAAAGCCGGATCGGCGAGATCGACCTGGCCAACAAGGATTATTTCTTGGCCTCTTCCAACGCCGTCTCCTACGCCGTCGAGAACAAGTTTTACGACCCGGCCTCCGGCAAGCCCTTCAACTGGAAGCGGGCCTACGCGCCATCCGAGGGCTCGGCCGTCTCGACGAACGGATGGCTGAGCCGCCTGTGGCGGTTCTTCAACATGACGGCGCCCTTGATCGGCCTCAAACCGGAGACGCCCAACATGGACCTCCCCTTCTCGGTTAAGCCGGACAATAAAGTCTCGGTCCAGGACGTCATGGCCATGACCCGCGACAAGTGCCAGGGGACGATCTTCGACCCGGTCAAGGGCATCGGCGGCGGCCCCTTCAAGAACCCGAACTACTTCCGGTCGACCCGGACGATCTGCGACAACCGGGCCGAGTACACGACGATCACCCAGAGCCGCGGCTCGCTCCCCGACCCGGTCGGCGGGCTGATCTGGATCTCGTTCGGTCCCCAGGACACGTCCTGCTACATGCCCTTCTATGCGGGCGCGGCCGAAATCCCAAAGTCCTTCTCGGTCGGCGACCACTGGATCCTCAACCGCGACTCGGCCCGCTGGGCTTTCGAGTACGTCGATTTCCACGTCCAGCCCGTCTACGCGGCGGCCGTCGAGGACGTCAAGACCGCACAGGCCAAGTGGGAGGGGGATGCGATCGCCCAGGTCGCCGAGGTCGACAAACAGGCCGCCGCCCTCGCGGCCAAGTCACCGAAAAAGGCGGCGGCGCTCCTGACCGGATTCGGGCTCAACAACGCCCAGAACGCGGTCGGCGCCTGGTGGAAGCTGGGCGACGACCTGCTCGTCAAGTACAACCATTTCTCCTCCTACGATGCCCAAAAGCGGGTGCGGGAGAGGGGGAAGCCGGAGTGGCCGGAATGGTGGAGGAAGGCCGTCAAGGCCTTCGAAATCCTGATGGCCCCGGACGAAAAGAAATAAAACCAGGAGGCGAATCATGCGCGCATCGAAATGTGCTATCGCGATCGGAATTCTTCTCTTTACGGCGGCCCTGGCGGGCCAGACTGTTCCCAAGGGGCAGCTGCCCGTCCTGACCACATCGGCCGGACAGAGCCCGGACGTCGAGACCCTCAACATCGTCATGGAGGAAGCCGGGATCGCCTACGACTACTGCGACGTCCCGACCGTCGAGATGCTGGCGGCCGGCGTCGGGCTGGGCGGACAGCAGTCCCGGGAGGGCTTCCACGTCGAGATCCATTCGGACCCGGCCAAGTATCCCAAGGGGACTCTCTACAAGGCCGTCATCGTCGCCATCGGGGCCTCGCTCAAGGGGATGGGCGCCTCGGGCCTGACCGTGGAGAGCGAGGCGGCCCGCGTCCGCAAGCTCCTCGAGTACTGCCGGGAGAAGAAAATTCTGGTCATCGCCGTTCACGTCGGGGGCGAATCCAAGCGGGGCCCGGCCGGGAGCGACAACGAGCGGATGATCGACGCCTCCGCGCCGCTGGCCGATTTTTTGATCGTGACGACCGACAGCAACAAGGACGGCCGCTTCAGCAAGATTTCTCAGGACAAGAAGATCCCGCTGACCCAGATCGAATTCGCCCTGGGCTTGGTCGACACCCTCAAGCAGGTGTTTCAGTAAAATTGCGGGTTGTCTGAGCTCAAGCCGAGAATTTCTCTGTCGGGGCCGCGTCCTTTTGGATGTAGAAAAGCCTTGAATTATTAAAGGACGTAGTATATATGCATAGTATATACTTAGAGAGAAAACCCATGAAGACGGCCAAGCTTTTCCGCAACGGACAAAGCCAGGCGGTGCGACTCCCCAAGGAGTTCCGCTTCGAGGGCGATTTCGTCTATGTCAAGAAATCCGGGAATGCGATCATCCTACTTCCCGCCAAGGGAAGCTGGGATTCGCTCGTCGAGAGCCTGGATAAGTTCTCGGACGATTTCATGGCCAAACGGGAGCAACCCGATTCCCAAGATCGCGAGGCTTTGTGATGCGGTTCATGCTCGATACGAACTCCTGCATCGCTCTCATCAAGCGAAAACCGGCCAAAATCCTGCGCAGAATCAGGTCTCTGTCCCCCGGAGAGGCGGGCCTCTCGGCGATCACGCTGGCCGAGCTTCGCTACGGAGTCGCCAAGAGCGCGCAGAGGGAACGCAACGGACGAGCCTTGGCTGAATTCCTCCTTCCTTTGGAGATCGCCGATTTCGACGAGACGGCCGCGGACGCCTATGGCGGGATCAGGGCCGCGCTTGAAAAAGCAGGAACGCCGATCGGCCCGCTCGATACCGAGATCGGCGCTCATGCTCTCAGTCTGGGCGTTGTCTTGGTGACCCATAACACCCGCGAATTCCGCAGGATTCCCGGACTCGCCGTCCAAGATTGGCTCTGTTGAAGCCCCTCTTAACAAGCCGGCTGAGTTCTGATAGCCCCGAACTCTGAAATCCAACTTAGACCCGCTGATCCCGTATAATAATTATGCAAAAATTCAGCTCAAGGAGATCATCCGATGATTGACCCGTTCGCCGACGCTACCCCGCCCGAAAGGCGGGGACGAGAAGCGACACTTTTGCACTCAGCCCCTTTAGAGGGGATGGGGCTGAGTGGGCTCAGGGTTAAGCCCGAACAAGCCCCGCCTTGCAGTACCCAAGGAGCCGAAACAACGGCTCCTTGGGTGCCGGCATTCATGCCGGGGAGTCGAGGGGTTGACTCGAGTCAAGCGAGCGGGGAAAAGCGCATTCGGGCGGGAAAACGTTGGGCCTGGTTTGCTTGCCTGTTTATCTTTGGGATGGGAGTTCTAGTTTGCCCGCTGATTCAAGAGGAAAGGCAGGATGCGTCAAACGCGGTGGATGTGGCGCGCCTGAGCCGGCAGGGCGAAAATTGGAAAATCATCGATCAAAGGGGCGATCCCCAAGAAGGCTCCATTAGCCTTCACCACAGCAAGTGGCTGATGTATTTCCTTCATTGGCGGCCGCTCGCGGATGAACGGCGGGAGGTTTCGCTCGAAGATTCCCGCAAGCTGCTTCTTTCTTTCTGGGGTCCGAACATGCCCTTCACCCTGACCGGGAACGAGGGGCAGCTGACCGTCGCCGGCCATCCGGCCTGTTTCGTCGAGGGCACCATCTATAAAGGGACCGTCCGGACGATCTTTATCGTTTGGAACTGCCCCCAAACCGGCCGGCAATTCATCGCCGACACCAATATCAACCAGGCAAGGGACACGCCGACCGCTTTCCTCGACCTCCAACGTCAGATCGCCTTGACGACTTGTTGCCATGGTCAGACGATCAGCGTCGATAATCCGCTGCTGATCCAGGAGGTCCAATCGGATAAATTCAATCTCTCTTTTCGAATTCCGCCGGATTGGCGCACCCGGGAATTCCCGAGTCCCAAATGGTTTCCAACGGGAATGACCCCGACCAACGGAACCCTCTGGACCTTGCTCACGACTTCCGAAAAACACATCGAATTAGCCTGGTACCGATCCGACCAGGCTTTAACCCGCGAGCTTATGGAATTCTCCCTGAATAAACTCCGGCAGAACCCCATCCAGCTTGAAGGGTTGACCCTGAATATCAAAGAGATACGACTCGAAGAAGTCCGCTTGGAGGGGGGGCGCCTCATCGGCAACGGGGCCTATAAGTACGCGGCGCAGGTCGGCGGCAAGGAATTTGAGATTCCCTATATCTTCAGGGCATTTCTCTGGACAGACGGCCCGCGCACCCATTTTCTATTGGCCTCGATGGCGGCATTGAAAGAAATGTGGCAAATCCCCAATGACCTGACACCGTCCCCTGAAGTGATTGATAGGTTCGTCCGGGAAGAAGTCCTGCCGGCCGTGGCCGTCTGGAAATAAACAGCGCGGATATCTGTCCCAACCCGAGGACATCGGCAGGGCGGTTGGCACCTATCACGCCAGGAGCGGACCTGGCATACAATTTGCGTACTTACAAATCAGAGGAAACCAAAATGAGACGAACGCTATCCATGGTTCTCGTCTTGTCATTGGGAGTTTTCTTTCTTCGCGGTGTCAAGAACGCCCCGACGGCGGCGCCTCATCGCAAAAAAAAGGTTTCCCACGCCCATTGAAGTTGCGGTAAAATCATCTCAATCCGCGAATTGAAAAGGAGAGGAAATGGGCGTACTAAAAACCATTGACTGGACGATCATCATCGCCTATTTCGCGATCATCCTCGGCCTGGCCTGGTGGGTCATGCGCCAAAAGCAGAAGACCTCGACGGACTACTTCCTGGCCGGACGCCACCTGGGCTGGCTTATCATCGGCGCGTCCATTTTCGCCTCGAACATCGGGGCCGAGCATCTTGTCGGCCTGGCCGGGTCGGGCGCCACCGACGGCGTGGCCATGGCCCATTACGAACTGCACGCCTGGTGTCTTCTCGTGCTCGGCTGGGTCATGGTGCCGTTCTACATGCGGTCGAAAATCTTCACCATGCCGGAGTTTCTCGAGAGACGGTTCTCGCCGACGGCCCGGACGGTCCTATCCCTGATCTCGCTCGTGGCCTATGTCCTGACCAAGATGGCCGTCGGCATCTTCGCCGGCGGGATCGTCTTTAGCGTCCTCCTCCCGGAAGTCCGGTTCATGGGCCTCGACAGCTTCTGGATAGGCTCCATCCTGGTCATCGTCATCACCGGACTCTACACGATCATGGGAGGGCTGAAAGCGGTCGCCTATACCGAAGCCCTTCAGACGTTCATTCTGATCCTCGGGTCGGTCCTGGTGACCATCTACGGCCTGAAAGCCCTCGGCGGTTGGGACCAGCTCCGGTCCATCGCCGGCTCGGAAATGTTCAACCTGTGGAAACCCCTGGTCCCGGCGGGTATCGAGGGGACTTGGGCACCCGTCAAGGAAGTCGGCCGGATGGCCTGGTATTTCAACGACAACTATCCCTGGATCGGAATGCTCTTCTGCGCCCCGATCATCGGTCTCTGGTATTGGTGTACGGACCAGTATATCGTCCAACGGGCGCTCGGGGCGCCGAACGAGCGCGAGGCGCGTCGGGGATCGATCGCCGCCGCGTTCCTCAAGCTCCTGCCCGTCTTCATCTTCATCATCCCGGGCATGATCGCCTTCGCCCTGGCCAAGAGCGGGCTCAATCCGGCGCTCCGTCAGGAGCTCTTCGGCACGGGCGGCGAGCTCATCAGGGCCAACGCTCAGAAGGCTTTCCCCATGCTCGTCGCGAGCGTTCTGCCCGTCGGCATACGCGGCATGGTCGTGGCCGGCCTCCTGGCCGCGCTGATGAGCTCGCTCGCCGGTGCCTTCAACGCCGCCTCGACCCTCTTCACCATGGATTTCTACTCGCGGCTGAGGCCGAAGGTCACCCAGGAACGGCTCGTCTGGGTGGGCCGCGTGGCGACGGGCGTTATGGTCCTGATCGGGCTCTTATGGATCCCCGTCATCCGGGGCGGCCGCGGCCTTTACGACTATCTTCAGGGCGTTCAGTCCTACCTCGCCCCGCCTATTTTCGTCGTCTTCTTCTTCGGCGTCTTCATGAAACGGCTGAACGCCAAGGGATGTCTGGCCGCCCTCCTCACCGGTTTCTCTCTCGGACTGTTCCGACTGGCCATCGATACGCCCGTGAAGCTGGTTAGCGGATTTTCCTACACCGAAGGCTCATTCTTCTGGATCGTCAACCACATCTTTTTCCAGTACTACAGCCTGATCATCTTCATTGTCAGCGTCATCGTCATGATCGTCGTCAGCTACCTGACCGCGCCTCCCTCCTACGAGAAGATCAGCGGGCTGACCTACGGGACCGTCACCGAAGAGCACAAGAGAGAATCCCGTTCCAGCTGGAAGACCGCGGACGTCATCGCCTCGGCCGTGGTCCTGGTCCTGATCATCGCCGCCTACCTGTACTTCAGGGGATAGACGACGAGGGAAAGGCCCCGCCGGATTGGCCCCTTCGATAACGGCCGCGCCTATCGGGGGTGCCGGCCGATGCCTTGTTTGAGGTAGGCCTCCCCGAACTCGCGGTAGTGGCGCGCGCTCTCGCGGTTCCGGGCGATCTCGGCCTCGCTGAGCTTCCGGGCGACCGCGGCCGGCGTCCCGAGGATGAGCGAGCCGGGCGGATAAGTTTTCTTGGGCGGTATGAGGGCTCCGGCCGCGACGATCGAATCGGGCGGAACGACGGCGCCGTCGAGGACGATCGCGCCCATCCCGATCAGGGCGTTGTCGCCGACCGTGCAGGCGTGGAGGATGGCGCCGTGGCCGACCGTCACGCCCCTGCCGATCACGGCCGGCGTCCCGGTGTCGACGTGGACGAGGCAGCCGTCCTGGATGTTCGAGTCCTCGCCGACGACGATGTCGGCGATGTCGGCCCGCAGGACGGCGTTGTACCAGACGCTCGTCCCCTCGGCCAGGACGACCCGGCCGACGAGCCGGGCCCCCTCCGCGACGAACGAGCGGGGATGGATTTCGGGGATACGATTCGAGTAGTCGGCCATCTCATGCTCCTTCATTATCACGACGTTTTCATCTCGGTCCTAGAGGACGACGGATCGATCTCGGCCCGGCGCCGGCCTAGGCGGCCCGTCTCCGCCCGATCATGACGAAAAAGCCGCCCTCGCGGCCTCCGCTGAAAATCAGTCCGAGCTGGACCAGGGCATGATCGAGCCGGGAACCCCGGGAGTGCGCCTCGAAGAGCTTCTCATCCCCCGAGAACGACTCGAAGGCGACAGCCTTGGGGATGCCGGAAAGGAAGTCGATCCCGGTTTTTTCAAACCAGCCCTGGACCTCGCCCATGGTGTGCTTGGACTCGTGGGGATTCTTGTACTGATCGAGGAACCAGGTTCGCTTCCGGAGGGCGTTGGTCGGATCCTTGCGGATGCGGGGGTCGAGTTTCTGAAAACGGCTCCCGGTCAGCCTGAAGATCCAACGGCGGAAGTCTGTCGTGAGCCTTCCCCAGGTGTTATAGAGACCGATGACAATGACGCCGCCCGGCTTGACCAGCCCGGCCAGGGTCCGGAATCCAAGGAACGGGTCGCTGGTGTGGTGGAGGACGCCGTTGCAGATGACGGCGTCGAAGGAGGCCGGCGGGAAAACCGGACGGAACAGGTTCATCTGGATCAGACGAACGTTGTCGAGGTTGTTGCGGAGCCGGAAATCCTGGCCGAGTTTCAAGGAGTTGAGGCAGATGTCGGTCCCGAAAACGGTCCGGGCCGCCCGGATCCCTAAAAAATTACTGAGCTGGGCCGTCCCGCAGCCTGCCTCGAGGACGGAGGCGTCGGCTGGAATCTGCTCGTCGAGGAGGCGGGCGAAGACGCCCTTCTCGGCTTTTTCCTTGAGCCGCCAGACCGAATCCGTCTCCTCATAGTTGGGAAAAGGCGTTTCCTCGTAGAAGCACTTGATCGCGTCCGTCACGTCGCCTTTGGAGGCGTCCCATTCGTTGGGGAAAAAAAGGAGAGGGATGCCGGAGTCGGAGCCGAACGACCGGCCGCAGGAGGCGCAGTTCCAGTCCGAATCCCGCGATGCCAACGCCCCCTGACAGGCCGGACAGAGCAAAGAGATCATCCTATCCATCGTGTCTCCCTATGCGCGGAATCAAGGATCGTCCGGTCCTCGGCCGCCGTCCGTTTGCGAAGGCCGGTTCCGGATGGCCCGGTCGACGTCGGGGAAGAACAGGCGCCCCAGCTCCTCGAAGAGGGCCTTGGCCATGACCTCATGACCGCGGGCGCTGAGATGGACGCCGTCCAGACCGAGCCCCTTGAGCCCGGCCGCGTTGAATTTCTTGAAAAGGTCGACGGCTTCGAGTTTAAAGGCTTTGGCCTGGTGGACGACGATCTCATGGGCGGGGATGTCCAGGTAGTGGCCCTTGAGCTTGTAAAAGAACGGGATGACGACGACCATGACCTTGAAGCCTCGGGCATTGGCCATGGCCGCCAGCTCCTTGAAGGCATAGCGAAGCTTGCCGATGCTTTTGAGGTCGGTGTACTGGTTGAGCCAGAGGCTGCCGGCGTGATCGAGGACCATCCTCTTCTTATCGTATCTGCCGGCGGCGGCGAAGGTTCGCTGGCTTTCGGCGATGGCCTTGAACTGTTCCTCGAGGAAGGCGTCCTTCTCGGCCGGCGGGAAGAGGTCCCCGTAGAAATCCCCGAAGGCGCCGACCGACTCGAGCTGCTTCTTGAAAAGGCTGGTGGCTTTAAGCCGCCGCAGCCTCAGGTTGATCCACTGCCAGACCCGGAGCCGGAAGAGAAGCGGGATATGGGGCTGAACGAAGGTATGGATGAAACTCATGTCGAGCGGCGTGATCCCGATGTCGTTGAGGCAATAGCAGACAACGACGACGTCCGGGGCGAAAGCGAGGCCCTTTTCTTTCAGGGACAGGACCTCCTGGACGGTATCGTAGCCGTCCGTCCCCAGGTTCAAGACCTCGTAGCGGGGATTGACGGCCTGTAGCATCCGCTCGAGGCGCGTCGCGAAGATCTCCTCGTCGGGGATGGATTTGGCCAGCGCTATGGAATCGCCGATCAGGGCGATCCGTACGTGTCCGTCTTTGTCCTCGGGAAGCTCCCGGCCCCGCATGCCCTTGGAGTTGATGACCAGGCGGACCTTGTCGACGATGCCCTGGTAGCCGGGATTCAGCTCGACGCGCAGGATGGGATCCGCAGACTTCCTGAGAAAGAAGCTGCTCCCGGACCCGCCCTTGACCATGGAGCTCAAGGGATTGTAGCCCGCGATCCGGAGCCCCGCCTCGAACAGGAGGGCCATGACCAGAATCGTCAGGAGGGGGATCAGGACCATGAACAGGAGGGCCCGGCCGCCCGTCGTTTTCGCATCTCGCGTCATACGGCGTATTTTAGGAGAAAGAGCGTTCCGAATCAACAGTCATCTGGTTTCCCATAAGTACCTCCATTCATACGATTATCGAAAGAGGATTTTGAACGCGGTCTGAAACGACCATGTAGAGGTCAGCCCGAATGGGCTAACCAATTCACTAAAGTTTCTGCGGCAAGGGCGAGGGGAGGATGGCGAAGAAGGCCGTATGAGAGACCGAGCGGGCACGGTCCGATTTGGGGACACGTTACCGATTTAAGAAAATCGGCACATGTCCCCAAATCGGGAGCGAGGGCTCGAATCGAGTGAAGCTTTCCTCGCCGGGGAAAGCGAACGTGCCTTCGAGCCATCCTGCCCCGAGCCCTCTCTATTGATTTTTCTGCCGATTTAGTTTATACAAGGGCGATGTTAATCCTTGGAATTTCGGCCTTTTACCACGACAGCGCCGTGAGCCTGGTCAAGGACGGCGAGGTTATCTTCGCCGCCCAAGAGGAACGGTTCAGCCGTAAGAAGCACGACTCCGGCTTCCCGGAGAAGGCCCTCCAGGCCTGCCTGAAAACGACCGGGATCCGGACCGAAGACCTGGACTACGCCGTTTTCTACGAGAAGCCCCTCTGGAAACTCGACCGCCTCTTCTCGACCTACATGCAGTTCGCGCCCCGCGGCATCCGGAGCTTCCTCAAGGCCGTCCCGGTCTGGGCCAAACAGAGGATCTTCATCGCCGACATCATCCGGAACGAGCTCAAGCGCAAGGACCTCAAGGTCCTCTTCACCACCCACCACGAATCCCACGTCGGAGCGGCCTTTTATCCTTCGCCCTTCCCCGACGCCGCCGTCATCACCATCGACGCCGTCGGCGAATGGGACACCCTGACCATTTCCCACGGCCGGGGGAATAGTTTTAAAATCCTGAAGCGGATCGCCTTCCCCCACTCCCTCGGCCTCCTCTACTCGGCCTTCACCTATTTCACGGGATTCAAGGTCAACTCGGGCGAATACAAGCTCATGGGCCTGGCCCCCTACGGCGAGCCCGTCTACAAGGACCTCATCCTCAAGGAATTGATCGACCTCCGCGAGGACGGCTCCTTCCGGCTCAACCTTAAATACTTCAACTTCACGACCGGTCTGACCATGACCGGATCACGGTTCGAGCGGCTGTTCGGCGTTCCCCGCCGCAAACCCGAAACCGAGATCCGGCAGGCCGACATGGATCTGGCTGCCTCGATCCAGGTCGTCCTGGAAGAGGCCATGGACAAGATCGCCCGCACCGCCAAAACCCTGGCCCCTTCCGACAACCTCTGCCTGGCGGGCGGAGTCGCCCTGAACTGCGTCGCCAACGGCAAGATCCTCAAGAGCCGAATCTTCAAGAACATCTGGATCCAGCCGGCCGCCGGCGACGCCGGCGCCGCGCTCGGAGCCGCCCTTGTCGTCTGGTACCAACATTTCAAGAATCCGAGAAACCCGGCCGGGGAACGTGACTTCCAGAAAGGGTCCTTCCTCGGCCCCTCGTTCAGCCGCGAAGAGATCAAGGCTTTCCTGGACGAGAACCGGATCGGCACCAAGGAGCTTTCCCGGCCCGAGATGGCCAAGACGGTCGCCCGTCTCATCGACGAGAACAAGGTCGTCGGGTTCTTCCAGGGGCCGATGGAGTTCGGACCCCGGGCCCTGGGAGCGCGGAGCATCCTAGGGGACGCCCGTTCGTCCGAGATGCAGTCCAAGATGAACCTCAAGATCAAGTTCCGGGAGTCGTTCCGGCCGTTCGCGCCGTCGGTCCTCGAGGAGAGGCTTAAAGACTGGTTCGACTACGGCGATCCGACCCCCTACATGCTCCTTGTCTATAACGTCCGCGAGGACAAGCGACTTCCCCTATCCGAGGCCGACCGCGCCCGGAAAGGCCTGGCCAAGCTCCCCGTCAGGCGCTCGATCGTGCCGGCCATCACCCACGTCGATTTTTCGGCCCGCGTCCACTCCGTCGCCAAGGACGTCAACCCCTATTACCACGCCGTGATCGCCGAGTTCGAGAAACGGACCGGCTGCCCGGTTATCATCAACACCTCGTTCAACGTCCGGGGCGAGCCCATCGTCCAGAGCCCCCAGGACGCCTACCGCTGCTTCATGAGGACCAATATGGACGTCCTCGTCCTCGATACCTTCCTGATCGAAAAACAGGAAAAGGATTTTATCCAGGTCGACGAAAGCTGGATGAAGGAGTTCCCGCTCGACTGATGAAAAAGGTCGCTTATCAAGCCAAAAACATCCGGATCTTCCTGGCGATCCTCTTCGTGCTGGCCGTCCTGGTGACGCTCAAGCCGGTCGGGTTCAAGATCGGCGCCCGCCTGCCCTGGCTGGCCGCCGAGGCCGGCCTGGCCGGCCTCTTCCTCGCCCTGCCCAAGCTGTTCTTCCCGCTCTACAAGATCATTATGATCGCGACCGGTTTCCTGGGGACGTTCCTGTTCGCCCTGATCAGCCTGTTCGTTTATTACATCGTGTTGACCCCGATCGCCCTCGTCCTCCGGCTGTTCGGGAAGTCCTTCATGAAGGTCAAGGCCGACCCCGCCGCCCCCTCCTATTACGAGGACGTCCCGGCCGGGTACAACATCGAGAAACAGTTTTAGGGAAGGAACAGCCATGGCGAAACTAAGCGTCCTCCGCGAGATGTGGGAATTCATCCGACTCCACAAGAAATACTGGCTGATTCCGGTCATCGTCGTCCTTCTTCTGGTCGGCGTCCTCCTCTTCCTGACCGAGGGCAGCGCGATCGCCCCCTTCATCTACACCTTGTTCTGAGGTTGCGGGCCGCCCCGATCAAGTTCGCCTGGCACTTCAACTCGAGATAAAACGATATTCATCTTATTAATAATTGACAGCGTCCGTCGGTCTGAAATAGTATAAAATTTAAGCACAGTGTTAATAATCAAAACCCCCATGCAAGTCCGAATCTTTCTTCTCTGCCTGGTCCTGCTGGCGACGAGCGCCCGGAGCGAAGCCAGGGCGGTCAAGCCCTACGAGGACGTCCGCTGGAAAGACATGAAAAAGCTCGGATGGACCGTGGACACCTCCATTATTAAAACCTTGTGGGTCAACGAAAAGACCGTCTGGCCGGACACGACCACGACGGCCGCCGCCCGGAACGTCCTCAACAAAGGCAAGAATCCCGGCCTAAAGCTCCGGCGCATCCACTCCCGCGGCATCACAGGCGCGGGCATCACGGTGGCCATCATCGACCAGAACATGTGCCTGGACCATCCCGAGTTCACAGGCAAGATCATCAAGTATAAAGATTTCGACTGCAAGCTGCCCTTTGATGAGGGAAGCATGCACGGTCCCGCCGTCACCAGCCTTCTGGTCGGAAAACAGATCGGGGCCGCTCCGGGAGCCCGGATGTACTTTGCGGCCGTCCCTGCCTGGCTGGCCGACGCCCGCTACTATGGGGACGCCATGAACTGGATCGTCGCCGAGAACGCGAAGCTCCCGGCCGGCTCCAAGATTCGGGTCGTCTCCATCTCCGCCGCCCCCTCGGGGGCCACCTCGTTCTATAAGAACAAGCAAGCTTACGTGAACGCCAGGGCCAAGGCCGAGAAAGCCGGGATCCTGGTGATAGATTGCACGGATGAACGCGGCATTACGGGGCCCGCCTACTACGACTTGAACGCTCCCGACGACCTCTCCAAGTGCCGGCTCGGATTCCCCAAGACTCCGGGCCCCACCGGCACGGAGGGCATCTATATTCCCAGCACCCGTCGAACTCAGGCCGAGGAATACAACAAGGGCGATTGCTCCTATCAATACACGGGAAGCGGCGGCTTGAGCTGGACGGTTCCTTACTTGGCGGGAGTCCTTGCCCTTGGCTGGCAGGTCAACCCCAGCCTGTCGAAAACGGAAATCTTGAGCCGGGCCTATTCCTCCGCCTACATCAAGGACGGCCTCTACAAGATCATCAACCCCGAAGCCTTCATCACCGCTGCGGCTCTTCCTGTCTCACGATAAAACCGGACGTCCCTACGTAAACCAGGAAACGGTTGTCTTCCCCCGAAGTTTGAAAAACGGAATTTCCATAGACCGTGCTGACAAGGGGCGACTTGTGGCCGAACTTATAGAGATATCTCCAGAGCGGATGATCCTCATTCTCGATGAGCGGATAAACGGTCGCCTTCTTGGAGATCTCGTCCTTCGCCTCGAGATAGCGCCCTCTCAGGCGGGTCAAGCGGTAACGGGTGTGCCAACCCAAAAAATTGAGCCAGTTGGGCCATTTAAGAATGTCCCCTTCCAGCATCCACTGGTCGCCGCTGATGGAAAATTGTTTTAAAGTTTCGGATTTATTGGGCCCGAACTGAGTCAGGATCAGAATGCTTTTAGCGCCGGGCTCCCCCGCCTGAGTGACGATACTGGCAACGGGCTCTTCGTAGGTGAACGCCTGGTAGGCGCGGAAGAAAAAGCCCATGAAAAGCAGCATTCCGAAAACGGCTATCCATAGAACGATTAGAACAAGGTTTCGCAAGCTTGCCCATAGTTTGGGGGAGGTCGTTTTCTTTTGAGAGGCTTTCCTGATCAGCCAGCGAATGCGCCGGTAGAAATAAATCAGAACAAAGAGCAAGCCCAACAGGACGCCTACGGCCCCCGCATAAATAGGCCAATTGGGGTTAAAATTTGCCATTGAACATGAACTCCCTCCGGGAAATCATATGCCCGGCCGCAGATCGATGTCAAGAACGTGGAATTTGCTTATTTGAATAGATATCGGTCAAACCAGGCCAAATCCTCCTGGATCTTGCGCCGCCGGTGCGCCAGTCTGCCCAGCATGTGCGATTCGCCCGGAAAATGAATCAAGCGCACCGGCGCCTTGCCGATATGCTGGAGAGCCCGGAAGAGATTCTTTGATTGGTAAGGCGGAACGTTCGTATCCTCGGTGCCGGAATAGACAATCGTTGGAGTGACAACCTCATGGAGCTTAAATAACGACGATTTTTCAAGATAGGCCTGGGGCATCACCCAGGGAGCGCCGCCCACCAAGAACTCTATGAAAGCGGCATTGTGATTGCTTTCACCCCATTCGGAAATCCATTCGATGGCCGCCGCCCCCACCGAAGCCGCCCTGTAGCGGACCGTTTGGGTGATCAAGGCCACGGAAAGAACGCCGCCGTACGACCAGCCTGACACCGCCAATTTTTCGGAGTCGAC
>Ga0315274_10005970_pt1 | contig 17801 bp, 10 predicted proteins | sample YL17G02_20_MG_FD_203700 | JGI IMG/M metagenome (GOLD analysis project Ga0315274, IMG submission 203700) | Sediment microbial communities from Yellowstone Lake, YNP, Wyoming, USA - YL17G02_20 | ecosystem: Environmental > Aquatic > Freshwater > Lake > Sediment | place: USA: Wyoming | collected...
GGAGCCGGTCGAAGATCTTCGCCTTGACCTTGCCCTTTTCCATCTCCTCATTTCGTTTTTGGTTGCAGTCATCGTCCGGACAGTCCGGAAAGACCTCGGAAGCAAAGGCAAACCATTTCCCGTCAGGCGAGACCTGCAAATCGGAGACCCCCGTTGAGATTTTCGATATCTTCTTCGCCTCTCCCCCGCTGACCGGGATCATCCAGATTTGTGACTCGCCATCACGAGTCGACACAAACGCGATGGATTGGCCATCAGGCATCCAGCGAGGATTGTTGTTTGCGCCTTTGGCCATCGTGAGCTGTTTCACCTCACCGCCGTTGATGGAGACAAAGTAGATGTTGCTGTTGGTTTTGTTCTCAACCTTGTCGTGATAGGTCACGACGAAGGCGACCGTCTTACCATCCGGCGACAGCTGAGGGTCGGTGATCCGGCCCAAGCTGATGAAATCATCGAACGTGATTGCCCGCCTGTTCTGAGCCACGACGAGCGATGCGCACAGCAGCAGGAATGTCAAAATGAGAAAACGGTTCATAGCAGGCCTCCGGGATTGGTTGCACTGGATCGTGGATTGCAAATTGAGGATTGAAAATTGAAGGTTGTAAGTTGTAGGTGCGATTGTGCTGATCGGGAGATGTTCTTGGACTGATTCTTTTACAGACTGCATCCGAGGAACCTACCCATGGTACTGCACGCCGCGCTCAAAGATTTCACCGGCTTTCTTTCTGCAGAACCGTGTTTCTTCGTCTGCTTTTGAGAAGCTCTCAACTGATCGCCGAGTAACAATACAAAACATATCTATGAACTTCCAGCACAGCCAGGGGCGCCGCGCTCACCTCAGATCTTTCAAGGTTGCTCACTTCACCAAGAATCCTCGTCTCTCACGTTTGCCAGATTTGACGACGGTCTTTGATTTATTCCCCTTTTTCGCTTACGTTAATAACGAAATCCGTGGTCAGGAGAGAATCCACCAGATGTCTTGACTGCCAAAGAAGAAGCCTCTGAGACCTGTGAGACGACCTGATAAGAGAAAGAGGGCTCGAGAAACGAAGGGAACTTCCGGATCCCACCACCATAAACTCGTTGGGGGGTTTCGCGCTCTCTCCCATGGAATTCTCGGCTGCGCTCACAAAGGCCTTCTGAGATTCGACTTCCTGCAGGAGGTCTGTTCCATGGTGGTCGATTTCTCGGGTTGTGATTCTGTTGAGATTTGGATCAAGGAACGCGAGCACCATTTCTGCGGTGAGAGTTCCCGGTCCCGCAAGTCATTTCGGTTTGAAATCATCCCACCGCGAGAACACGATCCCAACGAACCTCCACAGCCTCTTGGCAAAGACTCGAGTGTAGCCGACCTATGCTGGGCGATCCTCAGCGGCCATCTCGAGGCGACGCCACCCTCCGCGGTCCGCCGCCTGAAGACAATCTGGACAGGGGACGCAACCCGTGGATTGAGTGTTCAATGGACGATGGATGGCCGTAAACACACGCAGCGCATCCATCCCGCAGATTCGTGGCGCTCCGTCGCCCTGATCCCGATCATGGTTGAGGACGCTGTTGACGGCGTGTTGCAGCTCAAGAGCAACAAGAAAAACTACTTTACCCAGAACGAAATCGATCTGTACCAGGACGTAGCACAGACACTCGGTGACGCCTTTGCTCAGCGGCGGACGGGCGTTTCCCTGCGGGAACGCGTCAAGGAGCTGAGATGCCTCTATGGCATCGTTCAGCTCGCCGTTCAACCCGGTCTGACCATCGATACGCTTCTCCAATCGATCGTCGAGCTTCTCCCACCCGCCTGGCTGTACCCGGAGATCACGTCAGCCCGGATAGCGTTCGATGAAAAGGTTTTCTCATCCACTTCCGTCCGTCACGGGCGCAGCAAGCAGGAGGCAGACATCGTCGTGAACGGCGTAACCCGCGGGAAAGTAGAAGTAATTCTTTCTGCAGAAAAGCCCGAGCTTGACGAGGGACCGTTCATGAAGGAAGAACGGCGGTTGATCGACACGGTCGCAGGGGAAATTGGCCTGATCATTGAACGGAAGCTACTTGAGAAGGAACGAAGCAGGCTACAGAATCAACTCATGCATGCCGACCGACTCGCCACCATCGGCCAGCTTGCAGCCGGAGTCGCTCATGAGCTCAACGAACCTCTGGAGAGTATCCTCGGATTCTCCCAGCTTGTCAAGAAGTCGTCGGAGCTCGCGGGACAGGCACAGAAAGACGTCGAACGGATCATCAAAGCCGCGCTCCACGCGCGCGAAGTCGTGAAGAAGCTCGTCACGTTCGCGCGTCAGCAGACACCGGAGAAAGTCGAAACCAACCTGAACACCATCGTTGAAGACGGGCTGTATTTCCTCGAATCCCGCTGCACCAAAGCCGGTATCAAAGTCGTGAGGGAGCTTTCCCCCACTTTGCCGGCGATCGCCGCTGACCCGGTGCAACTTCACCAGGCGTTGGTAAACATCGTCGTCAACGCCATCCACGCGATGCCTCTCGGGGGCACGCTGACCATCCGGACGCTCTTCGATGATCCGCATGTGGTGCTGGGGGTCGAAGATACCGGAATAGGCATGAACGAGGATGTCTTGAAGAACATCTTCACCCCGTTCTTCACTACCAAAGCTGCCGGACAAGGCACGGGACTCGGCCTTTCGGTTGTGCACGGGATCATCTCTTCCCACGGCGGGTCCATACGTGTGGAAAGCAAACCGGGCCAAGGCTCGCTGTTCGAGATACGCATTCCTATCCTACGACACCGAACGGGACACTTCATTGCCAACCAAGATGAAGCCACCGACTGAAACCATGAGCATCCTTGTTGTGGATGATGCGCCGGATACGCTGGAAGTCTTCCGGCGCAACCTGACCTGGAAAGGCTACCAGGTCTTGACGGCGCCAGGAGTTGAGGAAGCCATCTGCATCCTTGATGCGAGGCCGGTCGACCTGGTTATCACAGATCTTAAGATGCCCAAGGTCAGCGGCATGGAATTGGTTCGGCACGTCCGTGAGAACTTCAAGGACACCGAAGTCATCATGATCACGGGTTTTGCTTCTGTGGAAAGCGCCGTGAAGGCCGTCAAAATTGGGGCTGAGGAATATTTGCCCAAACCATTCACGGATGCCGAGCTCTTTGAGGCAGTTGAACGTGCTACCGCCAAATTGCGGCGCCGGAGAGCTGCCAATAGCACGGTTGTGACCTCCACAAAATCCACCTACGGATTCACCGGCGAGTCCCCCGGAATACAACGTGTCATCGATTTAGTCTCAAAGGCTGCCGCCTCGTCGGCCACCGCACTTCTCACGGGAGAGAGCGGAACGGGTAAGGAGCTCGTGGCCCGTGCAATCCACTACAGTAGCCAGCGTGCCTCTGCTCCTTTTGTCCCTGTGAATTGCGGGGGTATTCCTGAGGGACTGCTCGAAAGTGAGCTGTTCGGTCACGTCAAGGGAGCTTTTACCGGCGCCACAGAGACACGAGCCGGCTTTTTCCAGACCGCGGATGGAGGAACGATCTTCCTTGATGAAATCAGCGATACGAGCCCTTCCATGCAAGCGAAACTGTTGCGCGTTCTGCAGGACAAGGAAGTCTGCATGGTCGGATCGAGCCAATCCCGAAAGGTCGATGTAAGGATCATTGCCGCCACGAACAAGGATTTGCCCGCGTTGGTTAAGAAAGGAGCTTTTCGCGAGGACCTGTTTTTCCGCGTGAACGTCCTCTCCGTTGAGATACCACCGCTACGGGACCGCGGCGATGACGTTCTGCTCCTCACGCAGCATTTTGCCACACGATTCGCAGCAGAGCTTGGCAAGCCAGTGGCCCGTTTTTCCGACAGCGTTCTTCAAGCGCTGAAAACCTGTTCCTGGCCCGGCAACGTGCGGGAACTTGAAAACCTCATTCAGCGCCTCGTCGTCATGGCGGACAACAACGTCATTGATATCCCTGACCTCCCCGCCCTTATGCGTTTCACTGCCTTCAAAGGATCGCGCGTCCATCGCTCTCTCGCCGAAGTTGAGGCAGAGCATATTCGAAGCATTCTTGCGAGTGTGGATGGAAACAAGTCACGCGCGGCTGAAATCCTGCAAATCGACCGCAAGACTCTGCGCGAGAAAATGCGGAACTACTGCATCGAGATGTAGTCACCGTGCAAGACAACCCTCGAATGGTTTTCTCCCCATCGCTGAATACTCAACGCCCATCGACTTCCTGCGTAGTTTTCCGATTTTGACACTCGCTGCGCTCATGGGGAGTTTCACCCCACTGATTCAGAATTCCCTACCTCATATCGATCCTCGCGTTCGGTCTCTCGCTTAAGTGACTATTTCATTTTTGGGAAGATACTCGATATCCAAGGGAAACTCGCACGTTTGCCTCGCGCATCATCGAGTGTCAACGTCAGTCTGGTGCGTGAATTGCGGAACAGCGCTTGCTACTCAAATGCCGTCTGACGACCCTAGGAGAGGCAATCGTAGAAATGTCACAACTGCTGATTGGCCCTGGGATCTGTGAGAAATGCGCAGATCGAGCACTCTGCACGCATCGCCAAGGACGAACAATCACGCAATGCTTCGAATTCAAACCCAATGGCCTGCCCGCGGCCTCGTCCGCGACACAAGATCTCCTCTCTCGCAACACAACCAAGATTCCTCGTGAAACTACGGGAACCGATCCGGAGCAACTGAAAGGATTGTGCCCAACGTGCGCCCACTATGAGCAGTGCACGTTTCCCAAGCCGAGCGGAGGCGTGTGGCATTGTGAACATTATGACTAGTTGAAAGTAGACTCCACAGTACTATTTCGACAACAACAACCCGGTCTGCAAACTATGAATCCAGACAGCGTCCTTCCGATTGTGGAGAAGTACAAGAGCCGTCGCGGGAGCCTCATATCCATCCTTGAAGAGATACAGTCGCAGTTCGGCTATCTACCCAACGATGCACTACAAGTTGTGGCAGACCAAACCGGGCGAAGTCTGGTGGATATCTACGGGGTCGCGACATTCTACAAAGCCTTTCGGCTCAGACCGCGCGGGAGACACCTCACCTCGGTGTGCCTCGGCACAGCGTGCCACGTTCGCGGTGGACCCTCCGTGGCTCAGGAGTTCGAGGATCAGCTGAAGGTCAAACGAACCGGTGAAACGACGCCCGACGGTGAATTCACGTTGGAAACTGTCATGTGCCTGGGGGCATGCGCTCTCGGACCTGTGGTGGTGGTGGATGGGCACTACTTCCCCAATGTGACGACGGTCGAGGTGAAGGCGATCATCGATCGAACAAAGGAGGGCCTTGATAAGGTCGAGGTCCAGAAAGATCAAAGAGTATTTCCGGTCGAGGTGAGCTGTCCGCGTTGCAACCACACGCTGATGGATCCCGAGCATCTCGTCGACGGGCATCGGTCGATCCGCGTCACAGTCTCGTTTGGCAACGAGCACGGTTGGCTCCGCTTGTCATCTCTCTATGGAAGCTACACGACCGAATCCGGGAGCGAGATCCCAATGGGCACCATCGCCCACTTCTTCTGCCCGCACTGCCATGCGGAACTCACCGGCGCAAGCAATTGCCCGGTCTGCGACGCACCGATGGTTCCGATGATTGTTCGGGGTGGGGCTATCGTGCAGATCTGCTCGCGAAGGGGATGCCAAAGCCATATGCTCGACCTTGAGGCAAAGACAATTTCGTAGCGGCGGAGCCTGCAGACACTATTCATTTTGAGATCAGAGGATTTCACTATGGCGCTAGAACGACTTCACTCAATCGATGGGCTCAAAGTTCTCCAGCAGCGGCTCGCAGCCGATCACGATCCACGCATACCCGTCATCGTGATTCCCGCCGGGACATGCGGTCAGGCCAGCGGCGCGAATGATCTCATTCGCATTGCGAAGCGGGAAATTCTCGGACACAATCTGACGGACGCGGTCCGGTTGCGGGTCACGGGCTGCCATGGGTACTGTCAGATGGAGCCCTCGGTGCTGATTGAGCCTCGCGGAACATTCTATCCCAAGGTTCGGATGGAAACCATGGCAGAGATCGTCCGCGCAGCAGGACAGGGCGTTGTCCTGGAGCGCTTCCTCTACAAAGATGCCGAGACAGGCGATCAGATCGAAAAGCAGAGCGACATACCGTTCTTCAAGAAACAACTGCGATCGATCCTCGCACAGAACGAAAAGGTCGATCCGATCCGTATCGACAACTATGTCCAGAACGGCGGCTACGGTTCACTTGCCTTCGTCCTCGAAAAGAACGATCCACGTTGGGCGATTGAGGAAGTGAAGAATGCAGGACTTCGGGGTCGTGGAGGCGCCGGGTTCCCGACCGGACTGAAATGGGAGCTCCTCGCAATCCAAAAGAAGCGCGTCAAGTTCCTTGTTTGTAATGCCGACGAAGGCGATCCGGGCGCCTATATGGATCGAAGCGTCCTCGAGGGAAATCCGCACAGCGTCATTGAAGGAATGCTGATTGGAGCGTTTGCCACCGGCGCTACGAATGGCGTCATCTATGTCAGAAAAGAGTACCCACTCGCCATCAAACACCTGCTGATTGCCTTGCGTCAGGCTCGCGAGCTGGGATTGCTCGGCCAGAACATTCTCGGTACCGCTCTCTCCTTTGATATCGACCTAGTCAAAGGCGCCGGCGCATTCGTCTGCGGTGAGGAGACGGCCTTGATCCGTTCGATCGAGGGCAAGGTAGGCGAGCCACGCCAACGTCCCCCTTACCCTGTTCAGAGGGGGATTGATCGAAAACCGACAGCGATCAACAATGTCGAAACTTGGGCAAACATCCCTGTCATCATTCGTACCGGCAGTGCAGAGTTCACGAAAATCGGTGGCCAGAAGAACTCCGGCACGAAGATTTTCAGCCTTGTCGGAAAGGTGAAGAATACTGGTCTCGTCGAAGTGCCTATGGGTGTGACCATCAACAGCATTGTCCACGGCGTCGGCGGTGGTCCGGTTGGAAAAGCGCGTATCAAGGCTGTCCAGACCGGTGGCCCATCCGGCGGGTGCATCCCCGCCTCGATGTTCGATCTTCCAATAGATTACGACAGCCTCGTCGCTGCAGGTTCGATTATGGGATCCGGCGGCATGATTGTGATGGACGGGAACACGTGCATGGTGGATGTGGCAAAGTACTTCATGCGATTCCTGAAGGATGAATCGTGCGGCAAGTGCTTCACGTGTCGCAAGGGCACACAGCGCATGCACGAAATCCTTGAGGACATCTCCAACGGCAAAGGAACCGAGAAGCACGTCGAGTTGCTTGAAGAGCTTGGCCAGGTCGTTAAAGACACCTCCATGTGTGGTCTCGGCCAGTCCGCACCGAATCCCGTCTTGAGCACGCTCCGCTATTTCCGCAACGAGTATAAGCGACACATCTATGACAAGCGCTGCGACGCGTTCGTCTGTAAAGGCGTCGTTGGAGCTCCATGCGCATCCGCCTGTCCGATCGGCACAGAAGCGTGGCGCTACATCGCTCATATCCAACGGGGTGAATACCAACAGGCGTACCAGGTCATACGGGAGGCAAATCCATTTCCGTCTGTCTGCGCGCGCGTGTGCAACCATCCCTGCGAGGAGCGCTGCAAGGTGGGCACTCACGGAGGAGAGGCGATTGCGATCCGTGCATTGAAACGATTCGTTACTGATCGAATTGATCCGTTGACCTACAAGCCTGTCCGCATCGCCGACGACTTTGCGTCCACGCAGCGCATTGCGATCATCGGTTCAGGACCCGCAGGCCTCTCCGCGGCGCACTACCTTTCCCTTAGAGGATACAAATCTACCGTTTATGAAAGCGACGCACAGCCTGGTGGCATGTTGTACAGCGCAATCCCTTCGTATCGTCTACCCCGGATGACCATTGAGAAGGAAATCCAATCGCTACTCGATGAGAACATCACGCTGAAATGCAGCACCACCCTGGGTCGCGACATCACGATCGACAGCCTCTTTGAAGAGGGCTACAACGCGGTGTTCCTGGCCTTTGGTGCGCACAAGAGCCTCAGGCTCCGCCTCAGAGGAGAGGATCTGCCTGAAGTCTATCCGTCGATCCAGTTCCTGAAGGCATTCAACCAGCGGGGTGAAAACCTGGCGAAGGGCCGCGTTGGCATTGTGGGCGGGGGCAATTCGGCTGTTGATGCCGCACGCGTGGCCAGCCGGCAAGCCGGCGTAAGGAGCGTCACTCTCTATTACCGACGCACGCGCGAAGAAATGCCGGCCTTCCAGGAGGAAATCGAAGCGGCGCTGCAAGAGGGGATCCATCTCGAGACCCTGGTAGCTCCGACGGGGATTCTGGAGGAAGAGGGCAAGCTGGCAGGAGTGGAATTCATCAACAACCAACTGGGCGAGTTCGACGAAAGCGGCAGACGACGTCCTGTTCCACTCCCCGGCACCCAGCACATCGTGCCGCTCGACACCCTCATCGTCGCGATCAGCGAAGGATCCGACACAGACTGTGTATCCGTCGCGGGCGTGAATCGTGTCGATGTTGATGAGCGGAGAGGAACGATTCGCATCGATCCCGAGACGCTTTGCACGAATCGGCCGGGGGTCTTCGCCGGTGGCGATGTCGTCACAGGGCCCAATACCGTCGTTGATGCGATTGCGGCGGGGAAGAAGGCCGCCGTGATCATCGATCGCTACGTGCGGAAACAGCCACTGAAGCAGCCGTCCGAAGCACGGCTCCCGCGCCACTATGTCGAACCGACGAACGGACACGAAGTGCGCCAAACCAAGCGGGTGGCTGTACCGAGAGTCGATATGGAATCAAGAAAGCGACAGTTTCTGGAGGTTGAGCTTACGCTCAGCCCAGAAGACGCCAAACGCGAAGCTGCACGATGTTTGCGGTGCGATCTGGAATTCACCCAATCCCCGAAGCACGAACCTGCTGTTGAGGAACAAAAGGAACAACTCGTATGACCAAACTCAAGATTAACGGCGTGCCAGTCTCCGTAGAAGAAGGAACGACCATTCTCGAGGCCGCACGATTCCTCGGATTCCCCATCCCGACACTCTGCCATATGGAGGGACTCTCACCATACGGTGCGTGCCGTCTCTGCGTGGTGGAAATCGGAGAAGGGGCAAAGTCCAAGCTCGTTTCCTCCTGCACGTACCCGGTCGAGGAAGGTTTAAGGGTACGAACAGCCTCTGCGCGAGTTATTCGATCGAGGAAGATGATACTTGAGCTTATGCTGGCTTCGTGTCCCCAATCGAAAGTCATTCAAGACCTGGCATCAGCGTATGAGGTGCGGCAACAGCGGTTCAGGCAAGAATTTGAGACCTGCATCCTCTGCGGACTGTGCGTCCGCATGTGCTCGGAGCAAATGATGGCAAAAGCCATCGGATTCCAGGGGCGCGGCGACCACCGAGCGCTCGGGACCCCGTTTGACATCAAGTCAGAGAATTGCCGCTTGTGCGGCGGGTGCATCTACATCTGTCCCGCCTGCCAGTTGCGATGCACCTATACGCAGCCCGAGAAAGCGATTTGCGGCGGCTGCGCGAATCTCAGTCCGCCCTGCCTTGAGAAAGTGCAATTCGACGATATGATGTGCTATATGAGTCCGTGCGTAGCCTGTGAGATTAAAAAGGATTGACGAAAGGAGAACAACCACAATGTCACTCTCAAGAATCAACGCCACCGCCGCCACCCTCACAAAGAATCGTACCGATGGCTCAGTCGTCCCAACCTCGGGCATGTGTGTCACATGTGTTGACGGGTGCATCGGTATGTGCGAAATTGGAAAATCCGCTTACCGGGGCCACGAGGTCATCTACCCGCAGCCCTTTGGAGTTATTACGACAGCCGGAGAAAAGATCTATCCGATCGACTATTCCCATTTCAATATCATGGGAACCGCGGTTGGAGCTCACGGCATCGAACCGGATAGTGACAAAGCGATCTTCCCCAAGGTGAATCTGGAAGTCGCATTCGGACACAACCGCGGTGTGAAGTTCCGGTATCCGTGGATTATCCCCGGCATTGGATCCACCGACATTGCAAAGAACAACTGGGAGGGGCTGGCGATCGGGTCGGCTCTTGCGGGCACCGGCCTGACCATCGGCGAGAACGTCGTTGGGATGGATACAGAGGCGCTGATCAAGAACGGCCGGGTGATCGATACGGTCGATCTGAAGCGCCGGGTGGATCTGTACAAAGATCACCAGCGCAACGGGTACGGAGCCATCATTGTGCAGTCAAACGTAGAGGACACGCGTCTGGGCGTTCAGGAGTACGCGATCGAGAAGCTGGGGGTGGAATGTGTCGAGCTTAAGTGGGGACAGGGGGCTAAGGACATCGGTGGTGAGGTCAAAATCAAGAGCCTGAAGAAGGCGCAGATGCTGCATGCGCGCGGATATGTCGTCTTGCCTGATCCCACCGCTGAACACATCATCAAGGCATTCGAACGCGGAGCGTTCAAGGAGTTTGAGCGACACTCCCGCGTCGGCATGGTGACCGAAGAGTCATTCGCGAAACGAGTCGAGGAGCTTCGCCGTGCAGGTGCGAAATACATCTTTTTCAAGACAGGAGCCTATCGGCCAGCAGACCTAGCGCGCGCAGTTGCTTTCGCCTCGAAATACAAGATCGATCTCTTGACAGTCGATGGTGCCGGCGGAGGCACAGGGATGAGCCCGTGGAGAATGATGAACGAGTGGGGTGTCCCCCCCGTCGAGCTGCATTCGATGATGTACTACTATGCGAAACGCCTTGCGGACAAGAAGAAATACGTCCCAGCGCTCGCCGCAGCCGGTGGTTTTGTGCTTGAAGACCAGATCTTCAAGGGGCTCGCCCTCGGCGCACCCTTTGTCAAGCTAGTCGGGATGGCGCGCGCACCAATCGCGGCGGCGATGGTTGGGAAAACGATCGGACTGGCGATCGAGCAGGAGGACCTCCCGGTTTACGTTGAGCGATTCGGCCAGACAAAAGAAGAGATTTTCGTGACCGCGACTCACCTGCGCAATGAGCTGGGCGCCGAAGAGTTCGAGCGGGTTCCCACCGGCGCATTGGGACTCTACACCTATTACGAGCGCCTTGGACAGGGCTTGCGTCAAATGATGGCGGGCAGTCGGAAGTTCTCACTCGAGTTCATCTCGCGCGACGACATCGCCTCGCTCACTCCCGAAGCTTCAGCGATCAGCGGAATTCCTTACGTGATGGATGTGGATAAAGAAGAGGTTGACTCCATCCTCAAGATCGCGGAATAGCTCACAAAAGAGCCGGGGAGGGACACCACCTCGTGTTCCTCCCCGGCATAATGATCGCTCCAAGGACCAACCGCCTTCCCTCATCTTTTCGGCTTGAAGATCACGCCTCGGTTCTCCCGACCGTTTATTTTCACCTCTAGCGGCGCCGCCAGTCGGATATGCCGCGTGAACTTCTTTTCCTCCAACGCCTGCTGCTGTGAGATCCACTTCCAGTCGACAAACCCGTCCCGACCATCCGATGAGACGGTGAAGTACCCGACCATGAACGACGTGATGTTTTGAAAGAAGTGCGTGCCTTGCGATGGGGTGACATCAAAATCTTTGAAGCCAGTCTCAAGAATAACCCTCGCACCTGCTATCTGATCCCACTTCACCGGAATGCCCAGCCACGGATCGAAAGTCCCCCATCTTCCGACTCCGATGAGAAGGTAGGGCCGGCGCTCACCAACAAGTCTCTCATTAAATTTGCTGACCTCCATCGCGACTTCCACGCTCTTGCTGCGGTCGAACCGTTCCCGATCAACCACCACAATGTCATAGATATCCTTGATGACTCCATGGCCAAGCGCTTTTTCGCTTTGGCAGATGAGCTTATCGGGTTCAACGACCTCTACCTCGAGCTCGTCTGCTTCCCGGCTTAGGACAAGCGGACGAATCTGGAGCAGGCCGAATTGCATAGGGGTTCCTGCCGGAACCGACATATTGACCGCAAACTCCAGCTCGACCGGTGTTCCCATTCCCCAACTCCCCATGTCAAGGAGGAGCTGAAGGACTCCGGGTAGCGGGAATATCTTGTGACGAAGAATTGGGGCAAAGGTCACGACCCGCCTTCCTCTTCTCAGGAGGCCATCGTGGATCATGTCATCGTCTGGCGAGTATGTCGAGCCAACATGATGGAGCGTTCCATCATGTTCCGCCTCGGCCAGACTGTGTGTTTTCAACAACGTATCATGAGTTTCGTGGAGGCCCAGGGGCAGGCCGTCCATATCGAGGGCAAAGAACTCCGTCTGGCTCGATCGCACCGTCGCCTCGGTTGAAGCAAACTGCACCACGTGTTGGGGGAATTTTGGACAGAACCGCACGGTATTCCCCCCGTCGACGACGTACTTGCCCAGTCCGAGCGCGATCGAGACGATGCCATCAGAAGCTTTCTGCGGGAGAATGGGATAGAAGTTGTGCGACCGCGCCACTCCCGCAAAATCAGGATAGAAATGCCGGCCGTGCTGTGCACCGACCATCTTCTGAATGATGACCGCCATCTTCTCTTCTTCCAGCAAATACGACGTCACCTTGATGTACTCTTTCGCGCTCTGGTAGAAGGTTGATGCGTACACGCGCTTGATCGTGTTGAGAAGCTGTTCGAGTCGAACAATCGGATCCGGATGGTTGTTGGGGATCATGTACGTCTCGTAGACGCCGGCAAAGGGATGGTACTGTGAGTCTTCGAGCAGCGTGGACGAACGCACTGCGAGGGGCTCTCGAATCAAATCTAGAAGATCCGACAACTGCACGAGAATTTCTTGAGGGAAAAGCCTTGCTTCCAAGAACCGTTCCGTTGTCTCTTCGTCTTTCGTCGAACGCAGAGCAAACTCGCGCAGGTTATTGTCATCGAGGAACTGATCGAAGACATCCGTTCCGAGAACAAGCGCCGGCGGCACCGATATCTCCACGCCTTCAAAGCGGTTGATGATGTCAAGGTTGTGGATGAGCGTGTTCACGAATCCCAATCCGCGGGCTTTGCCGCCGAGCGAGCCGCCACTGATTCGAGCGAAGCTGCTCGTCGGATCAAACGTTGCCTTGTCGAATTCCGTGATCTGTCCAAGTTGCCTCGTTCGCCGATATGCTTGAAGAGAAGCGATGAGGTACGAGCGCATCCCTTCCACAGAAGGATAGTCAGACACTTTTCTCGGCCGCAACTTGTGAGCAAGCCAAAACTCCGTCCTGGCTTTCAACCAGTTGGAGAAATGATTCCGCTCCGCGTGATACTCAATGCTCTCGGCAGGGACGTTTTGCAGCTGCTCTTCCAGAGACTTGAGATCAGAAGCTCTCCCTACTTCAATGCCATCGGGAGTTCGGAAAATGAAATCCCCAAAGCTGAAGTATTGCCCCATGAACTGGCGCAGGTCGTGCAGAAACGTCGGTGAATCCTTCAAGAGGAATGAGGTGCCGATGGCATGAGCTTTTCCTTCATTCTCCGGATCAGTTGACTGCAGCAACATCGGTATGTCGACGCGGCGAGCCTTTACTGCTTTCGCAAATTCAAGCCCGGCAGCAGGATCGTGCACGCCCCCGCGCTGAAAATCGATGTCCGAGATCACGCCAAGGATGGTCTCCTCATACTTCTCAAGACACTTCCAAGCCTCTTCAAACGTCGAGCAGAGGAGGATTTTCGGGCGGGCCCGCATCCGCAAGTAGCGATCCGAAACGTTGATTCCCTCGGCAATCAGGCGCTGGGACTGGCGATGGATTTCGGTGTAGACGATGGGGAGGAACGATGAATAGTAGCGCACGTCATCTTCGATCACGATAATTGACTGCACGCCGATGGCACGCGTGTCGTGATCGACATTCATCCGGTCTTCAATGTACTTGATCGCAGCGATGAGAATGCGGAAATCCCCCTGCCACAAAAAGACCCGGTCGAAGAGTGAGCTTTCGTTGCGCAGCATGAGCTCCGATTGCTCACGATTGTCATACGCCATGAGCACCAACGGAATGCTTTCACCAGACTCCTTAAGCTTCTTGGCAAATCGCGCCGCAGACATGTCCTCGATGTGCAGAGTTGTAATAATCACGTCGAAGCTATGGCCCGACGAAATGAGCCCCAGCGCTTCGTCACCGCTGGAGACATGAGTGATGGAAGGGGTATGGCTCAGGCTCAAACCTTCGTATTCCTTCCGCAGCATCTCATACAGTCTTCCGTCCTCCTCGAGAATGAACGAGTCGTACAGACTCGAGACAAGGAGAATGTCGCTGACGTGGAACAGCATAAGGTTCTGAAACCCCTGGAATCGGGTTGCATAACCTCTCACTCCCCAACGTCCTTCAGGATCGCGAAAGATGCTCTTGAAATCGTTCGGCATGGATCCGCTTCTCTCTTCGAACGCTCAGCAAAAAAAATCGGAGTGGCCCAGACCACCCCGATTCGTTTCTCTCAGGTTGGGCTCAGACCAAACCCTGGTCTAGCATCGCATTCGCGACCTTGAGGAAGCCAGCGATGTTCGCACCAACAACGTAGTTTCCACGCACACCAAAGCGCTCAGCAGTCTCGACGCACGTCTGATGAATGTTCTTCATAATCTGATGGAGGCGTTGGTCAACCTCTTCCTTCCGCCACGGAAGGCGCATGCTGTTCTGCGTCATCTCCAGGCCCGAGGTCGCCACGCCGCCCGCGTTTGAGGCCTTCCCCGGCGAATAGAGTATCCCAGCTTCCTGGAACGCCTTGACACCTTCCAGCGTCGTGGGCATGTTCGCCCCTTCGCACACGCATAAGCATCCATTCTTCACGAGCTCTTTTGCATCATTCTCATCGAGCTCATTCTGTGTCGCACAGGGCAGAGCAACGTCCGCTGGCACGCCCCACGGGCGCTTGCCGGGATAGAATTCAACCTTGAACTTGTCTGCATAGTCCTTCACGCGATCATTCGCGCTGGCGCGAAGCTCAAGCATGTAGTCGACCTTCTCTCCCTTCACCCCATCCTTATCATACACGAACCCGTCCGGTCCAGAGAGCGTCACCACCGTCCCATCCATTTGACTGACTTTTGAGACGGCACCCCAGGCAACATTTCCGAAACCCGACACAGCCACCCTCTTGCCAGCAATGGTCTGTCCTTTCGTTTTCAACATCTCTTCTGCAAAGTACACCACTCCGTACCCAGTAGCCTCGGGACGGATCAGAGATCCCCCCCAGTTGAGCCCCTTGCCGGTGAGAACCCCCGTGAATTCCCGTGTCAGCCGTTTGTATTGGCCGAACAAGTAACCGATCTCTCTTCCGCCAACGCCGATGTCGCCTGCTGGCACGTCCACATCGGGACCAATGTGACGAAAGAGCTCCGTCATGAAGCTCTGGCAGAACCGCATGACTTCGTGTTCGCTCTTCCCTTTGGGATCGAAATCAGAACCACCCTTTCCCCCACCCAAAGGCAATGAGGTGAGGCTGTTCTTGAACACTTGCTCAAAGGCCAAGAATTTCAGGATGCCGAGATTCACGGATGGGTGAAAGCGCAGGCCGCCCTTGTACGGCCCGATGGCACTGTTCATCTGAATCCTGAACCCACGGTTGATGTGGATTTCCCCCTGGTCATCCATCCACGGCACGCGAAACATGACTATCCGCTCCGGCTCAACCATGCGCTCGAGGATCTTTGCAGATCGGTATTCCGGATGCTTTTGGAACACGATATCAAGAGATCCGGCGACTTCTTGGACAGCTTGATGGAATTCCGGCTCGCTGGGATTCTTCGCTTTAACCTGAGCCAATAAGTTCTGAGTATACGCTGACATATCTCCCTCGGATTTTTTGCGATTGAACTGACAGACTGCCTGATTCAGGTCTCTGCCTGTGACTCAAGCAATATCCAATCGTAAATATAACCCGTTTTCCGTGACCGAGCAATATCAAATGGACGGCAAAACAGTCAGATGACGTAGGAATCAGAGGCAGGGAGTCAATTCTCTTGCAGGGCTTGGTTACAGATCAGAGTCGATGGTCTCAATTCAGAGACGCATTCAATTGAGGATTTCCCATGATTGGTAAAATTGTCAAAGACGGCACGCCACGAGCCCACGTCACAGCAAAAAAAGGACAATCTCTTTCGAGATTGTCCCTTGATGACAGATGATGCCTTTCTGGCGCTCTCGTTGGGAACTAGCGCAACGCTCGCCTACTTCACCAGCACGATTTTCCTTGACGCGATGAATCTCTTGCTTGCCTCCACTGATTCCGAAAACACCCGCACGAGGTAAACACCGCTCGGCTGGTTCTCGGCTCTCCACTCCACTTCATAGAGCCCCTTGGATCGTTCACCGCTCACCAACTCTGCCACGACGTTGCCGAGCATGTTATACACTTCCAACTTCACCCGGCTCTGTTCCGGCAAACCGCAGCGGATCCTCGTCGAAGGGTTGAAGGGGTTCGGATAAGCCTCTTGCAGCACGTACTCTTCCGGGATCGCAGAGAGCGTGTTTTCCACGCTGGTTGCCGGCGATGTGTCCACGGTGAATCCACCTGTCAGTGTTGCCGTTCCGCCTCCCGGCGTGGCAGAAACGAGGTAAGCACAAAATCAGGTACCCGATCCAAATGCGAATGGCGCTTCAGTTTTTAGATTATTTCGCAGAAGCCGATGGACCTTTTAATCTTCTTCTCCAGAAATAATAGGCGGGAGTCCCCAGCAGGACCATTCCTAGTCCAACCAGCCCGCGCTCCGGTTGGGAAACAAGCGTATTCAGGACGATGGCAAATGATGCAAGGACAAAAAGCAAAGGCGTTATTGGATAGCCTGGGACGAGAAATGGTCGCTCGGTTGCGGCACGCGTTCGTCGAAACACAAATACGCTTGCTGCTCCAAGCGCGTAGAAAAACCAACCAGCGAAAACAACATACGTCAGCAACTGTTCGAACGTGCCTGTCGCAGCCATCAGTATGGCCCAAAGAGAACTCCAGATTATTGCCAGCGCTGGAGTTCTAAAGCGCGGGTGGACTTCACCCAGTTTCCGGAAAAAGATACCATCATTCGCCATCGCGAAATAGACCCGCGTAGACGTCAGTGTTGTTCCGTTTGCCGCACCGAACATCGAAATAAGGATAACAACCGCGATGAGGTTCCCGGCTGCGGGCCCAAGAATCACGCTCACAGCTTGCGCAGCCGGTCTCTCGGATTCGGCAAGTCCACTCGGGCCAAGCGCTGCGATGTACGAAACGTTTGCCACAAGATAGATCCCGATCAACGCAACGGTGGCCAGAGTAATTGCACGGGGAAAGATCCGTTGCGGATTCACGGTTTCTCCAGTTGAAAAAGAAACATAATGCCATCCCTCGTACGCCCACAACACACCGACGATCGCAAGCCCCATGTTAGAAAGAACTTTCAGGGAGAATAGGTCACTCGGCAACCGAAGGCCTCCTTCAGCAAAGCGACTTCCGTGAGCAATCAGCAGTGCGCTCATCACCAAGATTGCCACCACTTTGATCGCTGTCGTCCAGTTTTGGACTTTTGCGCCAGTTCGTACCCCCCTCACGTTGATTGTTGCTACAACGATAATCATCAAAATCGAAACAGCGCGACCCGCAAACGGAGTCAATGGGATCAATTGATTCAGATACGAGCTAAATGCTACTGCCAAAGTGGCCACCGTACCACTCCCGATCACGAAGAACAACGACCAGCCGTAGAGAAAGCCGAGTAAAGGACCGAACGCATCGCGTAGATACACATAGAGACCGCCAGCCTCTGGAAACATTGCTCCCAGTTCACCATATGTAAGGGCACCCAGAAGCGACAAGATTCCTCCAAGTAACCAAACCAAAAGTGCGATCCAGACGCTTTCTCCTGTCTGACGTAGAACGATCGCAGGCACGATGAAAATACCCGATCCGATGACCGTGCCTAT